>WNGC01001593.1_pt1 | contig 13806 bp, 12 predicted proteins | sample 5400051 | NCBI WGS metagenome assembly WNGC01 (sample SAMN13153368, study PRJNA577476) | soil metagenome | isolation source: 20 cm soil or saprolite under grassland replicate 2 | place: USA:California | collected 2016-06-15 | reverse complement strand
CCGGTGAAGTTGAACGGATAGCTGAACGACGCCCAGGCGAGCCAGTCCCAGGCGTGCTGGGGCCAGCGCTCGGGGTTCAGCCGCCCGACGGGGAACGCGGCGACCGAGGTCGTCGGCGTCAGCAGGAGCGCGTACTTCTCGAAGAGCGGGCGCACGCTGTCCCAATGCGCCAGTTTCCGCCCGCGCGCCTCGATGTAGTCCCTGGCGGCGTAACGCAGGCCGTCCTCGATGCAGGCGACGAGACCGGGATCCATGCGCTCGCGCCATCTCGGCAGATGCTGCGCGTAGTTGCCGGCCGCGTGGGCGCTCCAGAGACATCGGATCAGCTCGTGCGAGTCGGCGAAGCCCGGCGTGACCTCCTCGACGACGCAGCCGAGCTCCTCGAAGACGCGCGCAGCCGCCTCGGCGACCGACGCGACCTCGGGGTCCACGCGCAGTCCTCCGAGGTTCGGGCTCCAGGCGACCCGGAGGCCCTTGACGCCCGTCCGAAGGCGGCCGACGTAGTCGTCGGGCGCGGCGTCGAGCGCCGTGCGGTCCCACGCGTCCGGCCCCGCCATGACGGCGAGCATCAGCGCGGCGTCGCCGACCGTGCGGGTCATCGGCCCCACGTGCGAGGTGTAGTCGTTGTTGGAGATGGGCCACATCGGGACGCGCCCGTACGACGGCTTGAGCCCGTAGATACCGCAGAACCCCGACGGGATGCGGATCGAGCCCGCGCCGTCCGACCCCTGGTGGAGAGGGCCGAGCCCCGCGGCCGCCGCGGCGCCGGCCCCCGCGCTCGAGCCGCCGGTGGTCATCCCGGGGTTCCAGGGATTGCGCGAGATGCCCGTGAGCGGGCTGTCGCCGATCGCCTTCCAGCCGAACTCGGGCGTGGTCGTCTTGCCGAGCATGACCCCGCCGGCCTCGCGCAGCCGCCGCACGAAGGGCGCGTCCACGTCGGGCACCCGCTCGGCGAAGATGCACGACCCGGACATGGTCCGGACGCCCTTCGTGAAAGCGAGGTCCTTGATCGTGAACGGGATGCCGTGGAGCGGGCCGAGGGCGCGGCCCCGCATCACGGCGTCCTCGGCCTCGCGCGCCGCCTCGAGTGCCTGCTCGGCGGTGAGCGTGCAGACGGCGTTGAGCGTCGGGTTCAGGCGCTCGATGCGCGCGAGGACGGCGCGCGTCAGCTCCACGGGCGAGACCTTCTTCGCGCGGACGAGCCCCGCGAGCTCGGTGGCCGGCGTGTAGCAGAGCTCGGTCGCGGTCGCGTCGCTCATTTGTAGCGAGGTCCGCGAGGCCGGCGCGAACCGTGGGTGGCCTGAGACGGGCGCGCGCCGCTCATTTTGTAGCGGGGTCCGCGAGGCCGGCGTGTACCGTGGGTGGCCTGAGCCAGACGCGCGTCGCTCATCGCTTCGAGACGAGGAACCGGCCGAGGGCCAGGTGCGGGAGCCCCGAGCGCTCGAACGTGTCGAGCGCGTCCGCGGGCGAGCAGACGAGCGGCTCGCCGTGCAGGTTGAACGAGGTGTTGAGCACGGCGCCGATCCCCGTCCGCGCCTCGAACTCGCGGATCACCCGGTGGTAGCCGGGGTTCCACGCCTCGTCCACGATGTGGGCGCGCGCCGTCGCATCGTGCGGGTGGATGGCGGCGACGATCTCGTCGCGGCGCTTCGGGTTCGTCGGGAAGGCGAGCATCATGTACGGCGAGGCGAGCCCCTTCGGGTTCACGAGGTAGTCGGCCTCGCGCTCGCGCAGCACCGAGGGCGCGAAGGGCATCCAGAAGTCCCGGTTCTTGATCATCCGGTTGATGAGGCCGGCCACCCGGTGGTCGGCGGGGTTCGCGAGGATCGAGCGGTTGCCGAGGGCGCGCGCGCCGAACTCCATGCGTCCCGCGCAGCGCGCGACGACGCCGTCGGCCACGAGCAGCTCGGCGATCTTCTCCTCCAGGCGCGCGGGCTCAGTGACGCGGTGGCGCGCGGCGACGTCGCGCTCGCGGATGGCGGCGAGGACGTCGGCGTCGTCCAGCGAGGGTCCGAGGTACGCGGGGCCGAAGGGCCGCGGCGCGGGCGCCGTCCCCCGCGCCCCGCAGAGCGTGAGGTAGCCGAGATACGCGGCGCCGACGGCGTTCGACTCGTCGCCGCACGACGGAAACACGAAGAGGTCCGACACCCAGGGCTCCTCGGCGAGCAGCATGTTCGCTTTCACGTTCATGAACACGCCGCCGCCCAGCGCCAGTCGCTCGGCTCCGTAGCGCTCGCGCGCGAGGCGCACCCAGCGGAGCAGCGCCTCCTCGAGGAGGCGCTGGGCGCCGCCGGCGATCGCGTCGAAGCGGAGGCCCAGGGTCGCCTCGAGGAGCGCCCGGTAGAGCGGCCCGCGCGTGCGCCACTCGAAGCGGCACGGCTCGCCCGGGGAGAAGTCGAACGTCGCGCGCAGCGCGGCGAGCGCCTGCTCGGCGCCGCCGGCGGGCGCGTAGGGCGCGAGCCCCATCACCTTGTACTCGTGCTCGCCGGGCTTCATCCCGAGGAGCAGCGTCACGAGCGTGTAGAAGGAGCCGAGCGAGCCCGGGCCGCTCCGGGTGGCCTCGCGGCGCGCGAGGGTCGTGGCGCGCGCGGTCGAGACCGTGGCGCAGAGGCCGTCGCCGGAGTTGTCGTTCGTGAGGACGAGCGCCTCCCGGCCGCCGAACGGCGAGCCGAAGTACGCGGCCGCCGCGTGGCAGGCGTGGTGGTCCAAGATCCGGACGCGCTCGGCGGCGAGCCCGAGGTGGCCCGTGACGTGGGCGCGGCGCTCTCCGTCGGAGAGCGGCGCCTTGCCGGGGGCCGGGTCGAGGAGGCCGAGCCGGGTGCCGAGCTTGCGCGCGCGCCCGGTGAGGCCGCGCCGCGCTGTCTCGAGCCCGACGCCGTAGTAGCGGCGCCGGTACGCCTCGTCGCGCATGACGCGGTTCATCCACTCGTAGGCGGGGATGCGCGTGCCCGCGAGGACGACGAGGTCGACCGCGCCGCGGTCGAGGTGGAGCTCGCGCAGCAGCGCGTCGATCGCGCGCCGCGGGTAGCCCGCGTCGTTCTTCAGCCGCGAGAAGCGCTCCTCGGAGGCGCAGCCGACGATCTGGCCGTCGCGCAGGACCGCCGCCGTCGCGCAATGGGTCTCGCTGATCCCCAGGGCGAGCATCCGCGACGATGATAGCAGCAAACGCCCTACTTCCTGCCGGGGACCAGGGCGAGCGAGCACGCCTGTAGCACGAGCGCCGCCCCGACCGCCGCGGAGAACCCGAATGCGACGCCGGCCCGGTCCAGTAGGGCCGCGAGGACGGCGAAAAACCCGGCGAACGAGAACAGCCCGAGCAGCAGGCCACCCAGCACGTGGACCGCCGGGCCCGGTCCCTCCTGCCGGTGAGCGAAGACCGTGAGGATGGCGGCATAGAGCGGAAACGTCGCCAGCAGGCCGGCGAGCCGCGGCCCGAGGGTGGGCGCCGCCCCGGTGAGGAGGAGCACCAGGCCGGTCGTCACCGCCATGCGCGCGGGGATGTCCCAACGCGGCGGCGGCGCCGCGACGCCGCGCGGGGCGCCGCCGGGCATGAGGCGGAACGCGAGCGCCAGCGCCGCGACGACGGCCGGGACAAGCCACGCGAGCGCGAGCGGGAGGTGCTGGAGCGCGAGGGCGGCCGCGGCGAACGCGAGGCAGCTCGATCCGAGCGCGAGCGGCCAGGGGCCACGCGCGGCGAGGCGGCCATATGCGAGGCAGAACGCGGCCTCCGCGAGCGCCCCGGCGAGCGAGCCGACGGTCGCGGCGCGCGCGAACGCCACGCCCTGCTCCCACGCCAGGAAGAAGACGACGGGGCCCGACGTGAGCGGCAGCCCGACGAGCCATCCGCTCAGTCCGTGGCCCCAGCGGCGACCGGCGAGGCTCGCCGCGCCGATGAGCGCCGGCGTCAGAACGAGCTTGAGGGCGAGACTGTCCAGGGAGGCCTAGCCGCGGATGGTCTTCATGACGTCCTCGTTCCGGAAGACGTCGTGGGGGTTCCCCTGGAAGATGATCTCGCCCCGGTCGATCGCGTAGAGGCGATCGGCCACGCGCGTCGCATTGACCAGGTTCGACTCGGCGATGAGGAGCGAGATGCCCATCGCCTTGATCGCCCGCACCGCCTCGATGAAGCGCGTGACGACGACCGGGGCGAGGCCCTCGAACGGCTCATCGAGGAGGAGGATGGATGGGGCGAGCGTCATCGCGCGCGTGATCGCGACCATCTTCTTCTGGCCGCCGGACAGGTGGAGCCCCCGGCGCGTCATGAAGCCCTTCACCTCGGGGAAGATGGCGAACACACGGGCGTCGTCGGCCGCCGCCGCGCCCGGCAGGGCGAGCCACGCGGTGATCTGGAAATTCTCCTCGACCGAGAGGTCCGGAAAGATGCCGCAGTCCTCGGGCGCGTAGCCGATGCCGAGCAGCGCCCGCCGGTGGGTGGGCAGGCGCGTGATGTCCCGGTCGCGGAAGGCGATGCGACCCGAGCGCACCGGCAGGAGCCCCATGATGCTGTCGATCGTCGTCGTCTTCCCCGCGCCGTTCCGTCCGACCAGGCAGACCGCTTCGCCGGCCCCGACCCGGAGGGAGACGTCGCGAAGGATCTGGGCCGGGCCCCGGAAGGTGTTGAGACGAGCGAGCTCGAGCATCGTCGCCCCGGGATCCGTCATGGCGCGCCCGTGGTCCCGATGAGCGTGGTGATGACGGTCTCGTTGCGCCGGATCTCGTCGGGCGTCCCGTCGGCGAGGATGGTCCCCTGGTGCATCGCGACGATCCGGTCCGAGTAGTTGAAGACGACGTCCATGTCGTGCTCGATGATCGCCGCCGAGATGCCGGTCGAGCGGACGACGGACGTGATCGTGTCCATGATCGGCGCCTTCTCGCGCGTCGAGACGCCGCTCGTCGGCTCGTCGAGGAAGAGGAGCTTCGGGCGGAGCGCGTACGCGACGGCCACGTCGAGCAGCTTCCGCTCGCCCTGCGAGATGCCCCCCGCGAGCATCCGCGCCTTGGCCTCGAGGCCGAACAGGCGCAGGATCTCGCTCGCCTCGTCCCAGACGGCGGAGTCGGCGCTGGCGAACGTGGCGAGGTGCGTGGTCTTGCCCTCGCGCGAGAAGATCGTGAGCGCGACGTTGTCGAGCGCGGAGAGCTGGTCGAACAGGTTCACGAGCTGGAAGCTCCGAGCGATGCCCGCCTTGATGCGCCCGTGCACCGACTGGTGCGTCACGTCCCGGTCGCGGAACAGGATCCGGCCGCCGTCGGGCCTGATGAGGCCCGAGATCAGATTGACGAGCGTGGTCTTCCCGGCGCCGTTCGAGCCGATCAGGGCGAGGACCTCGCTCGGCTTGACGCTGAAGTCCACGTGGTCCACGGCGTGCGTGTCGCCGAACCACTTCACGAGGTCCTTCGTGACCAGGAGGCTCATGGACGGCTCCGCTGGAACCGCGCGAGGAGCCTCCCGGCGCTCCCGACGATGCCGGTGGGCAGCGAGAGGACCAGCGTCACCAGCACGGCGCCGAGCACCAGCTGCCAGTACACCGTGTAGCCCACGGCGTAGGTCTTGAGGTAATTGAAGACGATCGCGCCGATGACGGGCCCGGCGAACGAGCGGAAGCCGCCGAGCACCGTCATGAACACGAGCTCGCCCGAGAACGTCCAGTGCATGATGTCGGGCGTCGTGAGCCCGTTGAGCGGCACCCAGAGTGCCCCGGCCAGTCCCGTGAAGACGCCCGAGACGAGGAACGCCACCCAGCGATAACGCCAGATCCGGACGCCCACGAACTCGGCGCGAGTCTCGTTGTCGCGGATGGCCTGGAGCGCCATGCCGAACGGCGAGTTGACGATGACCCACATGAGCGCGACACAGGCGCCGAACAGGATGAGCACGTAGTAGTAGTAGGCGTGAGACATGAAGACGGTCTTGTCCCCGGCGCCAGTCACGAGCCCACCGAAGAGCGAGGGCGTCGGCACCCGGAGCCCGTCGGTCCCTCCCGTCACCCAGAAGAACTTGAAGGCGAGCGACCAGAGCACCTGCGAGAGGGCGAGCGTGAGGATGCCGAAGAAGATCCGCGTGTACCGCACGCACACGATCCCGAACACGGCGGTGACGATCACCGAGCCCACGATCGCGCCGAGGAGGAACAGCTCCATCGAGCCGACCCTGAGGTACTTCACCATCAACGCGACCGAGTAGGCGCCCACGCCGAAGTAGGCCGAGTGGCCGAACGAGAGGAGCCCCGTGTAGCCGAGGAGCAGGTTGAAGCCGAGCGCGGCGATCGCCATCACGAGGCCGTACGCGAGCAGGATCGCCCCGTACGGCGGGGCGACGAGCGGCACGAGTGCCAGCAGGATCGCGATCGGCACCGCGACGCCGAGCGCCTTCCCGGACGAGCCGGCGTGTGGCTGCGGCACGACGCGGGCCGGGGCGGTCATGGCATTGCGGACCTTTGGACAACGCAGGGCTGGGGCCCCGCCGTCCGAGGCGAGCCTATGGTCAAGCAGCGGGGTCCGCGAGGCCGGCGCGCACCGTGGATGGCCTGAGCCAGGCGCGCGGCGCATTGATCGACGTGGGGGGCCCCGACATGGCCCCCCACACGCCCCCACGCTCGGAGCGCCCCGGGAAACCCGTGGCGCTCCTCGACCACCCGCGCGCCGCTCATGACCGTCCGAAGAGGCCGGCGGGCCGCGCGAGCAGCACGGTCGCCGCGGCGAGGTAGAGGACCGCCAGCTCGATCTCCGGGAACCACGCGATCCCGCCCTCCCGGACGAACCCGACGATGAGGGCGCCGACGAGCGCGCCCTCGAGGCTCCCGAGCCCGCCGATGACGACGACGATGAACGCGAGGACGACCGCGTCGATCCCCATGCCGAGCACCGCCGATTGGCTCGGCACGATGATGGCGCCACCCAGCCCCGCCATGAAGCAGCCGAGCGTGAAGGCCTCGACGTAGACGCGGTTGACGTTGACGCCCAGCGCCGCGGCCATGCGCATGTTCTGCGAGGTCGCCCGCAGCACGACACCGAACCTCGTGCGGTAGATGAAGGCCCAGAGGAAGATCGCGGCGGCGGCGCCCACGCCGATGACGAGGAGGTTGTAGGTCGGATAGATCGCGTCGCCGATCGTGAGGCTGCCGAAATTCTCGAAGACCTCGCTGGCCGAGAGCGGGTACGGACCCCAGATGAAGCGCATGAGGTCCTCGAGGATCATGAGGAGGCCGAAGGTCACCAGGAGCTGGTATTCCTCGGCGCGCCGGTAGAAGGGCCGGAGGAGCGTCGGCTCGAGGATCGCGCCCAGGATGGCCGCCGCGAGTGCGCCGACCGGCAGGAGCACGAGCAGCACCGGGACGGGCGCCCCGGCCGCCATGGTGCCGACCGCCCAGGCCGTCACGTACGCGCCGAACGCGTAGAGGTTGCCGTGGGCCATGTTCACGATACGCATGACGCCGTAGATGAGACTCAGGCCGCCGGCGATCAGGAAGAGGACCGAGGCGTAGAGGAGCGAGTTGATGAGGTGGATGAGGAGGACGTCCATCACTCCGCCACGCGGTACGGCAGCACTCTCACCTCCGGGTTCGTCTGGTTTCCATTGAAGACCAGCGCCAGCAGGACACGGTACGCGCCCGGCGGAAGCTTGCCCGTGAGGTCCACGATCAGCCGGCCGCCCTCGACGTCCTGCGACTGCCCGGTCGCGACGACCTCGTCGCGACCGCCCACGACCGTCCAGTGCGCGACGAGTGGCACCCTCGCCTTCTCCCCCGTGGGCTCGAGACGCAGCGGTTCCCGCACGATCTTATACGAGCGCCCGGATTTCGTGACGCTTTCAGCGTCGGCCTCGAGCGCCAGCCGGTCGCCCTGCCGCTCGACCCGGCTCACCCACGCTCGCTGGGGCAGCGCGTACGGGTCGAACGAGCCGACGACGTTCGGGTACGAAAGGTCGCGGAACACCGTCAGCACCGCGGAGCTCCCGCTCCACCGGGTGAGCTGGTAGGGGCCGCTCGTCACGAGGCAATGGCCGTGTTGGCGCTGGAACCGACGGAGCGCCGCCCAGCGCTGCTTGGCCTGCTCGACGGTCACGAGCCCCCGGAGCGGCTCGGGCACGTAGGCGCGGCGCTCGAAGTCCGCGGCGAGCGAGGACAGGGCGTCCTGGAGCCTCCGGTCGCGCGCCAGATCGAGCCAGGGCACGCCACGGCGCTTGGCCTCGTCTTCGGAGAAGGCCGCCAGGCCGCGGGTCACCGCCTCCTCCATCAACACGATCAGCTGCCAGGGCACGGGGCTCCATGGGGGAGCGAGGGCGGGCGCCGCGCCGGCCTCGGCCGCGTGCCGGAGGTAGACCTCCACCACCGGCGTCTCGAGGAGCACCTGGAGATCTCCAAAATCCCTGACCTCGGTCTCCGCCTTGGCGATCCGCACCGCGGCGAGCCACTCGCGGAGGAGCGCAGTGGCGCGTCCGACTTCCCTGTCCTTGTCGCTCCAGCGAGCCGCGAAAGCGTACGGGTAGACCACGTCGGCGACGCTCATCTTGGTGCCGTCGTGGAACTTCGAGAGCATCACGCGGTAGGTGATCCTCTGTGGCACGACCGCGCCCGGCGCCCCTGGCCGGAGCGCGCCCGTTCCCGGCTCGGGCACGAGCGCGCCCGCCGGCACCTCGACGGGCCCGGCGATCTCGACGGTGCGGACACGGTTCGGCACCCAGCCGCGACCGGCGGGCGCCGGCAGCACGCCCGTGTCGGCGAGCGCCGACCACACGAGCCCACCCGTCGCGTCCCCGAAGCCGGCGATCGGATTCCAGGCCGCGGCCGGCCGTGACGCCGTCGCGATCCGGAGCCAGCCGTTCCACGGGAAGTCCTTCAGCTTCACGGTTCGGAGGAAGACGGCGGAGTCGAGCCCCGCCTGGTCGTCGTAACCGACGTTTTCGACGCCCTCCGAGTAGTCGTCGTTCACCGCCTCGCGCCGGAGGGCATAGCCGACGGCGACACGCTCGCAGCCGCGCGTCAGGAGCGAGACCAACCGGCGCTCGAGGTTGAGCCGTTCGACGTCACTCGCATAGCCGCCGCGGACGAGGCGCGTGAACGTCTCTTCGATCGCCCCGGCCGAGGCCGCGTCGGAGACACCGCGCGCGTAGAGCGCGTGGGCCTGGAACCATCCGTCCTTCCGCCAGGGCGGACCGATCCAGCCGTTGAGCCGGGTCGACGCCTCGCCGACGAGCCCACGCAGATCGACCTCCTCGAGCGTCGCATCCCACTCGCGCCCCGCCGGCCGCCAGGCCGGGCCCGGCGGGAGCGCGGGAAGCCCCGCACGCACGCGGAGCCTGAGGGCCGGACCCGCGGCGCCTCCAAGCGCGGCGCGCGCCTGCGCGGCACCGACGAGATCCGCGTGGTGGAGATAGTCTCCGTGGTACGGCGTCACGGGGTACGGGTGGAAGAGGTACTCGCCCTTGGCGGTTGCGAGCGCTGGGGCCAGCCGTACCGCCGCGGCGCAGCGCTCGCGCGGGTCGGCGAACGCCGCGCTCGCCGGGTTGAACGTGAGGACGACGAACCCACGTAGCGACGCGACCCACGCCAGATGCGCGGCGCCCTTCGGCGTGGGGAGGGGTCCGACATACGCGTGAATCGCGTTCTTCTCGAAGAGCCGTAGCGCCGCCGGGGGCTCGGCGACTTCGACCCTGACCTCCTGGGGGTAGAACGACGGGTAGTACGGGATCTCGTGCCCCGCCTCCGCCGCCCCCGAGCTCGCCGCGACGCACACCAGCGCCGCGAGACCGCGCCGGAGGACCGAGAATGGGGAAAAGCGACGGGGGCGGCGGTGCCCCGCGAGGACCTGTGTCGTTTTCAGGTCTCCGCGGGGCACCCCTGCCCCCGTCGGGATGCCTAAGCCTTGACGACCGGCCAGGTCTTGTCGATCCAGGTGTACGTCGAGGTCGGCTCGCCCTTGGGCCAGCCTGGAGGCGCCGTGATGTTGCGGATCGGGATCGTGATGATGCGGTTCGGGTCGAGGATCGGGAACGGGTACTCCGGCACGTTCTTGCTGAAGCCGATGATCGCCTCCTTGTAGCCCTGATGATTGTCTGGCCGGATGTAGACATACCCGGCGGGACCCGCGATCATCGAGCCTTCCAGCATCGAAATGATCATCTCGTCGTCGGGCCAGCCACCGGCGAGCTTGTTGGCCTTCTCGATCGCCGCCTTCAGCATGTACGTCGCTGTGTAGGCACCCTCGGCCTGGAAGTTCGGGTACTCGTTGAAGCGCGTGTGGTACTTCTCGACGAAGGTCTTGTTGAGCGGCCACTTGTCGCCACTGGGGTACGTGAAGTGATAGTTCGAGTGCACGCCGGCGATGACACCCTCGGGGTGGTCCTTGCCGACCGCGTGTGGCGCGGTGCCCATGGCGAGCGTGGTCGCGAACTTCGCCTTCTGGAACATGCCGTAGCGGAGCGCCTGCTTGTAGAGGGCGACGTAGTCTCCGCCCCACACCGAGGAGACGATCAGGTCGGGCTTCGACGCGATCGCCTTCGTGATGTGCGACGAGAAGTCGGTCGTGCCGAGCTTCGGCCAGCCCTCGGAGACGACCTCGGCCTGGGGCATCAGCTTGTTCATGACAATCTTGAGGTGGTCGAACGCGTTGCGGCCATAGGAATAGTCGGGGTGGATGTGGGCGATACGCTTGGACTTCGGCCACGTCTGCGCGATGGCCAGCGCCGTCGTGCAGCCGTCGGCCGACTGGATGTTCGTGAGCCGGAAGATGTAGTGCGGGTTCGGCACGGCCTTGTCGAAGAGGAAGTCGGTGCAGCCGTCGACGAACATCGTGAGGACCTTCAGCTCCTCGGCGACGGGGCCGAGCGCGGGCGTGTTGCCGCTCGACGTGATGCCGCAGAAGAAGTCGATGTTCTCGGAGAGCTTCAGCCGGCGCAGCTCTTTGACGTTCGCGTCGGTGCCCGCAGCCTCGTCGGCCTTGAGAACCTCGACCTTGCGCTTGCCCAGGAGCCCCCCCGCCGCGTTGATCTCCTCGGACGCGAGGAGCTGGCCCTTGTACATGGGCTCCCCGAGCACCGCCGCGGGGCCGGTGAAGAAGGTCATGTGGCCGATCTTGAACGGCTTATCGGGGATGTTGCCCTTCGGCTTCTCCTGCGCCTGCGCGACGCCCACGACCGGAAGGGTTGCCCCGGCCGTGGCGCTGAGCGCGGCGCCGACACTGACGCCCAGGCCGCTCAGAAAGTCTCGCCGACTCACGTCTGCTGCCATTGGTGATTCCTCCGTTGGGGTTCCGTCCGTAGGTGGGGGGGCTTCGCCGCGCTCACAAGCTGGGTTACGATTTAGCATCCGGCTCGCTCCAATGTCAAGGCGCGCCACGCATCCGCCTCTTATAATCGCGGGGCGGGGGCTTCTGTTCCCCGTGGACCCATTATGACGCAGGCCGTCGACATGACGCGGGCCGTCCACGCCACCGCCAGAGCGCTCCGGGGCATCATCGCCGCGGTGCGGGGGCGCCCCGGCGCGTTTCTCGTCGGCGCCACCGGCGTCGTCGCCCTCAATCTCTTCCTACCGCCGCTCCTGCTCGCCGTCACGCGCAAGCCGTGGACCTACTTCACCTTCAACCCGTGGCTCAAGAAGCTTCCCGAGTTCCTCGTCTCGGACGCGCCGCTCGAGCGGAAACTCGATTTCCTCTCGCGCGTCGCCGTCCTGTGGTTCACCGCGGACGGTCCCTACGGCGTCCCCGAGTGGGGCTTCGCCGTGGACGCGCTGGATCTCGTGAGGTTCCTCGTGCTGGCCCTCCTGTTCGGCGCCTACGGCGCGCTCTGGCTCCGCGCGCGCGAGCAGGGACGGATCGCGGGCTGGCGGGCGACGACGGGACGCAACGGGGGTACGCTCGGCGCGCTCGCGGGAGTCCTCGGGCTCTCGACCGGACCGTGTAGCGTCGTTGGCTGCGGCGCCCCCGTGCTGCCAGTCGTGGGGCTCGTCTTCACGGGCCTCTCGAGCGGCACGCTCGCGCTGCTCTCAGTCTCCTCGCGGATCGCCGCGGCTACGCTGCTCGTGCTGCTGAGCGTCGCGGTCCTCTACCTCGGCTGGCAGACCGCGCCCGGGAGCCGTGAGCGTGCCCGCGGCGCCGCTTCCACCAGCGTCGACTAGTTGAACACGGGGGTCCCGAGATGGCCCCCAAACCCCCCGGGTGGCTCGGGGCGCCCCGGCTCCCGCCGGGGCGCCCCTCGATAACCCGACGGCGACTAGCTCTTGCCGAGCGCCGCGACGAGCGTGCGGCAGAAGGCCGGCAGGTCGTCGGGCTTGCGCGAGGTGATCAGGTTGCCGTCCACGACGACCTCCTGGTCCACCCAGTTCGCCCCCGCCGCGACGAGGTCGTCCTTGATCGAGAAGAACGACGTCGCCTTCCGTCCTTTCAGGACGCCTGCCGAGACGAGCATCCAGCCGGCGTGGCAGATCGCCGCGACGACCTTCCCCTGCTGCGCCGCCTCACGCACGAGCGCGACCATCGCGGGGTGCCGCCGCATCAGGTCCGGGGCGTAGCCGCCCGGGACGACCACCGCGTCGAACTCGACGGCCTTCACCTGGTCCGCCTGCACGTCCACGTTGACCGGATAGCCGTGCTTGGAGGTGTAGGCCTTGGCGCCGCCGGCGCCGACGACCTTGACCTCGGCGCCCTCCTCCTTGAAGCGGTAGTACGGCACCCAGAGCTCCATTTCCTGATACATGTTCTCGGCCAGGATCGCGATCCGCTTGCCTGCGAGCTTCATGCTGCCTCCTTGTCAGGGTTACGCGACGTCTTCGGCCAGGGTGGCCTCCACCCGCGAGTGTACCTCGCTCGGCGCCCCGAAGCGCGGCGCGACGCTCGGGGCCTCACTCGGCGGTGACGCGGGCGGCCAGCCACCGCGCCGCGCGCGGCAGGGGCGCATCGCCGTCGCACGGGCCGACGAGCTGGACGCCGAGCGGGAGGCCGTTCGCGCCTTGCATGAGCGGCACGCTGAGGGCGGGCATGCCGGCGAGCGTCTACAGCGTGCAGTAGGCCGGATCCCCCGTCGTGTCGAGCCCCCACGTCACTGACCCTTGAGGGTGACGGAAAGGTGCGCGGCCCCCCGGCGCACCGTGAGCCGCAGCGGCCGGTCCGGGCTCGCGTCGGCGAGCGCGTCGCGTGCGGCCTCACGGCTCACCACCGGGCGCTCGTCGACCTGGAGGATCACGTCGCCCGGCTCGAGCCCGGCCTTCGCCGCGGGGCTGCTGGGCAGCACGGCCGTGATCGCCGGCGCGCTCGGGCCCTCGCGCCGAACGTCGCCGGTCCGGTCGGACTCGCGCACCATGAAGCCGAACTCGGCCGCGACGCGCTCGCCGACGACCTCGCGCGGCATCGCCGCGAGCCGCACCGCGACACGCTGCCTCCCCTCGTCGCGCAGCACCGTGAGCCTTGACTCGGCGCCCACGGGCGCCGCCGCGATGAGCCGCTGCAGCAGCCGGGTCTCGGTCACGGGCCGGTCGCCGAACGCGACCACGATGTCCCCCGCCCGCAGGCCCGACGTGGCGGCGGGCGCGCCTTCGATGACCTCGACGATCACCACCCCGAAGCCCTCGCGGATCCCGTGCTTCGCGGCGATCTGCTCCATCTCCTGCTCCGCCAGGTCGCGGATGCGCACGCCGAGCCATGACCACTGCCGCTCGCCGGCGGCCGCCGGCGCGCCGAGGAGCAGGACGGCCAGCAGGAACACGGCGCGCGCGCTCATTGGTAGCGGGGTCCGCGAGCCCGGCGTGAACCGTGGGTGGCCTTACACAGGGGCGCGTCGCTCATTGGTAGCGGGGTCCGCGAGGCCGGCGTGAACCG
>WNGC01001592.1_pt1 | contig 13809 bp, 11 predicted proteins | sample 5400051 | NCBI WGS metagenome assembly WNGC01 (sample SAMN13153368, study PRJNA577476) | soil metagenome | isolation source: 20 cm soil or saprolite under grassland replicate 2 | place: USA:California | collected 2016-06-15 | reverse complement strand
ATGAGGTCACGCACATCACCGGCCGCAGCTCTTCGGGCCGGATTGAAACCGTCAGGCTGGTGCCGGAAGGGAGCACCGCGCTGAACCTCGCCTTCGACGTGACACCCGCACGGCTGGTGACCGGACTGATCACGGAGCGCGGCATTTGCTCCGCGAATCGTGCAGGATTGCAACGACTGTATCCTGACCTGCGGGCAGCGCAATGACGGAACCCAGTGCCGGCGCGGGCGGCGCGGACTTGCGCGCGATGCTGATTGCGGCCTGTCGTGAGCTGACGCGTCGAGGTCTGACGCATGGCACCTCGGGCAATGTGAGCGTGCGCTGCGATGAGCGGCGGTTCTTCGTGAGCCCGAGCGGGATGGATTACGAGGTGCTGCAAGCCGCGGATGTTCCGCTCATGGACCTCGATGGACGTTGGTTCGGCCGCCGCCGCCCCTCGAGCGAATGGCGGTTCCACCGCGACATATTCAACTCGCGGCACGATGTGAGCGCGATCGTCCACACTCATTCTCCGCGAGCGACCGCGCTCGCCTGCACCGGCCGGGGCATTCCAGCATTCCATTACATGGTGGCGGTTGCGGGCGGGAGCGACATCCGCTGCGCCCCCTATTACGCATTCGGTACGCAGGAGCTTTCGGATGCCGCGCTGGCCGCCTTGAAGGATCGGAAGGCATGTCTGCTGGCCAATCACGGGGTCATTGCCACTGGCGCGGACCTCGCTGGCGCCATCTTGCTTGCGGGCGAGGTCGAAAACCTCGCGCTCCAATACTCTGTGGCGCTGTCCCTGGGAGAAGTCCGTATTCTCGATGACACGGAGATGTGCCGCGTCATCGAGAAGTTCCGCACGTACGGGCAACAGAATGCAGCCGACCCCGACCTGATCTTCGGCGGAGCTCAGCCTGGTGCGGTCGAGTGAAGCTGGTTCCAGGCTGCGATTTCGGTAGCGCACACGCGATAATCGAGGCGCCTTGTCGACTCCGGAGCGGCGGGTGAAACATCAACGATTTCGTCAGGCGGTTCTTGGCGGGTTCATTTTCCTGGCCACCTGCAAATCCCACGCGGCCCTGGGAGCAACGCCTGCACCGACCGATGAGGCGGCAAGCGAAGTCACCGTCACGGCGACCCGAGTTCCCGAGCCTGTCGATCAGATTCCGGTATCCATCTCCGTGGTTTCGGGCGGAGAACTGCGGGCGCGCGACGCCTGGGAGATGGCCTCTGCCTTGAGCGGGGTGTCCGGCGTCGAAGCGCCGGCCGGGGGAGACGCTGGACCGTCGAGCGCCGTCCCGTCTTTCTGGGGATTACACGAATTCGACGCTTTCCTCCTGGTGATGGACGATATTCCCTGGGGAGGTGCCTTCAACCCTGCGATACCGACGTTGAACCTGAACGACGTCCAGCGGATCGAGGTACTCAAGGGCGCCGCCCCCGTCATGTACGGTGCGACGTCGTTCGTCGGCGTGGTGCACGTTCTTCACTACCCGGCAGGGAAAGCGGCCGATACGGCCGATCTGGCGCTCGGTAACTATGACTCGGCACGCGGCTCGGCTGCCTTTGCGCTGCCCCGGTGGGGCAACTACCGCCAATCGTTTGCCGCCAGCGGGGAGAGCCATGGGTTTGCCGACAAGCGAGAGAAGGTCTCCGATGGGCGTTTGCTGTATCGCGGCGCGCTGGATGTGGGGAGAGGCCAACTGCAGATGGATGTGAGCGCAAGCCTTGTTCGCGACGTGCCACTCAGCCCGGTCATTCGAGAGGGTACGGCGCTCACGAGGCGCACGCCGCTAGATGCCAATTTCAATCCGGCGGATGCCGGGATCGACGAGAACAAACTTCAGCTGACCATTGGCTATTCACATCCGACTCCCTGGGGAACCTGGGCGACGCTGGCCTCCTTTTCCCGCTCGCACGTCGACGACGTCCGTGCCTTTCTGCATCCGGACCTCAGCGGCGCCGCCGACACTCAAAATCAGAATCGCACCATCTTGGACGATTACCTCGATACCCACCTGGCCAGTCACTTTGGCCGCGCCACGCTGCTCGTTGGGGCGGATCTGTTGTATGGATACGGGCGGCAGACAACGCTGAACGGAAACAACGCCTATACGGTGCCGCTTGACGGCTCGGTCGTGCCGCCCCCGACTACGCAGTTACCGGTCAACGAAATCGGCTACGTGAGCGATAAACGTCTCTTTGCCGGGCAGTATGTGCAACTCGACTGGAAGCCCGATACGCGCTGGGACTTGGCCGCGGGCGTACGTCTCAACGAGACCCGCGATAGCAAGTTCGCCAGCGATCTCACCCTGCCGCCTCTTACACCGACACGGCAGTACGCGGCACAACAGGCGAGCCGGGACAAGATTCGCCCGACGGAGACGCTTGGGGTCAGCGATCGCGTTTGGGTAGATGGCAAGGATGAAGCGGTGCTTTACGCTGATTATCGGAATGCCTTCAAACCGGCAGCGCCCGATTTCGGCCCGGACTACCAACCCGACGTATTGCACCCAGAGACGGCCAAGAGCTACGAAGCCGGTCTCAAGGGTGCTGCCGCGGACGGCCGGCTGTCCTACCAGGCGGAATTCTTTCACATGGACTTCAACAACCTGGTGGTCCGCACGGAATCCGGGCTCCTGACCAACGCGGCGGCCGAGCGGCTGAAGGGCGCGGAGCTCGAGGCCCGATACCGTATCAGGGACGATCTCATCGTTGCCGCAAATTACGCGTACCACGACGCGCGCTTCACACAGTACCGACTCTTCGACAGCGATGCCAATGCCTATGTCGACGTCGCGGGCAAGCAATTGCCGCTGTCACCCCGGCATCTTGCGTCCGCCGGGATTCTGTATGCGCCGCCGCATGGCTTCAATACCACTCTCGTGCTGACCTACGCTGGTCGACGCTTCCTCGATGAGGAGAATGTGGCGCTGGTCGGCGGCTACGCGAAGTGCGACGCGACACTCGGCTATTCCGTCGGCCATTATCAGCTTTCGCTTGAAGGGAGCAATGTGACGAATCAGCGTCCCCCCGTGAGCGCCAGTGAATTCGGCAGTGAATCGTTCTATCGGATGAACGCGCGCACTCTGTGGGTGCGATTTGCCTATCAGGAACTCTGACTTGATGGCCGCCGCTGCGGCAATTGCGCTCGGGCCTGCGCTTGGCACGTTGGAGCGCTCAACCAGCAGGCTCAAAACCCGCTTCGACAAACCGAACAATCGAGCCACTGAAAAGTCTCCTGGGCTTGGCGATTTCTATCACCGCAGCGAGGCGCGTGTCGAAATGGGTCGTACTCTGTCAGGACAGCTTAGCAACAGCGTACTGAAGCGAGTATTGGCGTCCGAAAATGGCGCGTCGGTTGGTCGTCGGAAATAAACAATTGGCGTGCGTGGAAGACGTTTATTCGCTGTGCCTCCGAACTCACGACATCATCAGCGGGAGTATTCATTGGCTAGGGAGCCGGTTATGACAACCAGACACCTTCCGCCCATTGTGTCGCGCGCGGAGTGGCAGGCCGCCCGTGAGAGACTGCTCGTTAAGGAAAAGGCCGCTACGCGCGCGCGGGACGCGCTCGCGGCCGAGCGTCGGCGCTTGCCGATGGTGCGAGTCGACAAGCCCTATGTCTTCGAGGGCGAACGAGGTAAGGCCAGTCTCCGCGAGCTGTGCGACGGTCGCCGCCAGCTTATTCTGTACCACTTCATGTTTGCGCCTGGCGTTCACGGCTGGCCCGACGCGGGTTGTGTCGGGTGTTCGTGGTACGCCGACAACATCGGCTCCCTTAGCCATCTGTACGCGCGTGACACCTCTTTGGTATTGGTTTCCAGGGCCCCCTTGCAAAACATTCTTTCTTATAAAAAACGCATGGGGTGGACACTGCCTTGGTTTTCCTCCGCCGCCAGTGACTTCAACGTGGACTTCGGCGTAACGACCCCTGCTGGCGAGACCTCCGGCACCAGCGTCTTTGCGTGCGACGGCGAAGAGATATTCCACACGTATTTTACCAGTGGACGTGGCGATGAGTTGCTGGGTAGTTTCTATGCGTTTTTGGACCTGACGCCGCTCGGCCGGCAGGAGACCTGGGAAGACTCGCCGGCTGGCTGGCCGCAATCGCCGCCGTATGAATGGTGGCGGCGGCACGACGAATACACGTAGTGACATGAGTCGTGACACCGCGCTGGGCGCATGACGAGGCTTATTACACCGCTCTTGCGGGCAGTGGGTTTGCAAACCTCGAGGTCTCGCGGTGGTCCCGCCGCGCGCCGGTTGCAGCTCATCCCAAGTCGTCCTCCTCAAGGCCCGTGCGCTTGGGCTCAATTGGAAGCGCCACGGCTGGCGCACTGACCGCACCAGCCGCGACCACGCTACCCGCGGCGGCGCGCCGGCCTCGGGCGCGGGGTCGATGCAGAATTGGGTAGGCGAAACTCGCGAGGTGCGAGTGAATGCGCCTGAGGTCGCGCACCGTGCGCAGGAAGAGGCCGCTCTCCTCGACGATCGGTTCGACCGAGTCGGTGTCGGCGAGGCGGTTGGCGGAGGCGGCACTGCGCAGGAGGCGCACGCTCAGTGCGGTGGCGGACGCTTCAAACTCACGAAACTGCCCCTTACGCGCGGCCAGTCGCTTCGCGTCCCTGGGCTCCGCCCGCAGGAAGACGGCCAATGCCAGCCGCAGGCTCTCGAGGAGCTCGCCGTGCATGGCGGCAACTGTGTCGAGCTCTTCGACCGCGAGCGCTCTGCCGCGCTTGACACTCCGCATTGCAAACTCGACCAGACTGTTGGCGACGATGTCGGCGACATGCTCGAGGTTGATCACGGCCGACAGAATATCCTGTCCCCGCGCGCCCTCCCGCTGGTGGTCGAGGGTCTGCTCGTCGCCGACGTCGGCGAGATAGCGGCGAATCGCGCCGCCCAGCTTGTCGACGCAACGATTCTGAGTGGCGATCGCGCCGGTGCGTGTCTGATCACCGTGCCGAAGCACCTCGAGCGCATCGCGGAGCATCGTCTCGACCATGTCGGCCATGCGCAGGGTTTCGCGGGCGGCGTTCGCGAGAGCAACGGTTGCGGAATCGAGTGCCGCAACATCGAGATAGACGGGCCGCCCCGGGTCCACGGGAGCTGGCGGGTCCGGGAGCCATCTCGTGAGAAGCTGTGCGAGGCCGCTGACAAACGCGAGGAACAGCACCGCAAGTGCCAGATTGAAGGCCAGGTGAAAGTTGACGACCAGACGCCCGGGAGAGGGCTCGACGAGCTCCAGCGCATGAGTGATGCCTGGCAGGACCGGCAGTGCGAGCAACACTCCCGCGGTGCGCACCAGCAGGTTTCCGAGGGGCAGGCGCCGAGCGGCGGCGGTCGAGGCGCCAACGAGCGCGGGGAGTGCGCCGCCGATGTTCGCGCCGAGCACGAGGGCGACAGCGCCGGTCAGCTCGATGACGTGTGTGGCGGCGAACGTCGCTACGAGCAGCACGATGGCTATGCTCGAGTGGCACGCCCAGGTGAGTGCTGCCGCGACCAACGCCGCGAGAACAGGGTCGCTGGCCAGCGCGCCCATGACCGAGCGCAGCAGCGGAGTGTTCGCAAGGGGTCCCAACGTGTGCACCAGGCCGGAGAGCGCCATGAGCATGAGCCCGAGGCCGATGCCGATGCGGCCGATATTCTTCGCCCGGCTGTCGTCGGCCCAGCGAAAAACGAGCACCCCGACGAGCACCAGGGGTGGTCCCAGCAGCGCCACGTTGAAGAAGAGCACCTGCGTCAGAAGGGCGGTCCCAACGTTTGCGCCGAGCATCACCGCGAGCGCGGGGGCTAGCGCCATAACCCCCGTCGCCGTGAACGAGGTCGCGAGCAGACCGGTCGCGGTGCTGCTCTGGAGAAGTGCGGTCACGCCAAGTCCGGTGAGGAACGCGCGAAAGCGGTGACCAAGGTTGCGGCCGAGCCAACGTCGGAGCACCGTGCCGAAGCCGCGCTGCACCCCGGTTCCGACCATGTGCGTGCCCCAGAGCAGGAGGCCGACGTGGCCTGCAAGCTCAACCAGTGAGAGCGTGCCGCTCATCGGTCCCCGCCGTCGCGCCTTGCCATCCCACACGTCGCCCAAAGGGCCCGCAAACCTTACGTTGAAGTGTCCGCTGCACCGCGTCAACTCCAGAATCGGCTGAGGAAACAGACCAACCAAGCAGCGCGTAAGGCAAGGTATTCCAGGCGTTCCGTCCATCTGGGCTCGTGCCTGGCGGGTGCGGAGGGATCACGAGACGCCAGAGGCCGCCTTTGCACGTCCGTGAATCAGGCTGTACGCGGATGGAATCACAAGCATCGAGAGCAGCAATGCCGTGATCATTCCGCCGACCATTGGAGCGGCGATCCTCCGCATGACCTCCGATCCCGTGCCGCTCCCCCACATGATGGGCAGGAGTCCCGCGATGATCACGGCAACCGTCATGGCCACGGGGCGTATGCGAAGGGCGGCGCCCTCGACGATCGCCTGATCAAGCTCGCTCCGATCCTTCAGTCGTCCGCCTGCGCTGCGAGCCGCTACCGCCTGGTTCAAGTACACCAGCATGATAATGCCAATCTCCGCCGCAACGCCGCCGAGAGCGATGAATCCCACCGCCGACGCGACCGACATGTTGTAGCCGAGAAGGAACATCAGCCAGTAGCCCCCGACAAGGGCGAAGGGGAGGGTCGCCATAATGAGCGCCGCGTCGCTGAAACGACGAAACGTCAGATACAACAGCACGAAGATAATGCCGAGCGTGGCCGGCACGACGAGTTTGAGTCGCTCGGTGGCCCGCACGAGATACTCGAACTGACCGGACCAGGAGATGGAGTAGCCGGACGGTAGGCGAACCGCTCTTGCCACCGCTTGCTGCATTTCCCGGACCGCGGTGCTCATGGGCCTTCCGTGCAGGTCGACGTACACCCAACCCGAAAGGCGCGCATTTTCGCTCTTGATCATCGAGGGACCATCGGCGACGCGGATCTCCGCCACGTCCCCTAATCGGATCTGAGCGCCGCGATCGGTAAGAATCGGCAGGTCGCGAAGGCCCTGCAGGGAATCGCGTAGCTCGCGCGGATAGCGCACGCTGATCGGGAAGCGCTGCAATCCCTCCACCGTCTCGCCGATCTCCTCGCCACCGATCGGGGCGGCCACAATGCTCTGTACGTCGGAGATGTTGAGCCCGTAGCGCGCGGCGCGCTCCCGATCGATGTTCACGTCGACATAGCGGCCACCGGTAAGTCGTTCCGCGAATGCCGAGGTAACGCCGGGAACATTCCTGACCGCGGCCTCGACTTGCCTTGCCAGGCCGTCGATGACCTGGAGATCCGCGCCGGCGATCTTGACTCCAATCGGGCTCTTGATTCCGGTGGCGAGCATGTCGATACGGTTGCGTATAGGCGGAACCCAGATGTTAGTAAGACCCGGGACCTGTACGACCTGGTCGAGCTCCTGGACAAGCTTCTCCGGGGTCATGCCGGCTCGCCATTCGCTGCGCGGCTTGAACTGAATGGTCGTCTCAAACATCTCGAGCGGTGCGGGGTCGGTCGCCGTCTCGGCGCGGCCGACCTTGCCGAACACGCTTGCCACCTCGGGCACAGTCTTGATCAAGCGATCGGTCTGCTGCAGCAATTGCGTGACCTTGCCGGGTGAGATACCTGGCAGAGCAGAGGGCATGTAGAGAACGTCGCCCTCGTCGAGGGGTGGCATGAATTCGGCGCCGATATGGGTCGCCGGGTATGCCGTCGCGAGAAGAACCAAGAGCGCAACGGCGAGAACGGCCCTGGGATGAGCGAGTGCGGTACGCAGGAGAGGCCGATAGACGCCGACCAGGGCCCGGTTGATCGGGTTGCCGTGCTCTTTCGGGATTTGGCCGCGGATCAGGTAACCCATGAGGACTGGAATGAGCGTCACGGCGAGTCCCGCGGCGGCTGCCATGGAGTACGTCTTGGTGAACGCGAGCGGTGCGAACAGCCGTCCTTCCTGGGCCTGCAGCGTGAAGACGGGTATGAATGAGAATGTTATGACCAGGAGCGACGTGAAGAGTGCAGGGCCTACCTGAACCGCGGCGTGGCTGATCACCTGCCAGCGTTCGGAAGCCTGAAGCTCCGCCCGCGGATGCGTCTCGTGCCAGGCTTCGATGTGCTTGTGCGCGTTCTCGATCATGACGATCGCCGCATCGACCATCGCTCCGATCGCGATGGCGATCCCGCCGAGTGACATGATGTTGGCGTTGATTCCCTGGTAATGCATCACGAGAAACGCGACGAGTATGCCCAGTGGGAGGGATACGATCGCCACAAGGGCGGATCGCAGGTGAGACAGGAACATGGCGCACACCACCGCCACGATCACTAACTCCTCGATGAGCTTTCCACGCAGGTTCTCGATGGCACGCTTGATGAGCTCGGAGCGGTCATAGGTGGGCACGATCTCGACTCCGGGCGGGAGACTCGCCTTCAGCTGCGCGAGCTTGACTTTTACGGCGTTAATGGTCTCCAAGGCATTCTTGCCGGAGCGCATGATGATGACGCCGCCGGCGACCTCTCCGTCACCGTTCAGGTCCGTGATTCCGCGCCGCACCTCGGGACCGATCTGCACGGTGGCCACGTCGCCCACCCGAACAGGGATACCGTCGTCGGTAGTCGCGAGCGGGATGCTGCGGAAATCCTCCAGCGTCTTCAGGTAACCCGAGGCGCGAACCATGTACTCCGCTTCGGCGAGCTCGAGCACCGAGCCTCCGGTCTCCTGGTTCGCGTTGCGGATTGCGCTGACCACCTTCGCGTGGGTGATGTTGAACGCGCGCAGTTTCTGTGGATCCACCACCACCTGGTACTGGCGAACCATGCCGCCGAGGGACGCGACCTCCGCGACATTGGGGACCGACTTGAGCTCGTATTTCAGGAACCAATCCTGGAGCGCCCGCAGCTGCGAGACATCGTGGGTATGGCTCTCGTCGATGAGCGCGTACTCATAGATCCAGCCAACGCCCGTCGCGTCGGGACCGAGAGCAGTCTTGGCCTCCTTCGGCAGCCGCGCTTGCACCTGGTTCAGGTATTCGAGCACGCGGGAGCGGGCCCAGTAGAGATCGGTGCCGTCTTCGAACAACACGTAGACGAACGAATCCCCGAACATTGAATAGCCGCGGACGGTGCGAGCCCCTGGCACCGACAGCATCGTCGTTGCGAGCGGGTAGGTTACCTGGGTCTCTACAATCTCCGGCGCCTGTCCCGGATACGTCGTGCGAATGATCACCTGGACATCGGAGAGATCGGGGATCGCATCGAGGGGCGTCCGCAGCATCGCCCAGATGCCCCAGGCCGCGATCGCAGCCACCCCGAGGAGCACTGGAACGCGGTTGGCAATACAGGCGCGGATGAGCCCGGCGATCATTGCAGTCGCGCCTCCGTCGCTTTGAGGCTGGCCTCGGAATCAATCAGGAACTGCCCGGACACGACGACCTTCTGGCCGACGGTGAGGCCCGCGCGAATCTCGGTCTGCCCGCCGCTTTGCGCCCCCGTCTCGACGTTCACGCGCCGAAACCGAGCGTCGCCTTCCGCGAGCATGACGACGCGACGGGTCCCGGTCTCGATGACGGCTTCACTCGGCACCAGCAGCACGTCCGCCGGGGCGGCAGGCGCGAACTGCACGGTCACGAACATGCCCGGGAGCAGCTCCATCCTTGGGTTGGCCAACTCCACGCGCGCGGTGAGCGTGCGGGTCGCCACATTCACACTCGGGAGAACCGCAGCCACTCTCCCGTCAAAGACGACTCCAGGCAGCGCAGCCGTTCGCGCGTGAACGGCATCCCCTGGGTGCACTCGCTCCCCGAGCGTCTCGGCCACTTCAGCGTTGACCCACACCTTTCGAAGTCCGTTGATGCGAAAGAGCGATGACCCGACCGTGACCGTCATGCCCTCGCGCGCCATGAGCTCGGTGATGACACCACTGATCGGCGCGAGCAACGTGAAGCGCGACTGGGGTCGGCCGCGCTTTTCCAGGGCTCTGATCAGGTCCTCCGGCATGCCTGCAAGCCGCATGCGCTGGCGGGCGCCATCCGCGAGGTCCGCGGCTCCGGGGCTGTTGAGATCCTTGACCGCGAGGTATTCCACCTGAGCTGCGACCCAGTCCGGAACGTAAAGATCCGCGAGCGGCTCGCCTTCCCGCACCGCATCGAGCGTTGCGCGCACCCGCAAGCGCTCCACGAACCCGTTGGCCCGCGCCTGAACGAGTGCCACGTCGCGCTCGTCGTAGGCGACGCTGGCGCTCGCCGTGATTTCAGGATGCAGTTGGCCTCGTGCGACCAGGGCGGTGCGCACGCCCAGGTTTTGCTGCAAACGTGGACTGATTTCTATGGCGCCGGTATCGGCGCCTCCCTCAACGACAGGCACCAGCTGCATGTCCATGAAGGGTGACTTGCCCGGGTGATCGAAGCGCTGCGCGGGCAGCATCGGATCGTGCCAGTAGAGGATCCTCTTTCCCGTGCGCGGATCGATATCGCCGGGCTTCTGCGGCGCATGCGTCGCAGCCGTCGGTGCAGGCTGGTCCACCATTGCCTGGGTGCGTCCTGCACTCACGCCGGTCCAGTAGAGCGCGTATCCGAGCACGGAGAGAGCAACCGCGCCCGTCAGCCCTGCGATCAGGTAGCTTCGGCTCATGGCAGGACTCCCTGATCGGCATCGACGGATACCGGGATTGCCGCCAGGGATTCCGGCGGGGCCTCGAGAAACGCCAGTTGCGCCCAAAGCCTCGCGGCGATTGCCTCGAGCTGCAGGGCTTTCAGGCGCGCATCGATCTCCGCGCGGTGAGACGTCAGCAGGTCGGTCAAGGTCGCCTTGCCACCGCGGTACGCTGCGCGGGCCGCAACGACGCGATCGGTGGCCAGGGGAACGATGGAGGTGCGATAGCGCTCGAGCCGCTCGCGGGCGCTGTCCCACGCGTCGATCATCGTGGCGATCTCCGCGGCGTGCTCGCGCAGCATGTCCTCGCGCTCGGCCTTTGCTTGGGAGGCTTCCGCTAGTTTGGCTGCGAGTCGTTGGTCCTGGCGGCTCGCGCGCCGGATTTCCAGCGGCACCGTCAGTTCCAGAGTCACCATGTTCGAGTAGCCGATGCCGCGTTGGCTGTACACGAGCTCCACGGACCAGTCCGGCCGACGATCAGCGCGAGCCGCTTCAGCTCCCGCTCGCGCCAGCTCTTCGCGTCGTTCAAGCGCGAGAATTTCGGGGTGACGGGCGAGCTGCGCGTCAAGGCCGTGCTTGTGAAGGGGGATCGCGTCAATGGCCGGGTTGCCGACGAGCGCGTGATCGGAGGCACCGGGAACCCAGCGATCCAGGGCGAGCTTCGCGGCACTGACTTCGCGAGAGGACTCCGAGGCCAGATCTTCGAACTCGGCAAACGCCTGGCGGGCCGCGAGGACGTCTGCGGCGGTGCCGTGACCTCCGCGATAAGCGGCGTCCGCAGCTGTGACTTCGAGGCGCACTGCTTCGAGCTGTTGGAGCACGGTGCGGTCCGCGGCTTCGGCGTAGTAACGATTGAGCCACGCGAGCGCGCTATCGCGCCGCAGCGCGACCAGGACCTGTACCTTCTTCGCTTCCGCGAGGCGGACTGCCTCCTCGGACTCGGCGGCGCGGGCGCGCAGCTTCGACGGGCGGGTGATCTCCTGCATGATCCCGACGCTGCGCATCGTCATGAAGTCCCGTTGCACACTGAAGCGCTCGGGACCGTTGATGGGCAGATTCTCGAGCCCGATCTTCGCGACCGGATCCGGCCGTTCGCCTGCGGCGATGCCTAAGGCTTTGGAGGCGCTGACGCCGAGCTGGCTTGCCTCGAGCTGCTTGGAGCGCGAGAGCGCGACGCGCTGCGCCTCGGCCAGAGTGAAAGGCGGCTCGTCGGCCGAGACCGGGCTCGAGACCAGGCTCGAGAGCAGGAGTGCGAGCGTCGTCGCAGCGCACGCCCTGCCGACGTAACAGAGCACCGCACGGGTAGGCACGGCACCCGAGCGCCGCGACGCCCTGAGCGGAGAGAGAACGGATCGATTCATGCGACTCACCGAGTTCGGACTGGACAGCACGTCAAGTCAGAGAACCCACGGCGTGTGACGGGTACGCCGCCCGAAGGGCTGCGGCTCAGCGCGTCGTGGGAGCTACCGGCGCGTGGCCGGATTCGGCGAGGTGAGAGTTAAAGGCGCAGGCGCGCCGTGTGCAGGTACGTGAGGGAGAAGTCGGCGCGGTAGTCCGTGAGCACGAAGGGCGCAATCTGCAGGACCGGTCGCGCGACCGGCACAGCGGCGGGTGCACTCAACAGGCTGGGGAAGCCAGCGGCCCGATCAAGGGATTTGCGCGGTTGCGCAACAACCCATGGAGCCGATGCGAGGGTCGGTTGTGCGGCACAGCAGCCGTCGGCTGCAACCGCCGGCAGAGTTGACCGCTCGGTGCAGCTGGAAGCGGATCCCTTCGGACAGCAACCGGTGCCCGGCCCACAGCCCAGCGTCGGCTGGATCATGCCGAGCAGGCATCCCCAGAGCATCAGGGAAGGGATGAGTCGACGAACCACCAGGGCACCCTCAGGGTAGGCTTAGACTGACTAGCCCCTACAGGCTAAGTTCCGCGATCGTAACCATGGAGTCAACCGTTTCTCGAGGACGCGTTCACATTTTCATCGCTTTAGGCCGCTCTCCGTGACCTCGGATGACGGGGCGGGCGAGGGACGCCCAGACCCGGTCCGGCGGGTCGTCATGCTCGTGGCGGCCCTGAACCTGGCCTACTTCGGGGTGGAGTTCACGGTCGCCTTGGCGATCGGATCGGTTTCCCTATTCGCCGATGGCGTCGATTTCCTGGAGGACGCCTCCGTCAGTTTCCTGATCGCTGTGGCACTCGGTTGGAGCGCTGCCCGGCGAGCTCGCGTCGGAATGGTTCTCGCGGGCGTCCTGCTGGTGCCGGCTCTGGCGGCCCTGTGGGCGGCGGTGACGAAACTGGTCTCGCCGGCACCCCCAGCTCCCGTTCCCCTAACCCTGACTGGCGCGGGTGCCCTGGTGGTCAACCTGTCGTGCGCGTTGATGTTGGCGCGGGTTCGAGCGCACGCCGGGAGCCTGACCCGTGCCGCGTTCCTTTCGGCGCGCAATGATGTGGCGGCAAACCTGGCTATTATCGGGGCGGGTTTTGTCACCGCTTCGACGCAGTCCATCTGGCCTGACCTGGTCGTCGGGCTCGGCATCGTAGGGATGAACGCTGGTGCTGCGCGTGAGGTGTGGCTCGCCGCACGTGACGAGCATAGAGACGCGGTTTCTGACCTGGCGGATAGCCGCAGGCATCGAAACGGTCCTGCTCTCGAGGATCGCAGCCGTACGGGTGATTCGGATGAACCCGATTGATTCCGAGCTGGAGGCGGCGAGCTGCAAGAGTGGGATAAGCAGGTCCTGTCGCTTCCCGCAGACATGAGCCACGGTGGCGCAATGCCTCGACGGTGCGCAAAGGTGCAGTCAGGCGGGAATTACGGCACGCAGACTAACACGAGGTCGCGCGTGCCGACTCGGGGCGGCACCACGGTTCGCGGTGCCGCCCCGAGAATTCCAGGATCAGTTATGAGGATCAGTTATGACCGATCTGCCCAACGCTTGCAGTTGCGACGCCGTCGGGGACATTGGCTGTTAGTGAGAACACGTCCTCGTCGTGGACGACGCCGTTCGCGGGCGTATAGGGATCGGCATTGCGCGTGTCCGACCAGATCGGATGCGCGTGAGCGCTCTGGTCGACGGCCAACCCGCTATAGTCGCCGTTGAATCCCGCCTGGTTGCCGTCCGGGGGTGCAAAGACCGGCGAAACCACATTGAAGTGGAACGGCAC
>WNGC01004714.1_pt1 | contig 13811 bp, 19 predicted proteins | sample 5400051 | NCBI WGS metagenome assembly WNGC01 (sample SAMN13153368, study PRJNA577476) | soil metagenome | isolation source: 20 cm soil or saprolite under grassland replicate 2 | place: USA:California | collected 2016-06-15 | reverse complement strand
GAGACCACGGCAGGTCAGATTCAGGCGCGCACCGTCGTCGTCTGCACCGGCGCTTACCAACGCCCGCATCGCCCGGCGGGCTCTTCCACCGTACCCGGCGATGTATGCGCCATCGATGTCGAGGGTTACCGCAGCCCACGGGCGTTGCCGCCGGGCCGCGTCCTCGTGGTGGGAAGCGGGCAGTCCGGCTGTCAGATTGCCGAGGAGCTCCATGAGGCCGGCCGCGAGGTCGTGGTCGCCTGCGGTCGGGCTCCCTGGTCACCCCGGCGGCTTGGTGATCGGGATCTTGTGTGGTGGATCGTCGAGACCGGCTTCTGGGATGCGCCGTTGAGCTCGCTGCGCAACCCGGCCGACCGGCTCTTCGCCAACGTCCTGGCTACGGGTCACGGCGGGGGCCATGACCTGCACCTGCGCACCTTACGCGCGCTCGGGATTACGCTGGCCGGTCACTTCACCGGGGTCCAGGACGGACAGGTCCTTTTTTCCGGAGACCTGGGGGAGACCGTCGCCTGGGGCGACGACCGTTACGCGCAGCTCATGGAGCTCGTCAGAAAGACCGTGAGGGAAAAGGGGCTGACCATGCCGGCGATCGCCTCACCCGCCCCGTTCGACGACCGAGCACCGGAGGGGCTCGACCTTGCCAGCTTTGGCGCGGTCATCTTCGCCGGGGGTTTCCGGCCGGATTACCGTCAATGGGTCCGAATCCCGGAGGCGTTCGATGAGCCGGGGTTCCCGCTTCACCAGGAGGGGGCGAGCCTGGCGGCCGCCGGTCTGTACTTCGTCGGGGTGCATTTCCTGCGGAAGCGGAAATCCTCCCTGCTCTATGGCGTCGGTGAGGACGCCACGATCGTGGCTCGTTCGATCGCTGATCGACAGCCCGCGATCCGCCGCTGAGCCCGCTGGCGCGAGAGGCCCGCTCGACGGTTGACGGCCCATAAGCGGCAGCATAATATGTGGTAGTCGAGGTAGGTGATAACCGGGGTGTCGCTGATCGAGGCTAAGGCCGATCGCTGTCCGTTTCCGCGACCCTTCCCCGCGGACTTCGCCGATTGCCCCTCGTTTGAGCCGATGAGTTTCGAGGCCACGGATTCCCAGGACAAGCCGCTGGGCACCTGGTCGACCTGCCGCCATCTCACAACCGGGAGCGACGTCGACAACCGCGGCCGCTTCTACCCGCGGTGCGCCCTGGGCAGCCCCGAGCAGCGGCTCCAGAACCAGCTGCGCGACCTCGTTCACCTGCAATCCCTACCACCGGAAACCACAGTTCGGCCCGCGTAGACTGAACCGTGCTCCATGGCTGACGCGGTCATCGTGGCCTACGGCCGGTCCCCAATTGGGCGCGCCCACAAGGGCTCGCTCGTCGATGTCAGGCCCGATGATCTGGCCGCCCACGTCGCCGACAAGGTGCTGCAAAAGGTGCCGCAGCTCGAGCGGACGACGATCGACGACCTGATGTGCGGCTGCGGCCTGCCCGCGGGCGAACAGGGCTTCAACATCGGCCGGGTGGTCAGCATCCTGACCAGGCTCGACGTCCCTGGAACAACCGTGAATCGGTACTGCGCGTCCTCCCTGCAAACCAGCCGAATGGCGTTTCATGCGATCAAGGCGGGCGAGGGTGAGGCCTTTCTGTCGGTCGGCGTCGAGTGTGTGTCGCGCTATGCCAACGGCTTCGACGACCTGCCGGATGCTCAGAATCCACGACTAAAACCGGGAAACACCGAGGAGTACCCGGACGTCTACATCACGATGGGAGAAACGGCCGAGAACGTTGCCGACCGCAAGCACATCACCCGCGAGGAGATGGATCGCTATGCCGTGAAGAGCCAGACGCGGGCGGTGGAGTCACGAGACGGCGGGTTCTTCGACCGAGAGATCGTCCCCGTTCCGCTGTCGAATGGGTCCAGCATGCGCCGCGATGACGGGCCGCGGCCCAACACGACGATGGACGTGCTGGCGACCCTGAAGCCGGCATTTCGAGAGAACGGCCGGGTCACTGCAGGCAACTCGTGCCCGCTAAACGACGGCGCGGCGGCGATCGTCATCACCTCGGATCGAAAAGCCAGGGAACTCGGCATTCAGCCGTTGGCCCGCATCATCGCGACCGGAGTCTCGGCGCTCGAGCCGGAGATCATGGGCCTCGGCCCGATCGAGGCCTCCCGTCAGGCTCTCAAGCGGGCGAAGATGACGATCGACGATATCGACATCGTCGAAATCAACGAAGCCTTTGCCGCCCAGGTGATCCCCTCCGCCCGCGAGCTGGGCGTCGATCCGTTCAGCGACAAACTCAATCCGCACGGCGGCGCCATCGCGCTCGGCCATCCGTTCGGCATGACCGGTGCCCGCATCCTGTGCACGCTCTTGAACGGCCTCACCACTGAGAACAAGACGGTTGGGCTGGAGACGATGTGCGTGGGGGGCGGCCAGGGAATGGCGATGATCGTCGAGCGTCTCAGCTAGGCCGAGCGCGCGGTGACCGACGTCTACGTCGAGACCGGCAGCAAGCGGGTCTTTGCCTGCGCCTTTGACTGGCCGGGGTGGTGCAGGTCGGGAAAGGACGAGGCCTCGGCGCTGGCCGCCCTCGCGGCCTATGCGCCGCGCTACGCGCCCGTAGCCAGGGCGGCGCGGATTCCGTTCAAAGCCGGCGGGGAAGTCTTTCGCGTGCGGGAGCATCTTCGGGGAGGGGCGACCACTGATTTTGGCGCGCCCGAGAAAGTCGCCAAACGGGATACGAAGCCGATGGCGAGACCAGAAGCGGAGCGGCTGGCAGCGCTGGTCGGCTCTGCCTGGGCGATTTTCGACAAGGTGTTTGGCAGCGCCCCCGCATCGCTCCGCAAGGGTCCCCGCGGTGGAGGGCGTGACCGTGACAAGATCGCCGATCACGTGCTCGACGCTGAAGCGGCCTACGTTCGAAAGCTTGGATTGCGTCTGCCCCGACCGGATCGCCGGGACGGCGCCGCGGTCGCAGCCTTTCGCAGTGAGATCACCGACGCCTTGCGAACCGCATCGAACGGCAGTCCGCCCGTAGAGAGGGGCTGGCCGCAGCGGTACGCGGCCCGCCGGATCGCCTGGCACATCCTCGACCATGCCTGGGAGATCGAGGACCGCAGCGATATGAAACGAGGCTGATGGCTTGGCCTTCGAGTCACTCGACTTTATCTATCATCCGAGCCGCGACCCCAAGCGCGACCTGACCTATTTCATCGAGGTGCTCGGTGGTCGGCTCCGCTTTGCCGTCGAAGGCATGGGCGCCCGGGTTGCCGCCATCGAGCTTGCGCCACCGCCCCCGTTGCTCCTCCTCGCGGACCACGTCCAGGGCGATACGCCCATCCTTGTCTACCGCGTCCCCAACCTGCGGCAGGAACTGAGCGCGCTGAGCAATCGCGGCTGGGAACGGGAGGCGACCTTCGAAATTCCGCATGGGCCAATCTGCTCCTTCCACGCGCCGGGCGGGCAACGCCTTGCCGTCTACCAGCTGACCCGGCCACAGGCGGCGGCGACGTTCGAAGGGCGGCGCGACTTCTGACGGTCTAGCCCGCGACGAACTCGAGGCTCGTTGAGATGTCGATGCATCCCCCGATGCTGCGGTACACCGGGCATTTGGCGGCGTGATGCTCGTGGGCGCGCCGGGCCGCCGCCTGCTTGTCCGTCGGGCAACCTCTCAACTGATAGCGGACCCGAATGCGCTTGATGACGAGCACGCCGTCCTCGACCTCAACGTCGCCCTCGGCCTCCGACGTGAAATGGCCTTCGCCGGCCTCAATCTCGCGCGCCTCCAGCGCGCTACCCAGCGTGCCGGTGAGTCAACCTGCCGCGGCGGCGACCACGTAATCGAGCGTTGTCGCATGCGGCTCGAAGTCGCCGGGTTTCGCCCGGTAATGCGCCGCCACCTCGTCGTGCACGCCGAACGAAACCGGCTGGGACTCAGCCGGGAGGTGCGCGTATCGCAGTGAACCCTTGATCCGCTCAATCCGAACGCGCGAGACGTAGGTCGCCATGTGTCAATTGTGACAAGCGCGATTACGCCGAGGTCGCCTGGACCAACCGATCGATCTGGTTGATGTTGGCGACGGCAGGCCAGAAGATCAGCTCGTCCGCCCCAATTCCGGCGAAGCCCTTCACGGTCTGGGCGACCGCTGCCGCATTGTTGATGAAGCCGTGCGCCATTCGCTCCACGTTCGGTCCCATGAAGCTGTAGTACTGGGTCTGGTTTTGGACCGCGATCTGCTGAACCTCGTCCCCCAGGGCGTAATAGACGCAGGCGACGAATCGCGGCCGCCCGGTGCGGCCGGCCGCCCTCCATGACTGCTCCGCGGCGGCGTACAGTCCGCGCACCTGATCGATGTCGGCGCGACCGCCGGAGATGAAGCCGTTACCCCAGCGACCGACCCGGGCGACGGCCGCCGGGGTGTAGCCGCCAATCAGGATCTCTGGACCGCCGGCGCGCGCCGGGGACGGGCCGATCGGACCCACACCGTCACCAACCGGCTGCCCTGCCCAGATCCGCCGCATCACGTCCAGCTGTTCTTCGAAGCGCCGCCCCCGTCCCCGGATTGGTTCGGGGGCGGCTTTGAAATCATCTTCCCGGCCGCCGATGCCGAGACCGAGCGTGAGGCGGCCGCCGCTGATCGCGTCCACGGTGGCGGCCTGCTTGGCCAGGATCCCGGCGTTCCGCGTCGTCGCCAGGAGCACGCTGGTCGTGAGGCGGATCCGCTTTGTGGTTGCGGCCACCGCCGCATACATCGTGAGCGGCTCGAAATTGTGATAGGCCACCCGGTCCAGCGTCCCGAGCGAGCTGAACGGCCCGGCCTCGGCGCGCTGCGCCCAATCGAGAAGGAAGGCGGGCGTCGCCCCCTTGAGCCACATCGGCAGACCGATTCCGATTTCCATAGAGAGCGTCCTCAGCAACCATCGTAGGATGACCGCGAATGCAGCCGTGGGGCGGCGTCGCCGGCAAGCGCGTGCTGATCACCGGCGCTACCAGCGGTATCGGCCTGGCCGCCGCGGTCGAGCTGGTCCGACGCGGTGCGCAGCTGGTGATGATCGCGCGCAGCGAGACGAAGGCGAGCGAGGCGGTCCGCCGGATTCGCGCGGCTGCCGGGGACGCCGCGGTCGTGGATACGCTGCTCGCCGATCTCGCTTCGCAGTCGTCGATTCGAGAGGTGGCCGCAAAAGCGCTCGCGCAGTATCCAACTATCCAGGTGCTGATCAACAATGCCGGCGCCGTCTACGGCGTAAGGCGCCTGAGCCCGGACAGGATCGAGCTGACCTGGGCGGTCAACCATCTTGCGCCGTTCCTGCTGACCACGCTGCTGCTCGACCGGCTCAAGACCAGCGCGCCGGCCCGCATCGTGACCACGTCGTCAGCCGCGCATCAAGGCGCGCGAATCCCCTTCGATGACTTGAACGCCGAACGGTCCTGGAGCGGTTCAGGTTTCCGGCGCTACGGTGAGACGAAGCTGGCGAACATCCTCTTCACCGCCGAGCTCGCCCGGCGTCTGGAGGGGACCGGCGTCACCGCCAACAGTTTTCATCCCGGATTCGTGGCGAGTAATTTCAACCGGGAAAACGGGCCGCTGATGCGGATTGGCATGGCGCTCTCGAGACCATTCGCTCGCAGCGCCCAAAAGGGCGCCGAAACCCTGATCTGGCTCGTCGACTCGGAGGCGGCCGGCGATATCAGCGGCGGCTATTTTTTCGATATGCGCCCAGTCACTCCGGCGCCGGCGGCAGTCGACCGTGAGGCGGCGCTCCGCCTCTGGAATGTGAGTGCGGCGCAGGTGAGCTAGGAGCCGGTTTTCCCGCCTCGCATCAACTGGCGCCAGCCGCGTTCGTGGACCTCGACGCCGAATTTCTTGGCTGCCGCTCGAATACGCCGCCAGGCCGCGTCCCGCTCGCTATTGCTGACGCCCTCGACCTGGTCGAAGCGCGCGATCGCGTTGCGGACGTGACGCGCGGCGTTGAGCGGCTCCTTTCGTTCCTTGGGAAACGCAAACGTCTGGGTCCGCATTCGGTTTTGCTGCTTCGTACTCAGGCCCGGGGATTTCTTCGGGATGCGCGCGCCGCGCGCCCGAGCGCTCTGTACCGATCGTGCCCGCTTGATGTTCTTTCGGGCCGCCGACTTCTGCTTTGGTGTGGCCATTGACAGCCTCCTTCGGGGATTTTTTTGTACGTTAGAGTCCCGTTAACATTTTACGTGATAGCCGCAGGCGCCGTCCGGCTACGAGGCCTTGAGCTCGGGCTCGCCATGACCCGCGTTTGCTCGCCCGCGGTTCCAGTAGGCCTTGGCCGAAATCTGCTCCGCGCCCCAACCCCGGTTCAACAGAGCGGCCTTAAGCGCCGACACCAGGGCGACCTCGCCGGCAAGGTACGCATGGCCGCGTCCACCAGGGAAATCGGCGGCGGCGACAGCGGAAACAAGCCCCGATGATTCGGGCGGCTGCGACATTTCGTATCGCCAGGCGATCGTCCGGGGCGCACCATCGGCGGTGATTCGCTGGCGCTCTTCGGGCCCGTCGACCAGCAGGAAGGCATGAGCGGGAACCTCGCCGGCCAGCGTCTCCATCATGGCGAAGGCGCCGGGAACCGCCGTTGCGTCGCCGGCAAAAAGGTGCCACTCGGCGTCGTCAACGAGCGTGATCTTGCCGCGCGGTCCGATCGCGTCGATTGAAATGCCGGGTCGCGCGGCCCGCGCCCATCGCATCCCTGGACCGTCGCCGTGCAAGACCACGTCGATCATCAGCGAAGCACGGTCGCGATCAAACCGCCGGATGGTGTAGCGGCGGCGCACCGTCGTGCCGTCGTCTTTCGAGAAGGCGAGCGCCATATCCTGTCCCGGCAGGTAGTCGAACGCCGCCAGTGCCGGATTGCTGAGCTCGATCCGCCGCATTTGGGGCGTGACATTGCTTGCGGCTGCGACGGTCAGCGGCCAGCCGACCGGGTCGGGCAGGGTCATTCTCTGGTTTTACCCAAACGGGTCCGATAATCACCGAACGGCGATGAGGCAAGGGCGAACACCTTCAGGTCAGTCGACGCTGGTGATCGTGCACGGACTCGGCGACCGGGCGTCTTCCTGGGAGAAATTCGTCGCGCTGATGCAACCAGACGTTGCCGTCCTTGCCCTCGACCTGCCCGGTCACGGCGAGGCGCCACCGGCCCGCGACTATCACTACGGCTCGCTGGTGGAGCACGTGGCGGCGGCGGTGCGGGGAGTTGACCGGTTCGCGCTGCTCGGCCACTCGGTGGGCGCCGCCGTCGCCTGGCTGTTCGCGGGGCGAAATCCGGCGAGGGTGACCCGGCTCATCCTGGTCGAGCCGGCCGCCCCGCATCAGAGCCGGTTCATTCACAGTCCGACGCCCGAGGCGCGGCACCCATTCACCTACGCCAGCCCGGGTGATGCGCTGCTGGCGATGCGTGCCTTCGATCCCTCCGTGACGGAGCAGGAGATTCGACGCGACTACCGGGCGCGGCCGGACGGCCAATGGGAACCCGCTTTCGACCCTGCCATCTTTCCGCCGCTGGTCGAAGACGCGAAAACCCTAGGCGAGCAATTTCGCCGCGAGCTGGCGGCGATCGTCGCACCGACGCTGATCGTGCGGGGCGAGCGAAGCATGCTGCGACCGGAGCAGGCCGAAGAGATCCTCGCCGAGCTGCCGCGCGGTCGATTGGTCGCGGTCCGTGGCGGGACCCATTTCCTTCACCGCCAGCAGCCCGAGGAACTGGCGCGACTCGTGCGGGAATTCCTGGCCGCTGGATGAGGACCGGGCAGGCCGGCGGCTACTTCTCTCTGGATCGGAGCAGGACCATTGCGGCGGCGACCGCCACGATCCAGACGGGGGCCATGGTGATGACGAACGGTCGAAGCGTATCGCTGGCCGAATGCGACTGCCGGTCGAACGCGAGAAAGACCAAGACCGTCCCATAAAGCAAGAGCGCGAGACCAATCGCCAGTCCCAGCCTGAGGCGAATCATGAAAGCAGCAGGGCGTCGACCGAAATCGCTCCCGGCCCGGTCAGGCCGATCACCAGGGCCGTGGTGCCGAGCAACAGCGGGAACTCGAAGCCGCCCTGACCATAGAAGCCATTCTTCCAGTGCGCCTTCCAGGTCGCGACGCCCATGTTGAAGGCGGCGGCCAACGCCACGGGCCTCGTGAGAAATCCGGCGGCCAGGGCCAGCCCGCCGCCGAGTTCGGTCAGTCCTGAAAGCGTTGCCGCCTGCTCGGGATAGGGCACGGCCATCTTCGTTAGGCCGGCTGGGGCTGTTTGCCCGGGCCGCCGAACAGCTTCGGATAGCCGTGGGCGGCCAGGGTGATCCCGGCGACGATTCGTAACAGCAACAAACCCAGGTCACGCATGGCCAATCACGCTGATGAAAGCCTAGCCCAGACTGGAAGGCTGTGTCAGGATGACGCGATGGACGATCCGATGGTCGGCCGAAATTTGATGGTCAGCACCGTGGACTATCACACCGCCGGCGAACCATTTCGGATCGTCAGCGGCGGCGTGCCGGCTCTCCGGGGAAAGACCATCCTGGAGAAGCGGCGCTTCGCGCTGGAGCATCTGGACCACATCCGCCAGTTGCTCGTGTACGAACCGCGCGGGCACGCCGACATGTACGGTGGCTTTGTCACGGAGGCGGAGAACGACGGGGCCCAACTCGGAGTTGTCTTCTTCCACAACGCCGGCTATAGCACGGCGTGCGGCCACGGCACCATCGCGCTGGTCACCTGGGCGATCGAAGCGGCGCTGGTCCCGGCTTCCGGCCGGAGGACGGAGGTGGTGGTTGACGTGCCGTCGGGCCGCCTCACGACGGTCGCGGTCACGCAGGACCAGCGGGTCCAGTCGGTGCGCTTCAAGAATGTTCCCAGCTTTGTCCTGGAGGACGGCTTGACGGTGTCCGTCGCCGGGCGGCGCGTCGAGGTGGCGATCGCCTACGGCGGCGCGTTTTACGCGATCGTGCCGGCGGAACGCTTCGAGCTGCCGATCGAGCCGGCATTCGTGCCGCGCTTCATCGACATCGGTCGGGACATCAAGGCCGCGATCGAGGCCGACCGCGATATCGCTCACCCACTGCAGCCCGAGCTTCAAGGGATTTATGGGGTCATGTTCACCATGGGCAACCGCAATGTCACAGTCTTTGCCGACGGCGAGGTGGACCGGTCACCCTGCGGTAGCGGGACTTCCGCCAGACTGGCGCTCCTGGATCGACGGGGTGAGCTCGCCCGTGGCACGACCCTGATGCATGAGAGCGTCATCGGCGGCCGCTTCGTCTCGCGGGTGGTGGGTGAGGATCGCGTCGGCGAGTACCCGGCTGTGATCACCGAGGTGGAAGGCTCAGCGCACCTGACCGGTTATCACCAGTTCGTGTTGGAGACGGACGACCCGATTGGCACCGGATTCCTGATCCGTTAACGCACGGCGATGATCTTGACCGCGTCGATGATGAACTGCACCGCGATCGCGGAGAGCAGCAGCCCCAGCACCCGGGTTAACAGCTGGATCACCGAGGGCCGCAGCAGCCGGGCGATCTGGTCCGCCAGCAGGAGGCCGACCGCGACGACCACGACGACGGCGACGATGCCGAGGATCACACCGATGCGCCCCGGCGCATCCTCATACCGCCTCGTCAGGACCATCACAGCGGCAATCGCGCCCGGGCCGGCGAGGAGCGGCGTGGCCAGCGGGACGAGCGCGACGTTCGCCGTTTCCGGCTGAGCCATCTCTTCGCCTCGAAGCATCTGCAACGCGACGAGCAGCAGGAGCATGCCGCCCGCGATCGTCAGGCTCTCCACCGAGACGTGCAGGTAATCGAGGATCAGCCGGCCGAACAGGGCGAACACCACGACCAGGCCGCCGGCGACGGCGGCGGCCTCGAGCGCTGCTCGCCGGCGTGCCGCGACCGGGCGCCCCGCGGTCAGAGTGATGAAGATCGGCGCACTGCCAAGCGGGTCCATGATCACGACGAGGGTGACGAACGCCTCGCCAAAGGCTCTCCAGCTCATCGCACCGTGTCCCCGGTTATCACGACAGCCTACCGGTTCGATCGCGCTAGGATGGATTGGAGATGGCGGGCAAGAACCAGGATCTTCTCTGGAAGCTGGCGGAGAGCGACGAGGTCGACATCGAGACGCGCCGCGACAAAAAGTCGCCGGTCCATCGCACTACCATCTGGATCGTGCCGGTAAAGACCGGCGTCTACATTCGGTCCTTCAAAGGCAAGAAGGGGCGCTGGTATCAGGAGGCGCTGGCGAATCCGCGGGTCACCGTTCGCGTTGGCCGGCGCAAGGTCGAGGCTCGCGCCGAGCCTGAAAAGAAACCATCTGTCATCCGTGAGGTCAGCGCCGGCTATCGAGAAAAATACGGCGAGCGATGGCCGGACGAAACGGCGCCGATGCTGCGGCGTTCCGTTTTGCCCACGACGCTTCGGGTTACGACCTAGTAAGGCGTCACGAGCGCCGGCTCCCAACGCTGCAGGCTGGCGCCCGCCTGGAAGGTCGATTCGGCGAAATCGAGGATGGCCTGCCGCGGATCACGACTTCGCCGCACCGCTTCGTAGGGCAGGATGAACTCACCGAGGGACGGATTCCAGCGCGCGGCGTCCGGGTGGATGGCCGCGTCCGCCAGACCGTCCGGCATCGGGTAGGCATAGGCAAAGAAGGCGGGCTCGGGGAATTTCGCATTCCCCGGCCAGAAGCCGACGCAGACCTGCTCGGCGTCGCCACTGACTCGCCGGATGAGGCCGGCATCCGGTGGAGGCTGCGCGGGACGACCCGAGAACCGCGCGAGCGCAAGGTCGAAGGTGCCCCACCAGAACGAGACGGGCGTGGTCCGGCCGCGGAAGCGGCCCCGATGTTCCTTGAGCACCAGGTCGATCCGCGCGAGCAAGCGCCAGAAGCGATGAGCCCAATCGGGGTCATACGCGGCATGAACCGTGTCCTGTGGAAAAGGAATCGGGTTCTCGACTTCGGATGGCGTCGTCGTAATGCTGACGTTGATCGCGAGCGCGCTCAACCGATCCATCAGTTCCCGATAAAACTCCGCAACCGGCCGGGCGCGTAGCGCGACGCGTTCCCGGCGGCCGTCGTTCAGGGCGACGATCACCTCATGATCGATGAGATCGACGTCGATCGCGAAGCCCGATTGGCCGCTCCACAGCGGAGTGGTGGTCAGGCCTCGCGCGGTGAGATAGAGCGGCACGTTCGCCCACTGCGGTTCGCGACCGGTTAACGCGAGCCGGACTTTGCCAATCACCTGGAGGTTCATGTGCAGCGTGTCCAGGGTGGGGAGCCAGGCGTCGTAGGGTAATTCCGGCCATTCTGCGATCTGACGGGCCGCACCAGTCGCAATCACGTCATCAATAGTAGTCAGCGGTCAACGAAAAAGTCCCGGCCAAGTGGCCGGGACGTGGGTAAGGAGGGAAAGGCTGCTGGATCAGTGGGCGCGCGACCGAGCGACCGCCGTCGCAAGGACGAGTCCGCGCCGCGGAATGCCAGCCGACACCGGCTCGCTTTCCGATTGCTCATCACGTGCGCCCATCAGCGCGCCGACGATTCCGCCATAAGCGATACCCGCGTAGACGCCGCAGGCCAGGAACACCAGGGGCTCGAGCCCAACGATCAGCGTTCCGATAAATCCCGCCACCGAGCCGCTAAGCCCTCCGAGGAATGCTCCGCCGATCGCGCCCCGAATCATGCGCCGCATTTCATCTGTCATCACCACAACCTCCCGAAATTTCGAATGCGATCTCATGAAGGCATGATGCGCCGACCAACCTTTCGAAACGGTGACACACAACCTCCCTTGTGGGAGGGATCCTGACTACGCTTCTTCGAGACGGAAGCCGGAACCGCGGACGGTGACGATCCGCACGCCGGAGTTGACGAGCTTGGCCCGGAGCCGGCTCATCTTCACATCGATCACGTTCGAGCCGAGCGGCTCCGTCTCGTCCCTCCAGGCATGCTCCGCGATGGCCTTGCGTTCGACCACCGACGGGAAGCGCCGCATCAAGAGCTCGAGGATGTGGAATTCCGCGGCCGTCAGGTTCAACAGCTTTTCGTTCAGGGTCACATGGCGACGCGCCGGATCCAGCGACAGGGAGCCACGCTTGAGCACCGGTGCACCGACGCCTCGTGGTCGGCGTTGAAGGGCGCGCACCCGCGCGACGAGCTCACCGAAGTCAAACGGTTTGACGAGGTAGTCATCCGCACCCGCATCGAGCCCCTGGATTCGGTCAGGCGGAGTATCGCGCGCGGTCAGCATCAGAATGGCGGTAGGGCGGTCATTGCGCCTCGCCCAGGATGCGACCTCCACGCCAGGGACGCCCGGCATTCTCCAGTCGAGAATCGCGACGTCGTACTCGTAGAACTTCAGCTGCTCGATCGCATCGTCCCCACGGTCGACCGAGTCGACGTAATAGCCGGCATCTTCAAGACCCTGTACGAGGACCTCCCGCAGACCACGATCGTCCTCCGCGACCAGGACTCGCATCGCTAAGCACCACTGCGGGCGAGTTTCAACTGAAACTCCATGGTCGCATTGTCCTGGACGCTGACGAAACCACCGATGCTGGGCGGAGTCATCCCGAAGTCGCTAAAGGGGAACGTGATCGACCCGACCAGCTCGATCTGCGAGCCGCTGAGCCGGGCATCGATGGGGATGGTGACCGTGCGCGTCACGCCATGAAGGGTCAGCCTGCCGGTGGCCGAGATCTGAAAAGCCTGACCGTTCCCAGCATCGGCGGGCACGGTGATGGGAGTGCTGAGGACGAAGCTTGCCGTGGGATAGCGGTCACTCTCCAGCCCCATCCGGTGGACCCGCTGATCGCGCATCGACCTGTCGCTGGTGAGGGTATTGACGTCGACAGTGATTGACACCGCCGTCACGCTGTAGGTCGATCCACTGGCCGCGATCGTGATGCCTCCATGGACAGACGAGGTCCGACCCACCGCGTCGCTGGGCGCCGACAATCCCGCCAGCTGCTCGCGCACGCGGTAGCCCGCCTGGGAACCGGAGGCCACCGTCCAGCTTCCGGCGGCCGCACTCGGCGTGCTGTCCGACGATGCGCTGGATGACGGGGTCGCGCTGGGCGAGCTGAGTGCCAGCTTTTGCGGCGAGGAACCCGCGAAGACAACGAAATAGCCGATGCCCAGGGCGACCGCGCCGAGGAGCGCGGCACCCGCCACGCCGCCAATGATCAGAATGCGGCGATCTCGAAGCCGTTTCATTAGACAGTCCTAAGGATGGTCGACCTGACCTTTCAGTTGCATGACAGATGGTGCAGCTTTCCGCTGCCCCTGTCATGAGCCGATGGTAAGAACTGCGGCGCCCTGGAAGCGGCCGTGGGCGAGATCGTCGAGGGCGGCGTTCGCCTCTCCCAGGGGATAGGCATGCACCTCCGTCTTGACCGGCACCCGGGGTGCGAGCTCCAGGAATTCCTCGCCGTCGCGGCGGGTCAGGTTGGCGACGGAGCGGATCTGGCGCTCCTCCCAGAGCAGCTCGTAGGGAAAGGACGGGATGTCGCTCATATGGATCCCGGCACACACCACCTCGCCGCCACGGTCGAGTGCCTTGAGCGCGGCCGGCACCAGCGGGCCGACCGGCGCGAAGATCAGCGCTGCGTCGAGGGGTTCGGGTGGAAGTGTCAGTGAGTCGCCAGCCCATTCCGCTCCCAGCCTGCGGGCGAAGTCCTGCTTTTCGATGTCACCCGGCGAGGTGAACGCGAAGACGCGACGGCCCTGGTAGCGGGCAACCTGGGCGATGATGTGCGCCGAGTCGCCAAAGCCATAGAGACCAACCCGCTGCGCGTCGCCGGCCAGC
>WNGC01001588.1_pt1 | contig 13821 bp, 8 predicted proteins | sample 5400051 | NCBI WGS metagenome assembly WNGC01 (sample SAMN13153368, study PRJNA577476) | soil metagenome | isolation source: 20 cm soil or saprolite under grassland replicate 2 | place: USA:California | collected 2016-06-15 | reverse complement strand
AGCCGCTTCGCTGTGCGAAGCGCCACGCGGACTTGCCATGACACGCGTGCGCCGCGCCTCGCCGAGCGAGGCGGCTACAGGCCATTGGTCACGCTGCGCGGACGCTGGTTTCCCGGTGAGTAAACAAATCTCCAAGGCGCGGACGACGCGACGGCGATTCTTCATGTCGATCTTCCCCGCGGCTTCGGAGTCGAGTTCAATAAGTCGTGAGCGCAATTCATCCAAGCTCATCGCGTTCAATTTTTCTCGTAGCTTTGGATCCGATCCGGGCAGTGGCGACAGTCCGTGGGTAAGAGCTTTGATATAAAGCCCGCTACCGCCAACAACGATTGCGACCTTGCCGCGCGAATGAATTTCTCCAATCACGCGCAACGCCGCGCGCCGATATTTTTCAACATTCATCTCTTCGTGAAGAGACAAAGTGCCGATCAGATGATGCGGAGCCTTGGCCAGTGTTGAAACGTCCGGTTTTGCAGTGAGGAGATCGAGCCCACGGTAAATTTGAAACGCGTCGGCGCTGACAATTTCCGCGCCAATTTCGCTCGCAACATCGGCGGCCAGCTCCGATTTCCCCGTTGCAGTTGGGCCAACGATAAAGAACGAGCCCCTCATCAAATCGAACTTATTGAGTCTCCGGTGACACGGTGACACTAGCACAATAAAAGCGTTGCGAAGTCGCCTTGTACTCCCCCATAAGCACGGGACTTAAAATCCGGTTGGCCGCTGCTTAGCGCCAAAGGCGCAGGAGTCATCGCCAGCCTGGGGCAGCGCCCCAGGACCATGGCACCCCAAAATTCCTCGAGCGCTGAAAGCGCGCCTCAGTTCACGACGTATTCTCAATTCTTGGCGCAACGGTGAATCGCGCTTTCAGCGCCGGGGTCGTTGCTAATTGAATGCCTGGGGCGATGCCCCAGGCTAGGGGTGAGATAGCGCCGTCGGCGCTAACAAAACACGCTTTGGGGGCTGCCCTCGCCTTTGCCCTTTCTGAGCCATCTACAGGCTTGATTTTCGCGCGAGTTTTTACTTTGATCGCATTGTGAGCCCTGCTGGGGATGAAGTCACTTCAGCGACCGCGTTTGGTCCGGTGGTTGCCGGAGAACACGCCAGGGCGGCGTTTACGACTACCCACTGGAGCGTCGTGCTGGAGGCGCAAGGTGAATCGCCAGCGGCAAAAGAAGCGCTCGAAAAGCTTTGCCGCATTTATTGGCGACCCATCTATAGCTTCGTGCAGCGACAGGGCGTTACGCCAGAAGAGGCAGAGGATATTACCCAGGGGTTTTTCGCGTCGCTATTCGAGCGGGGAAGTCTGAGTGCTGTCCGCAAGGAAAAGGGCCGGCTGCGTTCTTATTTGCTTGGGGCGCTGAAGTATTTTCTGGCCGACGAGCAGCGTCGCGCGATGGCAATCAAGCGAGGAAAAGGACAGCGGCTCGTCCCATTGGAAGAACTGCGTGCTGAGAACCGAGTCGAGATGGAACCATCCGATCCAGTGACTGCCGAGCAAATTTACGAACGCCGCTGGGCCTCGACGATGCTGGAACGCGTGCTCAACTTGTTAAAGGATCAATACCGCGCCGGGGGCAACACGGCATTGTTTGATTCTTTGAAGCAATTGCTCCCGGACGAACCCGACGCGCCCTCGCAAGCAGATATTGCTGCGCAGTTAGGCATGACCGAAAATGCGGTCCGGCAAGCGTTCCACCGATTTCGGCAGCGCTACCAAGAGCTATTGCGAGAGGAAATTGCTCACACGGTTGCTACGCCCGGCGATATCGAAGATGAATTGCGCCATCTTATCGCCGTCGTGCGGACGTAAGGACACGAACTATCACTAAGGCAACAGACACGAATTACACGAATTATCACGAAGGTTTGAGGCAATCGATTGGTGTGAATTCGTGGAATTCGTGTCTCAGTTGGTGCGGATTCGAGAAATTTGTGTCTTAGGAACGTTCTTCGGTGACTGTCGCCGACGTAAGAGGCATTAGGTGCAGACGAGCGTAACGTGTGAGAGAATTTTACGAAGTACAACAGGGAGAGTGCGCGAGCGACTCTCCAGCCATGATCAGGATAATCAGAATTTGCCGAAAGTGCGGTGCAAAAATTCTTTCCGACGCGCCGGAAGGGCTTTGCACCGGTTGTGTGCTCGAAACAGCACTCGGGATCTTGCTAGATGCTGTAGCCGGGGGCGATGACCCCGGCCAGCCGGCATCATCGATGCCGGCTACAGCCCATGCCGCGGCGCTGCTGGGAGAGCTAGGTGACTACGAGTTACTAGAGCAAATCGGTCGTGGCGGTCAGGGCGTTGTCTTTCGTGCCCGGCAGAAAAGTCTCAACCGCATAGTTGCGTTAAAAGTCATTGGACTTGGTCAATGGGCCACGAAAGCGCACCTCAAGCGCTTCCGCCTGGAAGCTGAAGCCGCGGCAAGCCTCGATCACCCGTGCATCGTTCCCGTCTACGAGGTCGGCGAGCGTGACGGGTCATGCTACTTCAGCATGAAATTCGTCGAAGGCGGACAACTCGACGCAGTTGCCAGCCGCGAAACGATGCCGCCTAGGCGCGCCGCGGAATTAATCGCCAAAGTGGCGCGCACTGTTCATTACGCTCACGAGCACCACATTCTTCATCGCGACATCAAACCGGGGAACATCCTGCTTGATCAAAAAGGCGAACCACATCTCACGGACTTTGGGCTGGCGCGCCTTGTCGAGACAGAGAGCACTGTTACCCGAACGATGGAAGTTTTGGGTACGCCCAGTTACATGGCGCCGGAACAAGCCGTGGGAAACAACGCGGCCATCTGCAGTGCCACAGACGTTTATGGACTTGGCGCAGTGCTGTACCAATTGCTCACAGGTCATCCGCCTTTTGCCGGTGGAACGAGCTACGAGACTATCAAGTTGCTACTGGACACCGAACCACGAGACCTGCGTTTGTGGAATCCGAAAATAGATCGCGATCTTTCCACGATTTGCGTCAAGTGTCTGGAGAAAGATCCGCAGCGCCGTTATCCTTCAGCCCTCGCGCTGGCCGAAGATTTGGAGCGTTGGCTAAAGCACGAACCCATTCGTGCCCGCCGCTCCGGAGTTTTCACTCGAGGAAGGAAATGGGTGCAGCGCAATCCTACCAGTGCGCTCCTGGCAGCGGCTCTAGTTGCTTTCGCTGCGGCGGTTGGATGGAATATTTGGAAAAGCGAACTAGTCCGTGGCCCAGTGACAACCGGCATCGCGGTGCTGCCGTTCGACAACCTGAACGAGCAGAAAGAGAACACGTCCTTTGCCGATGGTGTGCAGGACGACATTTTGACCAAGCTGGCGAAGATCGCCGATCTCAAGGTCATCAGCCGCAATAGCGTGATGGAGTACCGCGGCAAGCGAAACGTGCGCCAGATTGGGGATACACTCCGCGTGTCTCACGTTCTGGAGGGAAGCGCACGCAGGAGCGGTGACCGGATTCATTTGAATGCGCAGTTGATCGACACACGCACCGACACCCACGTTTGGGCCGAGGAATATGACCGCAATCTGAATGATTTGTTCGCCATCCAAGCTGAGATCGCGCAAAGAGTTGCCGAGCGCCTTCATGCCAAGGTGACAGCTAGTGAGAAGGCGTCTATTGAAGAGCGACCAACTCAGGACTTGGTCGCCTATGATTTTTATGTCCGTGCTGTCTCCCTAATTTACAACGCCCAGCTGCCCTCCCAGTCGAATTTCGTGGATCGTTCCGAGGCTGTGGACCTGCTTAACAAAGCAATTGCTCGTGATCCCAACTTCTTTCTCGCCTATTGCCAGCTAGCCTTTGCGCACGATTTGATTTATCAGCAAGAGACCGACCACACCCCCGCTCGCTTAGCGATGGCAAAGGCGGCCATAGATTCCGCATTTCGAGTGAGGCCGGATTCGGGGGAAGCGCACTTGGCGCTGAGTTGGCATCTCTACTGGGGATATTCCGATTACGCTCGCGCCCGCGCCGAACTTGCTCTTGCTCAACAGAGTTTGCCCAATCATGCGCAAGCCTTTGAGTTGGCTGGATTGATCGACCGGAGACAAGGTCGCTGGGCTGAGGCCACACGCAATCTCGAGCGCGCATGTGAGCTCGATCCTCAAAATATCCCTTACCTTATTGCCCTCGCAACGACCTACCTGCGGTTGCACGACTACGATCAAATGGCCAGAGTTATGGATCGTATCATTGCACTTGTGCCAGACCGCAACAAACCGCGGATCATTCGTGCGAGCATCGAACAAGATAGGCGAGCGGACACACGACCTTTGCGTGCTGCAATTGAGAAGGCCCTGGCCAATGAACCAGGAGCAGCGGAAGATCCATTTATTGCGGGGCAACGCTTGAATGGGGCTTTGCTCGATCGCGACTTGGACGCCGTTAGTAGCATTGCGGCGGCGCTTCCCTTGAAGCAGACGCTCGACGCCGGGTTCAATCAAGGTAGCCGTGACTTTTGGCTAGCCGTAGTTGCTCGCTTGAAAGGAGACGCGTTGGCTGCGCGCGCTGGCTTTATGAAGGTGCGCACAAAGCTGGAGGAAGAGCTATCTGTTCACCCTGATAACATGGGTCTGCTTTTTGATCTCGGGCTGATCGATGCAGCTTTGGGAAAAAAAGAAGAGGCGCTGAGCGAAGGCCGACACGCGATGGAACTGGGTGCGCGCGCGCTGCCCACCGCCCAAGACCCAATGTTCGGGCAATCTACTAATGAGGCATCCGTAAAAAAGTCCTTTGCCATGATTTGTGCCTGGGCGGGCGAACCTGACCTGGCCGTTGAGCAGCTCGAAGCCGTCACTAAAATTCCGGGCGGTCCAAGTTATGGCGAATTGCGCTTGGATCCGATGTGGGATCCATTGCGCGGTGATCCGCGCTTTGAAAAAATCGTCGCCTCGTTAGCACCGAAAGAAATGGTTTCCAAATAATGCTCCTAGTTCTCCGAGCAGAAAGAATGGTTGGAAATGCGGGTACGCCGCCGGATTTTGCTTTGTTGTTAGGCATGATTCTTGCGCCTTCGGCTATGGCTATCGTCTTGACGACAAGACGATCCACCTTAACCACCACTATCCACTAAGCGCGTTAGCCTGGATTTAGCTTGCACGTACTCGCTTCGCCAGCGCAGACTGGTCGCAGGCCAGAAGAACAACTGGCAATGAAGAGTAGCGTAACCATACCCCCAGTAACTCAAATGGCACTCGCCGTTGTCGGCGGTAGCCTATTGATCGCTCGCGAGATTTCCGCTCAAGCGCTTGTATCGGCGCCGGTGGCATCGCCGCCTCCGGCGCAGGTGACAACGAGCGCGACGGCCGAAGTGGAACGTATCATTATCACTGGCTCGAACATTCCAACAGCTGAAGAAGTCGGCCCAAATCCGGTGGACACGTATCGTCCGGCAGATATCGAAAAACTGGGCATTCGCAATGCAACGGACCTAACAACTTTTCTGCCCCAGCAAGCGGGCGGAGCTATGAACCAGAACTTCGGCGCTAGTGGAGACGGCACGGTTCAGTTCAACCTGCGCGGATTGTTGGCCAAAGAAACCCTCGTGCTGGTGGACGGAAAACGTGTCGCCCTTGGTTCGTTGAACGCCGTCGGGTTCAGCGGGGGTGTGGACATTAACCTGCTTCCGTTTCCGATGATTGATCACATCGACATCTTGAAGGACGGCGCTTCGGCTGTGTATGGCTCGGATGCGATCACCGGCGTGGTTAACTTCTTTTTGATACACAAGTTTCGTGGGCTGGAGATCGGGGGCAGTTACGGGAACACAAACCTCGGAGCGTCCAACGACATGGGCGAATGGGAGGCATGGCTCAAAGCCGGCACGGGAGATGACAAGACTGACATTGTAGTGATTGCTGATTTCTGGGAACGTACCGACGGTCTGTTTAGTCGTGACAGGGACCTAACGGCGAACGCGTTTTACATACCCTGGGGAGGATTTGATGATCGCGACTTTGTTGGATCTGGCACCGTTAGAAATCGCCGGTTGCTTCCAGGCATGTTTTTCGGCCCTGGCGGTACACCGTTACCCGGCGTGAACACGCCCCTTCCGCACTCGGCACCGAATGTGGCGACTTCGCCATTTTATAAGACACCCGCTTATCCCCCCTTCTTCTTCGGCATCCCCAAAGGGCCCGGTTTCATTAATCGCAATGCATATCCCGGTGCGCCCGGTATCATCGGCCCGCATGCGTCCCAATTCCGTCCACAGACCGGCACTGACTATAAGGGAGGTGGTGATTATTGGTTCTATAACTTCGCGGCTATAACGCCAGAGCTTTCTCCGGCTGATCGCCAGAGCTTTTATGGCTCATTCATTCGCGACATCTGCGACAAATACCTGCAGGTGTTTTCCGATTTCAAGGTGGTCCGCTCATTTTTCGATTCGTCCGACGCAGCGGCGCCGATTGTTCCCGACCCATTCGAGATCCCAGGCACCAATGTAAATTTTAGTCCGCGCGCCTTCAGCGTGCCAATTCAGAACCCGTTTAACCCCTTCACGGTCGCCGATGCGACTATTCCAAACTTTTTTCCCGATGGAAGCGGTCTCCCAGTAACAACCGGAGTTGGATTTCGCGCCATTAACGACACCGGTCCCAGACATCAAAAGTTCACTTACCACGATTATCTGTTCGATGTTGGCCCGCGCGGCGAAATGGGAGAATTTGGCGATTATTTTAAGACTTGGAACTGGGAGTTGGGTTTCCGTTATTCCCGCAACGAGGGGCAGAAGTCGTCCGTCGGCGAAGTCAGCAAGCCTGGGTTGCGGGAAGCACTTTTGGATACAGACCCGGCTACGGCGTTTGATCCGTTCCTGAATTTCACTAGCCACAACACCGCGGCGGCTAGGCAAAGAGTTTATGTCACTCTTCATAACTCAGGCGAATATGAATTGCCCATAGGTTACGCCACTATTAACGGCGATCTGTTCAAACTTCCCGCTGGGCCGGTTTCATTTGCTCTTGGCGGTGAGTACGACGCGCCGAGATGGACGCTCGATCGCGACTCGCTAAGTACAACATTTCAATTGATTGGCTCAACGAATGGTGGAAGCGCCAGGGTGAACCGGGATGTTTGGTCTCTCTATCAGGAAGTGCGGGTCCCCTTTACCAGCCCAACGTGGAACTTCCCCGGTTTCTACAGCTTCGAGGTTGACTTTGCTGAGCGGGAAGAGTGGTACAGCCAGAACACCTCTGCAGTTCTACCTTCTACAGCCTTCCCATTTCAGCCGGCAGCGCACAGCCAGTATAACGCGCAGAAGCCAAAGGTCTCAGTTCGCTGGCAGCCGCTTGATCCAAAATATATCGGCGCCCTTACCTTGCGTGGCAGCTACACCGAAGCGTTTCATGCTCCGGCACTATCGGAGATTTCGCCCGCTTCCACAGGAGGCCCGATAGGGGTCCGCGATCCGCTTTTGCGAGGATCTTTCTATGGCGCGGAGGGACAGATTATAGGAAATCCCAATCTACAGCCGGAGGTAGCCTATGAATGGTCTTACGGGGCCGTTTACAGCCCAAAATGGCTCAAGGGCCTGACGCTCAGCGCAGATTGGTGGCATATTGATATGCGATCGATCACGTCCTTGCTCGGTTTCCAATTCATTGTTGATAACGACATCTCCGGTCTGGTTATCCGTGGTCCTCCACTGACTCCTGGTGAACCGGGACGAATCATCCTGGTGATTGATCCTAACGAAAATCTGACCGGCGCGATCTTTGAAGGTCTCGACTACGAGGCGATCTACATCCTGGACTCTTCGGTCTTTGGCCACGGAGATTTTGGTAAACTGACGGCGACGCTCAACGGTACCTGGCTATCCCGGGCTGAGCTCCAGATTGCGCCTGATACAAAACGCTTCGGTATCGCGGGCGAACTCATCCCGCCGGGATTTAGTCTGACCGGCTCGCTACCATGGAGCCGCGCCAATTTCAGTCTCTTCTACGACGGCCCAACTGATACGTGGATGCAAGGTTTGGATGTTGGCGCAGTAGTCCACTACACTGGCCAATACGAAGATGACAACGTCAGTCTGAGCTTCGCACCTAAACCACAAACGCCTCGAAGTGGGCCTTTGCCTTGGCGGGCGCGGAAAGTACGGGAGTGGATTACGCTGGATCTGATTGCATCCTACACGTTCAATTTGCCGCCCCCAGCTCCGGCCCCAGTGCCTGGTTTTGCTAAGGATGGAGGTAAAAATTTCAAGACGAAAGACGGAAAGGAGAAAAATGTCATGCCTGTGTCCACCGCCGAATACAATCCTTGTGGATGGAGCGCTTGGTTGAATAACACCACGATCTCCCTTGGAATGCAGAACGTGTTCGACGAAGATCCGCCGTTTGTAGCTGCGGGTGGCTATGACGGATCGATTGCCACGATCAAAGGCCGGTTTTGGTACATCCAGCTAAAGAAAAGGTTCTAACCAGTCGGAACAACTTAGCTGGATTCTCAAATCAGGAAGTATCTCGTTGCGCGGCGAGGCGTGCTTCGAAAAAATCGTCGCCTCCCTCGCGCCGAAGGGGAATTAACCGCGGATCCCGCGGATAACATCCGCCTTCGCGCGAGGCTACGGCGGGACAGGCGGATGTTTTAGAATGTGGACCTGCTGCGCCGCTTTTCTTCTGCCCACTGAACACCTACCTACGCAAGGCTACGCTGCGGCAGACGCGAAACGACGCGGCAACTTGAGCACCAGCTACCTATTTCGTTCTTCTGTGTGTTTCGTGGGCGCCATCTGTTTGGATGAAATCATCCGCGATATCTGGGTAATCAGCGGTTCTTAGGGTTTCTGCATTTTCCGCGTAACGCACCGGCAAATTTTGCGAAGTACCTAAGTGAACGGCCAGACATGACTTCCCATTGTGGGGAGCCAAAAAAGGCCCAAACAACAAAACCTAAATAGAAAGAACTAACACTTATGAAAACCAAATTAGTTAAGAGCATAATGGCTCCCTTAGTGGTCGCCTGTGCGTTAATCCCCCTGTTTGCCACAGCAATCGAGCCCAGGGGAGGCACGCAAGGCGGAAGAATTCAAGGGGTGTGGGAGACGCAGATAACTCTAAACGATTGCGCAGGTCACGTGATAAGGAGCTTCCAGGGAATGCTGACGTTCCACCAGGGAGGAACCTTGATGGATGGCACCACCACACCACCGGCTTTGAGGGCGCCTGGAGAAGGTGTTTGGCGCCATGCCACTGACAATACCTTTGCGTTTCGCATCAAAGCCTTCAGCTTTAATGCTCAGAACGTTTTTACTGGCTGGTCGATCATCGCGGGGGAACTAACCGTGGATTCGACGGGGGACGCCTTTGCGGGGCCTGCAACCGTTGAGATCTATGATCCAAACGGCGTCTTAATTTCAACTCTCTGTGCTGAGGCTACTGGCACGAGATTCGAGTTCTAACCGATCATGGGTTTTGGCGCGTTCCATCCGCGCCAAACCCAGCTTTGGCAAATTGAGACTGATGCCGTCGGGTCGTCGCTCGTTCTAAGCATTAGGACAAGGAAATCCAGAAGGTGAACGCTCAGACTGGACCTAACAAGACTCCGCTGCGGGTAGCCAATAGGCAACAGATTCGGTAGCCAGCGTGATGTAGCACAGCCATCTTGGCTGTGGGGCCGGCGGGCATCTTGCCTGCCGAGTAAGCAGGGACCAGACGAGACGCCCGGTCGCCTCACAGGCTGGAAGCCTGTGCTACTTGTCGCACGCGGCCTTGACGATTTGAACGAAGCTGCGCGGATCGAGACTGGCGCCGCCGACAAGAGCGCCGTCGATGTCGGGCTGGGACATGAGTTCGCTCGCGTTTTCCGCCTTCACACTTCCGCCGTACTGAATGCGCACTCGCTCGGCCGTCGTGTCGTCGGCCATTTCGTGCAAAGTGTGGCGAATGAAAGCGTGTGCTTCTTGTGCTTGAGCGGGTGTGGCGTTGCGCCCGGTGCCGATCGCCCAAACCGGCTCATACGCAATCACTGTTTCCTGCAATTCCTTTGGGCTCAGACTAGCGAGACTACCACGCAATTGTATCGATAGTATTTTTTCCACATTGCCACGGTCCCGTTGCGCGAGAGTTTCCCCAATACAAACAATGGGACGAAGCGTCGCCTCATGCGCGGCGCGCACTTTGCGATTCACAATTTCGTCGGTCTCGCCAAAAAGAGTGCGGCGCTCGCTGTGCCCGAGCACGACGTAATGCACGAATAAATCCCGCAGCAATGCAGCGCTGATTTCGCCGGTAAAAGGACCGTTCTTCTCCCAATACATGTTTTGTCCGCCGACCTTTATGTTCTGCGCTTTGCCGAGTGCTTCCATCACTTTGGCAATCGCGGTGAACGGCGGCACGATCACCACTTCCACATCCGTGATGTCACCCAAATCCAGCAGCATCGATTCGACAAATCGCGCCGACTCGGCCTGTGTCATGTTCATCTTCCAATTAGCGGCAACGATTTTTTTTCTCATGTGATTCAGTTGTCATTCCCAGCGAAGCGAGGAACCTCCCAACTTTTTGGGGGCTGGCAAATCTTTCGACACTCGTGAGATCCCTCCCGCCGTGGCGGGTGAACTGTTACACTCGGGATGACAAGCAGCGCGGCCACGTTTTTCTTACGCATGTAATTCCTTCCCTGGCGGCAGACTCAGAACTGAAAATAGATAAACGGCGTGTAGTGCGGCGGAACAAATAGGAGGACGACCGCAAAAGCGCAACCGTAAGCCGCCGCAAAGACCGGGGCAGGCCAGTGCCGCCAAGATTCTGCAAACCATCGGCGAGAATTGAGCCAATGAATTAAGGCAAGCGCACCAACCAGCAAAAAGAACCATCGGTGGAAATGTTCGTTACCACCGCCGCGAAACAGGACAAACTGCTGTAGTATTGTTGCCGCACTGCCAAGGTCGTGCGCGCGGAACAAAATCCAGGCAACGCATATTGCATAGATTGTAATCGGCCATGCGAGCCAGCGCATCGCCCGAGCGGCCCACTTCAGACCTTCGGTAAAACGGGTCCACTCGCGATGGATGAGCAGCGCGGTTCCATGTAATGCGCCCCAGATAACGAACGTCCACGCAGCTCCGTGCCATAGGCCGCCCAGCAGCATCGTGATCATGACATTACGGTAAGCAAACCCGCGCGAGCCGCGATTACCGCCAAGCGGAATGTAGAGATAATCGCGAAGCCAACTTGAAAGACTAATGTGCCAGCGCCGCCAGAAATCAGAGACGTCCCGGGCAAAGTAGGGAAACTGAAAGTTGTTCGGTAATTGGTACCCAAGCAGCCGGGCCGCAGCAATAGCCATGTCTGTGTAGCCGGAAAAATCGCAGTAAATCTGGATGGCGTAGAACAGCACACCAATCCACGCGCTCGCTGCCGTGAAATCCGCCGGATGAGCAAAGTAGCGGTCGACCGTCGACGCGACTCCATCGGCGATGCACGCCTTTTTGATGAATCCCGCCAGGAATAAGATCACCGCGCCGCGCACATCGACATTGGAAAACTTCTTGGCCGAAACGAGCTGCGGCAGAAAGTACACTGCACGCACAATCGGCCCTGCTACCAGGGGCGGGAAAAAACTCACGAACAACGAAAGATCGACAAAATTCGATATCGGACGCTGCTTTCCCCGGTACACGTCTATCGTGTAGCTCATCGAGTGAAACGTGTAGAAGCTAATGCCGACCGGCAGAATAATGTTGAGCGTGTTCACACTTGCCGGTAAACCAAGCCACGCCAGAAACCCGGACGCCGAGGAAATAAAAAAGTTAAAGTATTTGAAAAAAGCCAGGACACTGAGATTGACGCATACGCTGGTGGCAATCCAGAAGCGCCGCCATGCCGGACGTTCACTACGCCCGAGCATTTGTCCGACGATGTAATCCACCGTCGTCGATCCGAGAACCAGGAACGTAAATTTCCAGTTCCAAGCCGCGTAAAAAAAATAGCTGCAGAGGAGAAGCCACACCTTTCGCGCGGTGTTGTTGCGCATCGTCCAGTAGACGATCAACACAACCAGAAAAAACCAGAGGAACCGAAATTCAACGAAAGACATTCGGCCAGAGAATGGGAAGCGAAGTTAAACGGGCAGCCATTGATTGTTGATCATTTGATTTCGCCTGCTCGCGCGAGTTTCACAAAATTCGCCGCCACGATACGTGTGAATTCTTCTGCTCCCGATTTAGTCAGATGTTGCCCGTCGCGCCGTACGCTGCTGCGATAGAGGCTCGGATAATCCCGCGGATTATTAAACGCCATCACAACACCCGGCACCCCCACAGTTTCGGTGGCGATGTTAATTTGCGTCGTGCTTGGCGTGATCAAAAAGATTGGCGCGGCTCCAATATTCCTGACTTCCTGCGCGCACTGCCGGTACGCTTCCACCGTATAAGGTGAAAGCCGACGTGTGCCAGCTTGTGCCATCGCAGCCGCCAGCCCACGCTCATACGCTGCGGCCTGGCCGGGGGACATTCGATTCGGTCTGGTCACGTACCCATCGCTAGCTGCGCCGAGGTAGCTTGCACGGCGTTCCTTTGTGTCGCGACTCAAGAAGTGGTCCCGAATATCGGCTGCTCTTGCGACGTTGGTATAATTTTTTTCAAGCTGCCCAATATAAAATGTCAGCAGGCTACGCGTGTTTTTCTCGTCTTCTTGACGCAGTATAATGTTGCGAAGCTTTGCGGGACTCGGCAGCCATAGCGGAGCCGTGCCGGTGTCGCTAAGTTTTCGCAAAAGGAGCGATACTCGTTTCCAGTCGGCCCAATAAAGTGCGCGACGGCTGGTCTGGTTTTCGGGGGACCACTTGGTTTGGAGTTCATCGTATTCAATGAAAACCCATTTCAAGTTCCGCGGTTTCAGCTTCAAAATCTGCTCAAGCAGGTAAGCTGATTCCGGCAAATACATGCCGCCAATACCGAAGTTGAAGCTATGCGTCGGCAGCCCGCTCTCGCGCGTGACGCGATCAAAAAGAGCCGGTGAGATCTGAAAATAGATCCGGCTCGATCCGATAAAAAGTGTGTCAAATTCATCCTTATGCGCGGCGAAAAATCGGAATTTCTGCGAGACCCCACCATCGATTTCTGGAAATGGCAGGATCGCGTGTAAACCTACGCAAGTGATAAGGAATGCAGCTGCACCAATGGCCGAATTAGTCAGCGCCCAGATGACAGTCTTGCGGTCGGTCGGTCTGCGCGGCGCTGGAGGTTCAACATGAACCTTCGAAACGGACTCGCGAACTGGCACAGCTTATTTCCTGTCGCCTAACGCGGCCACGCCAGGCAACTCCTTGCCTTCCAGTAATTCAAGCGATGCGCCGCCACCGGTGGAGATGAACGTCATTTTGCCGGCAAGCCCGGCTTGTTTCACCGCCGTCACTGAATCGCCGCCACCGATGATCGTCGTCGCGCCCGACTGCGCAAGCGCTTCCGCGATCGCCATCGTCCCCTCCCCAAACTCTGGAATTTCGAACACGCCCAGCGGCCCATTCCACAGAATCGTTTCCGCCTTGGCAATTTCCTCTTGGTAAAGCGCGATCGTCGCCGCGCCGATATCGACTGCCTGCCATCCATCACTGATCCCATGCTGTGCCGAGAGCCGGCTTGTGTTTCGCATGTTTGCGCCGGGCCGAATTTCGTCCGTTTCCACCGCATCAATTGGAAGCAAGAATTTCACGCCGCGTTTCTTGGCCATCTCGAGAAGTTCGCGCGCAAGATCGAGTTTGTCCGATTCGACCTTGCTTGCGCCGACCGGAATCCCCTCGGCTTTCAGAAATGTGTTCGCCATTGCGCCGCCAATCAAAATCACGTCGGCCTTTTCCATTAGCGCTTTCAAAACCCCGAT
>WNGC01004227.1_pt1 | contig 13839 bp, 9 predicted proteins | sample 5400051 | NCBI WGS metagenome assembly WNGC01 (sample SAMN13153368, study PRJNA577476) | soil metagenome | isolation source: 20 cm soil or saprolite under grassland replicate 2 | place: USA:California | collected 2016-06-15 | reverse complement strand
CGCTCGTACTCGCGCGCGATCACCAGCGAGGTGAGCAGCGTCCCGAGCAGCGTCATGATCACCGTCATCGAGCCGGGGATCAGGAACCAGCGGCTCACCGCGTTGGCGTTGTACCAGTAGCGCACCTCGACGCTGACCGCAGCGGCGGGCGCGGCGCCCTGCTCGCGGCCGCGTGCGGCCAGAAAGCCGTTCCAGATCGCCTGCACGTAGCCGTGCACGTAGTTGGCGGTGTTCGGTTCCGCGCCGTCGACCAGCACCTGCACCTGTGCGGTCGTGTTCTGCGCGTTGAGACGCCGGCCGAACTCGGCGGGAATGATGATGACCGCCTTGACGCTCTGGTCCTGCAGCGCTCGCTCAGCGGAGCGCCGATCTGTGGCCGCGACGACCAGGAACCATCTGGAGTTGGTGAGCGCAGCGGCAAAGGCGAGCGCGTCGCGGCCGCCGTCCTCGCGCACCATGGCGATCCTGACGACCGTGGTGTCGAGGGAGATGCCGAAGCCGAACAGGAACAGGAAAGTGAGCGGCAGCACCACCGCGATGATCCAGCTGGAGGGGTCGCGCACCACCTGCTTGCCCTCCTTGATCATGATGGCGGCGAGCTGCTGCCACCACAGGCGCAGCCGGGTGAGCGTGTCGCTCATGCCGCCTCGCCTTGGATGAGCGCGATGAATGCGTCCTCGAGCGGTGGTGACCACGACCGCCACCCCCCGGGTGGTGAGCGCGTTGATGTGGTGCCAGAACTCGCGCCGCATGAGCGGATCGACGCCGCTGGTGGGCTCATCGAGAAACAGCACCGCCGGGGCGTGCAGCGTGGCGCAGGCGAGCGCCAGGCGCTGCTTGAAGCCCAGCGGCAGCAGCGAGGCATTCGAGTGCAGGAGCGGCGCGAGCTCGAACATCTCGACCATCGAGCGCACCCGCTCGCGCTTGACGGCGCGCTTCAAGCCGTAGATGTCGGCGAAATAGTCGAGGTTCTGGGCCACCGACAGATCGCCATAGAGCGAGAATTTCTGCGCCATGTAGCCGAGGCGCGCGCGGGCGCGGCTCGCGGCGCGCGACAGATTCACTCCCGCGACGCTGGCAGCGCCGCCGCTGGGCATGAGCAGCCCGCACAGCATGCGGAAGGTGGTCGACTTGCCGGCGCCGTTGGGACCCAGCAGGCCGTAGATCTCCCCGGCGTGAACTTCGAAACCGACGTTGTCGGCCGCCACGAAGTCCCCGAAGCGGCGCGTCAGGCCCGCGGCACGCACCAGCACCCCGTCGGCCCTCACCGCGGCAGCGCCGCCCGCGGCGGCCGTGTCCGCTGGCGCGCCCGTCGGCCAGCCGCGCGCCAGCAGGCTCTCGCCCTTGCGCGCACCGCCGAGCAACTCGACGTAAGCGTCCTCCAGGCGCGGCGCCACCGCCTCGTAAACGCCCGCGTGGAATTCGCCCGCAGCTCCCGGCTTCGCCACCACTCGCACGCTGGCACCCTGGATCACGGCATCGAGCACCGCCTCGCGCGCCAGCTCGCTCTCGGCCGTCTGTCGCGCCTGACCTGCGGCGACGCGGCGACGGAATACGCGCCCGCGCACCCGCTCGCTCAGGCGCGCCGGCGCCCCCTCGTACAGCAACCGCCCGCCATCGAGCAGCCAGATGTGCGCGCAGCGCTCGGCCTCTTCCAGGTAGGCGGTCGACCACAGCACCGTCACTCCGCCTGCGACCAGATCGTTCACCATGCGCCACAGCTCGCGCCGCGACAGCGGGTCGACCCCCACGCCCGGCTCGTCCAGCAACAACAGGCGCGGACGTCCGAGCAGCGCGCATGCGAGTCCGAGCTTCTGTTTCATGCCGCCGGAGAGATTGCCGGCGAGGCGCTCGGTGAATGAGCCGAGATCGGTGAAGCTCAGCAGCTGCGCAAAGCGCTGCCGGCGCGTCGCAGCATCCAGAGCGCGCAGGTTGGCGTACAGAGTGAGGTTGTCGAGTACCGAGAGATCCTCGTACAACCCGAAGCGCTGCGGCATGTACCCGGTCTGCGCCTGGGTGATGCCACCCTCGGCGCGCGGCGTGCTGCCGAGCACCTCGAGCGTCCCGGCCGTGGGCTGCATCAGGCCCGCGAGCAGCCGGATGAGGGTGGTCTTGCCCGCCCCGTCCGGACCCACCAGCCCGATGATCCTCGCCGGCGGCAGCGCGGCGCTGATCCCGGCGAGCGCGGTTGCGGTGCCGAAGGTCTTCACCAGTCCGAGCACCCGCGCCGCCGGCGGCGCGGGGGTTGCCGGTGCGTGGACGCTCACCGCGGGACCTGCCTAGCGGTTGCGCGCCAGCGCCGGCTGCGCCGCCGGCACCCGCACCGTCACCGGCATGCCCTGCCGGAACACGTCGTCGGGATCGGAGGCGATCACGCGGATGCGGTACACCAGATCGTCGCGCACCTGATCGGTCTGCACGCTCTTGGGAGTGAACTCGGCGTCCGGCGAGATGAAGCCCACCGTGCCTCGCGCGCCCGCACGGAAATGATGCCGGCACTGGGGGCGAGCAAGGTGGTATCGGTGAGCGCGGTCTGCGCCTTCTCCAGGCGCGCTTCGGCTGCGGCCAGCATGGCCTCCTGGGTCTGGATGTCCTCGATGCGCGAGCCGTGCAACTCCAGTGTCAGCTGGTCACGGGCCCCGGCGAGCTGCGCTTCGCTCATGCGCACGCGCGCCTCGGCATCGTCGATCTGCTGGTGCGTGACCAGCCCCGCCGCCACCAGCTGCTGCTGGCGCTGCAGCGACACGCGCGCGTTATCGAGGTCGGCGGCGCGCTGCTGCACGGTCGCGCGCGCCTGGGCAATCTCCTCCACGCGGTAGCCGCGCCGGGTCTTCTCCAGCTGCGCCTGCTGCTGAGCCACATCCGCCCGGGCGGCGGCGACGTCGGTCGCAAACGGCACGCGGTCCAGCTGGGCGAGCGTCTGGCCCGCGGTGACCTTGTCGCCCTCCTGCACGCTCATCTGCGAGATCCTGCCGGTCACGCGGAAGGCAAGCTCCACCTGGTGCACGTCCACATTGCCCGACAGCGACAGCGCGGCGTTGGGGTCGTCCGCGCCGCGCGCGCGCCACAGATACCATCCCGCCGCCGCCAGCACGAGCGCACCTGCGGCCGCGACCGGCATCACGCGCCGGTTCACGGCGCACGCTCCCGGTGCGCCGCGCGCCGCTGGATCGTCGTCGTGCCATCGCCCACCGCCCGCTCCTCCTTGGTCGATATTGTGCTTGGGTTCAGGCCCCCGCGCGCAGTGCCGCCCATGAACGGCTGAAGAATTAGCGCCGGCGCGCGAGCTGCGCGCGCAGCCAGTACACCGGCGCCCCGGCTACGATGATGAGCAGCGTAACACCCGTGTTGCGCGGATCGGTGAACAGCGCGTTGAGCACCATCAGGCCCGAGGCGAGCAGGAATACCGCCGGCACCAGCGGATAACCCCACACCCGATACGGCCGCGGCAGCTCGGGACGCCGGCGGCGCAACACGAATACACCCGCCACGGCGAGTGCGTAGAAGGGCCAGATGCCGAGGATGAACTTGTCGGCCAGCTGCGCGAAGTCGTTCTCGAGCACGTAGGCGACACCGAGCGCGGTGGCCAGCCAGATGGCGACCGCCGGGCTGTTGAAACGCGGCGATACGCGCGCCGCGGCATGAAAGAACAGACCGCGATCGGCCATCGCGTAAAACACCCGCGATCCGGTCATCATCGAGGCGTTCAGGCCGCTGAAGGCGGACACCATCACCGCGGCGGCGACCACGGCCGCGCCGGCGCCGCCGAGCAGCGGGATGCGCGCGGCGACGCTGGAGGCGATGAGCTGCGAGCCGGCCATCTGCGCCGGCGCGAGCGCATACATGAAGCCGATGTTGACCACGAGGTACACCAGCATGACGCACAGCGCACCGGCGATCAGGGCGGGCGCCAGGTTGCGCTGCGGGTCGCTCACCTCCCCCGCCATGGTGGCCGGGTCGGCCCAGCCGTCGTAGGTCCACAGCACCGGGATCAGGGCGCTCGCGAGCAGCGACAGCGGAACGCCCGCGGGCCACGCCGGGCTGAAATGCGCGCCGCTGCCACCGGCGGCGGTGAACGCGAGCAGCCCCAGCCCCGCGAGCACGGCGTACTTGAGCGCGGTGGTGGCGCTGAGCAGCGCGGCCGCGCGCTGCACGCCGAGGTAGTTGACCGCACCGATGAGCACGATGGCCAGCGCCGCCGTGTAGCGCACCTGCACGGCGCTCAGCGGCACGAAATAGCCCAGATACTCAGCGAAGATGGTCGCGATGGCGCCCAGCGCGGCGGCGCGGATCACGACCAGCTCGGTCCAGCCGAACAGGAACGCCGCCAGCGGACCGTAGCTCTCCAGCAGCCAGGCGAAGATGCCCCCGGAGCGTGGCAGCGCCGCCGCGAGCTCCGCGACCGTGAGGGCGCCACACAACGCGATGATGCCGCCCAGTACCCAGCAGGCGATGATCGGGCCGGGCGCGTGCAGCTGCGCGGCGACCGTGGCCGGAACACGGAAGATGCCACTGCCGATGGCGACGCCCACCGACACGGCGACGGTCTGCAGCAGGCTCACCGAGCGCGGCATGCGCTCGCCCCACTGGTCAGCCATCAAGTCTCTGCGCGAGCAGCTCGACCCAGTGACACACCGGCAGCGAGGTGCCGCCGCCGATATGCGCGAGGCAGCCGATGTTGGCGGTGGCGATGAGGTCCGGCGTGCCGCTCTCCAGAGCCGCGACCTTCTGCCGCAGCAGCCGAGCGGAGAGCTGCGGCTGCAGGATGGAATAGGTTCCCGCCGAACCGCAGCATTGGTGGCGGTCGCTGACCGGGGTGAGGGCAAAGCCCGCCTCGGTCAGCAAGCCCTCGACCGTGCCGGTGACCTTCAGGGCGTGCTGCAAAGTGCACGGCGCATGGAAGGCGACCCGCGCCGCAGCCGGCGCCTGCCGGCGCGCTGCGCTGCGCAGCGCCGCGGCGAGCCCCTCACTCTCGGCGCCCAGCACTTGAGCGATGTCGCGCGAGAGCGCACTGACGCGCGCCGCCCGCCCGGCGTAGTGCGGATCGCCCTGCAGCAGGCGTCCGTACTCGCTCAGCATCGAAGCGCAGGCGCTGGCGGTGACCACCACCGCCTCGGCGCCCGCCTCGATGTGCGGCCACAGCGCATCCACGTTGCGCCGCACCTGACGCAGCGTCTCCTGCTGGGCGGACAGATGATGGGTGAGCGCGCCGCAGCAGCCGGTGCCGGCGACCGCAACGCCGGAGATCCCCACACGATCCAGCACCTGCGCGGCGGCCGCGTCGATGCCGGGCCGCAGAGCCGGCTGCACGCACCCCGGCAGCAACAACACCCGCCGCGCGTGATGCGCGCCCGGCCAGGGGGTGCGGCGCGAATGCGCGGCGCGCGCCGCGGACACGGGCGCCGCCAGTTGCCGCGGCAACAGCGGCCGCGCGATGCGCGCCACACGCAGCAGCGCGCGCACCCGATGAGTGTGCGGCACGAGCTTGCGCAGCAGGTAGCGTTTGAGGCGCGAGGCGGGGGTGCGGGTGATGCGCTCTTCGGTGAGCGCGCGCCCGATGTCCAGCAGCCGCCCGTACTGCACGCCCGACGGACAGGCGCTCTCGCAGGCGCGGCAGGTCAGACAGCGGTCCAGATGCAGCTGGGTGCGCGCGCTGACCGGCGCCCCCTCGAGCAGCTGCTTCATCAGGTAGATGCGCCCGCGCGGGCTGTCGAGCTCATCGCCGAGCAATTGGTAGGTGGGACAGGCCGGGAGACAGAAACCGCAGTGCACGCAGGCGCGCAGAATCGCCTGCGCCTCGCGCCCCTCAGGGGTGTCCCTGATGAAATCGGCGAGCGCGGTCCGCATAACTTCCCCGCCGTCGCGCACCTTGCGTGCCTGCGGGGCGATTGTAAGCTGAATTCTCCGGGGACGGGGCGGTCGCCTCAGCCGATGAGCGCCTTGAAGCGTTGCGAGCGCGAGCCGTCGCCGAGCTCGCCCGAGCGCTTCAGGAGCGCGCGCGCCTCCTCGGCCTGCAGCGGTCCGCTGAGCAGAAATCCCTGCGCGTCCTGGCAGTCCTGCTCCTGCAGGAAGGCGAGTTGCGGGAAATTCTCCACGCCCTCGGCGATGACGTTGATGTGCAGCGAGCGCGACATGGCGATGATGGCCGAGGCGATGGCGCGATCGTCGCCGCCCTCGGTGATGCTGGTCACGAACGAGCGACCTATCTTGAGCCGATCGACCGCGAGGTTGCGCAGCCGGCCGAAGCGCGAATAGCCGATGCCAAAATCGTCGAGGGCGAGCGAGACGCCGAGCTGCTTCAGCTGGTTGATGGTCCTCTCGGCCCACGCCTCATCCGCCATCACCACCGACTCGCTGATCTCCAGCTCCAGCAGGGCCGGATCGATGCCGGTTTCCCGCACAATCGTGGCCACCTGGGCCGGATAGTCGGCGAGCGCAAACTCACGCCCCGAGACATTCACCGCAATGCGCCGCACCGGCAGGCCCTCGGCGCGCCAGGTCTTGGCCTGCAGGCAGGCGGTGCGCAGCACCCAGGCGCCGATGGAATGTATCAGCCCGGTTTCCTCCGCGACCGGAAGGAATTCGGCACTGCTCACCACGCCGAGCTCGCCGCTCGTCCAGCACAGCAGCGCCTCCATCCCGGAGACGCTCGCGGTGCGCACGTCGAATTGTGGCTGGTACAGGAGCGAGAGCTCGTTGCGGGCGAGGGCGCCGCGCAAGCGGTCCTCGATGGTGAAACGGTGCAGCGCAATCGCGTTCATGGATGCGTCGTAGTAGGCGTAGGTGCCGGGGTTGCGCCGCTTGGCGACATACATCGCCAGATCCGCGTGGCGCAGCAGGGTCACCGCATCGGTGCCGTCCTGAGGATAGACGGCGATTCCCACGCTCGCAGTCACCACCAGGGAATTGGAGGCGAGCTGCATGGGCTCGCGCAGCGCCTCGATCAGCCGCTCCGCCACACCGCCCGCGTCGGCGGGGGAGCGCATATTCGGCAGCAGCACCATGAATTCATCGCCACCGAGGCGTGCAATATCGCCCAGCCGCGGGCCGGCGCCCGCGCCGGGAACCGCCGTATCGACGCGATCGCGCAGCGAGTTGCGCAACCGGTCCGCGACCCGGCGCAGCAGCTCGTCCCCCGCCGCGTGACCGAGCGTGTCATTGACTCTCTTGAAGTTGTCCAGATCCAGGTACAGCACCGCGAGGGTGCGATCATTTTCCTGCGCCGCCTGCAGCGCGCGCACCAGCCGGTTATGCGACTGCTCGCGGTTGGGCAGACCGGTGAGCGTATCGAAGTATGCGAGCTTGACGATGCGTCGCTCGGCGCGCCACTTGCTGCCCAGGGCGATAGTCATTTGCCGCACTTCATGCGGATGGAAGGGCTTCTGCAGGTAGGAGAGCTTGTCTTCGGGGGGTACCAGGCCGCCGATATCGCTGGGATCCGCGTCGGAGTAGGCCGTGCAGATGACGATCTCCACCGCCGGGTCCAGCTCCCTGATCTGCGCTGCCGCCCACACCCCGTCCGGGCCCGGCGGCATGCGCATGTCGAGGAACACCACGGCGAACGGCTGGTTGTGGGCGAGTGCCTCCTTCACCGCAGCGACCGCCGCCGGAGCCTGATCGCAGAACACCGGCTCGAAGGTGGTGCGGTGCGGGCGCGCTTTGGCGCGCGAACGCTCGGGCTCCTTGCGGCTGAACAGGCGGCTGCGCAGCTCGCGAAAACCCTCGACCTCCTGACTGACGTCACTCTCCGCCAGGACCTGCCGGTAGGCATCCCGGATCCCCGGTTCATCATCGACCACCAGCACCCGAATGGTCGTTCGGCTCTGTTCAGGCATGGGGGACCTCACGCAGCTCCGGCAAGAGACGGGGTTTCACGAGCGGCCACGGGTACCAGCAGATGCATCGATGCGCCGCGCCCGGGACCCTCGCTCGCCGCCCAGATCCGTCCGCCCAGCGCGTTGAGCGCGTTGGCGCACCAGTGCAGACCGATACCATGGTTGGTCTGCGGCGACTTGGTCGAGAATCCTTGTTCGAATACCCGCGCAAGATTCTGCGCAGGAATGCCGACACCGTCGTCCCTGAACTGCAGGTGCAGCTGCTGACGGTCGGCCTCGCAAGTGAGCTCGGCGCTCACTCGCAATACGCCCTTTTCCTTGCCCGCATCGCGCACCGCCTCCGCCGCGTTGATGATGAGGTTCTGCAGGATCAGGCGCAGCACGGTGCGCGCCACACGCACCACACCCAGTTTGCGTACCGTGTCATCGGTGTCGATCACCAGGCGCTGCCGGCAGGCGTCGGGCACGATCTCCAGCGACTGCGCCACGAGCTCGGTCAGACGTACCGGCTCGATCACGTGCTCATTGCGGGCGGAGCGTAGCTGCTCGGTGAGCGTCGTCTGTATGGCGCTTGCCTGGCTCGTCATGACCTCGACGTCGGCCTGCGCCGAGCGCACGGTGCCCGCGAGCTCCCTGCAGGCCAGGCGCAGGAATTCCTCCAGATCCGCACCTCGTTGCGGGTCCGCGGCCCCGGCCTGAAGCTCCGCCACCGCCTGCTCGGCGTCTTCGCCGGGCGCAGCCCGCAGCCGCTCCCTGAGGCTCGCCAGCCGCACGCCGATCGGCGTCATGGCGTTGCCGAGATTGTGCAGCACGCCCTTGGCCAATTCGGCGAAGCCGGCCTGGAAGGACTGATCGACCAACTGGGTGCGCGACTCGGCGACGCGGGCCACCATGCGATCCAGCTCCCGTGCCAGGACGCCGATCTCATCGGTACGCGCAAGATCGAGCCGCGTCGTGAGGTCCCGGCCCTCATCCAGCGCCACCGCGTGTCGTGTGACGACCGCCAGCGGCGTCAGGATGAGGCGGTTCAGGACGATCACCAGCAGGACGAGCACGACCACGGCGGCCCCCACGAGATACATGGAGGCATAGGTGACGGCCGCCTGACCGCGCCGCGTGACCTCGCGCGGTACGTCGACCCGCAGCGTCATCACCGGCCGGCCGTAAATGTCGTCGAAGGTGCGATACACGCGCGTGACGGCGTCACCCTCGATGAGTTGCTCGCGCCCCTGGATCGCTCCCGGCGCGAGCAGGGTCAGGTCGGCCTGCGCCTGGGCGCCGAGGCTCCTGACGTCCGAGGCGGAGAGAAGCCGCCCCATGAGCATCATCCCACGCGCCGGGCCGCCGCCGTTGCCGTCGAGCACCGGAGCGGCCGCAAGCATCAGGATCCCACGGTTCGTCGGCAGCAGCCCGCGCACCGGGCGGCCGTCGCGCAGGTTCGCCCGCCACGGGAAGTCGATCGGCAGAGCCTTGCGGTCGGCCAGATCCAACCCGAGCGGCCGGTCGGATTTGAGGTCCAGCGACTTGGACGCCACCACCCCGCCGTCCGCATCGAGCATGAGCATGACATTGACGTTCAGCTGCCGCAGAGCGACGTTGGTGATGCCCGTCGTGATGAAATCAGGATTGCGATCCTGCATGAAACGGTAGCTGTCGACCCAGTTGCCCCAGTCCGCGGCCGGGACGGCGACCCGGTCGATCACCAGGTCGAGCGCAAAGTTGATGCGCCGCAGGGCGACGCGGGCGTTCGCGCGCTCCAGTTCCGCGAAGCTCGGCATGACGACCTGCTTCTCGACCAGGACTTCCGCCATCCCGAGGACGACGAAAATACCTGCCGTCAAGGCGGCCACCTTGGGGCGGATGTTCACAGCATTAAGCTAAATGGATTCCCCGGTGCGGGCATGTCCGGAGATCTCAAATCCGGCCGCGGGCGCGGCCCGCGGCAGTGACGGATGTCACATAATCCGGGCTGCCCCACGGCCAGCCGCGAAGCGCAAACCTCGGACCAACTGCTTACCGATGCGCGCGCAGTTGCCCGGCATGCCGCCGACATGGCTCACGGGTGCTTCCCCTGCGCGACGGTTGACTGCAAGTGCACCGACGAGGAGTGGTCGACGACATCCTTGATGTCCTTGCACTGCGAGAGCGTGGCGCCCTTGTAGATGCCCATCGGGAAGTGCCTGATCTGCCACGCGGCGAAGCCCCAGACGTCGAGGTCGGCCTTGAGGTACCTGCTGGCGCGGTCGGCGGCCTCGCAGTCGTACTGGGAGCGGCGCAGGTGCTGTTGAGTCTGCGTGAGCAGGTCCGCGCGAGCCTTGGCTTCCGAGCGCTGTAGCAGAGTCTCCTTGAGACTCAAAGCCCTGCCCGCGCGGTGCGGGCGGCGCTGCACCTTGAAGTCCGTGTCGGCGTACGGGTCGAGGGGGTCAGGCGCAAGCGCTGTCGAGCGATCACCCGTGGACGCCGCAGCAGGTCCCGCAAGCTCGTCCGGTGAGCCATGCGAGTCCGATACCGGCACCGTCGAGGGTCTGAAGACCTCGGCCGTCGCCGCGCTGCGTGCGGATTTCGCCGCGTAGTGGTCGCCGACCGCCCACACGCCCAGCGTGATGAGCGCCGCGCCGGCTCCCACCGGTGCTGCGTACTTGATGAAGGCGCCGATGAGGGTGGACCCCAGCGAAGGGGTCGGCCTGAGAATCCGCTTGCGCGCGTCGCTGCGCTGCAGCCAGCCGATAAGATGTCTGATGCTGTAGAGCACACCCTGGGCGACGAAGAAGCCGAGGGCGCTGCCGATGACGAGTTGAGTCATGCTCATGACTGATGCCGTGCTCGCGCATATCTCCTGCCCGGTAGTCTGCACGCCACTTGAGCAGCCATCCGTGAGCAGGATCACGGAGCCGGCGCGCGTTGCGCGCCTGTCACACGCAATTCGAATGGGCGCGGGTCCCTCGCCGCGGCCCTATCAAGGGTCGAGCGACCTGCAGTCTCTCCCCTCCACGACCGCAGCAGAGCGCGTGATGGTACAGATTTCTGTATACTGCCCACATGAAGACGACCCTCGATATCGCCGCCGACGATGGCGCCTGACCTTAACGTCCTGCTGGCTGCCTCGCGGACCGATCATCCCCAGCACGAGCCGGCGATAGGGTGGCTGGAGCAAGCCATCGCCGCATGCGACAGCGGCAGCAGCATCGAGATCTTGCCTATGCTTGCCGCCGGATTTCTGCGACTCGCGACCAACCGCAGGATCTTCGTGGTCCCGATGCGGATAAACGCAGCGGTCGGATTTATCGAATCGCTGCTAGCCATTCCTGGGGTTGAGATGCCGGAGTTGGGTAGAGAGTGGCCGACGCTCAAGCAGATGAGCCGCGCGCACGATCTTGCGGCAAATGACATCTCAGATGCCTGGATCGCCGCCGCAGTGAGAACACTGGGTACCCACCTTGTTACTTTTGACCGCGGCTTCACGCGTCTTCTCGGGCGCGCGGAACTGACCTTGCTTCACCCGACGTAGTGCTTGATTTGGCATGCCCGGCGACCTTAGCGCTTTGTCCGCGTGCGGAGGTTCCATGACGACAGTTTGCAGACGTGCTTTCCTCGGTTTGACGGCCGCGGCCGCCGCAATGGCCGACAGCGCGAAGGTCGAGGCGGCCAAGGCACGAGCCGCCGGGCTGAGCTCGATGACCACCGGCGTGCAGCCCATCACCGCGCAGGAGCACAGTGCTCGCCTCGCCAAGGTGCAGACCGCGATGCAGCAGCGCAAGACCGCGGCACTGTTGGTCGAGGCGGGATCGACGCTCGAGTATTTCACCGGCATCCATTGGTGGAGGTCCGAGCGGACGACCGCAGCTGTGATCCCGGCCGAGGGCAAAGTGGTCGTCGTCACCCCTTTCTTCGAAGAGCCTTCCATACGCGAAACACTGAAGGTAGCGGGTGACGTTCGGACATGGAAGGAAGATGAGAGTCCATTTGACCTGATTGCCGGCGCACTACGCGATTCCGCGATCGAAGGGCCACTCGCCGTGGAAGCAACCACGCGGCTCTTTATCGTCGAACACGTGACCAAGGCATCGGGCAACAGACGAGAGGTGGTTTCGGCAGAGGAGCTTGTCCGTGCTTGCCGGATGGTCAAGTCAGCAGCGGAGCTTGCTTTGATGCAGGCCGCGAACGACGTCACGATCGCAGCGTTGCGACATCTGCACGGCCGGATCCAAGCCGGCATGCACCGCTCCGAGATCCTGAGCCTGCTGATCGCCGCCACTGAGCAGCTGGGCGGCTCGCATGAATTTTCGCTGGTATTGCTCAACGAGGCGAGCGCCTATCCGCATGGGTCCGTGAAACCGCAGCAAGTGCGCAAGGGATCGGTCATCCTCATCGACACTGGCTGCAGCGTTCACGGCTACCAGTCGGACATCTCCAGAAGCTGGGTATTCGGCGATGTCTCGCCGCGTCAGCGGCAGATTTGGGACACGGTGAAGCGGGGCCAGGAGATCGCACTCGAGACGGCGAAGCTCGGCACTGCGGTCGGCGCCATCGACCGGGCAGTGCGCGCATTTTACGAGCAGAAGAGCTGGAGCAAAGTCGCATCGGACCGGCCACGGGATTGGAATGGACGTGCATGAGCCGCCCTATCTGGTGCGCAACGATGCAACTGCGCTGCAGGCGGGGATGTGCTTCTCCGACGAGCCGGGAATCTACATTCCTGGAGAATTCGGTATCCCGCTGGAGGATTGTTGGTTCATGACCGAGGCCGGTCCAAAACTTTTCACGCAACTGGCCAAATCGATAGACCAGCCGATCTGAGCAGGACTCACGGCGCGCCACGGGTGATGAGTCTGGGCACTGGCGGTTCGCGTTCAGGCTCGGTCGTTAGTGCTTACGCGACGCATAATCGAGGCACTCCATGGGCGGATCCGGTTAAAAGGGTCCGTACAGTTCTCGAACCAGATCCATCACCATGGCCTTGACCAAATCCGCATTAACTTCCGCGATCGTGTAGTCGCCTACTGCGCTACTGCCACGACTGTCAGATGTATTTCGCTCAAAATGGATCCGCTGAGTTTGGCGATCTGGCCTGGCCCGGAGGTACGGGTAACCCCCGAGGCCCTGACCAAGGCGCGCGTGTCTGCTGACGGGGATATCAATCCGCGGATCGCTTTCGTCAGTTGGCACTCTCGCCGCCACACCTCGCTCGTTGAGTGCTTGGGCCATCTGCTGAAGGGCAGGCGTAATCACACTGGCCAAGCAAACTGTGGCGGCTTGACTGAAATTTTCCTCGGCCGCGGTCTTGCCGGTCGCTTCACTGCGGGCCTGCACCGCACGAGCCTTGTGTCGGGCGAAGATGGCGTCAAGCTCCTGCTCGATGTCCTTGGCCATACCGATGTCCCCGGAACGGACCCCTTGTTTTGAGCGCGCCCGGAGAGATTCGAACTCCCGACCTCCTGGTTCGTAGCCAGGCACTCTATCCAACTGAGCTACGGGCGCACCGTGAAGGTGAATTTGTCTGCGAGAGCGAGCGGGATTCGGACCCGGGCGTGAAATCAATAACTCACTGATCAGGCTTCGGATTCGCGTCCGCTCAAATCCCCTTTAATCCCCCGGGTTGGGCATCGCCCCCGAGAGAGGGCGCGCATCCTACCACAATCCCTCCGTCTGCTCGGCTCGGTGCGCATCACTCGCCCAGCTCAAGTCTCGGGGCGAGGCTCGTACCGGGCACTCCCGGCCCGAGCGGCTGAGGCACAATCGGCCCCCATGCGTCACAACGCCGAGCCCGGAGCCGCTGCACGAGGACCCGGCAGGGACTCCGTGCGTCAGGCGATCGTTTCCCTGCAGAGCAGGTGAGGAAGCCCCACCATGACGACGCGTCGTGACGTGCTACAGATCGGCGCCTGCGCAGCGGCGAGTGCCGCCGTGCCGGCGGCCTTGGCCAGCAACGCCACGCCAAAGACCCTTCTGATTCTGGGCGGCACGGGCTTCATCGGCCCTCACCTGACACAGGAATCGATGCGTC
>WNGC01003869.1_pt1 | contig 13840 bp, 16 predicted proteins | sample 5400051 | NCBI WGS metagenome assembly WNGC01 (sample SAMN13153368, study PRJNA577476) | soil metagenome | isolation source: 20 cm soil or saprolite under grassland replicate 2 | place: USA:California | collected 2016-06-15 | reverse complement strand
AGTCCGTTCCGCTGACCAGCCGCGTAATCATCGGCCCCGAATGCGGGCGCCATGTGCACGACACCGGTTCCCTCCTCCGCCGACACAAAGCTCTCGCCGACGATTACTTCGTGCTTTCCACCCTTCTCGTCGTACTGCACCCAGTCAAGCGGCCGCTTGTAGCGTTGTCCGACGAGCTCACTGCCGCGGAACGATCGAACCATCTCCCAGCGCGCGGCGAAGTCGTCACCGAGAACCGCCGGAGCCCGTGTCAAAGCGAGGATCACAGTTTCGGCGGCGTCAGCTTTCTTTTTCCGCAACTCGACGTATTCGAGCGAGGGATTAACCGCCAGCGCGACGTTGGAGACGAGTGTCCATGGCGTAGTGGTCCAGACGAGGATGCGACGTCGGGCCTGCCGTGATTTCTCTGCGACGAGATCGAGGGCGACGAACGCGCTCGGGTCCTTTACGTCCTTGTAACCCTGAGCAACCTCGTGACTGGAAAGCGTCGTCCCGCATCGCGCGCAATACGGAAGAACCTTGTGCCCCCGATACAATCGCCCTCGTCGAAACATTGTCGCGAGCGCCCACCACACGCTCTCGATGTAATCGTTCGAGTACGTGACGTACGGGTCGCTGTAGTCCAGCCAGTAGCCGATGCGCTCACTTAGCTCCTCCCAGTCGGAGCGATAGCGCCAGACGCTCTCGCGGCACATCTCGTTGAAGCGCTCGACACCAATCTTCTCGATCTGCTGCTTAGCCGTGCGAATTCCGAAATCGGTCTCGATTCTTTTCTCGACCTCTATTTCGACGGGGAGGCCGTGCGTGTCCCAGCCAGCTTTGCGCGCCACGTGATTGCCACGCATCGCGCGGTACCGACAGAAGAGATCTTTCACTGTCCGTGAAAACACGTGATGGATGCCCGGACGCCCATTCGCGGTCGGCGGTCCCTCGAAGAAAACGAATTCGCTCTTGCCCGCGGCTTGAGAAAGCGTCTGCTCGAAAAGCTTCTCCTCCTTCCAGCGAGCAAGCATTTCCTTTTCGAGATCGTCGGGCGAGCGATCGGTAGGAAGCCGACGAAAGCGCGTCCCTTTCTCGTCTCCCGCTCCCCCCGCCGCCGGCACGGGGCGGACGGCGGTCATTCTCGGTTCGGTCCTGTGGAGTTGGAGCCAGCGCCCCGCAGCGTGCTCGCGACGACCTGCGAATCCGACGCTTCCACTTCGGAGAGCTGTCGGGCAATCAACGTTCGCATTTGCGCGAGATAGGTGCGCCGCGAGCGATCGAGGTTATCGAGCTCCTCCTCCATTCGACGCACGTCTGCTTTGGCCGCTTCGATGATTCGCTCGCCTTCAGCCTGCGCCTCGCGCAGAATGAGCTGGGCTTCGCGCTCTGCCTGCTCGCGAACCTCGCCGCGCAGCTGCTGCGCCGCTATCAGCGCATCGTTCAGTGCCTTGTCGCGCTCCCGGAACGCCCGCAACTGTTCGTGAAAGCTTCTCGCCTTCGAATCCAGGTCCTGGTTGATGCGGGTGAGCCGGTCCATCTCCTCCGCGACCTGATCCCTGAACTGATCGACGCGCGCGGGATTGTAGCCGCGCAGCGCACGACCGAAATCGTACCGCCGTACGTCGAGCGGCGTGAGATGAAATGCTTCGTCGATCATTTGGCCCTCGCTCCGAAGAGGGTGGTTCCCAGTCGCACCAATGTCGCACCTTCTTCTACGGCAATCTCATAATCGTTGGACATACCCATCGACAGCTCCTCAGCCGGATGTCCTGCCTCGACCAGTGCCGCCCGCGCCTCGCGGGCCTCCGCGAAGGTGCGATGCAGCTGCGACTCCGTTGCGGTAAAGCTAGCCATTGTCATGACTCCGCGGACGCGAATTCCCGATAGCCTGACGAGCCGCTCCGCCTCGGGAAGAAGCTCCGTCGGACTATATCCCCTCTTGGTGCTCTCTCCGGAAATATTCAATTCGATCAGCACCTCCACCGCCTTCCCGCGAGCGAGTCCAAACGCGCAAACCGCGTCGGCGAGTTTCGGACTGTCGAGCGAATGAAGGAGAACGAAATGCTCAAGGCTTTTTATCTTGTTCCGCTGTAGATGCCCGATAAGATGCCAGCGCACCGGCACATCCACCTCGGCCATCTTTTTCAAGGCTTCCTGGACCTTGTTCTCACCGACGTCATCGTAACCTGTTGACCATTTCCGCCGCGCCTCGCCGCCTCTTCTATCCTGCTCCGTACGTCGGCTAGACGCTCAGCCAGGCCCGTAAAAGCCATAGCTGTCAAATTTAGCCGCGCACTGCGCTGCGTTCAATTCAGAGCTGAGTCAAAATTGAAAGATGGCGTCTTCTAACGCTCGCGCGCGCCCAAGGTGCGCCCGATCTTCTTCAGCATGGCCTCAGACGGACCTTTTACAACCACCTCGACGTTGCCGGCGTAGGCGCTTCCGGTGATGCGCAAGACTTTGTCGCGGTTAGCGGAAGATGGATTCGCGCGGCGGTGGTACTTGACCGCGAACGAGCCGAGCAGGCTGTCACCGTCGCACTCGACTGTCACATCGGGCGATACGGTGATTTCGATGTTCCCAAGGACAGCGACTGCTTCGATCACCGACAAGCCGTAACCGATTTCAGCGTCTCGCAGATCGAGCTCGACGTTTCCCAACACCGAGAGCGCGCGAAATCTCCTCGGTAGTTGCCAACGTCCCTTCCGCTCGTTGCTGCTGAGAAAGGACACGACCCCGGACATCGATTGTGAGACCGGCACGACTTGTTGATCCTCGCCCGGATGTTCCTCCTCGACGCGGTTCAGGAGCGGCTCCGTGAGACGATAGTCTTCTGCCCTGAAGTCAGCCATGGAATTCTATGAAGGAATCGATTCGTTCATACTACGGGAGAAAACCTGAAATGGTTTACGGTCAGCTGGTTCGGGAAAAGCTAGCCATCCCCGCGTCAGCTCTAACGTCGGTTGTCTGCGAAAAGCAATAAATCCGTGCGCGAGCTGCGTGAGCTTACGCTGCTCGCCCGAAAAGTCGGCCAAGTAGCCGGACGATGTTCTGCATGTTACGGCTGATGTCGTTGAACATAACCGTGACGAAGAGCAATCCGATGATCAGCAATCCGCCTCTGAGGATTCGCTCGCGGGTTTGCGTGCTGAACGCGCTGCCCTTGATAGTCTCCGCGACGTTGAGAAGTATTTGACCGCCGTCGAGGATTGGAATCGGCAGCAGGTTGAACACCGCGACGTTGATGCTGATAAGCGCCACGAGAAGGAGCAAAGTCTCGATGCCGCCGCGAGCAGCCTGGACCGAGACCTGCGCTATCGCGATCGGACCGCCGAGATCCGAGACCCCGACCCCGTGCGCCAGCGCCCCAAGCGCCGCGAAAATCCGACTGCCGTTGTCGATCGTGAGCTGCCACGCCTCACCAAACGCTTTGGGTACGGATATCGGGATAAATCCTTCGGTCGCCATCATCCCGATTCTGCCCCCGGGGCGCTTCACTCCCGTGCGCGGATCGGTGACGGGCTCGGCGTTGGGCGTCACGACTACCCTAATGGATTCGCCGTGACGAACGATCCCGAGCTCCAGTGGCCGACCAGCGGACGCCGTGATCGTATCGAGCAGTGTCTCCCAGTTCTTGAGAGGATGTCCATTGAGCGAAGCGATGCTGTCACCGGCTTGAATGCCAGCCAGCGCCGCCGGCTTACCGGGATTCACGACCGCCGCAACTGGGATCGGCGTCGGAATTCCGGAGTGGAGCAACAGTCCCACGTAGATTCCGTAGGCGAGGAGAGCGTTCATCGTGACACCAGCAAGCATGATGAACAACCGAGAGACGAGCGGTTTCGACTCGAACCAGCGCGATTCAGGAATCGGCTTGGGACCAAATGGAATCATCGCGTCTGGATCGAATTTGTCCTTGGGATTGGCGGGTCGGATTGCCGAGTTCTCGCTGCCACCCTCGAGAAAAGCCGTGGCCTCGTCCTCCCGTGAAGCCATTCGTACGTATCCGCCCAGCGGCAGCGCTGCCAGGACGTACTCGGTCTCACCGATGCGCTTCTTCAACAGCGAGGGACCAAACCCGATCGAAAAACGTGGTGCATAAACACCAGTGAGCTTCGCCGCGATGAAGTGCCCGAGCTCGTGAACGAACACCACGAGACCGAATACAATGAGAGGCGCCAGCCAGCTCAACACTTGAACATCTCCCGGACGTGGCGCCGCGCCGCGGCGTCGGCGGCGAGAAGCTCCGAGCGCGTGCCAGCCGGCATCGTGCTGAGCGCGTCCAGCGCAGAGGAAATGCCACGCGCGATGTCCGCGAACCGGATTTTCCCTTCGAGGAAGGCCCCGACGGCGCACTCGTTCGCCGCGTTGAAAACCGCCGGCGCGGCGCCACCGGCCACACCCGCGCCAATGCCGAGGCGCAGTGCGGGAAAGCGAGCGTGATCGACGGACTCGTAAGTCATCGGAGACAGTTTAACGGGATCGAAGGCCGGTACACCATCGTCCTGCACCCGTTCGGGATGCGTGAGGGCATACAAGACGGGAAGCTCCATCGTCGGCACACTCATTTGCGCAATGACACTTCCGTCGATGAATTCGACGAACGAGTGAACCACGCTCTGCGGGTGGACGACGATTTCGATTCGATCATAAGGAAGACCGAACAGAAAATGCGCTTCGATGACTTCGAGCGCCTTGTTAGCCAAGGTCGCGCTATCGATGGTGACCTTGCGACCCATCTGCCAGGTTGGGTGTCGGAGCGCATCCTCGACCGTCGCTGATGCGAGTCGCTCCTCGCTCCAGTCGCGGAACGGGCCACCCGACGCGGTGAGGACGACGCGCCGGACCTCCGACGACGGGTGTCCGGTGATGCACTGAAGAATCGCACTGTGCTCGCTATCTACCGGCACCACTTCCCCCGATCCAGCTGCGCACGCTTGTCTAACGAGGTCGCCAGCGATGACCAACGTCTCCTTGTTGGCGAGCGCCACCCTTTTCCCGGACTCCAGCGCAGCAAGGGTCGCGTCCAATCCCGCGGCGCCGACGATCGCGTTGAGCACGATGTCGACATCATCCCTTGTGGCAGCAGAGATGAGTGCGTCCGTCCCGCTACGCCATGAGTCATCGCCACCGCGCTGCGGCTCAACCATCCCCACGAAGGCCGGAGAGAACTTTCGCGCCTGATCTTTGAGGAGTGCAGCGTTGCTGTTCGCCGTGAGCGCTGTAACTCGAAACCGACTTCTTTGCCGATCGAGCACGCGCAGAGCGGTCGTACCGATCGAGCCCGTCGAGCCCAGGACCGCGACCCCTTTGGGCGCGGTGGTCGAGGTCACGTTGGTACGGGCAGCAGCAAGCGGCCCAGCAGCAGAAACGCAATCGGCATCACGAACAGAAGACTGTCGAATCGATCGAGAATTCCGCCATGCCCCGGAATAATGCGCGAGCTGTCCTTCAACCCCGCTTCTCTCTTGAGCAGCGACTCGGCCAAGTCTCCGGTCTGCGCCGCGACGCTTATGACTATGGCGAAGAGAACGGCTCCCTGGATCGTGAGACCCAGCTGTGCATATGGCATGAGGATGAAGCGCACGTACAACAGACAGATGACGATCGCGACGCCGAGGCCGCCGACGGCGCCCTCGACGGTTTTCCCGGGGCTGATCGAAGGAATCAGCTTCTTGTTTCCGAAAGTCCGGCCGAATGTGTAGGCGCCGATGTCGGTTGCCCAGGTGATAAGAACGGGCAGCAGGACCAACGCCGTTCCCGCGAGCGCGCCCACGGCGTAGTCGTGGTAGCGAAGCGCGTAGATGTAGGAGAAAAGGCCCGCATACATAACGCCGAACGCCGTGATCGCGACCGACGCTAACGGCTTTCCAGCAGGCCCGCGGAGCCAGATCGTGCTCGCGAACAGCACCAGAATCATCGCGACGATAGCGGTAAGAGAGAGCGTATACACACCGAGCCGCTGCGCATGCACGGCGATCGGCAGAAGTGCAGCCAATGCGATCCCCGCCGGCTCCAGCGGAAGCGCGCCGGTCTCGCGCGCGATGCGGTACAACTCCCACGCCGCCAGGGCCGAGAGGACCGAAAGAAGAATCGCGAGGGCCCAATCGCCGACGTAAACGACCGCGATGCTCGCGGGCGCGGCGATAACCGCGAAGATAATGCGCCGTGTCAGCTCAGACACGGCCTACACTTCCATGATTTCTGCTTCTTTTGCCTTCAACAACTCATCGATTTTGCCGATGTAGTCGTCGTGGAGTTTCTGAAGCTCTTTTTCGGCCCTCTTCTGCTCGTCTTCCGAAGTCTTCTCGAGCCTCTTCAGCTGGTCGCGCGACGCGGTTCGTGCGTGACGGATGCCGATTCGCGCCTCCTCGGCGAGCTTGTGAACGACCTTCACCAGCTCTTTACGGCGCTGCTCGTTGAGCGCCGGAAGCGGAACGCGGATCACTCCGGACTGTGTTTGGGGATTCAGGCCAAGGTCCGATTCACGCAACGCCTTTTCGATTGCTGACACGAGCCCCTTGTCCCACGGAGTCACTGTCAGAAGTCGTGGCTCGGGAGCCGAGATGCTGCCTACCTGGTTGATCGGCATCTGCTGGCCGTACGCGTCAACACGTATCGTATCGAGCAGACTCACCGATGCCTTACCGGTACGAATCGAAGCGAGTTCGCGCTTCGACGCCTCGAACGATTTCTCCATCGCGGTCCGGCAGTCCTTCATGATCTGAGGAATTGTCGTCATTGTACGATCGTTCCGACGCGCTCGCCCAGCAGCGCCTTCGCAACCTCTCCGTGACGGTGAATGTTGAGGACGATGATCGGGAGCTTGTTCTCCTTGCACAGAGTGATGGCCGTCTGATCCATCACGCCGAGCTCGTTGACCATGACATCGCGGTAACTGATCGATTGGTACCGGGTCGCGTCGGGATCGAGCTTCGGATCCGCCGTATAGACTCCGTCGACGCTCGTCGCCTTGATGATTACCTCGGCGTGGACCTGGATGGCGCGCAGCGCCGCGGCAGTGTCGGTCGAGAAATAAGGATTGCCGGTGCCGGCGGCGAAAATCACGACGCGCCCCTTCTCGAAATGACGCATCGCGCGGCGCCTGATGAATGGCTCGGCGATAGTTTCCATTGCGATCGCAGTCATCACGCGCGTCTCGAGATCTGCTTTCTCCAGAACGTCCTGGAGCGCAAGCGCATTGATGACGGTGCCGAGCATGCCCATGTAGTCGGCGCCGGCGCGCTCCATTCCCATCTTCGAGAGCTGCGCGCCCCGCACGATGTTCCCGCCACCGATGACGAGGCCGACGCTCGCACCCATCTTTGCGATGTCACTGATCTCGGTCGCGAGCCGCTGGAGAATGTCGAAATCGAACCCGGTGCCCTTCTCTCCGGCGAGTGCCTCGCCGGAGAGCTTGAGCAAAACGCGCTTGTACTTTAGTTGAGCCAAAGCTGGCTCTACTCCTCGCCCATCTGAAAGCGGACGAAGCGGCGGACCTGAATGTTTTCACCCACCTTCGCCGACGCTTCCTTGATCAGGTCGCCGACAGTCTTCTTGGGCTCTCGCACCCATGCCTGGTGGACAAGCGCGACGTCTTTGTAAAACGCCTCTACTTTTCCGGCGACGATCTTCTCGATCAGGTGATCCGGCTTGCCGCTCTCCTTCACCTGCTGGATGAAGATGCGACGCTCCTTCTCCACCTTGTCCGCGGGAACCTGGTCCTTGTCCACCGCCACCGGCGCGGCAGCCGCGATGTGCTCGGCGATGAACTTGACGAGCTGCTTGAAGTCATCAGTCCGCGCAACGAAATCGGTCTCGCAGTTGACTTCCACCAACACGCCGACCTTGCCGTTGTGGTGGATGTAGCTGTTGATCACGCCTTCGCTCGTCTGCTTCCCTACGCGCTTCTCCGCCTTGGCGATTCCCTTGGCGCGAAGATATTCCTCGGCCTTAGCGACATCGCCGTTGGTCTCTTCGAGCGCTTTCTTGCATTCCATCATGCCCGCTCCGGTCTTCTGTCGCAGAGCCTGAACATCCTTTGCGGTGAATTTCTCTTTTGTCATCGTCATAATGTGTCTCGTTAAAACGCCGCCGGAATTCTCCGGCGGCGCGAAAGTTAACCTTCCTGCTCGGTCTCGGTGGCTTCCTCTGCTCCGCCACCTTCTTCGCCGCCTGTCTTGAGCCGCGCGGCAATCGCTTCGGGCTTGGCCCGTCGTCTGCGCGGCCTTCTCTTTCTCTTCTTGTCGCCTTCGCCTTCTGGCTCGGCGCCGCGGTCAGAGCTATAGGTGTACGACTCGGTCTCTTCGACTTCCTCGCGCACCGGCGCTTCCCGGCGAGCTTCGACGATCGCGTCAGCAATCGACTTCGTCATCAGCTCGACGGAACGAATTGCATCGTCGTTGCCGGCGATGGGAACGGTTATCAGATCCGGATCGGCGTTCGTATCGACGAGCGCGATCAGCGGGATGTTGAGCTTATTGGCCTCGTTCACCGCGATCCGCTCCTTCTTGGAGTCGATCACGAACATGAGACCGGGAAGACGCGTAAGGTTCTTGATACCGGCAAGGTTCTTGGAAAGCTTGTCGCGCTGACGACTCATCATCAGCTGTTCTTTCTTGGTGTAGTTCTCAAAATCACCGCCGGCCTCGCTACCAGCCTCGAGCTCCTTTAGACGGCGAACCTGCTTCTTCACGGTCTGGAAGTTCGTGAGTAACCCGCCCAGCCATCTCTCGGTCACGTACATCGCTCCGCAACGCTCGGCCTCGCTCTTGACGATGTTGACGAGCTGGCGCTTGGTGCAGACGAAGAGGACGTTGTCGCCGCGAAGAATCACATCGCGGGCGAGCTTCTGAGCCAGCTCGAGCTGGCGCAGCGTCTTCTGCAGATCGATGATGTGAATGCCGTTTCTCTCCGCGAAGATGAAACGACGCATCTTCGGGTTCCAACGGCGCGTCTGGTGTCCGAAGTGGACACCGGCTTCGAGTAGCTGCTCCAGGTTTGGCTGAGCCATTAAATAGGGATTCCTTCGGGGTTAACGCTTCGAGAACTGGAATTTCTTTCGTGCCTTCGGACGGCCCGGCTTTTTGCGCTCGACCGCTCTGGCGTCGCGGGTCAGAAGCGCAAGATCGCGCAGCTTTCTACGGTGCGACTCATCGAGCTTGACGAGCGCGCGTGCAACGGCAAGACGCAATGCCCCTGCCTGTCCGGTCAATCCACCACCTTCGACTTTTGCTTTCACGTCGTAGCGGCCGAGCGTGTCCGTAATAGTGAACGGCTGCTGGATCGCGGAGACGTGCGCTGGGCGCGGGAAATAATCTCCAAGCGTGCGTCCGTTCACCGACCACTTGCCGGAGCCGGCCTTGATGTAGAGACGGCAGACCGCTTCCTTCCGCCGCCCGATCGTGTGCGTCGTGTCAGGCATTACTTCTCACTCTTCTTGTTGAGGTCGAGCACTTTGGGTTGCTGCGCGGCGTGCGTATGCTTGTCGCCGGCGAACACGCGGAGTTTGCCCCGAAGCTTCTGGCGGCCGAGAGCTGTTTTCGGAAGCATGCCGTAGACCGCTTTCTCGATCACGCGCTCGGGGTGCTTCGCCAGCATCGTCTCGAACGGCATGAACCGCTCATGACCCATGTAACCGGTGTGCCGGAAGTACCGCTTTTGCTCCGCCTTCTTGCCGGTGACGCGAACTTTCGCGGCGTTGATCACGATGACGTTGTCGCCAGTATCCATGTGCGGCGTGTACATCGGTTTGTGCTTGCCGCGGATGATCTTCGCGACTTCGGTCGCCAGACGGCCAAGGACCATGTCCTCGGCGTCGACTATGTACCACTGGTGCTCGATATCCCGCGGGGTTGCGGAGTATGTCTTCATATGAAGCGGTAACGTATGTAAGAGCCGGCCCCCTTTCGTTCGAGTTGGGTTCCGAGCGGTTGATTGCGACTAAGTGGTTTTACGACAGCCTTTTAACCTACCGTCTCACGGAAGTCATGTCAACCGGAACGGGTAGTCTGGGACTTAGTCCGCAGGCGGCAACTCGAGCGAAACGAGGACGGCTCCCTTTTCAACTGCTGTGCCCGGCACAACCTCGACGCTCCTGACGATCCCGGCCGACGTCGCGCGCAACTCGTTCTCCATCTTCATCGCTTCCATCACGACGACGCCCTGACCAGCCTCCACTTTGTCCCCGAGTTTCACGTTGACGCGAACGATGAGGCCGGGCATTGGCGCGCGAACCGGCGCCGGACCCACGGGAGGCGCGCTCGCCGCGGATTGGTCACGGATCTCGCGCGTCCGCTCGTCGAGCGCTTCTGCATCGAATCGATATCCATCGACCCAGAGCGTGTAGCGGCCGCGACCCCGCTGCTTTTCGACTACGACCCGATAAACCTGCGTGCCGATCCTGACCATCCGAACCGGACTTCCCTCGATTTCCGACAGCTCGGCGCTCGCCGGTCGAGCATCTTCGTAGCTCGCGCCGTCCGCGCCGAGCGAGACTTTCTTGCGCTGGTCGTTTAGCTGGACAACGTAGTTCATGCGCCGCCGGTCGCAGGGACGGGCCGCAGCTCACACACCGTCTCGACGTGAGCGGTTTGCGGGAACATGTCGAATGCGCGGATGCTCGCGATCGCGTAATTGGGCAGCCTCGCGAGATCACGCGCCAGAGTCCCGGGGTTGCAGCTCACGTAAATCAGGCCGCTCAAATGTCCTGCTTCCGCCTCGAGCGTATCCGTCACGCGCGAATCGAGTCCGGCGCGCGGCGGATTGAGGATCACCAGGTCGGCAGGCACCAACCCGGGAAGCGCATCTTCGACTCTTGCCTGAATAGCGCGCGACGGATCGCGAAGCTTCGACGCGGACCACCGTGATGCGTCGGCGTCGAGTTCGATCGCCGTGACCTTGATTCCTTCTTCGGCTAGCGCGATTGCCGTCGTTCCGGCGCCCGCGTACGCATCGATCACCGAGCGCGGCGCATAAGACCTCGCGCGATCGAGTACATACCTCTGAAGGATCTCTCCCATCTCCGCGTTGACCTGCGCAAACGAGGCGCTGGGGGCTTGGTCCTGACGCTTGTCGAACAGCAGACGGCGCGGCTTGTCGTCAGACGGCTCCCACCATACCGCCGACAGCCAGTGATCGGACAATCCGCGAGCGCAAACACCCGCGTTGGATCGTCGTAGGCGTGAAGTCCCGCTATCCAGCGCGATCCGCGCCGGCGCATCGAGAGCGTAAGCTTGGTTCGATAACGCCACTCGCTCGGGCTGCCTTCGATCGGCGGCGCATCGATCTGACGCTTCCCGATGCGTTGGATCGCATCGCGAATCACCAGCTGCTTCGCAGCGATCTGAGATTTGTAGGTCATGTGCTGAAGCTGACAGCCGCCGCACCTGTCCCTTGTGTAATGCGGACAGGGCGGGTCAATCCGCACGGGCGACGGGGTCACGATGCTGCTAAGCGTTCCGCGAGCGAAATGACCCTTGCCGGAGATCTGTGCCGTCACGACGTCGGCGGGCGCAGTGCGAGGAACGAACACGACAAGACCATTGCTTCTTCCTACGCCGTCGCCGCCGGCGGCGATCGAGTCAATCGAGATGCTGACCACTGGCATTAGCCGCGAAGACCTTCGGCTCGCCCGACCGTTTTCCACGAATCGCGCCCCCCCGCAACCTCACCGCTTTGCTCAACGCCAACTGCCCCGTCCGAGCTGTTCGATACTGTCCGTGCCGCGCGGTCGCGTTGGGCGAGCAAGGCAGCTACGACGGCGGCAACACGAACGGAATCCGCAGCGGGTTTTCGCCGTAGTATTGAATCGAGGCGGCGTTCCAGCCACTGGATGTCGATTGCCCCGCGCCGAAATTCCTCGTCGTCCATCAGCCTGATGTGGAAGTCGCGCGACGTTTCGATACCCTGGATGATCAGATCGACCAACGCGCGCCGCATCCGAGTGACTGCTTGTTCCCGATCGGCACCCCAGACAATCAGCTTCCCGAGCATCGGATCGTAATAAAGTCCGACTTCGCTTCCTGATTCGATCCCGCCGTCCCAGCGAACTCCTGGACCACTGGGCAGGTTGAGGTGGGTGACGCGGCCCGTCGAGGGTAGGAAATTGTTCGACGCGTCTTCGCTCGTAAGCCTGCACTCAATCGACCACCCGCGCGGTGAGATCTCTGCCTGTGAGAACGGCAAACGTTCGCCAGCCGCGACCCGCAGCTGCCACTGAACGAGATCGATTCCCGTAACCAGCTCGGTGACGGGATGCTCGACCTGGATGCGCGTGTTCACCTCGAGGAAATAGAAATTTCCGCTCTGGTCGAGCAGGAATTCGCACGTGCCCGCGTTGACGTATCCGGCGGCGCGCATTACACGGATCGCGCTGTCACCCATCTTCTGACGTAGCTCCGGCGTAACGGCGACGCTTGGCGCCTCTTCGATCATCTTCTGGTGGCGCCGCTGCACGGAGCATTCACGCTCGCCGAGCGATAGAACGGTGCCGTGGGAATCGGCGAGAACCTGGATCTCGACGTGTCGCGGACGCTCGACGAATTTCTCGAGGTACACGGCGTCGTCGCCAAAGGCGTTTTTCGCTTCGCGGCGAGCCGCGTCGAGTGCGCCAGCGAGCTCTGTCGAGGCCGACACGACGCGCATTCCCTTGCCGCCACCCCCAGCCGCGGCCTTGAGCAGAACCGGATAGCCGAACTTCTTTGCGACCTTTTCCGCCTGCTTTGCGCTTTCCAGTGGCTCGTTCGTTCCCGGCACTACCGGGACCCCATTGGCGACCGCAAGTGCGCGCGCCGCGATCTTGCTCCCGAGCGCCGCGATCGCCTCGGCTGAGGGCCCTACCCAGGCGATTTTCGCGTCGCGTACGGCGCGCGCGAACCACTCCCGCTCGGCGAGAAAGCCGTAGCCGGGGTGGATCGCATCCGCTCCCGTCATCTTCGCCACTTCGATGATTTTTTCCCCGCGTAGGTAGCTCTCTGTCGACGGAGGAGGGCCGATAAGACCGGCTTCGTCGGCCTCGCGAACGTGCGGTGCGCGCACATCGGCTTCGCTGTAGACGGCGACGGTCTTTATCCCGAGCTCATGGCAAGCGCGTATCACACGCAGAGCGATTTCGCCGCGATTGGCGATCAGTACCTTTCTAAACACAATGACTCATTTTGAAGAGTCTCCACGACTGCGGCGCATCGCACGTGCAACACTCGCGGAAGATGCGCGGCCGAGGGGACGAAACCAAGTCGCGGACAGCAGCATCGATCAGGTTGCCGTCGCCCACCTTCAACCGTAGCGTTGCTTCACGCTGGGATGCTGAGATGCGATTGAAAATGGTTGTGCGAATTTTGGTGCTGTTCACTCTCCTCACCGCGCAAGCGGCATCGAGCCAACAATTCGATTCGGCGGTCTCCGACATCGTTGCGCCTGGTGTCGTTCATCGGAGGCTCGTCGTCGACAGCACGCCATGGCGCATCAACGTTCTCGAAGTAGACCTCAAGCAACCTGGATTGAGCATCCGCGCGGTTCGCGCTCAAGACCGTTTCAGGGGTTTGGAGACGGTTCGATCCATGGCTGACAGATTTGCCGGGCCCGGGCGGGCCGTCGCCGCCATCAATGGCGACTTTTTCAACATCAAGACCGGAGAGAGCGAGAACAACGAGATAATCGAAGGCAGTCTCATCAAGGGAGAGACAATCACCGACTCCCCCTACGATACCTTCGACACCGTTCATTCCCAGTTCGGCGTCAGCTGGGATAATCGTCCGGTCATCGAGCGCTTTGTTTTTGTTGGCAGTGTCCGAGCTACCGGGAATCGCGGGCATCGACTCGACGCCTTGAACTATCTGCCTCACGGGAGCTCGCTCGT
>WNGC01001581.1_pt1 | contig 13842 bp, 13 predicted proteins | sample 5400051 | NCBI WGS metagenome assembly WNGC01 (sample SAMN13153368, study PRJNA577476) | soil metagenome | isolation source: 20 cm soil or saprolite under grassland replicate 2 | place: USA:California | collected 2016-06-15 | reverse complement strand
GTTAGTGATTGGAATCAGAGCTTCTTTTCCGATCAGTTGCTTGAATCGTTCGTCCTCGGGGTGAACCGCGAGAGCGACGTCGCCGAGCATGGTCTCGGGACGCGTGGTCGCGACAGGCAGATATCCCATCGTGGTATCCGTGTCGCCATTTGCCCCTTGCTCGGCCGAGGTGCGCGCCGCGCCGCTGGCGGTATCCGCGAAAGCGTAGAGGATGTGATACAGGTTTCCAGTTTCCTCTGTGTGCTCAGCCTCTTCGTCGCTCAACGACGTCATGCAACGCGGGCACCAGTGAATGACGCGATGGCCGCGATAGATGAGGCCGCGCTCGTATAGTTGAACGAACGCTTCGCGCACCGCCCGCGACAGTTCGGGAGAGAGTGTGTAGGCGGTACGATTCCAGTCGGCGGAAGCGCCGATCGCACGCAGCTGACGAAGGATCTCGCCGCCGGTCTCCGTAACGAACGCAATCGTCCGCTCAACAAATGCTTCGCGGCCAAGATCGAACTTTGTCTTGCCCTCGGCCGCGAGCTGCTTCTCGATGATGTTTTGGGTCGCGATGCCGGCGTGATCCGTACCGGGCACCCACAACGTTTCGTCGCCGACCATGCGGCGCCACCGGACGATCACATCCTGCACGCTGTTGTTGAGGCCGTGCCCCATATGGAGCGCGGCGGTCACATTGGGCGGTGGCATAATGACAACGAACGGATCGCGATCGCCGCCGTTGCTGCGACTGCGTCGCTCGTCGGCAGAAAAAATGCCGGCCTCAATCCAGCGCTCGTAGATAGCGCGCTCGGTCTCGCCGGGGTTGTATTGCGACGGCAGGTCGTGCATTTGCTGTGTTGTGCTCATCTCCGGCGCAAGTTAACGGACGCCATTTTCGCGGGTAAGACGCGCTGTCTTACCCGCGAGAAATCTTTTCGGCGCTGTTACTCGGTTGTGGGTCTTGCGCGGATGCCGTTCGTCGGCGGTGCGTGCTCCGGGTCGGCGACGTGGTCGCCTTTCGGCACGCCTGTGGGCGCTACCGCGGAGCCGTCGGATCTGCCGCCGCGCGCTTTTTTGGTCGCTTTGCGACGCTCGGCAGTGTCGGAGATGTCGTCAGCGGCGGCCATGAAGGCTTTGTCTTCCTTGAGAGACCGGTCTTCCAGAACGTTGCGCGGATCGGCGTGGCGGTCGATCTCAGTCGAATTGCCCTGACGACGACGACCAGTTCCAACCTGCTGGCCTTCCCAGTGACGCTCCGTGAATTTCGGATCGCCCTCCTCGTAGTGATGCGCCGCGTCGTCGAAAAGATCTTCTTCGGTGCGGATCGTCAGTCGGTTCACCACGGTGTCGACGCCAGGGACTCCGCGCGCGATGACGATTGCCTGGTGCGATTCCTCGTCCGAGTTCACCCAGCCAGTGAGCTCGATGATACCAGCTTCGACCGCGCCAATGTCGATCGCGCGCTCGCTCAGCGTCGGATCGTTTCGGAAAGCCTCCAGCACCCGTTCCTCGAGCTCTTCGGAGCCATTGAGCGAGGCTTTCGGCGTGTCGATGTCCTCGTCGAAGTCGGGATCGAACTCATCTTCGTCGATTCCCTCGTAGTCGAACTCTTCTTCGTCTCCTTCGGTGCCGCCTCCGAAACCGTCCTTGATTCTGTCAGTCAAGCCTTTGAATCCTCCGAATCGCTCCGCCATGAGAACGCCCGCCGCGAACCCGGCCGCGGCGCCGATAGCAACGAAGATCGCGGTGCGCGATGGAGATTCTTCCTCATCTTCGGCGTAGAAGTACGGCGGCTCGTTACGAAAGCGGAAGGGCGACATAAGCTATAGCCTGTGGCGAAGGGTATCTGCAAACGATAGCTTAACGGGGAGCAAAATAAAGGCCATCCGCAGTACTCGAAATCATACCAAAAATGTTGACGCTGAGGCTTCCCGACGGCGCCACCCGTGAAGTTCCCGAAGGCGCGCTGCCACGCGACGTAGTCGCATCCATCGGGCCCCGGCTGTTGCGCGACGCGATCGCCGTACAACTGGATGGTGAGGTCGTCGATCTCGAAACGCCGTTGCGAAAGAGCGGAGACTTTCGCGTTCTCACCGAAAAAGATCCCGAATCTCTCGCCGTGCTCCGCCACTCTGGCGCGCACATACTGGCGACCGCCGTGCGGCGGCTCCGTCCGGACGCAAAAATCGGCTTCGGCCCCGCCATCGAAGACGGATTTTACTACGACTTCGAGGTGAAGGAGCCCTTTACTCCGGAAGATCTCGAGAAATTCGAAGCGGAGATGAAGAAGGTCATCGCCGAGAAGTATCCGTTCGTGCGAGAGGAAGTGTCACAGGCTGAGGCGCGAAAACGCTTCTCTGACGATCCGCTCAAGCTCGAGCGCCTCGGCGAATTCTCCGAAGACGAGATCATCTCGACCTACACCGACGGCCCGTTCATCGATCTCTGTAAGGGGCCGCACGTTCCCGACACGTCGTATCTCAAGAACTTCAAGCTCCTGCACACGGCGGGTGCTTATTGGCGCGGCGACGAGCACCGCCAGATGCTCCAGCGCATCTACGCGACGGCGTTCTGGAAGAAGGAAGATCTCGAAGAGCACTTGCACCGGCTCGAGGAAGCGAAGCGCCGCGATCATCGCGTCCTGGCGCAGCAGCTCGACCTTTATTCGACCGACGCGCGCGTCGGACCGGGTCTGATTCTATGGCACCCCAAAGGCGCCATCATTCGAAACGAGATCGAGGAGTACGAAAGGGCACTCATTCTACGTCACGGATACGACCTCGTTTACACGCCCCACATCGTGAACGAGAAGCTGTTCCAGATCTCCGGACATCTCGAGAATTTCAAGGAGAACATGTTCGGTGCGATGGATGTCGAGGGTGCGAGTTACCGCCCCAAGCCGATGAATTGTCCCGGGCACATTGTCATCTACCAGTCGCACCAGCGATCGTATCGCGATCTGCCGATACGGTACGCAGAATTCGGCGCAGTGTACCGGTACGAGCGGAGTGGGACCCTGCACGGAATGATGCGGGTCCGGGGATTCACCCAGGACGACGCCCACATTTTCTGCACTCTGGAGCAGGTACCAACGGAGATCGATCGCCTGTTGGATCTCTGCGACGAGATGCTCAAGACGTTCGGTTATCCCTACACCATTGAGCTCGCCACTCGGCCCGACAAAGCGCTCGGAAGTCCCGAGCGTTGGGAAGATGCGCAGAATAGGTTGTCGGATGCTCTGAAAAAGCGTGACCAGTCATTCACGTACGACGAAGGCGGAGGGACGTTCTACGGCCCCAAGCTCGACTTCAAGCTGATCGACGCGATCGGGCGCAAATGGCAGGGACCGACAGTGCAGCTGGACTTCAATCTTCCCGAAAGATTCGCCCTCGAGTACACTGCTGCCGACAACGCCCCTCACCGTCCGATCATGCTGCACCGCGTTCTCGTCGGCTCGATGGAGCGATTCGTCGGTGGTCTGATCGAACACTACGCCGGCGCTTTCCCGTTGTGGCTCGCCCCCGAGCAGGTGCGCGTGATTCCGATCGCCGACGAAGTGAAGGATTTTGCTCGCTCGGTGGTCGAGCGGCTCAAGGCGCGTACCGTTCGTGTACATCTGGACGATCGGTCGGAAACGTTGAACTACCGTATCCGCGATGGCGAAATGCACAAGGTTCCGTACATGGCGGTCGTCGGAAAGCGCGAGGCCGAATCGGACTCGATCGCGCTGCGCGTGAGGGGAGCGGGGAAGAAACAGGAAGTCATGACGGTGTCCGATTTCATCGCCCGCGTCGAAGACGAGCTAGCGACGCGCGCGCTCAAGCCGTAGCCGTCTCCGGTGACGCGCTTTTTTCCGCTTCCTGTTGGCGGAGGACGCGCCGCAGAACCTTGCCGATCTGTGTCTTCGGCAGCTCGCCGACGAACTCGTACTTCGCCGGAACCTTGTACGGCGCGAGCCGGTCGCGGCAGTAAAGTTTGAGGTCTGAGGGCGTGAGCGAGCAGTCGGCGCGCAGCACGACCCACGCCTTCACGATCTCGCCGCGCATGTTGTCCGGGAGGCCAACCACCCCGACCTCCGCCACTGACGGGTGCGATGAGATGACTTCTTCGATCTCGCGGGGCCAGACCTGGAACCCGCACGTCTTGATCAGATCTTTTTTCCGATCGACGATGAAGATGTATCCATCGTCGTCCATGTAGCCGAGGTCGCCGGTGTAGAGAGAGCGCTCACCACGGTGGTTGGTGCGGAGCATCTCCAAGGTGTCGTCAGGACGATTCCAGTAGCCACGCATCAGTTGCGGAGCGCTGATCACAATCTCACCGATTTCTCCCGCTGCCATTGGCGTTTCCCCGTTCTCCGAATCAACGATGCGAACGTGCACGTCGGGAAGCGGCATGCCGATCGAGCCCGTCTTCTTTTCACCGCGCACCGGATTCGCGATGACCGCCATCTGCGCTTCGGTGAGTGAGTAACCCTCGACGATCACGCCACCAGTTAGCACCTCGAATCTCTTTTTGGTCTCGGCCATCAGGGCCGCGGCTCCAGAAAAACAAAGCTTGATGGAGCTGAAATCGACTTTTCCGGCGCGCGCCATCGGATGGTTCATGATTCCGTTCATCAGCGTCGGTACGGTGCAGATGAACGCCGGCTTGACTTCGTTAATCTCCTGGAGAACGTCGCGGATCTCTCGTGGGTTGGGAATGAGCGAGATCGGATTGTGGTTGATGAGCGCGAGACTCTGTACTCCCGTATTGCCGTAAGTATGAAACAGCGGAAGCGGTAACATGATCTTGTCGGTCCACTCCCGCATTGCCGGCCGCAGCCAGGACTGGAGCTGATGACCAGCGACGACCATTCCCCGGTGGGTTCCCACCACGCCCTTGGGAGTGCCCGTCGTTCCTCCGCTCATGAGGATCACGGCGGGATCATCCAGCCTTGGGCGGTCATCGCCGATTCTCGTGCCGCCAAACTTCCGGAGTAGCCTGGCGAATCGAAAATCCCCCGTTTCGAGCGCGATACGATCGCCTTCTTTCTTCTCCTTGAAAAGCGTGTACAGCATCCGCAGCCGCCACGGGAGGTATTCCTTGATGTTCGTCGCAACGATGCGCTTGAGTGACGTGCGCGACTGGATCCGTTTCAGCTTGCCATAGAACCGGTTCAACACCACGACGGTTTCCGCGCCAGTGGCCTGCAGCGCGTCTTCCATCTCGCGCTCGCTGTAGGTTGGATTGAACGGACTGGCGATCGCTCCCGCCTTCCACGCTCCGAATTCGGCGATCATGAATTGCGGGCAATTCGGGAGGCAGATCGCGACGCGGTCGCCGGATCGGACATCCATCGACACCAGCGCGGCGGCGAAGGCGTCGCTCTCTTCGTGCAGCTGGCGATAGGATATAGTCGCGCCCTTGAATAGCAGTGCTGGCCGATCGGGCCACTTTGTAGCTGCTTCGCGCAAATAATCGATCAGGCTTCGGTTGGGATAAGGCTCCAGCGAAGCCGGCACTTCTTCGTCGTAATTGGCGAGCCACCTCGGCGCGGTCATTGCCACCTCCAGTGATCAGCTACCGTTTTTCGTATCGACCCCCGGTGCGCTTGCAGCGCTCTTCCGGGGCGCGTCTGATCTAACGATGCTGTAGCTTGACTGTAAGCGCTGTACGTCAACTTACGTAGCAATCCAACGTTCACCAGCGACGGGATTACCATGACAGACGTGACAGGTCTCCACCACGTTACGTGCATTGCCGGGGACGCGCAGGAGAACGTCGACTTTTACGCCGGGGTGCTCGGTATGCGCCTCGTCAAGAAGAGCGTGAATCAGGATTCGCCAGGTACCTACCACCTCTTTTACGCGGACGGCGAAGGTCATCCCGGAACGGACATTACGTTTTTTCCGTGGCCCGAGATGGCACCCGCCAAACCGGGCGCCGGTTTGGCGATGGAGGTCTCACTGGCGATTCCCATTGGCGCCAGTCAGTACTGGGCCGACCGCCTCGAGGAACACCATCTCGCTGTCGGCGAACCCGAGACAAGACGTGGAGCTACCACCCTGACATTCACCGATCCGCACGGCTTGCCCGTCACTCTCCATGAAACGGGCGATGATCGCGAGTTCACTCCGTGGCGAGATGGTCCGGTCCCAGCGGAAAAACAAATTCGCGGGCTGCACTCGGTACGCTTGTGGGAGCGTGATCTCGGTCTCACTTCCAGTTTCCTCACCGGAGTGTTGGGATTTGTCGACATCGGTGAGGATCACGGGTGGTCGGGCTTCGAGATCGGCGGTGGCGGCTCGGGCCGATATCTCGAGATTCGCGAAGTCCCGGACGCGGAACGCGGAAGGTGGGGAACGGGAGGAGTGCACCACGTCGCGTGGCGAGTGGCGGATGACAAGACGGAGCTCGAGGTTCGCGAGCGAATCGATCGGGCGCGCCGCCGGCCAACGGAGGTAATCGACCGGTTCTGGTTCAGGTCGGTCTATTTCCTCGAGCCGGGCGGCGTTCTGTTCGAGATCGCCACCGATGGACCTGGCTTCGCCATCGATGAAGATCCCGCCACTCTGGGCGAGCACCTCGTGCTTCCGCCGTGGCTGGAGGCGCACCGCGACGAAATCGAAGCGGCGCTGCCTCCCATCAAACCGCCAGCCGAGTCAGGCGCGCGGCTGTAGCTCGCTCCTTGGCGGTGACGTTGACTGCCGGGCGCTCTTTTGTCTCCAGCGCCTTAGCGTGGGGACGTCCTTTGCGAATCGGCGAGCAAGGAATCCAGGAAAGTGCATCGACCGCAGCTTGCCTTCGACAAGCGCCGTCATCTCCTCGACGGTGATGTTTGGCTGAGTGAACGCGCCTTTCCTGTAACAGTGACTGCAGTACTCGTTGTTTATGGTGCCGTCGACATTCGACCCGCCACCGAGCGGATCCTTGCTGAGCGGCATTCCGCAGCTTTGGCATGCGCGTCCTTTTGGTCTGAACACTTAACGCCTCCTACTTTGCGCGCGTGCCGGTTGTGGTGAGAACGAGGACTGAATCGGCAGTCTTCACCCTGTAGTGCGCCGTGTTGCTGCCGACGAGACTTCCGCCCTGCAGCCGTGCGACGCCGTTCGTGACAACCTGCACTCCTTTGCGGCGCACGCTGGGGAATGGTCCTGCGTCGATCATGATGCTGTCTCCGGCAACGCTGACTTTCGCCGGAATCGGCTTTCTTCCGGGGAAGGTGATCGTCCACCCGGAAGTGTTCGACGTCGCGGTGAGAACGTAGGTGGTCGCAGTGGTGTCACCACCGCTGACGGGTACCGAGCGCATGTCCCATTTGCCCGCGACATCGGCGAGGTTGATCGCGGCGGGCGCCGTCGTCGCGGTCGTGCTGCTGGTGGTCGAGGACGCCATTGCGGCTGTCGTGTCTACCGCGGCGTTTTCCTTCTTGGCGCATCCGGCGAGGACCGCGGCGCAGCAGCAGGCCGCAATGCGGGTGGTGCGGTGCAGAGTGAACATTGAGACGCCCCGTTGAGGTTACCGGTCGGCTTCGCTCCGCAGAATTGCGGAACCAGCCGAACGTACGCCTAACGAGGAGTCATGGCAAGATACTGAAAAAGGGCTTCCTTACAGGAGCATGACGCGCTCCGCTACTTGTCGCGGACGTCTCTCAGCGCCGCGCGCAGCTCGTTCGTGATCAGGTTCGAGGAGTAGTCCATCAGCTGGTTCAGGGCTCCCTGAAAATCACCGACCGAAACGCTTCCCAGAGTGCTCGCCGTGATCACTGACCCCGGAATCGGGCTCGAGCTCTCGACATACGGCGTCAGACGATCGCGGCCGTGAACGTTGATGTTCCAGATCTCACGTCCGGTGCGGCGATCGATCAGCACTGCTTCGGCATATGTGAAGAGATACGCGGCTTCGTCTGCCTTCGCGTTGATCCCAAATCTCTCCATGCGAACTTCCATCAGGTAGTCAGCCTGGTTTTCGTCGGTGATCGGGCGCGTGCCAAGGTATCTGCTCGCGCGCTGCAACGTACGCTGCGCAAGAACGGCCGGGATGTCGATGCGCGCAATTGCGCTGTCGAGACGCGCGTTCGCGCGGCGTCCTTCGCGCTCGCGCGCTACGCCGGCACCAGCTCTAACGACCGCTTCCACGGGATTCTGGGAGTTGCGCAGATCGTAATAACTCGTGAGCAGCTCCGGCGCCGGTGGCGCCGTATACACCACCGCAAGCGTCCTGCTCGTGAATGGATACTCGGCGAGATGGTGCCCGCCACCGCAAGCGGCTAGCGATCCGAGGAGTACAGCGGCCGCGGGCAGCGCGCGCGCTACGGTCAGACGATGGGTGAGCGAGGTCTTACTCATTTGATTGTCCTTAGCGGGTAGATGCGAGTAGCGGCGGCCAATGGGGCCGCCGCTGGACTCACTATCTAGACGACACGGAACCACGGGCGTTACGTCACGCGCGCGTTTCCAGGCGGGAATCCGTCGACGGTTTGTTTGGTAGCGCCGGCTGCCGGGCAGCCGCGCGCTCGAACGCGGCGACGTCGGCGTAGTAACGGCGCGCGATGTCCGCCAACGCGGGATTCGTATACAGCTCGGCGACCGGATTATGGATCACCTCGGCGATCCGTGTGGCTACTTCTTCCGGAGTTTGGGCGTTCATTGGCCCTGCCCCCGGCGGGCCAGCGTTTATCGGCGGACGAACTTCGCCACGAACGTTGCGGGCAAAGTCAGTCGTCACGACGCCCGGCATGATCAGCGAGACATGAATTCCGGGATACGCGCCGAGATCCATACGAAGATTTGCGGTCAGTGAATTGAGTGCGGCTTTCGATGCGCTGTAGACCGAGCGAAAGCTGGCAATGGGTACGCGTCCGAGAAACGACGAGATGTTGATGAGATGTCCCTCGCCTCGCTCGATGAAATGCGGTACCGCGGCTTGCATCCCGTAAATCGCCGACTTGACGTTGACAGCGATCATCTCGTCCACGTCTTCATCGGTGAGTTCGAGGACGGATCGAGTGATGCCGCGGCCAGCGTTGTTGACCCACACGTCGATCTGAGCGAATTCCTCGAGTGCCCGATCGCGTAGGTCGAAAACCTGATCGCGCCGGCTGACGTCGGCCTTGACCGCGAGCGCGCCTGATGCCCCGAGCGCGCGAACGGCGTCGGTGACATCATCGAGCTCGCGTTGACGTCTGGCCGCGAGTACGAGCCGCGCTCCTTCGGGAGCCAGCGAGCGAGCGAGAGCGGCACCGATTCCGCCGCTCGCACCGGTGATCACGACCACGCGCGATTTCACATCCATATCACGACTCGTCCTCCATCAGCGATCGTTGATCGAGGATGGTTACCGCTTCCCGCCCATTCGACGCCCGCTTACCGGGCCCAGGTCGATAGCGAGCGCGATGACGAGTCCGGCTACGGGCCAGAACGTCCAATGACCGCCAAACCAATTGTGCACGGCCGAATACCACAGAAGTGTCGTCGGCAGAAACACGAAGCCGATGATCGGCCAGAGGATGTTGTCGAAGACGCCACGGAACCAGTGGGTGAAGAACCAGAGTACAGCGACGACCAGTCGCGGGGCAGCAAGGGCCAGCAGAGTCATGATGCACGGCATCGTCAGGAATCCTCGCGCGCTCGGCGCTTCGAAGTGGAGTTGTCGATGATTCCGATCCTTGGTTCTGTCGCGTTCAACTCGCGCTGCTCAATCCGGTTTTTCATTGCCATCTCATCCGCATTGTTCGTGCGAGACGAGTCGGCGAGATACATCAGCCAGAAAATGTCGGGGGCCACTGCATGCGCAAAACTCAGCGTGGGAGGGCTGTTGTTTCACCGCGCTCCGCCAACAACTTGGCGGAGAATCGCTGCGCTTCCGCGATCCGCTCGACTTCGACGGCGATGGCGTCGACTGACTGCTGCAGCTGTTCGAACCGCTGATCGTAGATCGGGCTAGGCAGCTCGCGGCTCGGAGTGTTTCGCTTGAGTCCGCGCACCAGGCCCACAACGATTACAGAGAGTGCTCCTGCCATTGCGACGACGACGGCGGCGACTACGGCAAAACTGATAACATCAGGATCCATGACGCCTACTCGAAAAAGGGGCTGATTTCTCCATAAGATACTTACGTTGCGATCGAGCTGGGGTTTCTATCACGCCAGTGAATTACGGAAATCCAAACCTCCTTAAGACATGCTGAAAGCCCCCAGGTACGACGCAATAGTAGTCGGACTCGGAGCGATGGGAAGTGCGACGCTCTTTCACCTCGCGAGGCGCGGAGTCCGCGTGCTGGGCCTGGAACAGTTCACTCCCGGGCACGGGCTGGGCTCCTCTCACGGCGACAGCCGCATCATCCGCGAGACCTACTTCGAGCATCCGCTGTATGTGCCGCTGGTCCAAAGGGCACACACGCTGTGGCGCGAGCTCGAGCAGACAGCAGGGAAGTCGCTGATGACGATCACCGGCGGCCTGATGATCGGCCCAGCCGATGGAACGGTTGTCACCGGTACGCTCGAGAGCGCGCGTCAACACAACCTGCCGCACCAGATCCTCACGGCGGACCAAGTATCGGAGAGATTCCCGGCGTTTCGCCTGGCGCCCCATCTCGTGAGTGTCCTGGACCCGCGAGCCGGCTATCTCGACCCGGAGGCATGCAATACTGCCCACCTCGATCAAGCGCGCGCCTTCGGCGCGGAGGCTCGCTTCAACGAGCCGGTGGTCGAGTGGACCGCAGAAGCCGACCACCTTCAGGTGAAGACACTCATGGGGGATTACGAGACGAATCGGCTGGTTCTGGCGTGCGGGGCGTGGACCCACGAGGTGGCACGAGGCGTGGATCTTCCGCTGGCCGTAGAGCGACAATCGGTGTTTTGGCTCGAGCCCGAATCAGCCGACAAATATTACGAACCAACCGAGTTCCCGATTTACGCCTACGAGTTCAAGTCGGGAACGATCTGTTACGGCTTTCCACGACTACCACGCGGCGTGAAAGCGTCGGTGATGCACGACGGCACGATCGTACCGGATCCCGACCGCGTGGATCGCGTCGTTGCGCCCAACGAGGTGAACGCGCTACGAGCCGCTCTCCGGCCGGTGCTGCCGGATTTGGCGGAGGCGCCCGTTCGAGAGACGAGCGTCTGTCTCTTTACCAACACTCCGGACCACGATTTTGTCATCGACTTCCATCCGCGTGATCGTAGAGTGCTCATATCGAGTCCGTGTTCGGGCCACGGATTCAAGTTTGCCAGCGCGATCGGAGAGCTGCAGGCCGATCTCGTCACCACAGGAACCACCGCTATGGACCTCACCCCGTTTCGACTTGGCAGGTGGTCTGCCTGAGAAGCGCGGGTCGAAAAGGTCGGACGCCCGACTTCGGACTCAAAACTCCAGCGTCGACAAGTACGCATAATCGCGGCGCGCGCTGTCGAGCGGAGCGCCCGGATACGATTCCTGCTCGACGTACAACACCTTGTCGTCGATGTGGTCGATGCTCGCGAGCAGGCGCTTGAAATCGATGACGCCTTTGCCCAGCTCGACATCGTGATCCGCGCCCAGGGCGGGCGCATCCTTGATGTGGAAGAGCCAGTATCGATTTCCATAGCGCTTCATATACTCGAGCGGATCTTTGCCGCCGATGGCCATGTTGCCCGTGTCGAGCTGCAGCCAGACCACCGAAGGATCCGTGCGCTCGACGAACACGTCATAGGGAATCGCTCCGTTGATCGGTCTGAAATCCCACGCTTCGTCGTGGAAGCCGAGGCGCATGCCGCTGCGTAACGCGCGCGCGCCGGCCTCGTTGAATCGATCAGCCCAGCGGCGATATCCATCGAGGCCCAGATGCTCGGCGTCCGGCAGGCTGGCGACGATCAGGTATTGGTGGCCAAGTATTTTCGCTATGTCGATCTGTCGTTCCAGATCGTCGACGACATTCGCCTCGACGTGCGTCGACGGGGCGCGCAAGCCATTCCGGTCGAGGATCGCACGCAAACGAGCGGGCGGCATGCCAAAGTTGTTCATCGAGGCGAGCAGCTCCACATCCTTGTAACCCGTCTGCGCGATGTTGACGAGCGTTCCCTCCAGGTCGCGGCGCGCGTCGTCGCGCAAAGTGTAAAGCTGTATGCCCACTCGCCGAAGCCGCCGACCACCAGGGGTCAGGCTGACGGTACGTGGTGCGCACGCCAGTTGGGGAGCCGCCGCCACCAGTCCCAGGGTTGCCAGGAAATTGCGTCGATTCATGGTTTGCTCCTAAGCGTGGTCGTCGTCATCGAGTGCAGAATCGGTCGCGCTGGCATTGCTTCTCCTTTCCTTTCGGCGGCGTAAGTCATACGATATTCCCGACCCGGACGATAGAGCAAGCGGACGCGCGCGATGTGCAGCGACCAACAGGAGACGCTTATGGCAAAGGGCAACTTTTCGCGACGTGAGTTTCTCGAAGTGAGCGCTGCCGCCGCGGGTGGGTCGCTTGCGGCGAGAAGCGTCCTACTGACTGAGCCCACGCCAGATCGAGCCCAGCGAGTCGCGCCAAGCGATCGGGTTCGCTTTGGAATGATCGGTATCGGCATGCAGGGTTCCGGATTGCTCGGGACGTCCATCACGATTCCCGGAGTGGAATGTGCCGCTGCCGCCGATCTCTACGATGGCAGACACACCCTGGCTCGTGAGATCGTGCGTCCGGACCTGCCCGTGACACGGCGCTATCGGGAGCTTCTTGACAACAAGGACATCGACTGCATCGTCGCGGCTGTTCCCGATCACTGGCACCGGCAGGTGGTGATCGACGCCGTCAGCGCGGGGAAAGACATCTACTGTGAGAAGCCGATGTCTCACACGGCCGCCGACGGCGTTGCCATGCTCGGCGCGGCGCAGAACAGCCGGCGCATCGTCCAGATCGGATCACAGCGGGTCAGCTCGCAGGTTTGTGCAAAGGCGAAGGAGATCGTGGCGCAGGGACTGCTGGGCGACCTCATGCTGGTCGAGGGATGGCTCGGCCGGAACGATCCTACCGGTGCCTGGCAATACCCACCGCCGTTCGATCTCTCGCCACAGAATCTCGACTGGGACACTTGGCAGGGCGACGTCGTTCCGAAGATCCCGTTCAATCCGAACGTCTTCGCGCGCTGGCGCTGCTGGAAGGAGTACGGGACCGGGGTCGCTGGCGATCTACTCGTGCACCTCGTCAGCGGAATGATGTTCATGCTTGGCATCACCGACCCGCCGAGGCAAGCAGCGGCGGTTGGTGGAATTCGCCACTGGAAGGATGGTCGCAACATGCCAGACGTGCACGGCGTGGTCTATTACTACGGCGATTTGCCGGTCTACATGCGGCTCAACCTGGCGACAGAGATGCCGGAGACCTATCGGATTCAGGGCTCGAGGGGATTACTGGAAGTGACCGGATCTACCGTGAGCTTCACACCCCAGCTCGGTATCGACACCTATCCGAGCTATTACACGGGAAGTTTTCCGCGAGCCATGCGCGAGGAGTATCTAAAGCGGTGGCACGCTGAGAACGACGAGAAGCTGGCAAAGCTGCCGCCGCAGGAATCAGTCACGTATCGAATGAACGATTTCGACGACATCCGGCCTCACCTCGCGAATTTTTTCGACGCGGTCCGGACGAGGCGGCCGGTAGTGGAGAACGCGCTCTTCGGCCACAACGCCGCGCTGGCGTGTCACATGGCCAACGAGTCGTATTTCAGGAAAACTGCCGTGCGGTGGGACGAAGCCTCGAAGACGATCAGGAATTCCTGATCGGAGGGGAGCTCCGTCCAACGCGTCCGAGAAGGAATCCGGCGCCGAGCATGACGGCGCCGACGACGAGCGCCCCTGTCGCAAGCGTGGCCATCGCAGGCAACTCGAGGCGAGTGTCGCCTTGTCGCGCGAAAAA
>WNGC01001578.1_pt1 | contig 13845 bp, 14 predicted proteins | sample 5400051 | NCBI WGS metagenome assembly WNGC01 (sample SAMN13153368, study PRJNA577476) | soil metagenome | isolation source: 20 cm soil or saprolite under grassland replicate 2 | place: USA:California | collected 2016-06-15 | reverse complement strand
AGCAGAAGGCCGCCCAGCATGGCGCCGAGGAAGGTGCGCTGCCGGCTTCGAGCCCGCTCTGCCATCGCTTCCTCGCGTCGCATCGCCTCCTCGGCTTGCTGGCCGGTCTTGATGACGTCGGGGACTTCCTTGTAGCGGGCGATGTCGTGCTTGAGCTGCTCCAGGCGCGGCGGGAGCTCGGCGCCGGCGCGGCGGCGCGCCTCCAGGGCGACGTTGTGGCGCTCCCGCCACTCGGAGAAAACGCGCTGGAACTCCATCTGACGCGCGGGCCAATCCAGGTTGTTGCCGATCAGGCCCGGGTGCCGCTCCGCGATCCGCCGTGCGTCCTCCGCGGCGGTCTGCGCGCGGAGGTGGACCTCGGGCGCCTGGCTGTCGGCGACGTTGAGCGTTGAGAGGAGCTCGCGGACGGTGGGCTCCTGGGCGAGCGCGACGTCGTCGATGCCACGGGCTCGCGTTTCGTGACCCTGCGCCTCGGACTCCAGCTTCTGGCGCTCCGTGTCGAGTTGTTGCACCTGGGCGGTACTGTCGGCGGCGCGACGTTCGAAGTCCGCCTGGGTTTCCCGTGTTGCCCGTAGGTGGCTCCGCAATTCCTGGACCTCCGCTTGCCGGTCGAGTGGGAACATCGCGAAGCGGGTATGTTCCTGCTGGCGGCCCCGTTCTTCCGCGATCGCCTGCTCGAGTGCCTCGACCCGCTCCAGCCGGTGCCCGGCATCCTGAAGGCGGGATGCCAGCAGGGCCGCCTCCAGCGTCTGCACGATGCCCAGCTCGGCCTCGGTGAGCGCCGAGACGGTCTCCCGCTTCTGCGCGAGCTCGTCGACCGCGGCGCGCGCCTGCCGCGCGGCGGCCAGTTGTCGTTCGAGTTCTGTCAGGCGAGCCTCGAGATCGTGCAAGGGGCCGGAGCGCCCACGCGGCTTGCCGATGCGATGGGTCCGTTCCTGGCGCAAGCGATCGAGGACCTTCTGTGCCGTTCGGTCCGGATGGGCCGAATCGGCCAGAGCGATGATCGCCTCCTTGATGGTGCCGGCGTCTTCCAGGCGCTGCACCTCGCTCCGCGAGATGCACGCCGTGTTCGTGTAGATATCGCGGCTGACACCCAGCAGCTGGCGTCCCACCTGCAACCCGCCCGATGCATCGTGGTCAAAGCGGTCGCCGAGCTCGGCGCCAGTGCTGACGTCGAACACGCGAACCGTCTCGGCGTCGAGATCGCGCTCGACGCGGAGCTGGGTCCCGTCCTCCAGCACGACCTCGAGCGCCAGCCCGAAGTTGCCGCCCTCCCATGGGCGCCAGCGGTCGGCGCGCTCCACCAGCGCTGAATGGGCGCGGTCGCCGGACTGCAGCCCATAGAGGCCAGTCACGATGGCCTCCTGCAGCGTCGACTTGCCGGCCTCGTTGGGTCCGACGACCAGGTTCATCGTCGGCCCGAACCGCAGCTCCATGCCTTGCAGCGTGCCGAAGCCCTCGATCTCGATCCGGGTTAAGCGCACGGCGGCCTCACCACGGCGTCCACCCTAACGTCATTCGTCGAAGGCATCGAGGGCGAGCTGCAACGCGCGGCCTACCGCTTGCTCCTCCTGGCGAGACCCCTGCTTGTGGTCAACTAGCTTGCGCACCATTTCGCCGCGGCTGGTGAACTCCTGAGCGGCGGCCGCGAGGTCGTGCGACACGCGCGAGTGGTCGCGGAACTCGAGATACGCGAGCCCATCACTGCACTCCTTCGACAGTGCCTGTGGATCCAGGACCAGGGAATGGGCGCGCTCACCAACCAGCGTGGCCCGGACGACGCCGCCGTCGAGCTGTTTGCGCTCTCGCATCGCCATCACGGCGTCGCGGACATGGTCGAGGCTGGTCATCCCGCTGACGTCGATCGTCTCCTGGGCGAACTGCCGCAGGTTGATATCTTCCAGCAAGACCTGGACCGTGGCATCGTCACCGATCGTCAGCAGCGCCGTGCAATGACGCCCGGATTCGTTCCAGCCGAGCGGCTCCGGGCTGCCGGCATAGGTGATCGACTCCGACGTCCTGGCGTCGTGATAATGGCCGAGCAGCGCGTGACGGAAGCCGGCCTCCTGGACCTGGGCGGGCAGGATGGGCTTGTAGGGGGTTACATCCTGCGGCACCTGGCTCATATCGGAAGCGTGGAGCAGCAAGAGGTGCGTGCCCTGCTCGCGTCGGGCGAAATCGCGCAAGGGCGCCTCCGGCACGTCGGAGTGCATGAAGCCCGCGGTCCAGATGTCGACATCGGCATAGCGGTATGGTCGCAGCTCTTCGTGTGTCGCGACCGTGACATTTTCGGGCCAGCGTAGGTATCGGTACGGTGAGCTGGGCACGGCCGGATCCGCGTGACCGGGCGCGATCAGCACCGGCAGCCCGGCGTCGCCCAGCGTCTGGATGATGAAGCTTGCGGTGTCGCGTGTGACGTGATCGTGTTCGAAAAGATCGCCACCGCAGGTGATCAGGTTGGCCTGGGCCTCCCGGGCGCGTTCGACGATCCGTTGGAGGGCGGCGCGAAGATCCTCGCGGCGTCGCTGGGCACCGACGCCGTAGAGGCGCTCACTCGCGAAGGATCGATCGAGATGCAGGTCAGCGAAATGGAGCAGGCGAAGGGCCACAAATCCCCCGTAACCACGCGAATTGAGCCTGGCGCGATGGCATGGCAAGCGCGAAAGCAGCGCCCATTATAAAGGTTGGGCTGAGTTTGTTCCGAATCAGCCGGAGCCGCGATAACAGCGCCTAGACTGAGCGACGAAGTGGGCTCGTTCGAGAAGGGGGATCGCGGGGCCCGGATCCTCAAGATCCAGACCCTGCTCCAGGGCAATCCACACGGGTTGACGACCGGCGAGATCGCGCGCCGCACCGGCGTGAATCCGCGGACCACCTATCGCGACATTCGGGCGCTCGAAGCGATGAATGTCCCGGTCTACGAGGACAACGGACGGATCGCGATCGACCCGAACTACTTCGTGGCCCCCGTCAAGTTCACCCTGCGCGAGGCGATGGCGCTGCTGATGGGCGTTCGCCTGATGCACCGGCATCGCGACCAGGCCGATCCGGATGTCGCCGACGCCTTCACCAAGTTGGCGGCGGTCCTCCCCGCGCCGGTTGCGGAGTACGTGCATGCCACCGTGCGCCAGATGGCCGATCGTCCTGCAAACCCGGTGTACTCCCGCGTTCTCCAGACCGTGGCGCTCAGCTGGGCGGGGCACAAGGCGGTTCGCATCTGGTATCCGAGCGCGAATCACGAGGTGAAGCCGCGCGAGATCGAACCCTACTTCCTCGAGCCCTCGCTGATCGGGCACAGCAGCTACGTGGTGGCGCGCGATCGCGGATTGCGCGAGATGCGCACCTTCAAGCTGGAGCGCATCACGCGCGCCGAACCGATGGCGGAGACCTATCACATCCCTGGGGAATTCGACGTGAACAAGTACCTCGCGGGCGCCTGGGGGATCTTCCACTCCGGTGAGCCGGTGGAGGTGCGCCTGCGCTTCTTTCCGCCGGCGGCCGCGCGGGTGAGGGAATCCATCTGGCATCCATCGCAGAAGCTCAGCGACGGGCCGAAGGGCTCGGTCAACATGACGGTCACGGTGACCGGCACGCTCGAGATCACTCCCTGGATCCTGGGGTGGGGCGATGCCGTCGAGGTTCTCGCCCCCGCGGACCTGCGCAAGAAGATCAGCGGCGTGGGGACGAAAATGGCGTCACGCAACAACAGAGGAGGCCGACGATGAACATTTATCAGGCGGTCGCGAAATTGAGGCCAACGCGGATCTGGGACGGGGTGCTTGCGCGGACGGTGAGCGGCGACCGGCTTAGCATCGGCTTCGTGGACATCGATCCCGATGTCCAGGTTCCCGAGCACCGGCACGAGAACGAGCAAGTCGGGTTCGTCCTCCGCGGCTCGGTGACCATGGTGGTCGATGGCCAATCGCGCGAGTTACGGGTAGGGGAGACCTACACGATCGCCAGCCAGGTTCCCCACTCCGCGAAGGCCGGCGCCGATGGCGTGTCGGTGGTGGACGTCTTCGCACCGGTTCGCCAGGACTGGAAGGACAAGCCCACCGTCGCGCCCTTCCCCGGACGCTGGCCGTGAGTTAGAACAGGCCCGGATACTCCCCGCCGTCGACCGCCAGGGTCGTTCCGGTGATGAAGCTGGCCGCGTCGCCGGCCAGGAAGACGACCGCGGCCGCCAGCTCGTCGGGGCGGCCGTGGCGGCCAAGCGGGATGTTGCGGATGCTCCGAGCCGTAAACTCCCGTGGGTCGACGCCGAGCGTCATCGCCTGGTGCCGGTTCTCTTCCCTGATGCGGTCGGTCTCGAAGCGGCCCGTGAGGATCGAATTCACCCGAACCTCGGGGGCAGCCTCCTTGGCGAGGGTCTTACCCATGGCGACCACCGCCGGACGCAGCGCGTTCGACAGCACGAGGTTGTCGACAGGCTGGTGCGCGGCAATCGAAGTGAGGTTGACGACGGCGCCTCCCTTAAGCCGCAGTGCCGGCAGCGAGGCGCGCGTCAGGCGAACGGCGCTCATCAACACCAGGTTGAACGCCTCCACCCACGCCTGATCGTCGAGCGCCGCCACGGTGCCGAGGATGGGCCCGCGCGTGTTGTTGACCAGCACCTCGAGGCCGCCCAGTGTCATGACCGCCCACTCGACAAGGTCGCGGCACTGGTCGGCCTGCCGGACATCGGCGACCCGCGCCACGACGTCATGGCCCTCGTCGCGGAGCGTCTGGGCTGCGGCCGCAATGCGTGGCTGATCGCTGGAGGCGATAACCACGCGACAGCCTTCCGCGGCGAGCGCGCGAGCCGTGGCGAACCCGAGACCACGGCTGGCGGCCGTCACCAGCGCCCGACGCCCGCGAAGCCCGGTTTCCACCGGGGACATACTAGGAGGGCGCGATGGTCTAGACGGCGACGCGCGGCTGCTTGCCGCAGGCAGGGCAGGGCGTCCCCGCCTTGAGTTCGGCTCGCTTGAAGGCGTGACCGCCGCAATGCGGGCAGAGGGCGCCGGGTCGCAGCGCATGGGCTTGCTCGGCTTTCTGCATGCGCTCGCGCAGATGGCTGTCGTCTTCCTTCTCGATGAATCGCGGATCGGTGGGCGTCTGCGTGCTCATGCGGCCTTCAACTCCTGAGGCTCGAATTGCTCCGGCCGCAGGCGGTCGCCCAGCGCGCGCCCGATAACTTCCGGATGCAAGTCGATCCCGCGCTGGAAGGGATGCACGCTCAGGATGGCGGGCACGGTCCGGTTGCCCAACTTCACGTCGAGCACGCGGCCGTGCAGCGTGGTCATCGGACCCCATCCATCCCAGGTCTGCATCGTCCGCCACCAGAGATGGCGGGCCAGCGGACCGCCCATGGCGACGACCAGCTGCGGGTTGATGCTGGTGAGAAGGCTCTGCAGGTGCCGGTCGACACACTGGTTGAGAGCGTCATCGGTCACCAGGTCCGGGTTTGCCGTCGGACAGCGGACCGCCCAGGTGTGGAAGGCAAGGTCCATCACGTCGTGCTTCTCCGGTCTCTGCCCCAGCCGGCGCCGCGCACCCAGCAGCACGGCACGCGCGTACTGGTAATAGGGCTGCGGCGTATCCGACGTCATGTGGTGCTCGAGCCCAGCTTCGTGATCGAGCCACTCGGTGAAGGCCTCGTTGCTGGCGCTAGCGGCATCCAGCGGGCTGGGGCTGATGAACACGATCGGCGCCTGCGGGTTTCCGAAGCCCACCTCCGGCCTGCGGAGTGGCAGCGCGAGGCGTTCGCAGGGGCTGTCGGCGCCCCGGCCTGCTTCGGCGACCGCGCAGCCGTGCAGCCGCTTGAGCGCGTCCGAGCCGAAGAATTGCAGGTACTGCTGGCCCTTGCTCACGCTGTGAAAACGACGCCGGGTGGACGGTGAAGCTTGCGCCCCGGCGACTAAGATTTCTCCGTGGCCCAGGTCCCCGGGATCGATGTCACCCAGCTTCGGCAACGACTCAAGAGCGAGCCGGCGCCCTTCCTCCTGGATGTCCGGGAGCAGTGGGAGTATCAGGAGGGGCACGTGCCGGGCGCGCAGCTGATCCCGCTCGGGGAGCTGGAGCACCGGGCCAACGAAGTTCCCCGCGATCGGCCGATCCTGGCCATTTGCCACAGCGGGCAGCGGAGCTTTACGGCCGCTGCCTATCTCCAGCGGCTGGGGTACACCTCGGTGAGCAACGTTGACGGCGGCACCGCCGCCTGGATCGAGCGCGGCTTCCCAGTGGATAAATAAGCCGCCCGACAGACAGCTGTCAAAAGGGGCTGCTTGACTTTGCGCATGCAGCCAACCACCATTGACACGACCAACCGTCCTTTTCACGTCCTGAAGGAGTCCAAGTGAGCGTCCTCGAACTGGTCCTCGTGGTCTTGCTGGTGGCCACCCTGCTGTGCCTTTTCGCCTTGGTCATCCGCCGGCCAACGGCCGCCAGTCCATCCGATGCCGTCCTGGCAGCCCTGAGCGACCTGGGCGCGCTCAAGTCGCACGTCGAGACCGTCAGCAATCAGCAGAGCGCGATGAACCAATCCCTCAGCATGGTGCAGACGGCCGTCCAGGGTGTCGAGACCAAGGTGCTCGAGAGCTCGGCCGGCGTTCGTGACGCGATCGGGAAAGACCTGTCCGATGCGCGCGTCGCCATGGAGCGCCTCAAGGCCGACGCCGAGGAGCGCCGCCGTATGGAAGAGGACGTGCAGGCCTCGGCCCGCCGGATCGAGACCGTCCTGCTGGGCAGCCGCACCCGCGGCGCGGCCGGCGAGAACATCCTTCAGGACGCCTTCCGGCAGTTCCCGGCCGAGATGATCGACATGAACTTCCGGGTCAACGGCAAGGTCGTCGAGTACGCGCTCGTCCTCGCCAACGGCAAACGGCTGCCGATCGACAGCAAGTGGCCGTCGCCGGAATTGCTCGACCGGCTGAGCGACGGCTTACAGGAACCGGGGAAAGAGACGGCTCTCGTCCAGGAGATCGAGCGAGTCCTGCGGCTGAAAGTCCGGGAGGTCAAGCAGTACATCGACCCGGCGGCAACGCTCGGCTTTGCGGTGGCCGCTGTTCCCGACCCGGTCTTTAACGCCTGCCGCCGGGCGCACCTCGAAGCCTATCGCGAGGGCGTCATCCTGATGCCCTACAGCATGACGATCCCCTACGTGCTGGCCCTCTTCCGCCTGCACCTGCACTACGCCAGGTCGATCGACCTCGAGAACCTCGAAGGCTACCTGCAGCAAATCGACGACAACGTCGCCTCGCTCGATCGCCTGCTCGAGAACAGCATCGCGCGCGGCAGCACCATGATCCAGAATGCGTTCACCGACGCCAAGCGCAACCTGGGGCAGATGCGGGGTGCGTTGGCCGCCATGCGCGCGGTCCCGCAAGGTGCCTTAGGCCAGGAGCAAGACATCGACCACGTCGAGGAGCCCGACCTCCAGTTGCTAATCTCCCGCCGCGCCTAGCGGGAGGCACAGTCCTCGGCGCAGGCAGCGAGGCGGCGCGGGTCGCCGTCCGGATCGTCGCAGAGGGGTTGGGCCTAGGCAAGGCCCGGTGTGCGCGCGAGGCGCATGACGAGCATGAGCAGGAGGAGGAAGCCGCCACCGACGAGCATCATCAGGGTGCTCGGCTGTGTCCCCGTGTCGTCGATCACGAGCTGGTCACTCGCCAGGGCGGTGCCGGCTTCGTTTGTCACGGCGACTGAGTAGGAGCCCTGAGCCAGGTTCTCGGGCAGCTTCATGAGCAGGTGATTGGCATCGGGCACCTGCACGGTCGTCGCCGGCCGCCCGCCGACCTGCACGGTGGTGGCCGGGGTCAGGTGCTGGCCGAGGATCATGATGTTGGGGAGCACGGCCGGGTTGACCTTGACCGGATTGAGCTGGAAGATCTCCGGCGGTAAGGCCGCGGTCGCCCTGGCCGGGGCCGGTCGAGTGGTGGGACGCGCGGGTGCCGTTGGCCTGGTGGCGGCCATGGCCGGCACGGTCATCAGGACAAGCGCCGTCAGGCTCGCCAGACCAGCTGCCGCCACGCGCCGCAGTGCTGTCATGAAACTCCTCTACTACATCAAACGGGGATGGCGGGACCGGGCGTCTGGCGATTCGGCCCATTCGGTCTGCGCAGACGGCAGTAGCTGTAACCCGCAGCGCAACAAAAAAGCCCCTGCTCTTACGAGCAGGGGCTGACGAGCGACTGGTCTAGCGGTTGCCGCCTCCCGGCCAGGTCTGCTCCGGGGGGCGCTCACCGATCTTGATGCGCTCTGCGCCGCCGCTCGACGAGCCGGACTCGGACTCGCTGCCCATCCCGGGCTCGCTGCCGAACCCACCGAACGACGGCATGCTCGGCGGCTCAGCCGGCCGGGCCACCGGACGTCCGCCGCCCACAAAGGAGCTCGACGGTTTGGGGGCCGCCGCGGGCGCCGGAGTCGTGGCGCGGGCCACCGGCCTGGGAGCGGCTTTCGGCGCCGCAGCCCTGGCCGGTGCGCTCTTCCGCTTGGCTGGAGCGCTTCGCTTCGCCGTCGCGCGCTTGGCTGTCGTCTTTTTGGTGCCGGACCGCTTCGCGGTGCTCTTCTTTGCCGGGCTGCGCTTGGCGGTCGACTTCTTGCCGCCGGCCCGCTTGGCCGTCGAACGCTTGGCGGTCGACTTCTTCTTAGTCGAGGATTTCTTCTTCGCTGGCATTTTTCCTCCCTCGGATGCGCGACGCAGAGTTCGCGCGTGGTTCAGGCGGATGAGGACCCGCTGCTGTTATCTGCGATTTATAGCATCGGCTCTCCGCAAAGACAAGCACTTCCCCATGTGGTGCATCAGTAGCCGCTGACGCTGCTGGTGCCGAACGGACCGTGTCCCCGAAGCGGGCCTCGAGGTTCAGGCTGGAGTCCGACTACGAGGTCTGCCCGCCCATCGTCCAGCGCGGCGCATCGATCGCGGCCTGAAGCGGCATGACCAGGTCGATCAGGTTGCTGATCAGCTCCAGGTTGGTCTGGACCTGCCAGAACGACCTGGGCCCAGGCTGAAGCAGCCCATCCGGTTGTTGAGCAGGATGCCCGTGTCCCCCGCCACGAGCCCGTTCCCGGCGTAGAGGCTGTGAATAACGACACCACGTTGCGTGCCTCGTCGACCACGCAGGGACATATCGACGGGCGAGCCTCGGTCCATCAGCGTGCGTTCAGCCAGTCCAGCACGGTCGCGAACAGGGAGTCGTGCTCGAGGTCGACCGTGATCGCATGGCCGGAGCGCTCGAACCAGACGAGCTGCTTATCGGTCGATGCGATGCTGTCCACGATATGGGGCGCGTTGGCGACATCGACCGTCCGGTCGCGGCGGCCGTGGGTGATCAACGCCGGGGCCGTGATCCGCGGCAGCTCGCGGTCGACGACACGCAACAGCCTCATCAGGCTTTCGATGCAGACACTCGGCCGGCGCGCGTAGCTATGCAGAAGGCGCACGGCGCTCGGGTCGCCGAGGTCGACGTCGCCGCCCGGCACGTGCCAGCGCGCCACGTACTTGAGCCCGCGAATTACCTTGATGCGCCAGTCGCGGAAGTAGACCGGCGAGCTCATCGCCCCCATGGTGACGATGCCGCGCACCTCTTTGTGCGTGGCCGCCAGGTGAAGGGCGAGGGTCCCGCCCAATGACTGCCCCCCGACGAACACCTCGGCGCAGTCGCGCGCCAGCTCCGCCAGGGCATCCTCGGCGGAGCGCACCCAATCCGGCCAGCGGGTGGTGGCCATCGCCTCGGGGGTCAACCCGTGTCCGGCGAGTAACGGTCCCATGACGTCATAGCCGCGCGTGGCCAGGAACTGCCCCATGCCGCGCATTTCCGGGGGAGTCCCGGCAAAGCCGTGGATCAGCAGGACACCCCGCGTCCCACCGCGAAAACGGAACGGCTGCAATTGCGCCGGCTCAGCCGGGCTGCTCCAGACGGATCTCGTGCCGACCGCCATCAAATTCGCAGTGTATCGGCCCGCAAGTTCGCGCCGCCGCGTCCGGTTATACGGGCCGGGCGAGGACTCGCCCGTCGGTGCGAAACCACTGACCGAAGCTGGGGGTGTACAGGGCGCATGGCAATCATCGGGTGGCTCGTGGCGTTGGCGCTGGGTATCGTGCTCGCTCTCTTTTCCGCGGGAAACCAGCAGTCGGCGGTGATCAATGTTCTCGGCTCCACCTACCAGGACATTCCCACCTGGGTCGTCATGCTTGCCTGCGCCGCCATCGGCGCCTTGATGGTGCTCGTCATCAGCCTGGTCGATCGGGTGCGCTGGTTCATGTCCAGCCGCTTCACCAAGAAAGTTCTCACCGAGCACAAAAGGATGATCATCCAGCGGGACAACCGGATCAGCGAGTTGGAGCAGGAAGTGCTTCGGCTCCGTGGAGCTGGCTGAGGCAACGATGACGCTCAAGGCCTGCCCGCAGTGCGGGTATCGCTATAACGCGCCCGAGAACCAGACGTGCGGTAAGTGCAAGGGCTGGCTCGGCGGTCCGGTGGCGGCCACCGCCGTCGTGGCGCTACCGCGGCGTTCGCTGATCCCGCGCACGCTGCCCGAGTTTGCCTGCTACCTGGCCGTTCCCATCGGGGCGTTGCTGGGCTTTCCTAACCCGATCGGCGCGGTCTTCGGCCTGCTGATGGGCGCGCTGCTGATAAAGGTCGTGCGGCTCGACATGGAGCGCTTCTCGAAGGGGCTGCTCATCGGCATCGTCATCGCCGGCGTCTTTTTCGTCTACTTGATCTTCCTGCTGATCTTCAGCGTTCTGTTCAGTCTGCTTGAACCCGTCCTTCAACCGTTGGTAGGGCGCACCTTCAAGCAGTAGCGGCGGCCCGCGGTGAGCTCCGTGCGCCGCCTGGTCCGCCCCGCCTTGCTCATCGTGCTGGTGATCGCGGCGCTTCCGGCAACGCTTGGTCCCGGCTCGGGGCGCCCGGTCGCCCAGGTCGGCCGGCCGACGCCGACAGCCACACCAGGCCCGTCGACGAGTGCAACGCCACCCACCCCAACGCCTGACCCAAAGCCGGCACCCTTGACGCTCGATATGGCCGTCGGTCAGATGATGGCGGCGAGCTTCGGTGGGCCCACCATCACTGAGGGCCTGCGCCGGCTGATCCTCGATGAGAAGGTCGGCACGGTGCTGATCTTCGGGGACAACTTCACCGATGCCGCCAGTCTCCACCGGTTGACCACGGAATTGCAGCGACTGGGTCGCGACGCCGGGCTCCCGGCGCCGCTCCTCATCGCCGTCGACGAAGAGGGTGGCCGGGTCATGCGGATCCACGACGGCGTGGCCGCGCTCCCCTCGGAGCTGGAGCTCGGCGCTCGCGGCCCCCAGGGGGTCAGGCAGGCGGTGGCAGACAACGCAGCGGGCCTTCACACATTGGGCATTCAGCTCAACCTGGCACCGGTCGCAGACCTGCGCTCGAACCCCGCCGACGCGGTCATCGGCGACCGCTCGTTTGGCGGCGATCCCGCCGCGGTCGGCCCACTGGTGGCCGCCGCCGTCGACGGCCTGCACGATGGCGGCGTCGCGGCGACCCTGAAACACTTTCCGGGATTGGGCGGCGCCGCCGGTGACCCGCACAGCGCCATGCCGACGGACCCTGAGAGCTTCGATCGCTGGGTCGCGACCCAGGCGCGTAGTTTTCAGGCGGGAATCGATGCGGGCGCCGATGCGGTCATGACCACCGCCGTGGTCGTGCCAGGCCTCGACCCGAGCGGGACGCCGGCGCTCTTTTCTCGAGCGGTTGTCACCGGCCTGCTGCGCGAGCGGCTGCAGTTCGAAGGTGTGATCGTGACGGATGGCCTGGGCATGGGCGGGATCACCACCCTTTACGGCCTGCCGGACGCCACCGTCGCCGCGGTGCGCGCCGGCAATGACCTCGTGCTGCTCAATAGTGCCGACGCCGCCTACCAGGCATCCGCCATCGACGCGGTCAAGCAGCAGGTGCGGGCGGGCGGCATCGCGATGGACCAGGTGCAGGCGTCAGCGGCGCGGGTGGTCGCCCTGCGGGCCCGCTGGCCGGTCTGGGCGCCATCGCTGATGGACCTGGCGGCGGCGCCGCCGACCTTCGAGCTCGCCCTAAGCCGTCGCTGAGCGAGCTGCGACTTCCTGCCCGGGCCGGACCAACCAGTTCAGCGCGTTCACGTAGGCGTTCGCCGCCGCCTCGATGACGTCCAGTGCCATCGCGCGCCCCACGACAACGTGAGATCCCTGGCTCAGCGTCACGACGGCCTCACCGAGCGCGTCGCTCCCCTGGGTTGCCGCCGCCAGGCTGAAGTCCTCCAGCTCGGCCGTCACGCCGGTCACGCCCTGGATCGCCCGGAAGACGGCGTCGAGTGTGCCGGTGCCGCTGGCGCTGCCGGTCCTGACAGTCCCGTCATCGACGAGCGACACCTCCGCGCTGCTCGAGAGTCCGCTCTGTGAGTGCACCTGGACGTCCTTGAGGGCATACCGTCCCGGCGTGGCTCGCCCGAGGGCCTCGTCGACCGCCAGCTTCAGATCCTCCGCATACAGGACGCGCTTGCGCTCGGCAAGGCTCATCACGAGCGAGTAGACCGATCCGAGCTGTTGCTCCTCGAGCTGGATGCTCATCGCCCCCAGCTCCTCCGCCAGCCGCCGGCGACCCGCCGTGGTACCGACCTGTCCGAACTGGGGAGCATAGCCAATGTCCGCAGGATCGATGAAGGCCGGGACCACCGCCTTCGGGCGGCGCGGCGGACTGAAGACGGATGTGGGAAAGGCCGCGCGCACTTCTTCGATCCAGCGTTCCCACCCGGAGTAATCCATGGTGGCGAGCATGGCAACATAGGCGTCGAACCGGACCAGCAGCGCGGCGGGTTGGTCGTGATGTTTGATGATCAGCGTCGTGCCGCTTTCCTCGAGCGCCTGAAGAATGGGATCGAGGTTGCGGGCGAGTTCGGGGGCGGAAATGACTTTGAGCACGACGCCATCGTAGACCGGCATCTCGCATCGGTCAAACGCCAACGCTGGTGGTGGTCGATTGTCGCCGGGATGGTGGTTGCCTCCTGTCAGCAAGCCCCGGCGACACCGTCGATCAAGCCCGCCGTAACGCCGAGCCCATCCGCCTCCCCGCTGGCCGCCTGCCCGTCGACGCCGGCACCCGGCGGTCCGCAGGTTGTCGTCAAGAATCTGCCCGCTCCCGATGACCTGGCCTTCGGCCCCGACGCACGCCTGCTCTTCAGCGATATCAAAGCGGGCACCATCTCCGCGTTGAGTCCCGACGGCTCGGTCGAGCGCATCGCCGGCGGGATGTCGGCGCCGGAAGGGATCGTTGCGCAGGACGATGGGCGCATCCTCGTCGCCGAGCAGGGACGCAACCGCGTGGTCGCCATTGATCCTCAGACTCACGCGCTCAGCCAGTGGCACGCGTTTCCCAACCGGACCGGACGCGACGGGATTGACGGAATCGGTCCGGTGCTGCCCGGTCGAGGTGCCTTGGGCAATATCCTCCCGACCGGTGGCAACGTCATCGTGCCGGACAGCCCAAACGGCTTGGTCTGGCGGGTCACCGCCGACGGCAAGACGGCCACGCAGATCGCGATCGGCATGGTGCGTCCGGTGGGCGCGGCGGCTGATCCAGCCGGACGCATCTTCGTGGCGGATGAGGGCGGTGCGCTCTGGGTGCTCGAGCCGGCACGACGTCGCTTCGCGACCTTGTCGACGCCCGATGACGTGCTCGTCGGTCGAGCCGGCCACATCTTCGTCAATACGCTCGGAGACAACGCGATCCACGAGCTCGACGGCCAGGGGCATCAGGTCAGCGTCATCACCGGCATCCAGCAGCCACAGGGAATCGCCCTCGATTATGCCGATAACCTGTACTACACCGAATTCAATATCGGGCGGATCGATCGCGTGATCCG
>WNGC01002481.1_pt1 | contig 13846 bp, 10 predicted proteins | sample 5400051 | NCBI WGS metagenome assembly WNGC01 (sample SAMN13153368, study PRJNA577476) | soil metagenome | isolation source: 20 cm soil or saprolite under grassland replicate 2 | place: USA:California | collected 2016-06-15 | reverse complement strand
AACGGCCAGGCAGAAGAAATGACAAAAGCGCCAACGTCCTGTTCGGTGACCAATTTCCGGTACATCTCTGGAAACCGGAGGTCGTAGCAGATACTGAAACCAAAGTGCAGGCCTCCAAGCGCAAAGCTCGCGAAGCAATCACCAGGAGCAAAGCACGTCTGTTCTTCGACGGGCGCCACCGCATACAGATGAGTCTTGCGATATTTCGCAGCGATGTTGCCATGCGAGTCGATGAAAACCTGCGAGTTGTAGATCGATGGGCTGTCCCGCTCGGATACGCCGGCGACGATCGCAACCGAGAGCTTCCTGGCAACTTCCTGAAACCTTGGAAGGAATCCACGGTTCCAATCATTTGCGTGCTCCCGAATCACCCGCATCGAGTAGCCGGTATCAATCATCTCCGGAAAAACGATCAGCTCGGCGCCAGCTTCGTCTTTGGCCCGGCGAGTAAAATCGCGGACCTTCAGAAGATTTGCTTCAGGATCTTCCAGCGAACACGAAATCTGAGCGACTGCGACTTTCATTCGATATTCACACTGTCATTCTGAGCCAAGCGAAGAATCTCGGATCAATCTTGGAGCGATCGTCCCAACAGAAATAAGCCAGAGATGTTTCGCTTCGCTCAACATGACAGCGCTAATAAACGGATTGAGCCGCTTAAGCGGCAATGGGTCTGCGGTAACCAAAAAACTCGCGTTTCTTGATGACGTGCACGACTTCCGGCGGAACCATTTGCTCCCAACTGTTATCGCCGGATTGCAATCTCGCCAGCACGTCAGAGGGGTGAATTCGCAAATACTCAGGATGATAGTCGGTAATTTCCTGGACGTATTGGTTATCGATCAAATATTGGAATAACGATCTAAGGTTGGATGCGACCTTGACTTCCTTTGCATTAATGATCTTTCCAGTCGCCCCATCGAGCATCGGATAAACATAGAGTTTTAGTTTCCCTTTAAACATTCTGCCCAACGCTTCCAGAATTCCACCTTCTAAATTCATGTAGTATTTTTCGCTGAAAATTTCGATCAAACTGGGCACGCCCATCACAAGGCCAATCGCCCGGTTCGTGTAACGAAAGAGATACGCCGCGAGCCGATAATACTCGCCGAACTTCGAGATTAAAACAGTTCGTCCCAGCGCACGGAGAATATCGACCCGAGCGAGAAAATCCGCGTGATCAACCTGGCCATCGGCGCGCAAATTTTCGAGCGTCATCTCCATGAGAACGACAACTTCATCTTCGGAACAATCGCATTGCCTCAGAAACACGCGACGCGCGCCATCCAACATGTCGTTCGTGGCGTAGGTGACAGGGCGAAAACTTCCGCGCTCAACCAGGATCGCTCTTTTGTAGAAAACTTCGGCAGGCTGAACCGTCTCGCCGTCTGCCTTGAACATCACCGCATCCGTCAGACCCTGGCTAACCAACTGCAAACTCATCAATCGATTATCGACGTTCTGAAACAGCGGCCCGGAAAATTTGATCATGTCCACTTCGATGCGTCCTGGAGGCAAATTTTGCTGAAGAAACGAAATCAATTTTTCCGGCTGGTTACAATAAAACGCGCCGTGAAGAAGATTCACACCAATGACACCAAGGGCTTCTTGTTGGTCGACGTTCGCTTCGTCGAGTAACCGGACGTGGATAATGATCTGGCTCGGTTGTCCGCGTGGTTGCGATTGAAAGCGAATGCCGAGCCAGCCATGCGATTCGTTACGCTCCTTGAAACTGCGTGCGGCAACTGTGTCGGCAAAAACAAAGAATGTCTTCTCGGCGCCGAATTGTTCGTCAAGCCGCTCGATCAGAAGATCGTACTCATGGTCGAGCATTGTCTGGAGACGCACACGACTGACGTAGCGGTCTGCAGGGCCATAAATGGCATCGCTGAATGTCATGTCGTAGGCAGACATTGTCTTGGCGATGGTGCCGGCTGCGCCGCCGACCCGAAAGAATCTGCGTGCTACTTCCTGACCGGCGCCAATTTCAGCGAAAGTTCCGTACTTGCTCGGATCTAGATTAATCCGGAGCGCCTTCTCGTCGGTGCCGATCTCCATCTGCGGACTCATACAATTTCTGTAGCGGCAATTTCCGGCCGCCGCAAATTTTGGGAGCCCTGCCAGGGAGCGACGGCTTGAGCAGCCGTCCATTTGAACTTTAACGGCTATTGGAAGCCGTCACTCTTTGGAGTTTGGCGGACTGGAGACCGGCCGCTCCTTGCTAGAGTCGCACTCGCTCGGCGTCCTTCGCCGGAATCCAGCCGCGCAAATCATTCGGCAGCGCTGCGTACGTCCAGTCACCGCGCGTGCTTAGAATTTTGATTTCACTGCCGGGAGGCAACGCCAACACACTTTTGGCTGTGTCCGCCGTCGCGAGGCGCGCTTGCACGTCTTTGCCTGTCACAATTGCCAGCGCCTGGCCTTTCGTGCCGCGATCAAGTGTGTAAATCGCAAAGACCGAAATCGCGAGGGCCAGCAAACAACAGACTGAGACGAAGATCAGCATGGCTGATCGGCGGCGGGCGAAAATCAACGCTGTTAAACAAAACACTGCGATCCAAAAAGCGACGGTTGCTGTGATGCCGTACTGATTGACACTCGCAAAATGCAAATAGCGCTCTGCCCGGCCCGGCTGTATCTCAAGGGCGCGTGCCTCATCGCGTGCGAGCTGTAAATTCGCCGTCGCTTCAGGATGATGCTGCTCCAGCGCGAGGGCGCGCTGGTAATTCAAGATCGCACGTCCAAAATCGCCCGCGCGAAAGTAGGCGTTGCCGAGATCGTAAAATGTATTCGCGCTCGCTTGCCCCGTGCGAACCAGCCCCTCGTAACCGGCGATCGCGTCCTTGAAATCACCTTGAGCGAATTGTTGGTTTGCCTTTGCAAACTCGGCATCGGCTTGCGCAATAGCGGATGAAACGATTCCGAAAGCCAAGCAGAAAACAAGCGCAAGCGTTCGGACTCCGTCCGCTGAGTTGCAGCCTCGACTTCGCTTCGCTTCACTCGGAATGACGGCCAGAAAATTCATCTTAAATTTTCAATCAACTCCAGTACTTCGCGGCGGTTTTCCGGGGAGATTCTGCCCGGCCCGTTGTGAGCTCCACTGTATTGCCATTCGTCACTCTGCTCGAACAGGCGGCGCAACTGATCGCGCGAGTTGTCGTCCAGTTTGAACGTGTCCGCCGCCGTTTCAGCATCTACCATGTTGGGCTGGACTTCGCGGCTGCCTGACGCCAGCGCCGCCTTTACCTGAACAACTCTGGAGGCTTCAGCATAATATTCCTGAGGCGTTGCGCCTTTACGACGTAATTTGTGCATCAGCTCGGCCGCCTCATGCTGCAACGCAGCGATGCGCCGCGCCTCGCGATTGTTGATTTTTGTTCTACGAATCTTCCAGATTAAAAATGAGAGAAGTCCAAGCAATGGAATTGATTGCGCCACCCAGAAAACCGGGCGCACATAAATTGGCGCAAACGATTCCGTTGTTCGCCCTCGATCCGTGAGTTGATAAAGAATGTCCTGCGGCTTCGATGCAGCTACGGCCGCCGGGGCCGGTCTGCCCGTCGCAGCTGGCGTTGGTTGGCTTGCCGCTACGTTCTGCGAAGCAGCCGCTCCGCCTTGAACAGTGATCGCGATCGGCTCGCTCCGCAGCGTCACGTATTGTTCTTTCGCCGGATCGAAATAAGAAAATGCGAGGACTGGCAGCGCCTGCTTTTTCTCGTTTGGTGACAGCACCGTCTCGAATGTTTTTGTTCCGCTGATACCAACTTCATCGTCCTGCTTGAACTTCGAAGAAGGCGGGTATTTGTGCCAGCCGCGCTCGTCTTCCACAACCGGCGCGTTGACGCGATCAAAATTGCCGCGGCCCGTTATGCTGGTTGTGACGGTGATCGGGTCGCCTGCTTGTACACTCTTGGGCTTCGCATCCGTTGCCATCGCGAAATTTCCAATCGCACCCGAAAAACTCGGCGGCGCATTCGGCGGCAATGGCTTTACGTCGAGCTGGACCTGCTCGCTCCTAATCTCTACGTCTCGTCGTTCGCCAATTTGAGCAAATGGATTGCTAAAAAACGGATCCGAAAACGGGTCATCCAAATCAAAGAGATCGAATGGTGAACGCGAGCGGGTTCGCGGCGGAGGTCGTCTCCGTGGAACAATGACCTGTGCCTTCGCCTTAACCGGTCCAATCTCGAATTTTCCCGCGCGCGCAGCGGCAATTGCACTTTTATACGTCACTACTTCGTAAGGCCTGCCGTTGACCGTTTCTGAAGTTTGTCCGGATTGCTGTAATTTCTGCGAAGTGAATCCCTGGCCGGTGATTTCAGGCGGCTCGATGAGACTGGGACGAAGACGTGGGTCAAATCCCATCCGGATCTGAACAGGGACGATTTCGCCTACGTACGCTGTTTTCTTCGGCACAATTAATTCAGCAAAGACGAGATCGCGCGCGGCAGCGGCCTGGCTCTGCGCGCCACGGCTCGGGCGCGTCGTAGTAGGCTGGCTGGGAGAGTCCGCAACATTCAACACCAACTCCGGCGTCCTTAGTACTCGGCCCCCGGCGTGGACTGTTTGCGGCGGAATAGTGAATCGGCCGGCCCTGAGCGGGAGAACAGTGTAGGTGTACGTCACGCTTGAACTGGTGGCGAAATTGCGCATTTCGAACTGGCGCGATTGCCCTGTTGCATGAATCTCCAAGCCATTGATTGAAATTTCCTCTGGCGGCTGCGCATCTCCAGGGCCCGTTACCTTGATTTGTAGGTCTACCGTTTGACCGACCATGGTCTCCGAATTGCTCAACACCGCCGTGACGCTGGGCGAATCAGCGCGAGCAAACTGCGCGCTCGCGACTACAGCAAATACGGCGAGTAAAATTCGGCAACGCATGGAGTTTCTGTGCACTATCAACTATCAACGCTTAACTATCGACTCTCCGTCCTACCAGTCTTTATAGACACGGCGCTGTACCCTGCGTTCATCAAGTTGCACCCGCGCTTCTTCGTCCTTCATCGATTCAAGCAGCGCCAGCGCTTGACGTTCGCTCATTTGACCTTCTTTTTCCTGTTCGGCCTCGGCAATCTCCGCGTTCTTATCCGCAGCCTTCTGCGATTTGTCTTCACCGGCACCCTTCACTTCGCCAGCGAACTTTTTCTGCGGCGACTCTGCGGGCGTAGCTGATGGTTCAGCGCCTTCACCTTCACCTTCTCCCGGTGATGGCGAGGGCATTTCATTTTGGCCTTCACCTGGGCTCGGAGACTCCTCAGCTTGCCGTTCCCCAGGCGAGGGTGAAGGATGATTAGCCTGCTGCTTTTCCGAGCCGGGAGACGGTGAGGGGCTTTCACTCGGTTGTTGCGGTTGTTGTTTTTGTGGCTCGTTCTTCGCCTGGGGTTGCTGGTTTTGTTCTTTGTTGTTAGCCGATTTGTTTTGCGATTGCTGATCTTGTGATTGCTGCTGTTGATCCTGTTTCTGTTGTTCGCTCTGACCTTGCTGCTGCTGTTGTTGGTTCTGTTGGTTTTGCTGCTGGTTCTGCTGTTGCTGTTGCTGCTGCTGCTGTTGGTCTTTCTGATTCTGCTGCGACTGTTTTTGCTGTTGCTGGTCCTGGTTCTGCTGTTGCTGCTGATCTTGTTTGTTTTTCTGGTTCTGCTTGTTCTTTTGCGGTGGAGATGGGGAAGGGGAGGGCTGTTGTTGTGATTTCTTGTTTTTTAACTCCTCGATCTTCTTTTTGACGTAATCGTAATTGTCCTTGGCGTCCTTATCCTGTGGATCGAGCTTAAGCGTTTGTTCGTAGTGATTAAGCGCGTCGGTCCAATTGCTCAGCTTCTTATCGTCGCTTTTCTCAGTTTCGCCGCGTTGATAAAGAGTATTACCGAGGTTGTAATGTCCCTTGCTTTGCAAACCGGTGTCAGGCGTGAGCAAAGCCTGACTGAACGATTCCATGGCCTTGTTGTAATCTTTTAGCTTGTAAGCGGCTGTACCGGAATCGAACTGGAGCTTGTCCTCCGCTCGCGAATCGGGATGCGACTTCAACGTTTCCTGAAATTGGCTGTAAGCATCTTCAAATTTGCCGTCGCGATACGCGTCAATTCCCGGAGCGGCGCCAAAGGCGTATGTAATCAGGGACATTAGAACAGCGGTGGTCGCCGCGGCAGCGCTGGCACGCGCAGGAACAAAACGCCCTTCGCGCACGCGTTCGCCACGGCGAATCCGCCGCGCGGCAGATTTCCGCTCGGGAATCAGAATGGAAAACGCCAACGTAATAAGCGCCGCGCTCAACGGCCATTCGTACCGCTCAATCGGCCTGCGAGACAAGCGCACATCCATTTCAGCCGCCTGCATTTTTGCCAGCCCTTCACTCTGAAGCTGCTGCATGGTTCGGGGGCCGTTTTCCAAATGAACGTAAAACCCGCCTGTGGCCTCGGCGATTTCACGCAAACGGTTTTCGTCCAGCTTGGATTTCACAACCTGACCGGCTGGATCCTTCACGAAGGCCGTTTGCCCGTCGTCGCCTGTTACGGGAATAAGCGACCCCTGCGGTGTTCCGACGCCCACTGTAAAGATCCGCACACCGTCGTCAGCCGCTGCCGCTTTTGCAGTTTTTACAGCATCACCGCTCAATTCCTCGCCGTCGGTAAAGAAGATTAGCGCTCGGTTTCCGGTGGCGCTTTTGCCGAAGCTCTGCGTGGCAAGAGTGATGGCGCTGGAGATGTTCGTCCCGCCCTCGGGAATCGTCTTCGTGTCTAAATCATTAAGCGCCTCGAAGACGGCATCGTAATCAATCGTAAGTGGCGCCTGCAAAAAAGCGCGTCCAGCAAAAGCAATCAGACCAACGCGGTCGCCTTGGAGTTCATTGATCAAATCCTGGACCGCAAGCTTTACGCGTTCGAGCCGGTTCGGCTGAACGTCGTTCGAAAGCATGCTGCGCGATGTGTCCACGGCGATCAGCAAATCGAGGCCTTTACGTTTCACATCCTCAAACGTGTAACCCCATCGCGGCTGCGCGAGACTCACAATGGCGAGAGCAAATCCGAGCAGCTGCAAGCCAAATCTTATCATGCGCCGCGGGCGATTGACCGTCCCCGCAAGTTGCGGCAGCAGGCGCGCTGAAACGAACTCCTGCAGCCGCCTGAGCGCGCCACGCTCCGCCCGGACAAAGAGCGCCATCAAGACCGGGACGAGCAACAATCCCCAAAGCCATTCTGGTACGCCGAAACTCATAATGTGGGAGCGGCCTGAGTGCCGCGATACTTCGTGAGCCCAATGCGAATTCGTCGGGACGCCGAGGTCCCTCTCCCTTTTAAGAGCAGCAAATTCATGGCAATTTTTTCCAGACCGTTTGGGATAACAAAATTTGCGCCACCAGCAGACCGCAGCCGCTCATCAGACAAATGGGAAACAGATCGCGGTATTGCTGATATTTCTTTACGCTGACTGTGGATTTCTCCAGTTTGTCGATGTCGGTGTAAATTTGCTCGAGCGATGCGGTATCTGTTGCACGGAAAAATTTCCCGTCCGCAATTTTCGCAACCTCTCGCAAACCGCTCTCGTTAAACTCAACGCGCTGGTTTTCGTACAGAATATTTCCGAGCGCGTCGGTAAGAGGCCCTCTCGAGGTGTAAATCGGCGCCGGCGCAATACCATTGATCCCGGCGCCAATGGCATAGAAATGAATCTTCAATGCTTTCACTGCTTCAGCGGCGGTGTTCGGCGGAATTTTGCCGGCATTGTTTTCTCCGTCGGTCAACAGGACCAGTGCGCGGCTCTTTGAACGTTTATCGTTTAGTCGATTGGCGGCCGCTGCCATGGCCGATCCAATCGCAGTGCCATCTTCGACGAGGCCGATCCGTACTCGATCGAGATTTTGCAAGAGCCAATCGTGATCCAACGTCATCGGACTAACGACATATGGACGACCGGCGAATGCGATAATGCCGATGCGATCGTTCGGCCGTCCTTCTATGAACTTGCGTGTGACTTCGCGGATCGCATCGACTCGCGTCGCTTCTTGCCCGCCGATTGTAAAATCTTTCGTCAGCATTGAGCCGGAGACATCCAGCACGAGCATAATATCAATTCCGCTCGCCTCGACTTGAGTAAGGCTTTTGCCGAGTTGCGGACGCGCAAGGCCAACTACAAAGATCGCAAGCGAAGCCAGCAGCAGTGTCCGCAGAATTTTTCCTGCGCGCGCGGCACTCCGTTTTCCGATTCCCTGAAGATTCGCTGTGGACGAATAAGTCAGCGCTGCGGCTGGTCCGCGCTTTCCGCGCAACCACGCCAGCAACGGGATCGCCAGTAGCAACAGGAGCAGCCACGGACGCGCAAACGTCAGCGCGCTGTTTGCCGACCACCAATCAAGCAAGTTTGTCATGTCGAGCGAAGTCCAGACATCTCTGGTTCAAGCGTGACGACTTCGCCTCCTTTCACAAAACGGATCGCTTCTCCCAGCAGCAATTCGCTGTCCGAGGTTGTTGCTTCGTATCTCGCGAACTTGATCAGGTCACAACGATTCAAGAAATCCTCCAGCAACGTTTGTTCCTCAGTGGAGAACGACGAGGCTTTTGCCAGCGCGGTAAGAAATTCGATCGAAGTCTGTCGTGTTGCCGGCACTCCGTACTGCTGCGTCACGTATTTTCGCAAGATGTCGGATACGCGGATGCTAAACTGATACGGGCTCATGCTTTCAATTTCGCGACCAATTCGATCGAGTTCTTCCAAGGCGATCTGGCGCGGCAACTTCGGCGGTATCTTCGGTTTGCGCTTGGCAAATAACCACACCAGCAGGCCAAGCAGCGAGAGCACCACAAATACAATTACAAAAACCAGCCACGGCGGAATCAGGGAATAATCCACTGGCGGCGCGATGTCGTGGAATTCCTCCGCGAGCAAAGTCAATATTTTCATTTTGAAACCCGCTTCAACGCTTCAACGGTTTAACCCTTTAAACGATCCAATTTATCGAAAACGTAGCCGGCGTTCGCGTTGCTTGAAAAACGAGCGGAGCGCCGGGAGGTAATCCCTCCCTGTTTGCAGTGTAATCGCATCAATATTGTTCCGCCTAAGCGTGCGCGAAAGTTCTGTTTCACGTCCGCTGACAAGCTCGCTAAAGAGAGAGCGCATTCTGCGATCAGCGGTATTGATCTCCAGTTGCTCTCCAGTTTCCGCGTCCTCCAGCGTGATGATGCCGATGTTCGGCAACACCTTTTCGCGTTCGTCATTAATATGGATGGCTACGAAATCGTGCCTTCGTCCGCTTATCGCGAGCGCCCGAGAAAAATCGGGTGCTTGAAAATCCGAGATGAAGAATACAACCGCGCGCCGTGTCACAACCTTGTTCAAGTAATCCAGCGCCAGCGCCGGTTCTGTGCGGCGCCCCTGCGGTTGGAAAAACAAAATCTCGCGAATGAGTCGCAACGTGTGCGATCGACCTTTTTTGGGCGGGATAAAAAGTTCCACGCGATCAGTGAAGAGAATGAGCCCGACTTTATCGTTGTTCCGGATCGCGCTGAAGGCGAGCAAGCACGCCACCTCCGCCGCCAGCTCGCGTTTGGATTGCGTTGTGCTGCCAAAATTCCCGGACGCACTCACGTCGACGACCAGCATCACCGTAAGCTCTCGCTCTTCCGTGAATTTTTTTACAAACGCGTTGCCCATCCGCGCCGTGACGTTCCAATCGATCGAACGAATCTCGTCGCCGGGTTGATATTCGCGCACATCTTCAAAATTCATGCCGCGGCCTTTGAAGACGCTGTGGTAATCGCCGGCGAAGGCGGTTTCGACCAAGCCGCGGGTCTTGATCTCGAGCGTTCTGATCTTTTTGAGAATCTCAGCAGCGTCCACAGCTAGGTCGAATCACGGCACGGGTAACCCTGCAAAAATCCGCTCGATAATCGTTTCGCTAGTGACTGCTTCCGCCTCAGCCTCATAACTGACAATGATGCGATGCCGCAACACGTCCGGACCAATACTTTTCACATCCTGGGGCGTAACGTAACCGCGCCCGTTCAGAAACGCGTGCGCGCGCGCCCCCAACGCAAGATAAATCGTTGCGCGAGGCGAAGCGCCGTAACGAATGAGACCTTCCAATCGTAAATTGTACGTGGCTGGGTGGCGCGTTGCCCAAACAACATCCACGATGTAATCCTTCACCCGATCATCGATATAAATGCTGTTAACAACGTTGCGTGCCGCAATGATCTGGCCGGGCTCTATGACAGGATCAACTCGCAAATCCGGCGCCGAGGTCGCCATTAAGTCGAGAATGTGTCGCTCCTCGGATTTGTGCGGATAACCGATGTTCAGTTTGAACATGAAACGATCCAGCTGCGCCTCAGGCAATTGGTAGGTGCCTTCTTGCTCGATCGGGTTTTGGGTTGCCAGAACCAGAAATGGATCAGAAAGAGGATAGGTCGTTTCACTGATCGTGACCTGCCGCTCTTGCATCGCCTCGAGCAGCGCACTCTGAACCTTCGCCGGCGCGCGATTGATTTCGTCGGCGAGGATCAGATTGGAAAAAATCGGGCCGAGCTTGGTCGTAAATTCGCCGGTGCGCGGGTTGTAAATGAGCGTGCCGATCAAATCCGCCGGCAAAAGGTCGGGTGTAAATTGCAACCTTTGAAACCCGGTTTGAATGCACGCGGCCATCGTTTTGACCGTGAGCGTTTTTGCAAGACCGGGAACGCCTTCAAGCAGGAGATGCCCGTTGGCTACCAGCCCCAGTAAGAGCCGGTCCACCAAATACTTTTGCCCCACCACAACGTGAGCGACTTGCTGGCGGAGCGCCGGAATCCATTGGCCCAGCTCCCGCACTTCCTGCGTAATTTCCTGCGTAGATTTCATACGGTCTTTGTCAGACACGTACGGTCAGGAGAATGTTCGATCAAACGTGCCGCACTCCGGTCCGCGGGCGTAGCGTCAAAACGATCGGTAACCCGGGATACGGTTCCGCCTTGCGAATGCGAGCTTCGAGATAACGACGGTATCTCTCATTCATTAATCGTGGATCGTTTACAAACAGGGATTTGATTCAAACGCCTGCCGCAGCAATCGGTTGAGTACGCCAGTGCCAATGCGCTTTTGCACGGCACGCTGGATGGTCTCGATCAAGGCAAATAACTTCTCAACATTTTCCCCGGTCATTGCCGACGTGATCAATGCAGGTGCGTATTCCAAGAAGAAAAGGGGCGCCCGTGTTTCCTCGACAACTTGTCTGGCAGCGTGTTTTTCTTTTCGCGTCGGCCTTACCAAATCCCACTTGTTCAAAATAATGATTGCAGGTTTCCGCGCCTTTTGAATCAAGCCCGCAATCCGTTTGTCCTGCGCCGTGACGCCCATCGTGAGATCGACAATGAGAACACAGATGTCAGCGCGGCGAATGCTTCGCTCTGCGCGCATCACACTGAAAACCTCGACTGAGGTTGATTGCTTCCCGCGTCGGCGAATTCCCGCAGTATCGATGAAGACGAACTTCCGGTCGTCACGTTCGTAATGAATGTCGATGGCATCACGCGTGGTCCCCGGCAGTTCGCTCACAATCGCGTGCTCGCCTCGCACGACGGCGTTGATGAGCGAAGACTTACCGACGTTTGGCCGCCCGACGATCGCAATTGAAATCGGTTGATAGCTGATTGTTGATCCGCCTTCGCCAAGGCTACGGCGGACAGGTGGTTGATGGCCGGTTTTTGGCGCTGCCGGAAGTAACCTCGAGATTGAATCGATCAATTCCGAAATTCCGTGATTATGTTCTGCACTGATTGCAACGGTTGATTCAAAGCCTAACGAACTAAACTCTGCCTCCAGTGGTTGGTGTTTCTCGTTATCGATTTTGTTAATTACGAGCACGACCGGTTTTTGCGCTTTTCTAAGTGTACGCGCGAGTTCTTCATCTAGCGGCGACAATCCTTCTTTTGCATCGACTACGAAAAGCAGAACATCGCTCTCGCGCAGTGCTTTCTCTGCGACGCTGCGCACTTGCGCGCTCAATTCCGTTTCGCCCGCGCCGGAAATCCCGGCGGTGTCCCACAGTATGAATGGGCGGTCGCCTCGAATGCAACCCGCAGAAATCCGGTCGCGTGTGATTCCCGGCTGGTCATGAACAATAGCAATCTTTCGACCGACCAGGCGATTGAACAGTGCGGATTTGCCTACGTTTGGCCGCCCAACAATCGCGACGTTCGGCGGGGTGTTTGTCTCATTCACTGCAGCAGACCGCGTTTAGGATTTCGACGGATGAGCGTGCCCTGCCGCCTGCAATTGCCGGACGCCATCTGTCACATAAATGATCCCGGAGACCGCCGTGAAAACGCCAGCCGCAACTACAACATAGAGCAGGGGAACCAAACGCAGCTGCAGCATCACCCAACCGATGGCGATCATTTGCAAAACAGTCGCTACTTTTCCAGTCCAGTTTGGTTTCACGTGCACTTTTCCAATGAGCAAATACAACACGCCCGCGCCGACGAAAAGAATGGCATCGCGCGAAATTACAAGAATCGGGAACCAGGCTCCCAGCGAACTCCGCTGATTGTAACGGCGCGCGACATATCCGTCCAAGCCGTCGCTCAATGCGGCGATCAAGAAAATCGCGATGGCAGTGAAGCGTTCCCACTCTGCTGGCGTGCCGTTCTGAATGCTTTGACCATAGTAAATCGCCATCGTGACGAAGGCCGGAATCATCAAAATCCGGACGATGGTGATCTTGTTGGCCGTGGTCATAACACGCGGGACGCCAAAAATTGTAAGGCGTTTGATTCGCTCGCGCCAGCTCGCTCACCCATTTCGGGCTTCCCGTCTATGTCGCTCGGCTCCCGGCGGCTCCGTTCTGCGAAACACCAATGCCTGATTGGCGTCCGCCGCCGCGGACGCCGCAGCCAGATTTACGCTGCCACTAAATCAGGTCGAGACAGACCGCGACGCCGACTGGGGTATTTTAAATCCTTCGATTTGTTTTTTGATTTCGTTTGCGAATGCCGCTGCGCTGGCCCCGTTTACGACCCGATGATCGAACGTGAGCGAGAGCGTAATGACTTCTGCGCTCTCATTTTTGCTTTTGTTGGGAATTAACTCACGATGAGCAGTTCCAACAAAAAGCGTACAGACTGATGGTGGCACGACAATCGGCGCCCCAGATTTTACCTCGAACGAACCGAGACTGCTTATTACCACTGGTGCGTTCATCGCATCAACGCGACCGCCGCGCGTCGCAGCGACTGTGTCGTTGTAAGCTTTCACGAATTCCGACCAGTTTTTATTATTTGCATTTGTGATTACTGCAGTCGCCAAACGATCTTCCTCAAGGGCAACTGCAACACCGAGGGAGAAATCGTCATTCTGCACGATCTGATCGTCTTCGAGAATTAGCCGGCGGAATGGCGCATGTTTTTCCATGGCACGTACCACCGACCACGCGACCATTACAGAAGGGGAGGGGGCACCCTCAGGGTCCTTCTTTTTCGCTGTCTCGCGGGCTCCTCGAATTGCGTCCCAGCGCGCGTCGATTTGCAGGTTAGCAGGAATGACGCGACTGAGTTTTCGCGTGATCGTGGGCGAAAGCGCCGGCTCAATCCTTGTAGCCGGGATCGGTGATCCCGGTTCTGCTGACGCCGCTTTATGTCCTGTCCTGCCGCGATCATCGATCGCGGCTACAACTGCCGATCTCTTTGCTGCCGTTTCAAATTGATCTGCAAACGCTGGCTCGCGAGCGATAAGGGTGCCCAGCTCCTGGCCAATCTCGACCGTGTCGCCCACGTTCGTTTTCCATTCGCCCATCACTCCGGCAAAGGATGATTGGATTGGATACACGGCTTTGTCGGTTTCGACTTCGCACAGTTCGTCATCCAACTCGATGGGGTCGCCCGGT
>WNGC01001576.1_pt1 | contig 13846 bp, 14 predicted proteins | sample 5400051 | NCBI WGS metagenome assembly WNGC01 (sample SAMN13153368, study PRJNA577476) | soil metagenome | isolation source: 20 cm soil or saprolite under grassland replicate 2 | place: USA:California | collected 2016-06-15 | reverse complement strand
AGGCGAGATGAGAAAGGCAGACGTGGGTATCTCATGTCACCGAGACGGCATTTTCGGTGATTTGTATTTTTCCACGAAGATCGTCGAGTACCTCACCCAGGGACTTCCCGTGATGTCGCCCCGGACCTGCACGATCCATAAGTACTTGCCGGAGGATTGTCTGTTTTACTTTGAACCGGGAAATGAAGCTTCACTTGCCGAGGCCATTCGGCTCGTTTGGCACGAGCCCGCCGAAGTGTTCAAGCGCTTGGCCGAATCCCGGAAATCTCTGGCACGCCTTTCCTGGCAAGCGGAGAAGGACAGGTTTCTTGGTTTCTATGCAGAGTTGTTAGGCGACGCTGCGGCCACACATGGGGTCGCTAGCAAGTCTTGGAGATTACGGAATGATGAGCAGCATTGATATCAAAAGCAATTCCAGCGTAAGAAATAACGGGCAAGACCGCGGCCTCCCCGCCCCTCGTTCCCGTCACGCCCGCACACATGAAGAAGCGTTCATTGAAAAGACCCTCGCCCCCTGTGGCCCAACCAATCTTGCCGATGAGGTGGAGCGGTCTTGACTGTATTGCAGTTCGGACCGCTCGTTTGAGGGGTTGGCGGACGAGGTCTTTAGGTGAAGAATTCTTCTATCACCGCGCCTATGGGTGCCACCGAAAGAACATCTGGAAGGCGAAGTTTCATTACGGCAGGAAGGACTACTTCCTTGGCAATCACCCGCTATGGCAGATCTTTAGGGTCAGCTTCAACATGATGAAGAGACCTTATGTGCTGGGTGGCCTTGCGTTGCTTTCGGGTTATTTTTACTCACTCGCGTCCCGTATGGAAAGACCAATCGAAGCGGAATTACTAAAGTTCGATCGCAAGGAGCAGCTTAGTCGCCTCAAGCGCCCGTTTTCGCGTTCCTGAAACCCGGCCGATTAGAACTGCGTAGTTAGAATTTCAGGAGCACAAATATCGCTGAAGTCAGGGCTTTCTGGAATCCGCCGGGGCGACATCAAAGAAACTAACCGGACAGGGGATCGCGCCCGGCGTCCCGCTGCCGGCCAGCCGCTCGTTGATCTAGGTCGGCTTGATGATCAGGTGAAAAATCTTTGGACACGGAGTAGAGCTTGGCGAAATCGAAGCTCAGGTCAGGAAAGCGTCGGGCGTCGACGCCGTCCTTGCCATAGGATGGCCGGTTATCCCGGCGGTGCGGATGGCATTGAGGTTTTCGTGCAAGCCGAGACAGTCCAGATCGATCTCATTATGAAAGAGCTCCAGACCGCGCTGCCGCCGTATATGGTGCCGCGGAATATCCGGGTTTTACCGCGCTTTCCGCTCAACGCGAATGGAAAATTCGATCGCGACGCAATGCGAAAGCTGCTCGAATTGGGAACATCATGAGTGTTGATCCAGAAAACGTAAAGCAGTTCTTGGTGTCGAAGTATGCAGCACAAATCAATGCCATGGGACTCAATGGCGGAGAGATTTCAGACGATTTCGATTTCTTTCTGCGCGGGGTGATCGACTCTCTTGGAATATTGGAGATGATCAGCTCTGTCGAGGATGAATTTAAGGTCCGACTAGACCTGGCGGCGCTGGACGCGGAACAACTTACTATCCTCGGCCCGTTTTCGCGGTACGTGGCCGAGACGGCACAGCTCGCGTGAAGCTGGGCTTTCGTCGCGTTAGAATCATTGTTGCTGTTGCCTGCTATGATCGTGACGTACAAAGACGATCCGGTTTTCCTTCATAGCTTTAATTATGCGTTAGGCGGACTCAGGCGTAACCTTGATGAGTTGAAGGACCAGAATTTACTCCTCGGGGATGTCGCGACTCTTAGGGAGGCTGGATATGAGTACAATTTTGCGTTACGCTCGAATGAGACACTATTGCAGCTCGCGTCACGTCCCGTTCTGGAAACAGGTCAGATGTCCGACGGGATCGATGCCATGGTCTTTCAGCATTGCTACCAGGAAAGTGCGGTCTTGCCTTATGCTCCGAATGAGCCTGACGTGGCGCTGCGGAACCGTTATTTCGCTGCGGAGGTAATGCGGGAGCTCAAATTAGACCACTTACCTTACCTGTGTTCCTTCGCCAGTGGTTGCGCCGGATTCGCTTCCATTTTGCTCACCGCGGCTGGGCTGTTCGATTCATCCGAGGCACGGAGCACCATATGTGTGATGGCGGACAGCATGCCGCCTGGAGTTCCGTTCAACATGTTGCGCGAGCGAATTCTCCAGTCCGACCAGAGTTCGGCGTTCCGCCTTGGTCGAGAGCGCCGTGGCTACCGGCTGCTGGGAATCAACTTTTACTCCACCGTGCGCATTGCAGTCCCGTTTGTCGAAATCGTCAGGCGAGCAGTGGAAATGATTAACGCGCTTGCCGCGGAGCTACGGCTGGAAATGACGCAAAGTGACGTAGCTTTGCACTATCCCAATATGTTCCCGGACATCTGGAGGATGGTTACCCGATACTTAACGATGCCGCGGCGTGAGCACATCATGGAAAACATCAGGGAACGGGCCCATTGCATGGCTACCGACTCGGTTGTGACTTTAAAAAATCACCATCAGCGCCGGGAAGGGCGGATTCACGTGATTGTAAGCTATGGAATCGGCTTACATCTGGGCGTCTGTATTTTGCGAGAAGAGGCAGCACCATGACTATTGAAAGCGATTGGCGATTGCGCCACTTGCCGGACTCGGTTCAAGCGGCCGCAGTAGGGGCGGTGTCCCGGCCGAGCTGGCTCGCCGTGAGGCAGGCTCTCGCGGCGTTTGACGCGTGCTCGACCGAAATGCAAGGACCGCCCTGCGTGATTCACATGCTTTCTACCTTTAACGTCGCGAGTATCGAGTCCGCGCTGCGCTTTGGATTACGAACTGTTCCGTGTAGGCCGGAATTGGTGATTGCACCACTCGATACATTGGAACAGCAGATCTTCGACGAACGTTCGCCGCTGTACGAGCGGCCTGGTATTGCTACCGTCGTCTTTTGGCGCGCGGAAGAGTTGTTAGCCGATTTCTTCTGGCCACTATCTCGGTCCGAGATTGGACAAGGGCAAAAGCGAATCGATGAGGTCTGCCAGCGGATTCGCGATCTTGCTGAGGCCTATTTGAACAGAGGTTCAGCTGCTTTGTTCCTTTCTACCGTGGCGTTACCTGTGGCATGTGGCAGCGGGATCACCGGTTTGAAGGTCCCTGGAAACCTAAATCACGCAATCTCGCGGATTAATGCGACAATTTTCGAACTTAATGCCACCGACTCACGGTTGAGGGTCCTCGATCTTAACTGGTGGGCGGCAAGAGAAGGCTTTTGCCATTACGATACGCAGATGGATTTCCTGGCGCGACAGCCGTTCACCCTCGCCAGTGCAATGTCGCTTGGTCTTTTCCTCGCACGTAATCTTCGGCCATTACTTCTCCCACGCCGGAAGGTCTTGGTAGTCGATCTGGACGATACTCTCTGGGGCGGCATCGTCGGTGAAGACGGAATTCAGCAGCTGAAACTTGGGCATGATTTTCCCGGAAACGTTTTTCTGCGTCTTCAGCGCGAGATTCTTGAGTTGAAAAATCAAGGGGTCTTACTGGTTCTCGTCTCGAAGAACGATGAGAACGAAGCCAGAGAAGCAATGGCACAGATCCCTGGTATGCTACTGCGCTGGGAGGACTTTGCGTGCCATAAAATCAATTTCAACCACAAATACATCAATGTGCGTGAAGCGGCGGACGAGATCGGCCTGGGCCTGGATAGCTTCGCTTTGCTGGATGACTCAGACTACGAGCGAGAGCAAATGCGAGCGTTCAACCCTGAGGTGCTAATCATTAATGATCGCGGCGATGCGTTGCACATGCTCACGAGTCTTTTGCAAAGCGATGGCTTTGACGCGCACTACATCAGCGCCGAAGACCGAAGCCGCCATCGTGAATACGAACTTCGCGCCGCTCGCACTGCGAGACCTGTTGAGGGAGGAATTGAGGAGTTCTTATCTACGCTAAAGCTGCGAGCGAAGGTGGAGCCAGTAGGTCGGGATAATATCGAACGTGTCGTTCAACTCCTGGGTAAGACGAACCAATTTAACGTCACTACAAGGCGCCACCAGATTGATGAAGTCAAACGAATCATCTCGCAATCAGGGAGCATTCACTTGACACTTCGGTTGACCGATCGATTCGGCGATCAGGGGATTGTGGGCGTGCTGCTCGCGGTCGCGGGAAGCGAAGACGCTTCGCTGCTGGTCGATAGCTTACTCGTGAGCTGTCGTGCGTTGGGTAGAGGCGTGGAGGACGTTCTTTGGGCGGAATTCATCAATAGAGCAATTGATTCCGGGACCCAGCAAGTGCGGGCAACGTATATTCCTACTCCTAAGAATGGCTTGGTCGCGGGGCTATTCGACCGGTTGGGGTTAACGCCGATTACGAGAGCGGGAAACAAAACAGAATATATCTTGAATCCTCTGAAGCGGATTGCCTGGCCGGCTTGGATAACGGTGGAGTGAAATCACATGGACGGAGGGGATGCACTGCGTGACCTTTTGATAGAGTTCTTCGAACTACCCGGGACGACGCAACGCGAGAAGCTGACCCAGCAAGCTATCGCCAAATGGGATTCGCTTGCCATGGTCCAACTGATTACAGAACTCCAGTTAAAGTTTAAGATCGACTTCGCACTAAATGAAATCGAGCATCTTCGCAGCTATGCAGACATTAGTGACTGCTTGCGGCGCAAGGGGGCTCTGAGTAATTCCGACGAAGAGGACTAAAGAGTCTGGAGGTAGGGTCTAGTTGAGGCCTCCTTATGTATACCCAGTGAGAAGAATTTCGTCCGACTACTTCAGAATCTCAACCCGGCAATTGTGGCCGCCCGTCGGTTATTCCTGTGGGGGCGGCGGTTCGCCAGGTTCCTAAGTGCGCTGATTTGGTTTACGCGTGGGGCAGGACAGCCTGCCGTGAAAAGCCTAAATCCCGTGTGATCGGGTGGTCTCTTGACCTGCAAGAGCCGATTTGATTCTGGCTCTTCTAGACGCCTGTTAAGCACGACGGGTCTTCGAGATTGGGACGTGTTATGGTTGCACAGCATTAAACATTGCGGCGAACACGGACGATATCAGCGAATTAGTAAGTCTCGATTTGGCGCAAGATCAACCGGAACAATTGTTGCGGTCGCACGTTGTGCCCAACGGCGAATGCTGGGCGATACGAAAGGCTCGCAAATGGGTCATGGCGTTTTCGACAAAATAGTTCGGGCGGTCTACGGAACGCCCGTGAACCGCTACTTCCGATGGGGGGCTCGATATCTTGCGAAAGTTCCTTCTGCGTTTTGCCGAGAAAATAACTGTCGAACAAACGATGGACTACGCTCAGAGCTGCAAACAAGGTGATTACCCTGAATTTGGCGTTTACAAGGGTCGCACGTTTGCGGCAGCATGTTTTCTGGGACGGGAGCGAGGACTGACCATGCGTTTTTGGGCGTTCGACTCTTTCGCGGGGTTGCCGGATAGCGAAGGAGAGTTTAGGAAGGGACAGTTTGAATGTGCCCGCGAGGAATTTCTGCGGATTGTCCGACGATGTGTTGGACACATCGCGGATGTGCACGTTATTCCCGGATGGTTTTCGGATACTCTGTCTCTAGAAAATCAGTCAATTTCAGCATTGAAGGCAGTTGCGATTGCATGGATCGATTGTGATTTGTACGAATCTACGAAACCGGTGTTGGAATTCCTGGCTGAGCGTTTAAGTCCCGGTAGCGTGATCTGTTTTGATGATTGGTTCAACATCAAAGCGCGACCAGATTGTGTTGAGCAGAAGGCCTGTCAGGAGTGGCTGGCGCGCAATCCACAACTTCGGTTGACACCGTATTCGCGATTTGGATGGCACGGGCGGTCCTTCATCGTACATCACGTGTCTTAGTTATCTAACGGGCGAAATCGGCCTCCAATACTCCTGGATGAAAGAACCTCGTATCAAAGGAATCCTAAATCGTGTGTTGCAGATTCTGGCGCGTATTTTTCCGGGTGCGACTACATGGCGAGTTTGGCTAAATCGATGGAGAGGCGTGAAAATCGGCGAGGGAGTCTGGATTGGTTATGATTCGATTATTGAGACATCGCATCCGCACTTGGTCACGATCGATGACGGCGCAGCAATCGGATTGCGTGCAACGATCATCGCGCACTTTAGGGAACTCCAAGGGGTGACAATCGAGCAAGATGCGACCATTGGGCCTGGAGTGATTATCATGCCGGGTGTCACTATTGGCAAAGGAGCTGTGGTCGCGGCAGGCAGCGTGGTCACACAGCCCGTTGCGCCCATGACCTTTGTTCAAGGTAATCCCGCAAAAGCCATCGCAACGGTCGGTATTCCGCTCAAAGATAACGTCTCTGTAAGACAGTTCTCAAAGCGGTTGAAACCGTTGGTGCGGGCGCGGTAGCAAGCAGATCGGCAACGTTGTCGGCCCAGGCGCGAGTAGCTTACCACGTGTTAGAATAGGCCACACCCCGTAGTCCCCTCCGGCAGCGTCGTCACCAGTCCGTTCCATCCGAAGAGAGTTGTCCAGGATATCCAGCTAAACCTATTACCACTTGTCCGTGAAACTTGATCAGGCAATATTGTTGGACGACACCGGCGATTCGTTGCCGTATCAGCGGATCGCGAAGCTGCTAAGCTTCTTTGGCGTGTCCTGGCGGAGATTAACACTATCGCAATTCATTGCCGATGCGGCCGCAAAACTGGTGGTGCCGGACAACTGCAGGATCTTCTCTTCTGCAGAAACATTTTTGCGACTACTAGAAGCTTGTAACCACCGACCGGACTCGATGCCGCATAGCGATCAGAATATTCATTCGGCGTTTGTCTTTGCAGACGGCGATCCGCAGGTTCTGGAAAAGTTGGTGCAACTACTTGCTGGAGATGAGCGAGCAGAACTCAGGCACATCCACTCAGGAGGAGAAGAATTTGTCGTTGCGAATGATACCGAATTTTGTGGCATAATGGCCAGCCTTCGGGTTCCGGTTTCTAGCCCAAACGACGATGTTTGTCTGGTCTCAAACATCGGCGACACCGGTGCTTTGAGCCTCATTTCATCCGCTTCTGGGTCAATATTTCTGAAGTTGCAGTGCGGTGATGTCCCCGTCTTTGTTTCGACCAGTGCGGAAATCATCGACATCGACAGAAAATTGACCACACAGAATTTCGATGTCAGGGCTCAATTTCTATCCGCGGTGCCTGTGGTGCTCTACATTAAATGGGCTTTTGCGGAGACCTGCTGGAACGCTCCGCAAGCGAACGCTTGCTTGGTGATCGATGATCCTGTGTTGAAGTCCACGCACGGCTTTGTGGATTTTCAGCAACTCCTATCCCTGATGAAGCGACACAACTTCAGTACCAACGTCGCCTTCATCCCATGGAACTGGCGCAGAAGCGCCCCGGAAGTTGTTCAGCTGTTCAGAGAAAACCCCGCGCATTACTCACTCTCGGTTCACGGCTGCGATCATACCCGGGGTGAGTTCGGTAGCTCTGACCGGCAGCGCCTTTATTGGAAGACTCAACAAGCAATCGAGCGTATGACTCAGCATCAATCCATTACCGGCATCAGTCACGACCGAGTGATGGTATTTCCTCAAGGCATTTTTTCAGAAGCTGCCATGGATGTGCTAAGGCGCACCGGTCTTATCGCCTCGGTTAATAACGATGTTATCAGCGCTGATCCGCATCCTCGGGCCATCACAGTCTCCGATGTGTGGGACATCGCAGTCATGCGTTACAGCTTTCCGCTCTTTACCCGACGATATCCATGGGAGGGAATCGAGAATTTTGCCTTTGATGCTTTGTTGGGCAAACCTGCAATAGCAGTGATCCATCACGATTATTGCAGCGATCATTGCGCGCGCTTGGTCAACTTTATCCAGAGGTTAAATGCTCTGCACCGTGCACCGACCTGGCGCAACCTAGGTGAGGTAGTTCGACGCAGCTGTCGTCAAAGGGAAGTCTCCCTGGGCGCGGTGGAAGTGCAGATGTACGGAACGGAGCTACGTATTGAGAACCGTTCTGAGCAGCCAAAACGTTTCCTGATTAAAAGGCGCGATCACGAGGCGTCAGCGATACAGCGAATTTGCGCGGGCCCTCAGGAGATTTCGTGGAAACCCGTAAACGGGCACATCGAGTTGGAAATCGAACTTAATCCCGGTGAGAACCAAGTGATCCAAATCAGATTTTACGATGCCGCTGAGAAAAGACGCAGCGGAGATAATCTGCCGTACAGATTGAAGGCGATGCTACGGCGATACCTTTGTGAGGTGCGTGATAACTACGTTGTGCCCATGAGATTCAGGTTCACTGCCTACCGTTAAACCGTTGAAACGGCAATCGAACCAGTGTGAGAGCAGCGGCGAGGCAGAAAAGCCTGACATCGAACGTTCAACGCTCGGTCAAGAGGAATTGAAATGGATCTAGCAAGGATGTCTGATCCGTTGGCGGCCAGGATCTCCGACGTTCTAACGGATTTTGCCAACTGGCTGGACGGCTATGGCGAAAAGTCCTGGGATTTTCAGAGCTTCTTCGCTGGACCGGTCGGCGGACGAGCCAAAGCACTCTATTACCGGCACAAGCTCATTGGAACCGCCGCCGTAGCCCCGATGATTTTCTGTGAAGCATTCCTGCCGTCGGCACGACGGCTGTTTCATCATCCGATGCGATTCCCGATTGCGGATGCTCATTATGCGATGGGATTTGCTTTCCTGTACCAGGCGACCGGAGATTTCTCGCAACTGGAAAAGGCTATTCGTTTTCTAAGCGAACTTAAAAACTCGCGCTGCCGCGAGTTTAAAGAATATTGCTGGGGTTATCCATTCGACTGGGTTTGGCACGGTGGTACGACTAAGCGGCAAACACCGCTCATCACTACTACGCCTTACGTTTATGAAGCGTTTCTCCAGGTAACCGAGCTGCTCCAGTTAGAGCATAGAGGGCAGAGGGCAGAGGGCGGAGGACAGAGCATAGAGGACGGAGCGGATTTGCTTGACGAGTACAAGCAAATCGTCGAATCAATCGCGCGGCATGCGGCAAACGATATCAAGGACTTCAGGACATCGAAGAACGCCAGCAGTTGTTCCTACACGCCTTTCAGTGAGGGGGGGGTTATTAATGCTGCTGCTTACCGCGCGTTCTTGCTGACGAGCGCCTCGCAAATTTTCAACGAAGAAGAGTATTGGTTAACTGCCGAACGGAACCTGAACTTTGTCCTCGATAACCAGAACCCGGACGGCTCGTGGTTTTACGCTGTCGACGGAGTACGAGATTTTGTTGATCACTATCATACGTGCTTCGTGATGAAAGCGCTGGCCAAGATTCACACCTTAACCGGGCATCCGGCATGTCTCGAAGCGCTTTCGAAAGGCGTTAAGTATTATCTTGAGAATCTCTTTGACGAGGACGGCCTGCCGGAACCCTTTTCCAAAGCACCACGCCTGATCGTTTACAAGCGTGAACTTTACGATTGCGCCGAGTGTATCAACCTCTGTTTGCTGCTTCGCGAGCGTTTCCCGCAACTGAAACCAACCTTGGAGAAGGTCGTCCTTCACATTTTGAATGTATGGGTCAAGCGCGATGGATCATTCCGTTCCAGGAAGCTACACTTGGGTTGGGACAACCTCCCGATGCACCGTTGGGGCCAGGCGCAGATGTTTCGCAGCCTAGCATTCTATTTGCGCGAAGCGCGCGCGGACGACGGACAACGGAGGACCGATGACGGAGCGGGAGAGATTGATTACGGCGGACCGACGGCGAAACGCAGCAAGCCGATGTTGGGAGTCTGGGCAGGCTAAATTTGCGGTAACACGAGAGGAGCAATGGGAGAGCGAATTTCCAGCTTTAAGGATTTACGAGTCTATAAACTGGCCTTTGAAATTCAGCAGGGAATCCTTGATATCTCAAAGCGGTTTCTAAGGGAAGAACGCTATGCATTGACGGATCAAATCCGCCGAGCATCACGGTCGATCGGTGCTAACATATCCGAAGCGTGGCAGAAACGACGTTATGTCGCACATTTTGTCAGCAAACTCACTGACGCCGACGGCGAGCAGGCTGAATCTCAGCATTGGTTGGATACGGCGGCCGCGTGCGATTATATACCGGACGATCAGCGAAAAGCCGTGTTAGAAAAGTGCTTGAGAATCGGTCAAATGCTCGGAACTATGATGGCAAGCCTGAAAAGTGCTGTCAGCAGAGAAGTCAGCCTTCTGTCCTCAGTCCTCGGTCTTCGGTCATCAGGTGTAATAAGAAATGTGCGGCATAGCAGGCCAGTTTAATTTCCAGCGAGGCGAACCGGTGAAGCGCGAGACCATTGTGCGGATGGCGCGTTCCATCGCACACCGCGGACCCGATGACGAGGGTTACTTTATTTCCGGTCCTCTTGGGCTCGGGTTTCGGCGGCTTTCCATCATTGATCTGGCCGGAGGCCATCAGCCAATGTCTGATGCCGAAGAAACAGTGTGGCTGATTTTCAATGGTGAGATCTATAATTACATGGAGTTGCGCGAAGAACTGCGAGGCAAGGGCCATCAGTTTAGAACCAAGTCTGACACGGAGGTAATCATCCACGGGTACAAGGAATGGGGCAGTGATGTCTTCAATCGTCTCAATGGCATGTTTGGACTCGCCATCTGGGATGTACTTAACGAGCGACTGGTCCTTGCGCGTGACGCCATGGGGATTAAGCTGGTTTACTACCGGCTCGCAGATGGCCAGCTGACGTTCGGATCGGAAATCCGCGCAATTCTCGCCGCAAAGGACTCCAAGGCGCAGGTTGATCCAATCGCGCTCAATCTGTTTCTTCGCTTTCGTTATACACCTTCGCCTTTAACAATTTTCAAAGGCATTCGAAAGCTGGCACCAGGAACGATGCTAATTCTCGAGAACGGACAATGTCGCGAAGAACGCTGGTACAACTACATGCCAGTGCCATTCTCGGGCCGAAAAGAAGAGAAACAGGCGGCGGAAGAACTCCTTGAATTGTATCGGGGAGCTGTGAAACGCCATCTCCTCAGCGACGTTCCGGTAGGAATCCTTCTTAGCGGCGGGATTGACTCGGGCTTGCTCCTGGCATTGATGAATGAGCAAGGCGGACCATGGCCAGCCTACAGCGTGGGTTATGGCAAGAGCTTCGAAGACGACGAGCTAACGGATGCCGCGGAAACGGCAAGGATTTTAGGCGCAAGGCATTTGACGGTAAAACTCGACCAAGCTGAGTTCGAACGATCTCTTCCGAAAATCGTGGAATGTTTGGAGGAACCTGTGGCGACATCGTCGATTGTTCCGATGTACTTCGTTTCCCAACGGGCACGGCAGGATGTGAAAGTTGCGCTGATCGGTCAGGGGCCGGACGAATTGTTCGGCGGTTATACACGGCATTTGGGTGTTCATTATGGTGATTGGTGGCGCCGGCTGCCAAGTGTTATCCGCTCCTCCGTCAGCTTCGCTGTTGGTCGATTACCTCGTAACGAAGCTCTGAAGCGTGGCGTCTGTTCGCTGGGAACACCGGACAGAATGAAGCGATATCAGGATGTTTTTTCTCTGGCGCCCGCGAATACTATAGACCGACTGTTTCGGGACGATATACTTCGCGACCGAAATGGCCATGAGCTCTTTGACTACTGGCGCGGCCTGATTCCGCAAATGATTCACACAGATGAGCTGGGTGGATTTCAGCTTCTTGAAATTCGCTCCTCGCTGCCCGACGAGCTTCTCATGTATGCCGATAAATTATCGATGGCGCATAGCCTTGAGGTGCGCGTGCCTTACCTCGATCGGACCGTGGTCGAGTACGTGCAGCGGCTTGGCGCAGGATTCAAGGTTCGCAATGGCAATCGAAAGTGGCTGCACCGTCGAGTGTGCGCACACTACCTGCCGTCTCATATCCTGAAGCGAAAGAAACGCGGCTTTGCCGTAAACGTCGTCGACGACTGGTTTCATTCATCCCTTAACGGTGAACTTCAGGAAGTGCTCCTAGATGAAAGCTCTCTGATGTTCAGCTTACTTAAACCCAACTCGGTTCGAAAGCTTCTGAGCGATCATCGATCAGCGAGACAAGATAATCACAAGCTTCTCTTCAGCCTTGTGATGCTCGAGCAATGGTTGCGTCGGAGTTGCTCCCATACGAGGCCGTCGTTGTTTGCAAATCGGACAATCGGCCTATCATGAAGTTTCCCGAATATATTGCTTGGTAAATATGAGTTTTGACTTGAGGAACTTCCTTAGAAAATACGACGTCTTGGGATGAAGTTGCGAAGTGCGCCGCGGGATGGGAGACTTGGATCTCAATTGGTTGGAAAAGGTTGGCTGATTCGTGTTAAATCTTTGTTCGGACAGGTGGCTGAGTGGCTTAAGGCAGTAGCTCGCAAGGGCTGCTATGCGACGCAATTCGCATCGGAGGTTCGAATCCTTCCCCTGTCCGCCAAACCGTCTGATTAAAAGGCACTACGGGTCAATTTCGGAACACAGCAGGCTGGGCCTACCATGACGATCAATGGCAAGAGAATCACGGTCGGCGGAAAGCTTCTGCGGATCGCCCAGCTGGACCCCTGGTTTCAGCAAGAGTGGTTCGAGGATGTGGAGAACCCCGAAATGCTTATTGATGCACTTCAAAAGAGCAAACAGCTCCCAGATATTGTGACCTTCTGGCAACGTCTGCCGGACACAGAACCAACGTATCGTTATCCAATGGAATGGCATTCGATCGCGGCGCTTCCCATTAAGAGCTATTCCTTTTGGTGGGAGAAGCAAATTGACCGAAAAGGCCGAAACAAGATCCGGAAAGCTCAAAAGAACGGCGTTATTGTGAAGCCGGTTACGTTCGATGACCGGTTCGTTCGGGGAATGGCATCAATCTTCAACGAAACTCCTATCCGGCAAGGACGGCACTACTTACACTATGGAAAGGATTTTGAAACCATAAAACGCGAGTTCAGTCGATTCTTGTTCAGGGAGGAAATTTTCGGTGCATACCTGGGCGAAGAGTTGGTGGGCTTCATTTTCCTTGCAGATGCGGATAGATACGCATTTCTGGGTCAAATTATTTCCAAAATCGCATATCGCGATGTAGCACCAAATAATGCGCTTTTGGCCAAAGCAGTGGAACGCTGCGCGGAGAGAGGGTTTCCTTACCTTGTTTATGCATTTTGGCTTGATGACAGCCTGGGCGACTTCAAGCGAAGCAATGGGTTCCAAAAATTTGATCTTCCCAGATACTTCGTCCCTCTAACCCGTAAAGGAAAACTGGCCTTGAGGTTCGGTCTTCACCGCGGTTGGAAGGAGGCCATTCCAAAGCAGCTCAGAGGACCGCTCAAGAAACTGAGAAGCCGCTGGTACGACTTGCATTGGCGACCCAACCAATGTGCCGCGAGGTGATGGTAGAGTAATCGTGAACTATTTTACAACAGCGCCTGATTCTGAAGTGCTTTTCTTCCGGCCTGTTGGTGCGAAGTGTTTACCCATGATTGGACCCAACATAATTGGAACCAGCAATGCAGTTCCGAGGCGATACCCGGAAGTGGCTTCGCCAGCTGTGAATGGTGAAAATGGTCGGATCTGGGACGTTGAATCGGCATACACTTCGCAACGCTAAGTGAGATTCCCTAGAACCATAGACATCATGAACCGATTACGGATTTTGCTGTTAGCGCCGGGTTGTAATCCGGAAGAAGTTAGCATGCCTTATGTGACTTATTCTCATGCCGCGGCGCTTGCCCAACTCCATGACGTCACTTTGGTTCTTGGGTCGCCCACTGAAGAAGCTGTGCGCCGCGCAAAGGCACCCTTTCACAGCATCGAGGTGGTCCGGATGCCATCGACTGAGCGCATTTATGCTTGGAGTTTCC
>WNGC01002642.1_pt1 | contig 13848 bp, 13 predicted proteins | sample 5400051 | NCBI WGS metagenome assembly WNGC01 (sample SAMN13153368, study PRJNA577476) | soil metagenome | isolation source: 20 cm soil or saprolite under grassland replicate 2 | place: USA:California | collected 2016-06-15 | reverse complement strand
CGAGCAAGGTCAAGGTCTGGCGCTCCGGCAAGAACAACGTCCTGCGGCGGGCGGTCACCGAGGCGCGCGCCGGCCGCCTCGACGTGGACGTGGTGCACAATCCTTCGCCCGAGATGGAGCTCCTGCACCGCGAGCGCCTGCTTCAGGAAGTCCGCTCGCCCTATCAGCGTGAGCTGATCCCCGAGGCCGTCGCGCCGCACCGCGAATGGGCCGGGCCGCGCGTCTATATTTTCGTCCAGGCCTACAACACCCACCGGGTTGCACCCGAGGAGCTGCCGAAAACCTTCAGCGACCTGCTCGACCCGCGCTGGAAAGGGCGGATCGCTGTCGAAGCAAAGGAACAGGAATGGTTCTTCACGCTGGTCCGCGAGATGGGCGGGGAGGCGGGCCTCAAATTCTTCCGCGATCTGGTGGCGAAGAACGGCCTGACGGTGCGCAACGGCAACGCCCTCCTCAACAACCTCGTCGTCGCGGGCGAAATCCCGCTCGCGCTGACCCTCTACAGCTATTTGCCGGAGCAGTCCCGCAAGAGCGGCGCGCCGATCAACTGGTTCGCGCTCGCGCCTACGGTCGCGTACACCGACGGGATCGGAGTGATGAAGCGCGCGCCGCACCCTAACGCCGCAGTCCTTTTCTACGACTTCGTCCTCTCCGACGGCCAGGCGCTGCTCGCGGAGCTGAACCACGTCATCTCCCATCGCAGCAACGAGCCCTACTTGAGGAAATTCGACCTGAAATTCATCGACGTCGACGCCGTGCTCGCCGACTACGACCGCTGGACCAAGATCTTCGAGGACACCATCTACGGGCGCAGCGCCGCAGTCCCGGCGCCCACCGCGTCGCACTGAACCATGGTCGCGCCGAGCGTCACCCGAATGCGGGCCTGGTTCGCGTTCCTCGCGATCGCGAGTCTCGCTTCGCCCGTCGCGGCGCAGCAAGCGAAGGGCATGCTGGCGGGCCTCGCCGCGTACGAGGGCGCAGACCGCCATCAGCGCCTGCTCGAAGGCGCGCGCCGCGAGGGCTTTCTCAGCCTGTATACATCGTTTCCCCCCGAAGACGTCGCGACGCTCAACGCGGCGTTCGAAAAGAAATACGGCGTGAAGGTCCGCGCCTGGCGCGCCGCCTCCGAGAAAGTCTTGCAGCGCACCGTGGCCGAGGCGCAGGCGGGGCGCGACGAAGTCGATCTGGTGGACAGCAACTCGGTGCCGCTCGAGCTCCTGCGCCGCCAGGGACTGCTGCAAGCGGTGCGCTCGCCCTACCACGCCGATCTGATCCCGGCCGCGGTGCCTCTCCATCGCGAGTGGGCCTGGGCCCGGTTGAGCGTGTTCGTCCAGGCGTACAACACGCGGCTGGTGAAGAAGGCCGATCTGCCCGCGTCTTACGGCGAGCTCCTCGATCCGCGCTGGAAAGGCAAGCTCGGCATCGAGGCCTCCGACGAGGATTGGTTCGCCGAAGTGGTGCGCAAGCTCGGGGAAGAAAAAGGCCTGAAGCTGTTTCGCGACCTGGCGGCGAAGAACGGGCTGTCGGTGCGCAGAGGGCACAGCCTGCTCGCGCAGATGGTGGCCTCGGGCGAAGTGCCGTTCGCGCTCACTGTCTACAATTTCACCGCCGATCAACTCAAACAGCAGGGCGCGCCTCTGGAGTGGTTCATGCTTTCACCGGCGGTCGCGCACGGCAACGGCTTCGCCGTGGTGAGGCGCGCGCCGCACCCGCACGCGGCGCTGCTGTACTACGATTTCATGATCGGCGACGACGGCCAGCGAATCCTGGCGGAACGCAAGTCCGTTCCGACGAGCAGGAAGATCCAAACGGCGCTGGATCGGACTTCCCTCACGATCATCGACCCGGTGCTTCTCGTCGATCAGAGCGAGCGCTGGGCGAAGCTCTACGAGGAGATCATCGTGAAGGGAAGCCGGTGACCCTGCTTATCGACAACGAGACCGTAGCACGCGTGCTCAAGCCCGCCGCGGTGCGTCGCTCTCTGGAGTCGGCTTACCGGGACCTCGCTTCGGGCGAGGCGGTCTGCCGCCCGCGCATCGACATCCGCATCCCGACGCGCGACCCCGGGAAGTTCTACCAATGGGGCACCATGGAGGGCGGTTCCACCGGCGGTTATTTCGCCATCCGGATGAAATCCGACATCGTCTACGAACGCGAGTACGAAGGGGTCCGCACGCGCGAGAAGTACTGCGTGCGCCCGGGCCGCTACTGCGGCCTGGTGTTCCTCACCGACGTCGAGAGCGGAGCGCCGCTCGCCATTATCAACGACGGATGCCTGCAGCATCTGCGTGTCGCAGCCGACAGCGCCATCGGGACGAACATGATGGCGCGCGAGGATTGCCGCACGCTGGGGATGCTCGGCTCGGGGGGCATGGCGGCAGCGCACGTCGAGGCTTTGCTGGAAGTCAGGAAGATCGAGCGCATCAGGGTGTTCAGCCCGACGCGGGCGAACCGGGAGCGCTTTGCGGCCGAGATCGCAAAGCGCCACGGCATCGAGTGCGAAGCCCGCGATGAGCCGCGCGAAGTCTATCGTGACGCGGACATCCTCGCCGCCTGCACCGATTCGGCTGGCCCCGTCATCCGCGGGGAGTGGCTCGAGGAGGGGATGCACATCGTATCGATCGGCGGGCGGCCCGACGATGCGGCGTTCTCGCGTTTCGACCGCAGGCTGCGTCTGGGCACGACGCCGGCGCCCGTGGGGCGACCCGAGCTCGCCACGGCCGACGAGTATCTGGGATATGTCGCGCGCCCGAAGGATCCCCGCTGGGAAACGAATCGGATGGGCCGGAGCGCGCCCCAGGTGACGGGCCAGGGCGGCGACGTGAGCTTTGGCGACGTGGTGAGCGGCCGGGTCCGCGGCCGCACTTCGCGAAACCAGATCACCTACTCGGAGCGCGGCAATATCCAGGGCGTCCAGTTCTTCGCGGTGGCCGCCGCGGCCTACGAAGCGCAAGCCGATGACCAGGCGATCGATTGCCGTTTTTGCCGCCAGCGCGCTTTTCGCCTGCGGCGCCGGGGCGCAGGCCCTTTTCGACTACAGCGGTGCCGATCGCATGGAGAAAATCGTCGCGGCCGCGAAGAAGGAAGGCGCGCTCACGCTGTACACCACCTTCGCGGAAAAGGACCAGCCGACTCTGATCAAGCCGTTCGAGGCGAAATACGGCGTCAAGGTGAACATCTGGCGCGCGGGCACCGACAAGGTGCTGCAGCGCACGCTCGCCGAAGCGGCCGCGAGGAAGTACGACGTCGACGCAATCCATTTCGGCTCCCCCGAAATGGAGGCGCTCTCCCGCGAAAAGGTCCTGCAGGCCGTGAATTCTCCGGTGCACAAGGATTTGCAGCCCGGCTCGGTGCCCGCGCACCGCGAGTGGGCCGCGACGCTGCTGTCGGTGTGGGTGCAGGTCTACAACACGCAGCTCATCAAGAAGGCGGACCTGCCCAAGGCGTACAAGGACCTCCTCGACCCCAGATGGAAGGGAAAGCTCGGCATCGAGGCGAAGAACCAGGATTGGTTCGCCTCGGTGGTCGATGTGATGGGCGGCGGCGACAAGGGCCTCAAGTTCTTCCGCGACCTCGTTGCGCAGAACGGCATTTCCGTGCGCACCGGCCACACCTTGCTCAACAACATGGTGATCGCAGGCGAAGTGCCGCTGGCACTGACCGTATACAACTACATGCCCGAGCAGGCGAAGAAAAAGGGCGCGCCGATCGACTGGTTCGCGCTCGAGCCCGCCGTTGCGCGCTCCAACGCCGTGGGCGTGGCGCGCCGCGCGCCGCACCCGAACGCGGCGCTGCTCTTCTACGAGTACATGCTGGGCGAGGGCCAGCAATACCTCGTGAAAATGGATTACGTCCCCTCGAACACCCGGGCGCCCTCGCCGCTGAAGAACGTGAAAATCCTGCAGACCGATCCGATCCGCTCGCTCGACGAAACCGACAAATGGACCAAGCTCTTCGAGGACATCGTGCTGAAGCACCCGGGAAATTGATAATATTGCGGGGAGGAGAAACCACATGAGCCTCGCAGTCGCCGTCCCTGAAGCCCCCCGCGGCTCGTACCGCGAGATGTGGCTGATCACGCTCGGGCACTCGCTCACGCACTGGTATCCGGCGACCTTCTACCTGCTGCTGCCCATCATCGGCAAGGAGCTGGGGCTCTCCTACAGCCAGATCGGGCTGATTATGACCTGCCAGTACATGGCGGGCGCAATCGCGAACATCCCCGGCGGGGTGGTGGTCGACACCGTCGGACGCAAGGGCGTGCTAATGGCCACTTCGCTCTTCTGGGTGGGCTTCCCGTATCTGCTCATGGGCTTCACGCACAGCTACCTGATGCTGCTGGCCTGCGTGGCGCTGGTCGGTTTCGGCAACAGCCTGTGGCATCCGACGGCGATTCCCACGCTCGCGCGCCGTTTCCCCGAGAGGAAGGGCCTGGTGCTCTCGCTGCACGGCATGGGCGGGAACGTCGGCGATGCGATCGCGCCCATCGTCGTAGGCGCGCTGCTCGCCGCGCTCACCTGGCGCGAAGTGGTGATTCTGAACGTCGTTCCCGGAGTCGTGATCGCGCTCCTGCTCTTCGTCTTTCTCGGCACGCTCAAGCTCGGAGGAAAGAAGCGCGAGGCGTCGCGCGATCCGGGCGCGCAATCCTTGCGCGAGTATTTCCGCGGCCTGCCCGAGCTGTTCCGCAACCGCGGGCTGATCGTACTTTCGGCGAGCTCGGTGTTCCGCTCGATGACGCAGAACGCCCTGCTCACTTTCCTGCCGGTGTATCTCGCGTACGAAATGGGGTATTCGCCCTTCTGGGTGGGCGCGTGCATGTTCGCGCTGCAGATCGCGGGCTTCACCGCCGCGCCCGTCGCCGGGCACCTGTCGGACCGCATGGGCCGCAAGAGCGTGATGATGACCAGCATGGCGATGACCGCCGTGGTGCTGGTCTTTATGGCGCTCGCGGGCAAGTCGCTCGCGTTCGTGTTCTTCGTCGCCGTGCTGGGATTTTTCCTTTACGCCATTCGACCGGTGATGCAAGCCTGGTTGCTCGAAACAACGCCGAAGAACATGGGCGGAACGAGCATAGGCGTGCTGTTCGGGGCGCAAGCGCTCGGTTCCTCGATCGGGCCGCTCCTCGGGGGAGTGGTCGCCGACGGCTTCGGCCTCACCGCCACCTTCCATTTCCTCGCGGGCACGATCGTCGCGGCGAACGTCTTCATCCTGTTCATGCCGGGGACCGAGGCGGCGAAGGAGTGATCCAGCCCGGCGGTGCGGCGGTGCGATGGTTTCGCAGCACCTCGAACCGCACATTCGTTCTCTGGCCCATCCTGCTCTACTGCGCCGAGGCGGCATTGCAGCAGGGCATTCCGTGGATCGAGATCTGGGGCCTGCCGCTGCTCGCCTGGGGATACCTGCAGTACCGCATCGTCGGTAACTATCGGTTGCGCGAAGGCGGCGGCGGGCCAGGACTGTCCATTCCTCCCGAGCGGCTCGTCACCGTGGGACCGTATCGTTACTGCCGCAACCCGATGTACCTCGGTCACTTGATTTTTCTCGCGGGGATCGCGCTCGCACTGCAATCGTGGATCGCCGCGGGCGTGTTCGCGTTCCACGCGGCGTGGTTCGACCGGCGCGTGCGCGATGACGAAGCGCGCCTCAGCGCTCTTTTCGGGGATCGCTACCGCGAGTATCTCGCGCGCGTGAAACGCTGGATCCCCGGCCTTCTCTGAGATCCTTCACCGAAACGATTCCTCCGGCCAGGAGAAAAGCGGCGTTGGCCCAGAACACCGGCGCCAGGCCGAACACGGCGCCGATGCCGCCGAACACCAGCGGAATCGAAATCTGGGTGATCTTGTTTACCGTAAGCCTCATGCCCAGCGCCTCGCCCGAGCGCCCCGGCGGGGCGTGTTGGTAGGTCAGCATGATGGTGAGCGGCTGCGCCGAGCCCAGACCCAGCCCGAGCAGGAATGCCGTCACGACCAGCATCGGTGCCCCGGAGAGAAAAGGAAACAGCGCGTAAGTCGCGGTCGCAATGAAGAGCGACCCCGTCAGCACGCCGGTTTCGGTGAAGCGCCTCGCCAGCTCCTGCATCACCAGGCGCACCACGAACGCCGCCGCGGCATAAGCGCTGAGCACCAGGCCGATACGCGAGGCGGAGAGCCCGATCGACTGTCCGTAAACGGGCATGTAGAAGGAAAACAACTCGATTCCGGTGAGCGTCACTCCGCTCATGATCAGGGTGCGGCGCAAAGGCGCGTCCTTGAACAGATCGAGCGCGCGCCGTTTCTGTTTTTCGTCGTGATGCTCGCCGCGCGGCGGCACCATGCGGGGAAAGGCGAGCGCGAGCAGCACGACCGCGAAGGAGATGCCGGCGAGCGCGACGAAAGTCGGCCCGAAACCCAACGCATCGATTAAGAAGCCAGACAGAGACGGCCCGATAAAGGTCGCGACCGACTGGCCGAGCGAAAAGGTGCTGAAGTTCTTGGCGCGGTCGGCCGGATCGCCGATCGACCCGACCGCGTTGTGGATCGAGACGTGAAAGAAAATCTGACCCAGCCCGATCAGGGTCGGGCACAGAAACAGAGTAAACAGGCCGTCGTGCAGCTCCGGAAGGACCAGGCCCGCGGTGATGCCGACCGAGCCGAACAGGATCGGGTAGCGCACGCCGATGCGGTCGGAGATCCTGCCCGCGTATACCGCAAGGAGCAGCGGAAACACCGCGTACAGGGCGGCGAGAACGCCGACCATGAATGAGTTGGCACCGAGATGCAGCGCGTCCAGCGACACCAGCACCTTGCTGCCGCGATGCGCGATGCTCGACAACACCGACAAGAGGATCACGAAATAGACCGACATGGGTGCGGCAAGTCTAGCGCATGCGCTAGACTGCTCCCCATGCTCGCCGGAAGAAACGATCCCTGCCCCTGCGGCAGCGGAAAAAAATACAAGAGGTGCTGCGGCGCGGTGGTGACTATCAACCCGGTCTCCGTGGCGCATGGAGCGCGGCAGTGCGGCACCTGCACCGTCTGCTGCGACGGCTGGGTCAAGGGCACGGTCTTCGGCCACGAGATGAAGCCGGGACAGCCCTGCCACTTCCGCGGCGAGGGCTGCTGCACCATCTACGAGCGCCGCCCGGCGGACCCCTGCCGGAACTTCGTGTGCGGATGGCTGCAGGAGGAAAGCCCCTTTCCGGATGAATTCAAGCCGGAGCGCCTCGGCGTGCTGATCATTCCGGTGCGGTGGAGGACGAAGACCGCCTATATCCTGCGCTCGGCCGGACGCGACCCGGACGAACCGCTGCTTGCGTGGATGCGCGAATTCAGCCTGAAGAAGGACAGCCCGTTTTTTTATGAGCAGGCGGGCGAGCGCTTCGGCTTCGGGCCGAGGGAATTCCAGATCGAGATGCTCGCCAGGCTCGAGCGCGGCGAGCGCCTGTGGTAGAGGTTAATCTGGTATCGCTTGACAAATAGCAGCGCGCTTTCATAATCGCCGGACACCGATTTTTCCGCAGGAGGAGACCATGCTAGGCAATGGTGTTTGGAGCACTTTGAAGCGCATGCTCGGCGCCCTGTTCATCGGGCTCGCGCTGACCGGCGCGGCGCTCGCGCAGCAGCCGCTCAAGATCGGTTTCGGAATGAGCCTCACCGGGCCGCTCGCGGGCAACGGCAAGGCGGCGCTGATCGCGATGGAGATCTGGCGCGACGACGTCAACGCGAAGGGCGGGATACTCGGGCGCAAGGTCGAGTTCGTCTACTACGACGACCAGACCAGCCCGGCCACCGTCCCGGGTATCTATACCAAGCTCCTGGATGTCGACAAGGTCGACCTGGTGGTGTCGGGCTACGGCACCAACGTCATCGCGCCCGCGATGCCGATCATGATGCAGCGCAATCTCACTTTCATGACGCTGTTCGGTCTGAACGTCAACTCCAAGTTCAACTACGACCGCTACTTCCAGATCATGCCGGCGGGACCGAACCCGGCGGTCGGCTGGTCGCAAGGGTTCTTCGATGCGGCGATGAGCATGAACCCCAGGCCGAAGACCGTCGCGTTGGTGGGCGCGGACGCGGAATACCCGGCGATGGCGCTTGAAGGCGCGCGCGAGCACGCCAAGAAAACCGGCCTCAAGGTCGTCTACGACAAGACTTATCCGCCCAATACCGTGGACTACTCGCCGATCGTGCGCGCGATCCAGGCGACCAATCCCGAGGTCGTTTTCGTCGCTTCCTATCCGCCGGATTCGGCGGGCATGGTGCGCGCCGCGAACGAAGTGGGGCTGAAGACGCGCATGTTCGGCGGCGGCCTGGTCGGACCGCAGTTCGCCGCGCTGAAGGCGCAGCTCGGGCCGCTCCTGAACGGCGTCGTGAACTACGAGTTCTACGCGCCAGATCTCGGCGGGAAATTCCCCTTCCTCGAGCAGTTCCTCGCCAAGTACCAGGCGCGCGCGGCCAAGGAGGGCGTGGACCCGCTCGGCTTCTATCTGCCGCCTTACGCCTACGCGATGATGCAGGTGCTCGATCAGGCGATCACGGCGACCAAGGGCCTGGACCAGGCGAAGCTCGCCGAGTACATTCACAAGAGCACGTTCGACACGTACGTCGGCAAGGTCGGATTCGCCAAGAACGGCGAATGGGCCGCGCCCCGGGTGATGATGACGCAGTACCACGGCATCACCGGCAACGACGTCGAACAATTCAAGAAACCCGGTCGTCTCACCGTGCTTTCCCCCAAGGAATACAAGACCGGGGACCTGAAGGCGCCTTATCACGAAAACAAGAAATAACGATTGAGCTGCGCCGGCGGGGAGACCCGCCGATGCCGTTTTCAACGCATGGAAGTCTCGTGGACGTTGCTCGCCAACGCCATCATCGCCGGCCTTTTGCTCGGCGGGTTCTACGCCGCGATGAGCGTCGGCATCTCGATCTCGTTCGGGATGCTCGATGTCGTCAACATCGCGCACCCGGCGTTCATCATCCTCGGTTCCTACATCGCCTACATCGTCAACGACCGCTTCGGATTTGACCCGATCGTCGTTTCGCTGGCGGTGTCGCCGCTGTTTTTCCTGCTCGGGATGGCGCTCTACCGGATCTATTACGTGTGTTTCGAGCGCCGCGGGCAGGAGTCGCTCAGGGGCCTCGCGTTCTTTTTCGGCATCCTCTTCATCACCGAGGTCGCGCTCGTCTTGATCTTCGGCGTGGATTACCGGATGGTGAGCACGCGCTACGGCGACGTGACCTGGCGGGCGGGCGAAATCGGTTTCCCGATGCGCCTGGTCGTGCCCTTTCTCGTGTCCATGGTCATGGTCGTCGGCGTTCAGCTCTTTCTCACGCACACCTTCTTCGGGCGAGCCGTGCTCGCGGTCGCTCAGGACCAGCTCGCCCTTCGACTGATGGGAGTGAATCCGGTGCGCGTCAAAGAGCTCGCCTTTGCCCTCTCGATCGCGACCGCGGGCGTCGCCGGCGCCTTTTTAATCGTCATACAGCCGGTGCAGCCGGCGATCGGGCGCGAATTCATCGGCCTGGTGTTCGCCGTATGCGTGCTGGGCGGCATGGGCTCGATTTGGGGCACGCTGCTCGGCGCCTTCGTGCTCGGGCTCGCCGAGTCCTTCACTTCCACCTTCTTCGGACCTTCGTGGGCGCCGGCGGTCTCCTTCGGCCTTCTGCTCGCCACGCTCGCCTTCCGTCCTTCGGGGCTCTTGGGAAGATGAGCGGCCGATGAACAACTGGATCTTCGCCGCCGTCACCTTCGCCGTGGCGCTCGCGCTCGCGGCCGTCACGCAGCTCATCCCGAACGACTATTTCTTCACTGCCGCCTACACCGTGCTGCTCTTCGTGATCCTCGCCACCGCGTGGAACATCCTCGGCGGCTACACCGGCTACGTGAATTTCGGCTCGGCGGCGTTCTTCGCGATCGGCGCCTATACGACGGTGTTTCTGTACAACGCGTTCAAGGCGCCGCTCGCCGTGATGATCGTGGCCGGGACGGTCATGGCCGGGCTCGCGGGGCTGGGACTGGGCTACCTGACGCTGCGGCTGCGCGGCGTGTTCTTCGCCATCGCGTCTCTCGCGCTCGCCGTCGTGCTCTATATTTTCATAGTCAACTGGGACTACGTCGGCGGCGCGCGCGGCGCCTATGTGCTGCAGCCCCGCGACGTTCCTTTCGGGCTGCCGCGCTACATCCACCTGATCTACGCGGTGCAGCTGGTGATGGCTGCGATCGCGCTCGCCGTCGCCCGGGCGATCGAGAAATCGACCGTCGGACGGGGCCTGGCGGCGATCCGCGACGACGAGCTCGCCGCCGAATGCTCGGGCGTGCCGACCTTGAGGCTCAAGATTTTCTCGACCGTGGCGAGTTGCGCGCTGATGGGCATGGCGGGGACGACTTTTCCCTACTACCTTTCCTACATCGAGCCGAGCTCGGCGTTCAGTCTGTCCTACGCGGTGAACAGCATCGCCATGCCGCTGATCGGCGGAATGATGAGCTGGATGGGACCGCTTATCGGCGCGGTCCTTTTGGGCAGCGTGCAGCAGCTGGTGCAGGTGACGGTGTCCTCGGCGTGGAACCTCCTTATCGTGGGAGTTCTACTCGTTTTGTTCGTCACTCTCGCGCCGAACGGCATCATGGGCTGGGTCGACGCTTGGCGCCGTCGCAAGGGGCAATGATGGCCGAAGCGCTGCTCGAGGTCCGCGGAGTCACCAAGCGCTTTGGAGGTTTCACCGCGCTCGACGGCGTCGATTTCCTGGTGCGGCCCGGCGAGCGGGTGGGGCTGATCGGGCCGAACGGCTCGGGCAAGAGCACGCTCGTCAATTGCATCACCGGAACCTTGAGGAACGAGGAAGGCAGCATCCGCTTCGAGGGCGAGGACATCTGCGCGTATGCCGCGCACCGGCGCATCCGCATGGGCCTCGCGCGCAGCTTCCAGATCCCCAAGCCCTTCGCCAGCATGACGGTGCTCGACAATCTGTGCGTACCGCTCCTCTATGCGGCTCGCAAGCACGAGAAGCTCGCACCCGGCCGGATCACCGAGGAGGCGATGCGCATCCTCGGTGAGGTAGGCCTCGCCGCACGCGCTCGTGCGATGTCGGGCGGCCTCACCCAGGTGGATATGAGAAAGCTCGAGCTCGCGCGGGCCATGGCGGCGAAGCCGAAGCTCCTTATTTCCGACGAAGCGATGGCGGGGCTCTCGGCTTCCGAAGTGGACGATATCCTTGCCCTCCTCTTCGGGCTGAAGGAGCAGGGGGTCGCCGTTATCATGATCGAGCACGTGATGCGCGCCGTGATGAAATTCTCCGAGCGCATCGCGGTGCTGGTGGCCGGGCGCAAGATCGCCGACGGCGACCCTCAAGCCGTGGTCGGCAACGCCGAAGTCGTGAGGGCCTACCTTGGAGAATAGCCTCCGCGTCGAAGGCCTTTGCGCGGGCTACGGCGCGGTGCAGGTGCTCGACCGCATCTCGCTCGCGGTGAACGACGGCGAGACGGTAGCCCTCCTCGGCACCAACGGCAACGGCAAGAGCACGCTCATGAAATGCGTCATGGGCATCGTGCCTCCGAGCTCGGGCGCCATCAGTGCGACGATCGACGGCGTCGAGCACGACCTCGCGGGCATGGCGCCCGAGCAGATCGTTGACCTCGGCGTCGCGCTCGTTCCCGAAGGGCGGCGGCTGTTCCCGCGGCTCACGGTGGAGGAGAATCTCCTGCTCGGCGCGTACCGCCGCACCGCGCGCGCGGCGATCGCGAAGAACCTCGCGTTCTGCTTCGAGACTTTCCCGCGCCTGGCCGAGCGGCGCCGTCAGCTCGCCGGCAGCATGAGCGGGGGCGAGCAGCAGATGCTGACGCTCGCGCGCGCCCTGATGACCGCGCCTAAGATCCTTCTGATCGACGAGCCTTCAGTCGGCCTCGCGCCCATCCTGGTCATCCACACGATCGACAAGATCCGGGAGCTGAAGGAGAGCTACCGCCTCACGGTGCTGATGGCCGAGCAGAACTTCAACCAGGCGATCCGCATCGCCGACCGCGGTTACGTGATCGTGCACGGCAGGATCGAGTACGAAGGCCGCTCGCGCGAGGATCTCGCCAACAACGAGCTGATCCACAAGCTCTACATGGGGCTATGATTCCCGACCATGCCTGAGATACCGGAACTGGGCTTCCTGACGCACTCCGCCAGCCTGCCGTGGCTGCTCGGCGCGGCGGTGCTTCTGTCGCTGGGCGCGATCCTCGTGCTGGCCGGACTCACCGCGCTCTTCGGCCTGCATCCCTTGCGCTTCATGACCCGGACGCTTCTGGGGCTGCTGTTCATTTCTCTGGGGCTGCTCGAAGGCACGATCACCGTCGGCATCCAGGGTTACCGTTCGCTCGCGCGCGAGGAGCTCGCCGCGCGCATCGCGGTGCGTCCCTACGGCCCGCAGCAATTCGCGGCGACGCTGCGCTTTCCCGACGGCCGCATGGCGACCTATCCGATCTCCGGGGACGAGATCTACGTGGACGCGCGCATCCTCAAATGGCATGCGCTCGCGACCCTGCTCGGCCTTTCCACCGCCTACGAGCTCGACCGCGTCGGGGGACGGTTTCGGGCGATCGAACAGGAACGTTCTAGCGCGCGCACCTTGCATGCGCTCGGCCGGGAAAAGCCCCTGGATCTGTTCGATTTGCGGCGGCGCTACACTTTCCTTGCGCCCTTCCTCGACGCCGAATACGGTTCGGCTGCCTTCGTCCTGGTCAACGAGCCCGCGGAGTTCGAGCTGCGGGTTTCGACGACCGGCCTTCTAATACGCCCGGCGGCTCCTTCGAAGACCGTCGAGAAATGGCTCAACTAGGGAAGGTCTAGAACCTGAATCGCATCAATCAGAGCCATCACGAGGGAAGGTCTAAAACCTGAATCGCATCAATCAGAGCCATCACGCGCTAGTCGTCGACCTCGAAGCGCTTCCACTCTCCCTTCGGCCGGCTCTTCCCGTCCCAGCCGATGCGGTCCATGTCGCTGAAGAACTGCAGGCGGTTCCCTTCAGGATCGTCGAAGTCGAAGGTGTAGTCGTTGCCCGGCCCCTCGTGCTTGATCTTGCCGCGCAGGTTCACGCCCTGCGAAAGGAGGTATTTGCGGATGCGCTTCAAGGCATCGAGGCTCGCCACCTCCATCGCGATCTGCTGGAGGACGGTCGCGCCCGCGGGCTCCCCGCCGTCGGCCATCTTGGCCAGCACGAAGCTGTGGTGGTCGCTGCCGAAGCGCAGGAAGGTCATCCCTTTCTCGTTGACGTCGGAGACCTTGAAGCCGAGCACGCGCGTGTAGAAATCGACCATCTTGGGCAGATCGCGGCAATAGATGCCGACATGGCCGATCTTGCGGATACGGATGGGGTTGGCAGGGTCGCTCATGGTGTGTTGCTCCCGCGGTGTGTTCCGCTTGGAAGAACGGGGGTTAGGGCCGGTTTGACAGCGTCGACAATGTACACCGTAATATTGGTAATTTGTCGAGCGCAGCGATCGTGCCCCGTCCCGTCATCAAGCGTCTCCCCCTACTCGCCGCAGCGCTCGCCTGCCTTGCGGCCGCCGCCTTCGCGCAGGCGCCTTCCAACCGGTACATCTACCTGTACCAGGGCGCCGACCGCGACAAGCGCTTGGTCGAGGGCGCGAAGAAGGAACGGCAGCTCCTGTTCTACAGCACGATGACGGTCGCCGACGGCAAGGCGCTCGCCACCGCGTTCGAGCAGAAGTACGGAGTCCGGGTCAACCATTGGCGCGGCTCGGCCGAGAAGATCGTCAGCCGCGCCGTGGCCGAAGCCCGCGCCCGCCGCCACGAGGCCGACGTCTTCGAGACCAGCTCGCACCGCATCGAGGCGCTCTACCGCGAGCGGCTGCTGGAGG
>WNGC01002965.1_pt1 | contig 13858 bp, 20 predicted proteins | sample 5400051 | NCBI WGS metagenome assembly WNGC01 (sample SAMN13153368, study PRJNA577476) | soil metagenome | isolation source: 20 cm soil or saprolite under grassland replicate 2 | place: USA:California | collected 2016-06-15 | reverse complement strand
ACGCCACGAGCAAAATCAGCCCGACGATGCCTAAGAGAACGTAGAGCGGCCGCGCAAATTCCGAACGCAAGCCGCTGGTGAAACCCTTTGCGGCCGATGTGACTTCCAGGCCCATCGAGAGAAACCTCTGGCGGCGAGGACCGGGAGTTTCCGTAGAGGCCGTGGCGAGGAGGACTTCCGGCCAGAAAGATTGGAGTTGCGCGCGAGCCTGCTCGATCGTGACGCCATCCTTGAGGCGGCCGGTGGCAGAGAGCCAAAGCAGAGAACGGCTTTCGAGAGTGAATTCATTCCCTTCAGTGAGCTGGGGGTAGGCAGTGATGGGAATAGTGATGTCGGGAGGCTCGCCGGTGGTCATTCCCGAAAACCACTTTCGAGTGACGCCGATGATCGTGAAAGGATGGCCTGCGACGCGAATTTGTTTGCCGACGACGTCGGACGCGCTGCCAAAGCGGCTTCGCCAGAACTCGTAGCCGAGCACGGCGACTTGGGAACTTGTGCCGCTGCCAGGATCGGAATCTTCGGGGACTAGCAATCGACCGAGAAGCGGAGTGATGCCAAGCTCCGAGTAACAATTTCCAGTCACCGTCATTACGTGGTTCTGCGCGAGAACTCCGTTCACTTCCACATTTGACATTCCACCGGCGCCCCAGCCGATGAGTCCGGTGAAAACGCGCTGGGCGCGCTCGACTTCGCGGAACATGGGATAGGAGAAGGGGACTTTGCCATCCGGGCGGACGGCAACAAGCTGGACGAGTCGCTCGGGCTGGCGGACGGGGAGGTTGCGAAGGAGCAGCGCGTTGACTAGCGTGAAGATGGCGGTGTTTGCGCCGATGCCGAGGGCTAGAGAGAGAATGGCGACGATTGTGAAGATTGGACTTTTCGCCAGGACCCGGAGGGTGTAGCGCAGGCTCTGCCAGAAGGTTTCCATAGTAGCCCTCCAGAAAATTCAAGGTTTGGAGTTGCTCTCAACAAATACGCCAAGCGCGGAGTCATTTCAAGCTCCTGGTTTCTCGGGCACCGCATCGCGATCCAGCAGCGGCGATCTGTGATGCTCTCCAGCCTCGTCATCCAAACCGGATGCGACCGCGCGGAGCGCCGCCTATCGGTTTTTGGCAGACCAGGGAGGGACGGTGCCTTCGGCACCGGGAGTTTTGCGGACACGTCACCCCGTAACGGGTGCCGTATAGCAACGATGGTTGCTATATGGGAACTCGCTGCAAACGCAGCAGCTAGTTCCGTGCGCGTCGAGATCGAATACCGGTTCGCCTCGACCCGCAGCAGCACGAGCATTTCGCGGACGATTTCGTTTATATCGACTAACTCACGTTGTGGAGAAGACTGCTTGTACAACGACCGTAGACGGTCGATGATCTCGGTCGCACGAGTCCCGTCTTTCAAAACTCTGCTTGTTGCTTCGAGCGCCTCATCCACAGCGGGCTGGTCGCATGGTGGCAAGGACTGTCGATGGTGATGGCCCTTTGAACCCCGTTGCAGAGAGATTTCTCAACCTATCGTCACCGGTGCGGTCTATGCGAGGGGTTATCTCACCGATGTACTTTTATCCAGTGCAGGGCCATACGCTCCGCCGCGTCGCCAACCCGACCCACTACCAGGTTTTCGCCGTCAGCCCCCCATACCTTAAACACGACGCCGACGCCTTCATCGTTGAAATGACCGACCGTTCCTTTCACTGGGTGCCAATCGGCGGATCGAGCACCCTCGTCGAACACCAAGAAGTACATCCCGCCCGTTCCATTGTTTTCTTTTGGGTGAAGCCCACCATAGACGTCGCCGGAGTAGGTAACAGCTAGGCCTCTAACTTTGAGTCCGGGCGGTGTGGAAACACTATACACGCGAGGAGCCTCCGACGTATATTGCAACTGGATAAGTACGCTTGCCGCCGTGCTGTACACGAAGACTGCGTCGGCAGAGCACCGAATGAATGAAAGTTGGTCTGGTTCCACGTATTTCGAGAATGTAGACCGCGGGATGTAGCTAGCCGTCTCTCCGCGCTGGAAATCGAACCGGCGCAAGATATTGCCTGGAGAAGGTTCATTCTTCGACGTATTCCACATCATACCGCCAAAGGCCCAAACGGAACCGTCCGGGGCGCCACAGACATATCGCGGATAGAAATTCCCAGTCTGGATGACGTTGGTAACCTGACCCTTAAAGTTCGCCAGCGCAATGAAGGGAGCTCGTGTGCCATCGGCTTTGTCGGCTTCACCTGATGCCAGAATGCTACCATCATGTGTGACAGCAGCTGATGTGACGGCAACGCGCTCAGACTCCGGGAACCAGAACGCAACCTCGGCCGATTTGGTCCCAGTTTTCCCAAAGAGAGTCACATTGGCCGTATTGGGAGAATAGCTCTCAATTTTTGTGCTGATCAAATAACCCTGACTCCAGTACGGAACGGGGCCGGAATAGATCGCGTCCCTGTCGAAAACAATTCGATCACGCGTTTCGGAGACATATTGCTCCGTGCTGGTCGATGTTAGTGTATTCGGTCGTACCTGCGCCAAACTGACAGAATCATGACAGCTGAACGCCAGCAGCACGAGCGAGTAACCCAAATGCCGGACGCGCTTCCGTCGGAGTCCCCAAGGCACGGAGGGCAAGATTCTCTTCCTACGCTTCCACATTGATTCCTCCTTCTTTCTTAATTGTCTCAATGGGGAACCATTGAGTCTATGGAAACCGGAGCAGCTCGCGTCATTTAACAAGGGCTACAGGACGCCTCGTAAAGCGTACAGCCGCCGCAGTTATCGCCTGCGAAGAAATAGCCATGACACGGCTGCGACCCTGTTGAGTAGAATTCTTCATTCTCGCCGAACGTACATGAGTAAGGGCATTGGCTTGTCGAGGGCTCCATGTATTCCCCATAGCAACTTAAACTCCCAGGGAACGCTGCGTTCCGCAGAAGAGTCTTGGGGCAGGGTCCGTGATAAACGAGGCTCTGGAAATGTGGAACCGATTCCCGCCGCAGCGAGGACGCAATCTCCCCAGCTAAGACTCTCGCGAATCGCGCATCCGGCCGAACCTCCCGGAAGATTGTCGGAATGGGATTCCCGGAGGCATTAATAATATACAAGCGTGGCCCTGGTGTTACCTGTGGTAAACCCGCCGGAATGACAAGGAGCGCACAGCCCATCAGTAGTGTCGCAAGAAAAGCACAAGAACGACTTCTCAAAATAATGAGTGTCATTGTTCCTCCTTATTGGGCGGAAAAAGGTAGGCACGTCGCGGGATGACTGAGAGGTCCTATGGCTGCCTGACAACCGGACGTTTATCAAAGTCGAGCTTGTTTGTCAACCAGAATCTGAAAGAATCTGTTGCGGTTCAGACATAAGGGGGAGCAAGGCGAGCGGGTAGGCCCGGCAGGCCGAGGGAAAGGTTTCATGAGCGAGGAACTGAATTCGGAGGTAGGTGGGAGGATCGCGGCCCTAATCTCGCGAGTCGCGGGAGCGAAAGACTTGCACGGCAGAAATGGCCGATCTTCTCCCCGTCCAAAAAGCCACGATCCAGAATTAACATGGTCCTTGCCGGCCGTCAGCCGCAGCCCGCCATACAGGAAGAACTCTCCCGCGCGATTGGTATGCAGCAGGGTCACCAGCTTGTAACAACGTCGCCAGTCGTAGGCTTTCTGCTGCTCCCGCGTTAGCTTTGCGGAGTCCACCGGATGATTCTGCTCATCGAAAAGGAGCCGCGAAGAGCCCTCGTAGTGCTCATTGTCCGATACGAACAGATAGCTGGCATCACCAATAAAAATCCCTTCCGCGTCGAACGCATGGTGCTGCTTAAAGATTCCTACGACCTCGCGGTTGAACCAGCTCTGCAGTAACTGCGCATCGGTATCCCCCGCCAGCTTACGCAGATAGTCCTGGTCGCAAGGTGGTCTGGCGATCGTATTCATTCTTCTCGTTAAACCCCGCACAGCGCAGGGAAATGTCGCCGGTCTCCGGATGGGTGGCCTTGTGCCCCATGGCCGGGCCAAAAGCCTCGATCATGCTGCTGCAGCGCACTAGGAAGGGAAAGGCATGAAAGTGATGCTCACCATGAAAACGCATGGACAGGTTGCTGGCCATATAGACCCATAAGGGCACATCGTGCCGCTCGCGGGGAGAGGGGTAGCTCTCGGCCAGCTTGTCCAGGATCTTCCGCTCGGTGATGACCCGGAAGAAGTCGGCTTCGCTGACTTCGCCGATGGCATCGACATAATCAAAATCGCCTCCACGAAAGGCTTCCAGGACCCGCACATCATTGCGCTCAAACAGCATGGCGGCGGATGTCGACAGTGCCGACTCACTCATCTTAAGGAGCCTCGCGACGCGACTCCTGGATCTGATCGAGCACCTTCAGAATCTTCTTGTGTAGCACGGAGACCTCGGCGCGGGCCCGACGAAAGCGCAAATACTCTGCACTCTTCTTACGCAACTCTGCCAACTGGGCCGGGGGAATAGAGCGCATGTGGGACCGCCCCTGTTCACTCCAGGTCAGGACCATGTTGCGGTGCAGCCGGCCGCGTATGCAACTGCACTTGGGGTACCGCAACGACGGGCGATCTCGTAGACATTGCCTTTGACCAAAGGGGCGCGGGCAAGCGCCACGTTCAGCACCTCGCGTAGCTGCTCCAAAAGCGCGAGTAAGGCGACACGTAAACGGCTGAGTTTTTCGTCATGTTTTTTATCAGGGACAGTCAATGCCAAAAATCGTAGGCTGGACGCAAAATGACAGAGGAGGGCTACTGAAATCGCCTACATAGGCGGCTATGGACGGGATCGTCCGTTAGTGTCTGAATTGCAGTGAAAGAATCTGAATATACAACACTTACGTATAGAATGTATACTACTAACTAACGCAGTCTTCGCTAACTAGATGGACGATATAGCGGCGATTTTACGGATTTTACGTCGGCATGAGTTCTGCGTTCTCAACCCACTTGGCGGCATAGAGCAGAGACTGATTGGTTATTTATTTCTGGGACGCTACACTAGATTTTGCAATATGTCCTTAGTGTTTCCTGAAACGTTGGTCAAAGTTCTTCTATTTTCAGGGCAAAGCGGCACGGGAAAGGAAGGCAAACGCAGGGCTCACTTTGGCGATGGCGGTTCGTAGTCGATCCTCGTCGAGGCCCGCGTCTGAGAAAACTACGTCACCTGATCCATCGATGAGAACGAAGTACGGGATACCATGGTCAGGAAACTGCTTAAGAATTTCTTCATTGGCATGGAAGTTGGGCCATGGCTCCTTACGTTTAGCCCAAAGGTCTGCTGCCCTCTTTGAGTCCTCGCCTTCGTCGATACTAATCATTACCAGGCCTTTGGGGGCAGCTTCCTGGTGAAGCTTTTCGAGGGATGGTAAGGATTCAACGCAGGGGAGGCACCACGTCGCCCAAAAATCCAGCAGCACAGTCTTTCCAGAGAATGACTTGAGCGCAACGGCTGTTCCATCTTCCGACTGAAGTTCAACCATTGGAACTGGCTTCCCCACGAGGCCATGTACGCGAACCATGAGAGGATCTGAATCAAAATCTCTGACCAATGCCGCGTTCAATGGTGGCGTGAGCGTGAAGAGTTGGTTCGGAACGGAAACCACGTCAAAATCAGCCGCGTTGAATAGAACGGTTCTTTCGCTTACATAATGGTCCTCGGGATGGTTTGGGCGTAGTGGACCCTCCGTATGCTCAGCTATTTTCCGGATCACACCCCCCTTCTCGTCGATCCAAAACGTGAACTGGGAAACGATCTTAGGCGAGAGGCCCGGAAGTTCCTTTCGCGGTGCTTTGATGACACGACAGGTCACGTGCTTTCCGTTCACTTCGAGGTCTTCATTTGGCAAGAACGTTGCTGATAGAAACAGCTTTTGCATGTCGATCAGGTGTTTTCGAGTATCTTGGGCCTGCTCGAGTTGAAAAGCCCCTCGGGTCTTGTTCCTTTGCAAACGGCTTGGTCCTGGCGATGGAACGGGTCTTTGTAGGTATTGATGCAATTCCGGTTGATATAACCATTCGGTGTTTCCGTCAGAGACCTGAACTAACCAGACTTCTTCGGCGCGAACCTCAAAATGGTAACGATTGTCCTGCGCGGCGACGGCCGTGATGATGACCCGATCCCAACTCCGACGAAAAGGTCCGGACAGTTCATCGTCCTCAACCGTTTCGATATGGTAGGTGCTCGCATGAGCATAGCGTTCCAAAACCTGATTCAAGAATTTGAGCGCCTCCGAAGACATTTCGCCAGTGTTCCTAGAACTGGATACTTCTTGAGCACCGGCCACTAGCGGACACAACAAAACTAGCAGCATGAAAACAGGAGGAATCCGTCTGACTTTGACTTGAAGCTCTTCGATCATGTCAGCTTTCCTGTCGGAAATTGGGTAGCACCCGAATCATACTACTCAGATTACTATACAGCGAGGGTGACCGACTCAGGCGTGTTGGACGATGACGCGGCCGAGCCGACCGGCTCCTTGACAGTGAAGCGGATGTGAGGCATGTCAAAAATCCTGTTCAAGCCAAGGACCAAGATCGCCCATGGAGGATAGCACCACGCTTCAATTGGGGACAGCCCGCCAGAATTTGCGATGGGGGCCGTTGGATTCCAGGACACCACCAACTACCACACCGTCATGCCAAAAGCTGCAACCCCGCAATTTCTTCTACTCGAGATCGTCGTCCTGACATCATTTTCTCGAGCTGCAGGTGCCACCCATGAGGCTCGTTTTTTCCTTATTGCCGCCTTTTGCCGCCTCGCGAAATCGCTAAGTCATTCTGACCTAATGGGTTGGTTGGTAGGGGCGGTGGGGATCGAATTTATGAAGGCGCAGAATCCAAAGGAACTCTGCGGAATGTGTTGTAGTCGTAAGTCATTTGTTGTCTTAAGGCGGAACTGCTATTGCCCCCGGATTGCCCCCGCGTTTTGGTAAGCAATTTCATGCCGTTTTTCTGTCTGGCAAAATCATCCGAACAACTCTGCTATTCGCTTTTCGCAGCGCTGGTGACACTCTGTGCGTGTAGATGTTCATTGTTGTCCGAATGTCGGAATGCCTCAGCAGTTCTTGTTGAACCTTCATGTCTGTCCCGTAGGCATGCAACAAAGTCGAATACGTGTGTCTAAACGAATGCCAACCGATTCGACCTATGCCGGCCTTCTCGGCAGCCGGGCGAAGGTGGTACCGCACGATCTTGTGCGGCCACCATGGCTTGCCGGTGAAGGGATTCACGAAGACCCAACCCGTTTTCAACAACTCGTCGGGCATTTTCCCCCGATGCTGACGAAGAATGTCCACGAGACTCGGATCTAGAGGCAACCACTTTTCTGAGCCTTCGGTTTTGGTTGCTTCCTCCCTGCCGTAGACCCACGCCCTCTGAATCTTGACTCGTAAACCTTTCCAGTCGAGGTCCTCCCAGCGCAAACCTAGCAACTCGCTTGCTCGAAGTCCGAGGCATACGTCCACCATGGACATCGTCCGCGTGTCTTCATCGAGATGCGTCCAGAGGCTCCGAAGTTCCTCAACCGACAAAGCACGCGGCTGCCTTACGCGCTTGGTAAGCCCTTTGAGCTTTAGCAGGCTCATTGGGTTCCGGTTGAGCTCCATGAGTTCCCAGCGCATCGCCCACTCGAACAAAATATGCATCACGCTTCGAACATGGCCCTTGCTCTTTGGTGCAAGCTTCAAGCCCTTAATCCACGTCTCTACCGCTAAGGGCTTGACCTTCGAAAGGGGCACCGCCTCCCATCGTGGATTGATGTGATTCAGAATCCACGAACGATAACGGTCGGCGGTTCCTTTCCGCTCAGGCATTGCTTCCTTTAAGAAGCGATTGATGAGCCCACCAAACGTCACCAGGTCCGCTTGCACGGGATTACCGACCGCCAATCGAACGCCCTCAGCAGCTTTCCATGCCTCTGATTTCGTCGGATACTTCGTCACATCGCCGACAATAACCGCAGGCTTCGTTCCCTTCCTGCCGCGGACATCCGCGTGGTATCGCCAAACCCAAACCTCGGGGCCTTTTTTCCTCTTTCGTTTCTCTAACCAACCGAATTGATGCCGTGCTCGCTTGAACATGACCATTGCTCCTTTGTCTGTTCTAGCGGCACGAGTGACGCGATGAATGTAACTCTGTTCGCATCCAGCCGTCCAGCTCAGAGGCGTAGAAAAACCAGCGACCAAAGCGGAAATGACCTGGAAGTTCTCCCCTTCGTGCCATGCGCTTGACCGTCTTTGGATGAACCCTCACAAAGGCCGCCGCTTCCTCGCAGGTCAGCGGGCGCTCAAGGGTTGATCGCCCGCCGCCCCCAGACCTGGATAGGAGAGCTCCGGCGTCTCCTCCCCCTGTGGCGCCTTGGCCTGGCCCAGTGCGCGACAACTCGAATGTCTCTTTGGGTACCGGTTCATTCCTGCTCTCGTCAGGTGGCTCAAGTGCAGGAAACAGATCGGACTGTAGAGCCGAAGCATTCATTGCACGGCGCGGGGCATGCTGTCTTGACGACGCTGTATTCTCGCGCACACCGAATTGGGTTGAGCGGGACTTCATGTTTGTCACGCGGTCTTTGTAAGAGCCCCTCCTTGGATTTGCTGCTGCTTGTGGTTGCTGGTGTGTTGGCCTGGCCAGCGTTTGAACTCCGCATCCTTGCGAAACAGGAGCTTGAGCGCCTCGCTGACGACATAGGACGGGTTTGCATCAATGAATTCTGCGTACCTGTCCAGGTTGTGTCTGACCTGTTCCTCCAAACGGACCTGCAGGGTCGCCGTTTTCGGTTGCTTCGATGGTGACTTCAGTATCGCCAAGTGTTTCTTCTCCTTTCGCTATTCGCGATCCATTACATTCCGCATTACAACTTGCATTCTCGGAGTCCTGCGCGCAGCCAATACTCGGTCACGCTGCCTGCGTGACTCTTCTCATTCTCCTGTTTCACGTCCCCAGATCTTTGAGACCTGCGTTCACCGTAAGGTCAAGAAACCGTTGAAGACGAAGCTGAAGAAGGTAGTTCTTAACCCTCTTCACGCGCTCCGTCCGGATTCTCGTTGCGCACGACGGCATAACGCGCTTCACATTGATGCCTGCTCCATTTGTTGGGCTGGAGCGACCCCGCGGTTTTTTCGCCACGAGCAAGTGGCGAAAAGTGGGGTCGCTCCAGCCCAACTCGGTGCCATTCCGCGGCCATATGAACCGTTTTGTCGTCCGCAACCTCTTCGCCTTCGGACACTTGCTCGATCGGGTAGGTGAACGCGAGGGTGACGGACGGGGTGAACTGTGTCTTTCATGCACCCGTCACCTTGCCGCGCTGCAACTAGCGAATCGAATCGAGGCTCTTTGACGTGATTTACTCCCATACTTATATAGAGGCCTCGAAAAATGGAAAACCTCAACGACAACGTTTGCATTTTTCCGCGAAGTTCGGGAAGCAATGAGGGAGCCACAATGCGGGAAATAAGATCATAAGAGCTGAGGGCGACTTCTCACCCGAATGGGCGGCGCATCGAGCAAGCAACGGGTGTACGTCGAGAAACAGGCAGGCTTCCCCAAAAGCCCGCGGGGATCGCGGTACGACCCACCGGCTGTGCCGGGGACGGCGAGGTGACCACCGACTTTGGCCATCTGATTTCACCTCCGACTGGCAACCAAGATCCGGCCACCAGTGTCTGCGAGCCGTAGCGCGAGCTGATCGAGCAGGAACTCGCTCGTCTCCGGAATGCCATTGCCACCTGGCAGGACTTGGTTTCCGATCACGGCTATCCCCACGGCTACCAGACCCTGAGCGCTTTGTTCGCAAGTGCGCGGACCCGAGTCGCCACAAATGCGGGCCGCGGAACTTGAGGACCAAGTTGCCGGCGGAACCATGAGCACCGCGCTTAAAACCAGCCGGAAAGTCACGACCTAAACTATGGGAGGCTTCGAGAAAATGCAGCCACGATCCTGCAAAAGAGATTTTTTTCGAGCTTCGGGAAGGAAATGGGCCTCCACCACGAAAATCAGGCCAACGGCCGCTAGCGTCCGCTCGGACGGCCGTCAAGGAGCAAGCCCGCTGGCGGCGCTCCGCTCGCGCCTCGTTCCGGCATTCTGTCCTGACATTGAGGCTAGTTTCCGGTTTCGCTGTACCGGGACCTGGGGCAGGCCGATTCGCTCACGCAAAGCGAAATCCGATCGGCGACCAGTGGCGCATTTTATGAAACGGCGGAGTCTGGCGCAGTCCACCCAGGCAAGAGATTCAAAATGTCGCTCGAAGATTCGAGTTCTCGGTGGAATGTGATTTCAGACCCTTTGCGTACATAGGGGGCGGAAACGGTCCAAGTTTTGATGGCCGGCCCAGAAACAGTCACATATATACACTCGTTGGGCATTTCAGCGGCGGTTGCTTCTGCCCTTAATTGCAGGTTTCCCGCTCCCAGTTCATTCTTAATGTGCGCATCATTGACAGTGACTATCGCCCGGGCGCTGCGTTCCTTCGCAATCTCGACGACTTTCGCATAAACGGATAACTTTTGCTCTTTGTCTTCGAATTGGACGTTGAAATCGAGTACTTCATCGTCCGCAATTACAAAAGCAACGGGTATTAAGTAGCCGTCCCGGCGCAAATCTTCCTTTGCTGTTGCCAGTGCCTTCAGCGCGTAGCGTTTGAGATGGATCTTCAAATTTGCGTGGGCCCAGATAGTTCTTATAACACAGCCACTCTCTAACTCCTGATTTGTGGGTACTCGGAAACTGTCCAGAAAAGCGGCGTTCTAAGAAAGATCTGTTGAACGCTGAAATCGACGCGTCCGGTTGTCACCCGTGCCGCTGGAAAGAAACACAGAACCGGATCATCAGCCTAATCTGCCCCTTTTTGCCCCCGCGTGTTTGTGTTAACTGCCCATCCATCAGGAAGATGGATGGTAGGGGCGGTGGGGATCGAACCCACGACCTTCGGCTTAAAAGGCCGCTGCTCTACCACTGAGCTACGCCCCTAAAATGGTTCCTGCACGACAACTTGCGAGCCACCGGTCGAAGCGTCCTTTGGACTGGTGTCAGCTTGTTGGGACCCAAATGCGCGTACCGCCTAGTCATCCATAAACTCTTATGCCTCAACAGGTCTGCAACATCTTCCAGCGGAGCGCCTTTCATTCGCAAACGCCTCGCAATGTATGTCGCAAGTCGTGCCAACGAAAGTTCTTTATGTGCCCTTCGGCCACCGCGTCGTCGAACCAGTGCCGCCCATTTTCGAGTGGCGCCCGGTCTTCGCCGACTGGAACACACGCCCTCTGCCTTCGCCCCGGCTATGCGCAACCCTCAAGGCGGCAACCGCAGCATCATTTAGCGGGACGTTTATAGGCTCTTCGTTCTTCGTCCGCGGAACGCTCAACATCCAACTTCTAAAGTCTACCATGTCCCGCGTGGGGCTGTACTGACTGCCCTTCCGCAAACCAGTGTTGATTGCGAGATCTGACTCGGGAAGGTGCAAAGGCCAGTTGGCCTCGATGACCTTTCGGATCTTTTTTCCCTCTTCTTCAGTGAGAAACCGTAACGCGGTATTATTCTCTCGACGGTGCATCACCGACCGGGCAGGGTTGCAAGTGACTTTTCTCTGATCGCGGATGTTACTCCGACAGATTTTCTGGGGCTCGATGGACCAAGGAGGAAATTCTCCTATTGGCGAGCTTCAACCTGTTCCTGCTGAGTTCTAGCCAAGAGCGCTGCCAGAAGCCCGCACGCAGCCGCGAAGGACAACCACAATCCAGGAACGGCTCGGTTCCCCGTGCGATGAATGAGATAGGTGCTGATCGCTGGTGTAAAGCCGCCGAAGACGGCGGTGGCCAGACTATATGCGAGCGAAAATCCGGAGGTTCGTACGTCGATCGGCATGATCTCCGTCAAGAAGACAACCATGGCACCGTTGTAGCTGCCGAAGATAAAAGACAGCCAGAGTTCGACTGTCAGAAGGCGAGTGAACGAGGGCTCGCGCGCGAGCCAGAGCATCGCCGGATAGGCCGTAACCAGCATCAATATAGTGAAAGCGAATAGTAAGGGTCGCCGCCCTATGCGGTCGGACAGGGCCCCCATCACGGGAAGCCAGAAGAGGTTGGATGCACCAACACAGAGAGCCACCACCAAGCTGTCAATGTTTGCCAGATGCAACACCGAGTTGCCAAACGTCGGCGTGTAAGCCGTAATCATGTAGAAGGAAACGGTCGTCATCGTGACCATCAGCGTCCCAATGACCACCACCGGCCAGTTGGCCGTCAGCGAACGGAATATTTCCGATGTTGTCGGCCGGTGCTTCCGCGCCACAAACTCCTCCGTCTCTTGCAGTGACCGCCTCAAACGGAACAAGAACGGTATGATCCCGCAGCCTAGCAGCAGCGGAACGCGCCATCCCCACGCAGCCATTCTCTGCGGCGGCAGAATCGAGGTGAGCACGACCCCCACAAGCGCGGCGAACATAACCGACACCTGCTGGCTGCCCGACTGCCAACTGACGTAAAAGCCTTTGTGCCCCGGTGTAGCAATCTCGGACAAATAAACCGACACCCCGCCCAATTCCATACCTGCGGAAAATCCCTGCACTAGCCGCCCAATCAACACAAGAAGCGGAGCCAGAAACCCTATCGTTGCGTACCCAGGTGTGCATGCGATCGAAACGATTCCCAGCGACATCAGCGTCAGCGTCAGAATGAGTCCCGCACGCCGGCCGTGTTGATCCGCATAGGCCCCGAGCACAATCGCGCCCAGTGGCCTCATCAAGAATCCCGCCCCAAACGTCATCAGCGACAGCATCAGCGACAAGAATGGATTCCCGCTCGGAAAGAATGCATTCCCAATCGCTGTCGCGTAATACCCAAACACCATGAAGTCGTACATCTCTAGAAAATTCCCGCTGGAGACACGCACTACCGACCAGATTTTTGTTTTCCGATCTTCTGAAAAGCTCATAAGATTCAGGCGTTCAGGAGCAAGACCAGCAACTCCAGTATTGACTATCCGGCGATCATTCACTTCAAGTCCTTCTAATGCCTCCGTGGCCTTCCTGCGTGCCTGCTGGAGGACGGCATACGCGGACCCTGGTGCCCCAATCGCGCACACCTTCGAAAGTTCCGTAGACAAAGGTCTTGCGCTTCACGATCGCGGTACCTCCAGACACCATTGATATGGATCCGGCCTTTGTGCTTCCGCACCTCGTGCTTGGTCAGGCGTACGAACAGAAAAAAGCGTATGACCAAGCGATTGCGGAGCTCCGGCGCGCCACAGAGCTTTCACTCAGCAGTCCGCCTGCCCTTGCTGCCCTTGCGAGAACCTTCGCAGTTTCCGGAAGAATCACGGAAGCAAGAAATCTGTTAGAGCAATTGCAGCAATCGAAGAGACAATATGTTGCGCCTTTCTACGTGGCGGTCGTGTACGCGGGCCTGGGCGAAAATGAGCGCGCCTCGGACTGGCTTGAAAAAGCCTATGCCGACCACTCCAACGCTATCGTCTGTCTCAAAGTTGACCCGCAGTTGGATACTCTGCGTTCCAATCCGCGGTTTCATGAATTGCAGCGCAAGCTGCGTCTGCCTGAATAGCCCGCCACTTCGACATGATTGGTCGCTCGCAAGTCCACAGTCCTGCTGAATTACTCCGTCTGGCTCACCCTTGTGGCGATGGCTGCCCCCAATTCTTCGGTCGTGGCCGTGCCCCCGATATCGGGAGTGCGGACTTTCGATTGCGCCAGGACTTCCGCGATGGCGTTCTCGACGGCTTCCGCGGGCTCCGAAGCGCCGAGATGTCGGAGCATCATCGCACCCGACCAAATCTGTCCAACTGGGTTCGCAATTCCCTTGCCTGCTATATCCGGTGCCGAGCCATGTACGGGCTCAAACATGGATGGAAATTCTTTTT
>WNGC01001565.1_pt1 | contig 13878 bp, 9 predicted proteins | sample 5400051 | NCBI WGS metagenome assembly WNGC01 (sample SAMN13153368, study PRJNA577476) | soil metagenome | isolation source: 20 cm soil or saprolite under grassland replicate 2 | place: USA:California | collected 2016-06-15 | reverse complement strand
TATTGTCGCTCAGCGAATCCACAATTCGGACCGCGATGAACCAGGTGATCAAGGTTGCGCCAAATGCGACGCCGGCGCCGACTGCGACCGGGCGCCGATGTGCGCTCTTTGCGCCGGTCATGCTCGCGGTAATCGCGGCCAGTACCAGAATGCATTCCAATCCTTCGCGAAAAACGAGAACGCCGATGTCGAGAAACGCGACCGTCGGGCTCGTGTTAGGTTGGGTAGGGTCAGGCGCGCCATGCGCGGTGATTCCTTGCCACACGATCGTCCCCAGGACCGCGATCGCGGCGACGAAAATGCCGATTCCAAAAATGACCCGCCAAGGGCGATCGACCTGGTGCAAAGCAGTCGCACTCACAGTTAAAGCCTACCACAGCCGTAAATCGACTGCTGCCGGTGGGTTGCGTTTTTTTAGCGGCGGTTTGCGCGGTTCAAAACGAATCAGGAACCCAGGAAACCAGGAATTGGGACAAGCCGGGCGATTGGGGTCAATCGCCCCTACCTACTAACCTCCCGTCGCCTCGAGGACGAACAGTTGATTACATCCCGACAGAAATCTGCGGAAATGCCGAACACGGAACCCGCTCGTCTCGGCGAGTTGTATCATGCGATGTCGATTTATCAGGTCTCGATGTTCCATTGCCCCCTCGCGGCTAAATAGACCGATGAGCCCGCCGAATTCGTGGAGCTGACGGACCGATGGGTGAGGGGTCGTCAGGACGACCTGGCCGCCAGGTTTTAAAAGCGTTCGCAACCAGGCCAGCCATCTTTGCGGGTCCTCGACATGTTCGATCACCGCGAGGCCAACGATTCGTTCAAACTCATTTTGGTTAGGCGATTGAGCAAATTCCGCGAGTGTCAGAAAACGATGCGTAGGGAAAAGATTTTTCGCGATCGCGATTGACTCTTCGTCCTGATCTACGCCGAGGTATCGCGTTGAGTTAACGTGATTAGCTAATGTGCCTGTCCCGCAACCAATATCGAGTAAGCGCCCCTTACCGAGGAACGGTTCGACCGCGGCGATTCGGCGCGATCTTAGAAATGGGGACAGCAGGCCTGTTAACTGATCAGCCATGCATGAAGCATTTCAGAGTCGAAGCAAAAATCACACAAGTTTAACCTCAGAGGACACGGAGGACGCAGAGAAAGCAATTCGGTTTCCCCAGAGATTTCGGCGGTGAATCAATGCCGAACTTTGTCGAGGTCTTGTTTTCCTGGCCCGTAATCCGCGCTTCCGGCGTAGCCCAGCATCAGATCAGAGTTGCCGTTCATACCTTCCAGTATTCCGATTAAGTCTTCTGGTCTGACCGTATTGTGAAAGACGATTATGATCATAACTGCGCTTTTCCAACCGCGGGCATGTTTTAGAACGTCTGCGGCTTGCGCAACAGACACCTTTTGCTTTCGCTCGACCTCCTCGTCGGAGTAAATGCTTACCCCTGCGGGTGCACAGACAGTGTAACCCGTGGTCGCCTCCTTATGAGACGGCGTTGTGATTTCAAGCACTATGCCTCGCAGCTCGGCATGAAGCGATTTAGTTAAGAATAATAGACCAAGGATTATCGCTACTCGTTTCATGTCTTTAGAGGGCGCGGCTCGCTACAAACGAATTACACGTCGTAGTACATCGAGAACTCATAGGGGTGAGGCCTCAGCCGGAGAGCGTCGTATTCTTTTTGTTTCATGTCGATCCAGTTGGCGATGAAGTCGGCGTTGAAGACGTCGCCGCGAAGGAGGAACGAATGGTCGGCCTGGAGCGCTTCGATCGCGCCGCGGAGTGAATCAGGCACGCTCGCGATCTGGGCGAGTTCTTCCGGCGGCAGATCGTAAAGATTTTTGTCGAGTGGATCGCCCGGATCGATCCGGTTCTGGATTCCGTCGAGACCCGCGAGCAAGAGCGCGCTGAACGCGATGTACGGATTGGCGGCCGCGTCCGGTGTGCGGAACTCGATTCGTTTCGCTTTCGGACTCGGCGAATAGGTTGGAATCCGGATCGCGGCCGAACGATTGCGCGCGGAGTAAGCGAGATTGACCGGCGCTTCGAATCCCGGCACGAGCCGCTTGTAGCTGTTAGTGGTCGGATTGGTGAGGCAAGTCAGCGCGGGCGCGTGTTTCAAAATGCCGCCGATGAAAAAGAGCGCCATATCGCTCAGCCCGGCGTAACCGTTGCCGGCGAAGAGCGGTTTGTCCCCGTTCCAAAGCGACATGTGCGTGTGCATGCCCGAGCCGTTATCGGCGAAGAGCGGCTTCGGCATGAACGTGACTGTCTTGTTGTGCTTCTTGGCCACGTTACGCAGGATGTATTTATAATATTGCAGGCTGTCGCCCATTCGTTTGAGCGGCGCGTAGCGGATGTCGATCTCGGCCTGGCCGGCGGTGGCGACTTCGTGATGCTGGCGCTCGATCGGAATGCCGGCGCGCTCGAGCTCAATGCACATTTCGTTGCGAATGTCCTGCAACGAATCCATCGGCGAGACCGGAAAATAACCTTCCTTCGGGCGAATCTTGTAACCCAGGTTCGGAAATTCCTCGCGCGCGCTGTTCCAATGTCCTTCGACGCTGTCGACGCGATGCATCGATGAATTACCGTCGTAACTGAATCGGACGTCGTCAAAAATGAAGAACTCCGCCTCGGGTCCGAAGTAGGCGGTGTCGGCGATGCCGGTGCTCTTTAAGTAAGCCTCCGCTTTTTCGGCAACGCCGCGCGGGTCGCGATCGTAGGGCTCGCGCGTGATCGGATCAACAATCGTGCAAATGAGACTCAGGGTCGGTTCGGCGTTGAAGATGTCGATCCAGGCTGTCGCCGCGTCAGGAATGACGAGCATATCCGACGCGTTGATGACTCTCCAACCCCGGATACTGGAGCCGTCAAAGCCGAGGCCGTCGGTAAAGATCTCTTCGTTATATTCGGTGAGGGTGGTGGTGAAATGCTGCCAGGTACCGAGCAAATCCGTGAACTTGAAGTCGATCAACTTCACATCTTTGTCTTTGATCATTTTGCTGACGTCGGATGCGGTTTTGTCTTTGGCCATATTAAGAGGTTGAGGAGTTGAGTTGTTGACCCGCCTTCGCTTTGCTACGGCGTGGCAGGGACGTTGAGGTGTTAAAGAATTGTGAATATCCGGGCGGGTTATTCACAAAAGCCGCTGAACATAAATAGAGCCGAGACAACCCATTGAGGAATGGGCTGGGTGCAGCTCGCGTAATCACACTGCTTTTTCGCCGATCTCTTCCGTGCGAATCCGAATCGCGTGTTCGACTGGCAGCACAAAAACTTTTCCGTCGCCGATCTTGCCGGTCTTGGCCGCGCCCACTACGGCCGCGACCGCCTTCTCCACCATGTCGTCCGCCAGCACGACTTCGACTTTCACTTTCGGCAGAAAATCGACGGTGTATTCGCTCCCACGATAGATCTCGGTGTGAGCTTTCTGGCGGCCGAAGCCTTTGACTTCGGTCACGGTCATGCCTTCAATACCAAGCTCGGCGAGGGCTTCCTTGACCTCCTCGAGCTTGAACGGCTTGATGATCGCTTCCAGTTTTTTCATGTCGATCTAATCGCGCTCGCTTCACCAGAAGCTGAGAGCGGCACGCGCTCTCTTACCAACGCGATCTTGTGATTGCAAACAAGAAATTTTTGCAATCACGCGCGGAATTTTTTTGCGAAAACTTGCGGCTGTCTATACTGAGTTGATGCCGCGCGATTCGTTCGTTCACCTCCACCTTCACACCGAATATTCCCTGCTCGACGGCGCGGTGCGGATGAAGGAGCTGATGAAAAAAGCGGTCGAATTCGGCATGCCGGCCGTGGCCGTGACCGATCACGGCAATCTTTTCGGCGCGATCGAATTTTACCAGGAAGCGACTCGCGCCGGGGTCAAACCGATTATCGGATGCGAGGCTTACCTTGCGCCGCGCTCACACAGGGAGAAGGCGAATTCGCTGCGGGAAGCGGCGTATCATTTCACTTTGCTCGCGCAAAACGACGTCGGCTATCGCAACCTGGTCAAACTGATCTCAACCGCGCACCTCGACGGGTTTCACTACCGACCGAGGATCGACAAGGAGCTGCTGGCGCAACATTCGGCGGGGCTGATCGGGTTGAGCGGTTGTCTCGCGGGGGAAGTCAATTCGGCAATTCAATCGAACAACATGGAGAAAGCGAAGCAGGCCGCGACCGAGTATCGCGACATCCTAGGCGCCGAAAATTTCTTCATGGAATTGCACGATCACGGGATGGAAGAACAACGCCAGTGCAATCGCGTGTTGCCGCAAATCGCGAAAGACCTGGGTGTCGGCCTGGTCGCGGCGAACGATGTCCATTTTTTGCGACGCGACGATCATGACGCCCACGACGTGATGTTGTGCATCGGCACCGGCAAAATGGTCCAGGACGAAAGCCGGATGCGTTATGCGCCGGAGCTGTATTTCAAATCGCCCGCGGAAATGCGCGAGCTGTTCAAGGATTTCCCGGAAGCAATTACGAATACTCTTGCGATCGGAGAACGCTGTAATGTCACGATCGAATTCGGAAAATCAAAATATCCCGAGTATCCAGTGCCGGAGGGACAAACGCGCGAAGGTTATCTGCGCGAGCTTTGTTACAAAGGTCTGGAAGAGCGTTACGGCGAGCGTGCGAAGATCGACAACCAACTGCGCGAGCGGCTCGCTTATGAACTCAGCGTGCTCGAGAAGACTGGTTTCGTCAGCTACATCCTGATCGTCTGGGATTTTATTCACTTCGCGAAAGGCCGCGGAATTCCGGTCGGACCGGGTCGCGGATCGGCCGCCGGCTCGCTCATTGCCTACGTGCTCGGGATCACTGACATCGATCCGTTACAATTCGGACTGATTTTTGAGCGCTTTCTCAATCCGGACCGTGTTTCGCCGCCGGACATCGACGTCGATTTCTGCGAAGCGCGCCGCGGCGAAGTTCTCGAATATGTTCGCCAAAAATACGGCGAGCGTCGCGTTGCCCAGATCATCACGTTCGGAAAGCTGAAAGCGAAGAGCGTGGTGCGCGATGTCGGCCGCGTGATGGGACTTTCCTATGCGGCGGCGGACCGGATCGCGCGGATGATTCCAAACGAGTTGAACATTACACTCGATTCGGCCGCGGAAAAAAATTCGGAATTGAAACGCGCGATCGCGACCGAAGCGCAAACGAAGCAACTGTTCGAATACGCGAAGACGCTCGAGGGCCTCTCGCGCAATGCCGGGGTGCACGCGGCCGGCGTCGTCATCGCCGATCGCGATTTGTCCGATTACATCCCGCTCTGCCGCGACGTCAAAGGCAACGACGTGATCAGCCAGTATCCGATGGGCCCGCTGAACGATCTCGGCCTGCTCAAGATGGATTTTCTCGGGTTGAAAACGTTGACCGTGATCGAGGACACGCTCGTGCTGATTCACGAACGCGAGCCGGAGTTTTCACTAAAGAACATTCCGCTCGATGACGCGGCGGCGTTCGGTCTCTACAACCGCGGCGAAACGATCGGTCTTTTCCAGATGGAGTCCGGTGGGATGACCAACCTTTCGAAGCAATTCGAGGTCAAGAAGCTCGATGACATCATCGCGTTGATTGCGCTCTATCGGCCGGGGCCGATGGAGCTGATTCCCGAGTACGTCAAAGCGAAAAAGGGAGTGACGCCGATCAAATATCTACATCCGCTCTTGGAAGAAATCTGCGCCGACACCTATGGCGTGATGATTTACCAGGAACAGGTGATGGCGGCGGCGAGCAAACTCGGGGGCTACTCTCTCGCGCAAGCCGATCTGCTTCGCCGCGCGATGGGCAAGAAGGACAAAAAAACCATGGCGAAAGAGCGCAACAACTTCATCGAAGGTTGCGCGCACACGAACAAGATCCCGGAGAAAAAAGCGAACGCGATCTTCGATTTGCTCGAAAAATTCGCGGGTTACGGATTCAACAAGAGCCACAGCGCGGCTTACGGCGTCATCAGTTATCACACGGCTTACTTAAAGGCGCATTATTCGGTCGAGTTCATGGCCGGACTCCTCAGCAACGAAATCAACAACACCGATAAAATTTCGATTTTCGTCGGCGAGTGTAAGCGAATGGGAATTTCGATCGTGCCGCCGGACATCAACAGGAGCGGTTTGAAATTCACACCTGAGTCTCAGGACGGAAAAATGGCAATCCGCTTCGGACTGGCGGCGATCAAAAACGTGGGCGAAGCCGCGATGGAGATGTCGATCCAGGATCGGGAGCGGGCAGGGGAATACATTTCGCTGGAAGATTTTTGCGGAAGAATCGGGACGCGCATCGCTAATCGCAAAATGTTGGAAAGTTTGATCAAGGCCGGCGCGTTTGATTTTGTTGGGCGCGACCGCGCGGAACTTTTTGCCTGCATCGACGAATCGCTTTCCTGCGCCGCGGCGGCGCAGCGCGATCGGACCGTTGGCCAGGTTTCGCTCTTCGACGAAGAAACTCACGCGGCAACAACGAGGAAGCGCATTGTTACTCCGTGGAGCGACCACGAAAAACTCTCCTACGAAAAAGAGCTGTTGGGATTTTATGTCAGCGGGCATCCGCTCGATGCGTATGCCGATCTTTTCGCATCAAAAAATTACCAGCCAATCAGTTCGTTAGGCGATCTGGACGATCGTTCGCAATTCAGAATCGGCGGCGCGATTGTGCAGGTGGAAAAGAAATTCACGCGACGGGAAGGGAAACCGTTCGCAGTGGTGTGGGTCGAAGACAGGACTGGCACCCTCGAGGTTGTGATTTGGAACGATGTCTACGTTGTCGTGTCGGAAATTCTTGTTCCCGGCCGGGTAGTGGAGGTGCGCGGAACGATCGACACTCGTGGCGATTCGTTGCGCGCGACGGCACAGAAAATAAGAGTACCGGGCGCGAACAAAGCCAACGACGCTTCGAACGGGAATGCCGGCCTTGGCGAGGCAACCTCTCGGCCGGAAAGATCGACCCGCCTTCGCGACGCTACGGCGGGGCAGGCCCCTGCCGAAAGTGAGCCGGCGGTACTCCTCCAATTTTCGCCGGCGACGACGAAAGAGGAATTGCGCGAAGTGCGCGAGCTCCTGGAGAGCTCGCCCGGCCGGCGCCGAGTGCAACTCCTTTTCGATCGGCCGAGTGGCGAACCGTTACGAGTCGATGCCGGCGCGGACTTGTGCGTCGAACTGACCAGCGATTTGGAGCAGAAACTCGTGCGCTGGTTGGTAACAACGAAAGCCGAGCGGCGCGGTGTCCCGATCGATTCTGCGGCCTAACGACGCCGTCCCTGTTTGTGGGCGCGGGGTGGCGAAGGTTGCGGCCGCGGGTGCACACCGACATTAAAAGCTTCGCCTTGCGGTGAGGTGCCGGCACAGAAATGGAATTCCCTTGCCGATTGATCAGCGATGGATGCGACCGCGGCAGTTCCCTCTTCTTTCAACCCCATCTTCCAATTGCCACCGAACAGGTCGCCTTGGAACTGAAGCTGTTCGATGGTCGGCGCAAGCGTGGTCTCGACTGGCACGATCTCGATTCGGCGGACACAATCTTGAACATTCGTGCTCGTATTAAAAATCGGAGCCGCACTCGAAATTCTCACAATCACATCTTTGCTGTTGCGAAAATCAACCTCGCCCTTGACCGAAAGATCGACATCTTTGGTTGCGGCATTCAGGAACTCGATCGTTCCTTGATCGCCGCTAAAAGTCAGTCGCCCGCTCGCGCGCGTCAGATCGAGCGGCGCATTTTGCAGAACACCATTTAACAACTGCACTTCGCCCGTGATGTTCGGATGCTCGAGGTTCTGACTGAGTGAGATCGTTCCGCTCAAGATTCCCTCGTTGAAAATTGCCTGATGCAGAAATTGCGGAGCGCTGGCGAGGACGACCGCAGGAAAATGAATCGTCGCCTCCAGCGGCGAAGCGAGGAACGTTTTCCAGTCCTGGCCGATTCTTAATGAAAGTTTCGCCGCCAAATCGACCGGACTCGATCCGGGGAAAGTGAAAACTGCCCGCGTGTCCCACGAACCGGAAGAAATTTTCGTGTTAAACTCGACCGGAATGGCCGCTCCAGTCGAGCCGGCGCGACCGAGCAGGAAATATTCGGATGCGTCACCGACCTTCGCTTCGATGCTGCCGGAGTAATCGCTCTCGTGCGCGACATCGATTTTGCCTTGCGCACGAATGAAATCTTTTTTCCGCGCGACTTCGAATTGCTCAAGCTCGATCGTATCAGCCTTCAGATTTATTTTGGCCGTTAATCGATCAATTTGTCTCTTAAATAGAGAGAGGGAATTTCCACTGGCAGTCAGAAATCCGCCGAGCTTGCGTTCGCGTGCGTTGAGTGTCCCTTCTATGGCGATCGCGCCCGCGAAATCGCGGGGACCGGCGCCGAAAAGTTCCGCGAATTGTCCAAGATCGGTGATCTTCCCGAGAATTTGGCCGCGGAAATCGGGATTGAGCCAGTCTGTCGATTTGGAAGGAATCGCGCCTTGACCACTCATGGTCAGCTCGTTTTTGCGTTGCTTGATGTAGAGCTGTTGGAGTTGGATCTGACGATTGTAGAAGATCGCGCCGAGCATGATCACGTCGGCGGCACGATTGCGCCAGCTCAACCCATTCAACTCGGTCCAGACGGAAGCGGTTCCTTCCAAAGGATCGCGGGGATCGCCGCGAAAAGTGAAATTGCAGGCACGAAGCGAACCACCGAGCTGATCGGTAAATCCGAGCGCCTCGGACGTTTGGGCGAGCGAAATGCCGGTCGCGGTGCCGGCGAGGTTCCAAATTGAATGTTGCCCCGGCCATTCATTCGAAATGCTCGCCCGAATTTTTCCGCCGAAGACATCGAGATCGAATTGGAGATCGGCGCGCTCTTTATCGAGCCGCGACAAATCGATGGTGATGGATTGAAGATCGACTCCACGGGCGAGATTCATCCCGCCGATGGTGAGACGATCTTCCTGCCATTTGATCGCGCCGCGGAGTTGCGAAAATGTTTGTCGAAACAGGGGCGACGTGATCGTTAATTCGCCCGCGGAAAAACGTCCGGCTTCAATTTGGCTTCCGGAAATTGCGGCGTTCCGGAGTAAAATGACGGTGGGACCGTTCTCAACTCTCAAATCGAGGTGGGCGATATTGAAATTGGCCGGGAGGAACGACTGGAGCGCCGTCCAATTGAGACGCATCGCCCGTACCTTTTCCGAGTAATCGCGACGGATTGCAGCGCGCGCTCTTTGGATCGACAAGGTCCGGACGCCGTCGCCGCGGCCGGTCAGGATTTTGGCCAGACTGAGATGGAGAATCGCGAGCTCGGCGTTGAGCTCGATTTGAGTGGCAGCGCCGGGCTCGCTCGTGACCCGGATGCGCTCTATGGAAACAGGCAGCAAAAATGGTGCGGCGATTTTGCCGAGTTCAATTTTCAATTGCTGGCGATGCGCCTGCCAGCGCAGCCAGAGACGAACCCCATTCGAGACGACGAAGGGAGCGAAGACGATCGTGCCCAACGCCACGATCAAAGCAGCGAGCGAGATCAACAACAGACGATTTTTCGGCATCGGCGCCCATTGCTTTAACGGCAAATCGTTTGCGCGCAAAGCAGCTTCGCAAAATTATCCTACTGCTTTACGGCGGGCGACTCGATCTGCGGCGCGTTGATGAAGACAAGCTTGAGCGGCTGACGCGCGCGGATCCGTTTACGTAATTGGCGTTGCAGTTCCTGCTCCGCTTCTCCCGGTAAGTCTGTCTCAAAAGCCTGGCGCCGCGCCATTTCCGAGAGCTGGGCCAATTCGTTTTGCAGGTCAGCGCCGGAAACGCGATTCCATAGCCCGTTTTCGAGCGCGAGCACGTCGACATGCTTTTCTTCGACCCCGACAATTTCAGCATGCGGGAGTTGGATCAGGATTTGGTCAGGTCGGACATCGACCGCCACGTCTTGGCGTAAATTGAATCCCGCTTTGGCAATAAATGTTCCGCTCAATTTGATTCGCTTGGAACTGCCGGCCCAGGTGTGCAGGAATTCGCGTTTGACCTTTAACTGCTTCGTTAGAATCGCCAGCTCCGCGGTGGGCGCTGCTTCATTGACTACCGTGCGATTGTTGACCGTGATTCGCGGTTGCAAATGTGCGATCTCGATCAAAGCAGAACGCAAATCTTTTCCGAGACGTTCCAGATCTTCAGTTCCCTGACCGATCGTGCGCCCGGGCCATGTTTCCACGCGCCAAAAGACGAAGACGGCCGCGCCGGCGAGAATCAACACAACCAGCGCCAATGCGGCGGGCCAGGAGATTTTTGCCGCCGTCGAAATTGAGCGTTGAGAGTTCAGCTGCCTGCTCGCGAATCCTTTCGGAGTTGGACGTTTCCTTTTTCTCCCCAAAAAAGTACCGCCCCCCACGCCCGATGGGCGTGAAGGGCGGCTGTTCCCCCCAGAACAATCTTCCAAAATCTGGCAGGTACTACCCGAGCTTAAACGGTGCCGCAACAAAAATTTATATAAATTATACAGCCCCGTTTAGGAAACCCTTCGCAAGCCCGGTGAGAATGTCGATCTTAAAGGTCATTCCGACCATTTGGGACGCGAAGAATTTCCAACTACTTGCGAAAGGTTGCGATGCGCGTTTTAATTTTACATGCGCAATGTGCGTCGGGAAAAACCGCGCAGTCTCGCCGGATCGCTTCTGGTCGCACATCCCAACATGCTCGACCCGAATTTCCGCCGAGCAGTCCTTTTTATTTCGGCGCATGATCCGGAGGACGGCGCGATTGGAGTGATTATCAATCGCCCGCTCGATAAAAGCGTGGCCGATTTGGTGAGCGAAACACCGCCGCAAAATCTGGCGGACGTCCCGGTTTTTTTTGGCGGGCCGGTGGGAAATAATCAACTGATGCTGGCCGCGTTCGAATGGCATAAGGGCGAAGGCCTGAAATTGAATCAACATTCGCTCAACCCGGACGAAGCGGTGGTAGATCTGTCCGGAGGCGCGCCCTCCATTCGCGCGTTTCTGGGTTATGCCGGATGGAGTGCTGGACAACTCGAGGCCGAGATGAAACAAAAAGCGTGGATTGTGCAAAAGCCCAGCCGTTCGGCGTTAAAATTCGAGCGCCTGTCGCGACTTTGGTTCGACATCATGAATCAGCTCGGCCCCTGGTATCGCATGCTTGCGGCCGCGCCGGACGATCCGTCGCTCAATTGAGTGACCGGTTTCGGATGTTTTATCTTGTCACTGGTCACTCGTCACTTATCACTTGCTGAGTGATCATCGGCGTCCCCAAGGAAATTAAAGAACAGGAACGGCGCATCGCGCTCGTCCCTTCTGCCGCGGAGCAATTGACGAAACGCGGACACGCCGTGTTGGTGGAGAAAAACGGCGGCATTGGCTCCGGTTATCCGGACGAGGAATATAAAAAAGCCGGCGCGGAGATCGTCGATCTGGCCACAGATGTTTTCGCGCGGGCCGACATGATCGTCAAAGTGAAGGAGCCGCTTCCGGCCGAATTTCCGCTTTTGCGAAAAGGACAAATTCTTTTCACCTATCTTCATCTCGCCGCCAGCAAAGCGCTCACCGACGCGCTGCTGAAGTCCGGCGTGACCGCCATTGCCTACGAAACGATTCAGATCGGCAACCGCTTGCCGTTGCTTGAGCCGATGAGCGAAATCGCCGGGCGGATGTCGGTGGTGATGGGCGCATATTTTTTGGCAAAACACAATGGTGGCAGCGGCGTTTTGCTCGGTGGTGTTCCGGGAGTCTTGCCCGGGCGGGTTGTTGTGATTGGCGGCGGCACTGCCGGTGTGAATGCCGCCCGCATGGCCACCGGTCTCGGAGCGGACGTGACGATTTTAGAAGTCGATCTCGAGCGAATGCGATTTCTCGACATCACCATGGGAAGCGCGCACACGCTTTATTCGAGCGAATCGCATCTGCGCGAGCTCATGCCGAATGTCGATCTTCTCATCGGCGCGGTTCTGGTCCCGGGAGCGAAGGCGCCAAAATTAATCACGCGCGCGATGTTGAAAGCGATGAAAACGGGCAGCGTGCTGGTGGACATCGCGATCGATCAGGGCGGCTGCGCCGAAACATCGCGACCGACCACGCATTTGCAGCCTATCTATGTCGAAGAAGGCGTCACCCACTATTGCGTTGCCAATATGCCGGCGGCGTATGCCCGCACCGCCACTCAGGCATTAACCAACATTACCTATCGGTACGTCGAATTGCTTGCCGATTTCGGATTGGACGAGGCATGCAAGAAACAGCCGGCGCTGATTGGCGGTATCAACACCCGAGACGGCAAGCTGACCTGCCACGCCGTGGCCGAGGCGCATGGCTTGAAATATGACGCGCCGTTGTAAAGCGCACGGCCGAAATGCATTCTTGATGCGAAATACCAATTAACCGAAGGTCTCCAACTATGAAGAAATTAATCTGCATCCTGGCTGGCGCCGCGCTTCTGGCGGCTTGCGAACAAAAAACCGAAACGGTCGCCCCGGCGGCAAGCGCTTCCCCGGAAGCGACTACCGGAACAACTACGACGAGTCCCGCGCCAACACCTTAAATAATTGGTCCTCTGATTCGTCCAATACCTACATGAACAAATACGTATGCCTCGTGATTGGTGCCGCGCTTCTGGCGGCTTGTGAGCAAAAAGAAACAACGGTGACGAATCCGCCCGCGGAGAAGAAAGAAAGCAACACTACGATTGTGAACCCGTCGCCAGCCACTTCAACAAAGACGGAGACCAAGACGGACATCAACGTCAATACGTCTCCTTCTCCATAGACCGGCGCCATCGAATTATTTGCGAAGTCTTTCGTTCGCTGTGGCGAACGAAAGACTTTTGCTGTACCGAAATAATGGTAGGGGCGGTTCACCGAACCGCTCGCGGGCGATTGAGGTCAATCGACCCTACCTGACTGGTTCCAGTCTTCTTTCGTGTTAAAGCAACATCATCAGCACGATCAAACGCTTCACATTTCCCAAGAGTCGCCGCCTGACTCAGTCCGCGGAATTCGCGCAGGTAAAAAAGAACGGCCGCGTCTACCGCGGCCGATCGGTCTTGCTTAGCATCCTTCGAGCGAATGACGCCACTCGTTTTCGCGCTGGCTTTATCACCTCTCGCGCGCTCGGGCCCGCGGTTGCGCGGAACCGCGTGCGCCGGCGCCTGCGCGAAATTGTTCGCAAACATCAACGCGAGATCGTTGACGGGATATGGATTGTAACGATCGCGCGCGCGAACGCCGTCGGTGCAACCTATCAGCAGCTGGAAGTTGAGTGGTTGCGTCTGGCCAAGCGCGCTTCTATTCTAGCGACTCCATGCTGAAAATTCTCCGCGCTCTTATTCGCTTTTATCAGCTCACGATTTCGCCTTTGCTCTCGACCCTCGGTGGTCCGGGCTCGGGATGCCGATTTGAACCCACCTGCTCCCGTTACTTTTTGGAGGCCGTCGAAACACACGGCATTATTTCGGGGGGCTGGCTTGGTTTGAAACGGCTGGCGCGCTGTCAGCCCTGGGGCGGTTGCGGACACGATCCGGTCCCGAAAGAAATTTGCGCTCGAAACGTTGCCAAATCGCTGCTCTGTGAATAGCGGGCGCTACCAATTTTATGGATCGAACCGCGTGGATTGCCATTATACTTTGCGTCATCGGATTGGTGGTGTGGGAATGGTGGGTCGCCAAACAAACGCCGCGGCCGCGGTCGCTGACATCTGCGCAGTTGTCTCCCGCGCCAACGCCGCTCGCAGGAACTAGTCCGTCGGCAGTTCCGCTGACTGCGTCTTCGCCTCCTTCTGCCGCGACTGGGACTCCGGCGCCCGAAGCAACCCCGGCCTTCGCCGAGAAAATCGAAACGTTGCGGAACGACGATGTCGAACTTCGCCTAACGAATCGCGGCGGTGGGATTCGGGAAGCCGT
>WNGC01003545.1_pt1 | contig 13879 bp, 14 predicted proteins | sample 5400051 | NCBI WGS metagenome assembly WNGC01 (sample SAMN13153368, study PRJNA577476) | soil metagenome | isolation source: 20 cm soil or saprolite under grassland replicate 2 | place: USA:California | collected 2016-06-15 | reverse complement strand
GGAAGTCACGAGAATCCCTGGCGCGCATCGACCGACACGTTCGCGAGGTGCCGGACGACAAGGCGCGGTACACGGAGATCGCGCGCGAATACGCGGCGATGGCCGAGGATCAAAGAGCGCATACGTTGATTGTGTCAGGCACGAATTCGGCACGACGTGAACTGAATACACTCATTCGCAGGGAGCTCGGCATCGAGGGCACCGGCCAGGAATTCGAGACGCTGTCGCGCAAGGACCTGACCCAAGCAGAACGGCGCAATGCGCCAAGCTACCGGATAGGCGACTACGTACAGCCCGAGAAGGACTATGGCCGCACAGGCCTCAAGCACGGGGAGCTCTATCGGGTCGCGGAGATCGAAGCGCGCAACCGGCTTGTCCTCGCCGGCGAGGACGGAAGACGCCTCGAAATCAATCCGCGCCACCACGCTCAACTGAGCGTCTACGAAAAGACACGCAGCGAGCTTGCACCGGGTGACTGGGCACGGATCACCCGCAATTCACCCGCTCTGGATGTCTCGAACGGGGATCGTATGCGGGTGCTCGACGTCAGCGCGGAACGCATCGGGCTCGAGAACGAGAAGGGAAGGCGCATCGAACTGGACGGTGGCCGCCCCCTTCACCTCGAACACGCCTACGCGACGACCGTGCACAGCGCCCAGGGGCTGTCGACCGATCGGATGATGGTCGATCTGGATACTCGGAGCCTGACCACGGGAAAGGATCTGTACTACGTCGCGATCAGCCGCGCCCGCTACGAGGCGACGGTATACACGAACTCGCGGCCCGAACTCCCGGCGGCTATCAGCCGGGAGCCCATCAAGACCGCGGCGCTCGATATTCAACGCGAGCGCGAAGCGCCGCGGATGGGGAAGACCGCATGACTCTTTCCGGAGACTCCCAGTGAGCAAGGTTGTCAGCGTGCGCTTGTCCGACGTAGAGGACGTGCGGATCAGGGGAGCCGCCGCGATGACCGGGTTGTCGGTTTCGGCGTATCTCAAGTGGCTCGTGACCAACGGAAAGACGGGCACGCAAAACGATACTGAGATGCTCTTGCGCCGGCTCGATGAACTTTTCGCCGCCGTCGCGAACTCCGGTGCAGCCAGAGCAGAGGACCGCATCGTTCCCCTCGTGGGCTTGCCCGCGCGAAGCGCATTTGTCAGGCGCCTCAAGGAGCGCGGGATGGCGTCGAGCACGATCCGTCAGGTTGAAGCGACCATGGACGAGTTGGAGGGAAAGGTTGCGCACGGAGCGATTCTGGTGAATACAAACGTAAACACGGAAAAGCATGCGTAGCAATAGCTTGAACGGGAAACGTCGTACCTCTGTATACGTGTGTTTACAAGGAAAACGAATGCCGACGCGGAGTTACAAGCACCTTGTAGGTGCGTATGTTGTGGTGGTGGGGTTTTCGGGCGTTAAAGACGCCCGAAAGAGCGTAGTTCGCTGCCGACGCTCTGCGGAGGCTCACTCACCAACACCGAAGTCATCAGCTGCATGCAAACACTGGACAGATACTGGACAGAATCTGGACAAACACTGGACAGATACTGGACAAAGACTGGACAACAGGCCGAGGAACCGGCCAGCGAGGGGCGAATGAATTCCCTGCATGGCCTCGCTCCGAAGGCGAAGGCGCGGAGGTTTCGCGCTCTTCTGCCGGTCATCGAGGCCAAGATCCAAGCCGGGGTGTGCCACGCGGACATCATGCGGGCTCTGAAGGAGCAGGGGCTCGCGCTCCTCGAAAACACGTACTTCACCTATCTCCGGCGCTATCGCGGAAAGCAGTCGATCGCGGAGCGGCGAGGGGCGCAAGCCGCGGCGCCTTCGGCGGTACCGGCAGCGGCCGAGTCGCTACCCGTTGCTGGTCAATCCGGAGAGCACGCAGCGCACAGGCCGCCGACGTTCGACTACGACCCACGCGGCATTCCCGAACTTTTGAAATGAGGATCCCCATGCAAAACACCATTCACTTTGTTCTCCAGGCCAAGGGCGGCATAGGCAAGTCGTTCGTGAGCACGCTGCTCGCGCAGTACCTGCTCAACGAGACAGGTGCCGTGCGCTGCTTCGATACCGATCAGGAGAACACCACGTTCACGCATTACGAGGCGTTGAACGTGCGGCACGTGACGGTAGCCAACTCCTCGCGGCTGATCGAGCCGAAGAAATTCGACGGGCTGATGGAAACGCTGTTGACCGAGGAAGGCAACTTCGTAATCGACACGGGCGCGAACACCTTCTCGAACCTGCTCGCCTACATGGTCGAAAACGAGGTCTTCCCGATGCTGGCGGATGCCGGCAAGACGACCTACGTTCACACTATCGTGGGCGGCGGCGACACGCTCGCGGACACAGCGAACGGGTTCCACGCCATCGCCCAGAAGGTGAACGGGACCAGCGTCGTGCTCTGGTTCAACGAGCACTTCGGGGAGATCAAGACGGCGGAGGGAAAGCCGTTCACGGAGACCCAGGCGTACCGGCAGAGCGCCGGAAAGCTCACCGGCGTGGTGACGCTCTTCAAGCGCAATACCGCAACCTACGGTGAGGATATTCGCAAGCTCAACACGAAACGCCATACGGTCGCCCAGGCGCTCGCGTCGGGCGACTACTCCCTGATGGAGAAACAGCGCATCAAGACGTTCAGTCGCGACGTGTTCGGTCAACTGGGTGCGCTCAATTGGTGATGGATACGCGTCGGCTGTGCGCCGCCATTTTCGAGCGGAGCGGGATCGCCGTCGATGAGCACGATCCGATCGTGGCGGTGCTCGCCGCATCAGCGGAGCAAACCGAGGAAATCGGTGAGCGACTGCTGAGTCGGACGAGTCCGGTGCGCATCGCTCTTGCCGTCACGGTCGCCGCCGCGATCTTTGCTGCGACGGGGACCGTGATGGGGTGGGTCTTAGCGGCGCAGCGATTCGAAGCGGACCGCGCCGAATGGCTGCGCCAGCAAAGCGATCCTCGCCTGACTGCGCTGCTGCAATCGGAGCAGGGCAGGGCAGGCGTGCGGCTCGCCGAGCTCGGTGTGGCGGCCCTGCTAGCCAACTGCAGCGGGCGCCCCTCCTGGCGCGTCCGAGACGGTTATTGCATTCCAATCAGCTCAGATGGACTGCCAGACGGTTTCAGGGTGGGCGAAATTCGAACATCGTTCAAGGATGGCACATGACCACCAAACATCTACCCACGCGGGTGACTCGAGGAATCGGGGATCGCCTATTGCATCCGTCGATTCCGGAACTGGGGGCCGCCCCGTCCCGAAGTCCCTCGGGGCAGGGCGGGCCAGCGCGCACAACGATTCAGAAACAGTCGTTTTCGATCGGGGAATTTTGCCGGCTGAACGATATTTCTCGATCTTTCTTCTACATGCTGCGAATAAGGGGTAAGGCGCCGCGGGTCATGAAGGTGGGACGGCGCACCCTGATCTCAGCCGAGGCGGCTGCAGAATGGCGCAAGAACATGGAGTACATGACGAGCGCCGATCAAAGGACCACGTGATGCGGTCGATCGGGAAACACAGGGGGCGCGCGAGTGTCTTCTTTGCCGCACGCTCCCGGGTTGACGCCCTGATGCTTATAAGCTACACTTAGCGCTGATGGCCGAAATCACCGTTTTGCACTACCAGACGGCGGCCAGAAGGATTCCATTCCAGGAATGGGTCGATTCTCTTAACGACAAGTCGGTCCAGGCCGCTGTTCTGGCAAGAGTGAACCGATTGAGGCTGGGGACATTTGGCGATTGGAAGTCGATAGGCGACGGAGTGTGTGAGCTGCGCATTCATCAGGGTGCGGGCTACCGCCTCTATTTCGGGCGACGCGGGCAAACGGTAGTGATCCTGCTCGCTGGAGGCGAGAAGCGATCACAGGACGCCGATATCAAAACTGCGAAGCAATACTGGAAAGACTATGAGACACGCACGAAAGCACCTAGCGGCAGCCGTTCCGCATGAGGACTGGCTGCTTGAGCGCCTGCGCGATTCCGAGCTCGCGGCGGAGTATCTGAACGCGGCCTTGGCCGAAGGCGATCAAGGTGTGTTCATGCTCGCGCTGCGAGACGTCGCCAAAGCGCGCGGGGGCGTGTCCGCGGTGGCGAAGCACTCCGGACTGAACCGGGTGGCGCTTTCGCGATCGCTGTCACCCGAGGGGAACCCGGAGTTGGATAGCCTGAATCGGATTCTTGAAGCAACGGGGTTGCGGCTCGTGGTTGCGAGCGGTAAGAAGGCCGCCTCCAGACGCCGAGTAGTGGCGACAGCGAGAGTTGCCGCTCGAAAGGCGGCGTGACGGCTTGCCAGGGGCGCGTAGTTCACGACCCTAGAAGCTGTCGGCGCCTTCGAGCACCAGTCCCTTGACCTTGTCGAACATGGTGCTGCTCGATCATCCGTACCGACGTACCAGTGTTTTCAGAGAGCACCTGTATGTTGACCCCCGCGAGAAGCGCGAGCGATATATGCGTGTGGCGCAACGCATAGAACGTGGTCTCCTCGGGTAGCTTCGCCGTTGTCACGGCGGCATCAAATGGCCTTTGATGGTGGTTCTTGCCCCACTGCGCGCCGTCGGTTCGTGGCAGGAGAAGGGTGTTCGCCTTCCGGCCAACTGCGATTGAGGAGAAGAACGCTACCGCCTCGTTCGAGAGATAAACGGTACGCGCGCCGGTCTTGCCGCCAGCGATATCAAGTGTTCCGGTCGATCCATCGAACTCGTGTACGCGAAGGTTGACCAATTCGCCGAAGCGCGCGCCGGTGAGGAGCGCAGCTTGCACTAGGCGCCGAAAGGCCTCGGGCTCACAATGGGAGAGCAAGGTCCTGGCGTCTGCTGCTGTAAGAAATATTTTTCTGGCGCCCCCGCCTTTCAGCCGCTTCACCATGCGCCAGGCGGTGTCGTCCGCTACTAATCGATCGTCCTTCCACGCGCGGTTTAGGGCGGCCTTTAGAATGTTTACAAGTCGGTTCACCGTGTCTGGCTTTCGGTCCTTCACGGCTTTGTCGCGCCAGCTCGTGATAGCGGAAGCCTGCAGCTTCGCGAGTGGGATATTTCCGAATTCCGGCTTGAGGATTGCCTTGATTCGTGCCTCGGTGTCTTTCACCGTACTTTCGGGGTTCGCGGCCTTCAGGTGCTCGAGATAGCGATCGAGCACATCCGCCACGGTGCACTTTGCAGACGCGGCGGCCGGGATCTGGAAATACTTGCGCGCCTCAGCAAGTGCAGCGGCGTAGGCGAGCCCGCTGCCGTCGTTGAGGTCGTCGGCAATGCCGAGGGCAGCATACGTCTGTCGACCCTCATCGCCGCGCATGCGCGCAATCCACGTGCCGCCGGTTTTTCCCTTGCGATAACCGAGCGCACAACCGCGCACGATCGGCACCCAATAGGGCTCGCGGCGCGCTCGGAATTTTGCGCGCGCAGAGGCCGTTCCGATGTTGCCGCCTTGCTTGATCCGCATCGTTCTCCGTTACCGCCGTTAAGTTAGTCAGTTCGTACGGACGTTGTACGGAAAAAGCGTACAAAAATCCGTATGGACGGTAACGGATGACAGTATACTAAGCTGTTGAAGCAAAAGAGAAGAGAAAAACGTCGGTGGACTCTGGTGGACGTTTTAATCGCTCTTTCACGGCGGTAACACCGGTTCGAATCCGGTTGGGGACGCCAGAAAAACCGAATGGTGTTCGCCAGCCAGGTCTTAGAGGCCAGAGCATTCCTTGAAGAGCGGGGACTGATGGGAAGCGTTCAGGTCCTCAGGAAATCCCGATATCGCGAGCAGGTAATGGATGAACTCGTGCCGGAGGGTTGAGGTGCCCGCAAGCCGTCCGGTTGCCGGGTTTCCCGCATAGTAGCGACTGTCCAAGATGGACTGCGGGGTTGCGCGGATCAGGCCCGTATCGAGGAAGGTGTTTCCCCGCCCGATCGTCGCGTAGCCAGTCTCGTCCATGATCACGGCAACCACGAGCGGCCCGCCCGTGACGATCTGGGCGCACGTCTCGGTCGCGCGGTATGGTTCCGCGATAAGGTCTTCGAAGTCGGCTTGGCTGAGCTCGAGCGAGCCGGGCAGGTTGCGCAGGCGCGTGCCATCCGGCGAGCTGAGATCATAGGCGTAGCCGTAGCCGTGATTGTCGTTCGACTCGACGCCGCTACAACCTGTGAGCAGCACGGCTAGCGCCGATGCGGCCAGAATGCTTCGCATGATCCCCCCCAGCGGAGCAATCTTAGCACCACATGCTCCAGGGGGTCGAACGGCTGAGCAGAATCAGTCGGGCTTCGCACCCGTCTCGCGAACCACCTTGCCCCATTTCACGATTTCCGCCTTCACGTAGTCGGCGGCCTGCGGCTGCGGGCCGCCTACCGGGTCGAACGCGCTGAAAGCAAGCCGCTCGCGTATCTCGGGGTTGCGAAGGGCGCCGTTGACCGCTTCATTCAGCTTCCGCACGATGGCCGCGGGCGTGCCCGCGGGGACGAACACTCCGACCCAGGTGTAGTCCTCCACGCCAGGAAAGCCCGCTTCCGCAAAAGTCGGGACATCGGGAAGCGCCGCGATGCGCTTCGCGCTCGAGACGGCGAGGGCGCGGAGCTTCCCGGCCTTGATCTGCGGCAGCGGTCCGGAGATAGCCATGCAGCCTATCGGCGGCTCGCCCTGGACCACTGCGGTGACCGCCAGCCCGGCGCCGCGGAAGTGAATCGGCGTGATGTCGAGCTTCGCGATCACCCGCAGTATGTTCTCTCCGGTCAGGTGGGGGGTCGTCCCGCTGCCGGGAGAAGCGAACGCGATCTTCTTGCCCCTCGACTGGCTGATGAGCTCGGGCAGCGTTCGCGCCGGCACGCTCGCGTTTACGAAGATCATATTCGGCTGCGACGCGGGAATCGCCACCGCGATGAAATCGCGCTCGGCGTCGTACCCCGGATTGGAATAGAGGCTCGCGTTCACGGCGATCGCGGACGAGGTCATGAGCACGGTATAGCCGTCGGACGCTGATTTCGCGGCCGCGGCGGCGCCGATGTTTCCGCCCGCTCCGGCACGGTTCTCGACAACGAACTGCTGGCCCAGGGTTTCGTTGAGCTTTGCGCCCACGATCCTCGCGATGATGTCGACCGGGCCGCCGGGCGCGAAGGGGACGATGACGCGCACCGGCTTGTTCGGCCAGTCCTGCGCGAAGCAGGCGCCGGCGAGCGCCCACGCGGCGAGCGCGACAGAGAGTTTTCTCCTCATGAATTTCCTCCTTCTGCTCTCGGTCATCTTATCACCGCCCATGCGGCGCGACTCAAGCTGCGATAAAGTAGCGGCTCGCGTTTTCTCCTCACGATTGAAAAAAGGAATTTCCATGCCCGCGCGCAAGCTCACCCGCCAGGATCTTCGCGATGCCGCGGAGAAATACAAGAACTGGGGCAGGTGGGGTCCCAGCGATGAAATCGGCACGCTGAACCACACGCGGCCCGAGGACATCGTCGCTGCGGCGCGCCTGGTGAAAAAGGGGAAGGTGATCTCCCTCGCGCTCAACTTCGACAACAACGGTCCCCAGGGCGCGAAGAGCAAGTACCCGGCCATGGGGCGGATCAATCCGGTGCATACGATGCTGCGCACGGGCACCGACGCGTATTCCGGGGTGCTCGACCACAGGGGAATCCGCGCCGCGGACGACATGGTGGTGATGCCCTTGCAGTGCGGTACGCAATGGGACGGCCTGGGCCATGTCTTCTACGAGAACTCCATGTGGAACGGCTACGACTGCCGCGAGGTCACCTCCAACGGCGCGCAGAAATGCGGCATCGAGAAGACGAAGGCGAGGATGGTCGGCCGCGGCGTGTTCCTCGACGTTCCGCGCGCTTTGCGAAAGAAATACCTGGACGACGGCTACGCGATCACGTGCGACGACCTCGACAAGACGGCGGAGATGCAGGGTGTGAAGATGAAGAGCGGCGACTTCGTGATCGTGCGCACCGGGCAAATGGAAGCGAAACTCGAGGCCGGCAGCTGGGACGGCTATCCGGGCGGAGATGCGCCCGGATTCGCGTTCGAGACGCTCGAGTGGATCCAGCGCACCGAGCTCGCGGCGCTCGCTTCGGACACCTGGGGCTGCGAGGTGCGCCCCAACGAGACCGAGGCCGGCATCAACCAGCCCTGGCACTGGATCACGATCCCGATCATGGGCATGACCATGGGCGAGATCTTCTACGTGAAGGAGCTCGCCGAAGATTGCGCGGCAGACAAGGTGTACGAGTTCCTGTTCGTCGCGCCGGCGATCCCGATCACCGGCGCCGTCGGCTCGCCTACCAATCCCCTCGCGATCAAGTAGCCATGGCCAAGATTAGCGGCGCCCAGTGCCTCGCCGACATGCTCGCCGGCTACGGTGTCACCCACGTCTTCATGGTCCCCGCCGTGTTGCGCAGGACCTTCGCCGAGATGGAGCGCCGCACGAAGATCAAGCGCATCCACACCCACGGCGAGAAATCGGCGGCCTACATGGCCGACGGCTATGCGCGCGCCTCGGGGAGGCCGGGCATCTGCATGGCGCAGGTGATCGGCGCGCTGAATCTCGCCGCGGGCCTGCGCGACGCACACCTCGCGCACTCGCCGGTGATCGCGTTCACCGGCGGGCGCGATCCCAAGACCAAGTTCCGCAGGGTCTACCAGGAAGTGGACGACGTGCCGGCCTTCGAGCCGGTGACCAAGTTCAACGCGACCGTCGACGATGTGGCGCGCTTTCCAGACATGTTGCGCCAGGCGTTTCGCGTGGCGGTCTCGGGAACGCCGGGACCGGTGCATCTGCAGTTTCGCGGCAACGAAGGACAGGTCGACGCTGAAGAAGCGGACATGGAGCCGCTCGTCGAGCAGCAATTCGCGCGCGTGCCGCCGTTTCGCCCCGAGCCGGAGGACGGGAGCGTGCGCGCCGCGCTCAGGATTCTCCATGAGGCAGAGCGGCCCGTCATCGTCGCGGGGGGCGGGGTGCGCGCATCGCGCGCGGGCAGAGACCTGGTCGCCCTCGCGGAGAAGCTTTCGATTCCCGTCGCGACCTCGCTCAACGGCAAGGATTCCATTCCCGGGGTCCATGCGCTTTCGGTCGGCGTCGTGGGGACGTATTCGCGCGAGAGCGCGAACCGCGTCGTAGCGCAGGCGGATCTCGTGTGCTTCATCGGCACTGAGACCGGAGGAATGACGACGCATTTCTGGGCGGTCCCGAAGATCGGGGTCCGCGCCATCCAGATCGACCTCGATCCGGAAGCGCTCGGGCGCAACTACCCGCTCGAGGCCTCCGTGCTCGGCGACATCAAGGTCGTGCTCGAGCGCATGCTCGCGCACGCCGACGGCAGGACCGCGGCGAAGAGAAAACCCTGGGTCGAGCAGGCGCGCTCGATCTGCAAGGAGTGGGTTGCGAAATACGGCGCGCAGCTCGCCTCGGACGCCGTTCCGATCCGGCCGGAGCGCATGTGCGGCGAGTTGACGAAGAACGTGCCGGAAGACGCGATCGTCGTGGTCGACACCGGTCACGCGGGCATGTGGATGGGAGGGATGTACGATCTGCGCGCGCCGACTCAGAGCTACATGAGGAGCGCCGGGCACCTCGGCTGGGCGTTCCCGGCGGGGCTCGGAGCGAAATGCGGAGCTCCGGAGCGGCCCGTCGTCGTGTTCACCGGAGACGCGGGCCTCTGGTACCACATCGGCGAGATCGAGACCGCGGTGCGGTGGAAGATCAACTCGGTCACCGTCGTGAACAACAACGCGAGCGGCAATCAGTCCAAGCGCGGCTTCGACCGCGTCTACGGCGGGCAGCAGACCGAGCAGGCGCGCGAGCTCTGGACCTACAGGCCGGTCAACTTCGCGCGCATTGCCGAGGAAATCGGAGCGCTCGGCATCCGCGTCGAGAAACCGGGCGAGCTCGCGCCGGCGATCCAGCGCGCGCTCAAGGCCGATCGCCCGGCGATCGTGGACGTGGTGACCGACATCGAGGCGCTGGCTCCCACCGCGGTCACCTAGATGCTAAAATTCGCGCGTTTACGCGGCATTCAGCTCGAATCTCCGGGAGCGAAGGGGCGTTAGCTCAGCTGGTAGAGCAGCGGACTCTTAATCCGTTGGTCGTAGGTTCGATCCCTACACGCCCTACCAAGCCTTCATGGAGCCGCGGCGGCGCCCCCGGAGCGCCGTGCGGGAAGGCTGCGCCTCGACACCACGCCCGAGATCCACTTCACCGAGCGTCGCGCCCGCTCCGCCACCATGGGCAGCGGGAGCTGGCGGTAGTCGTCGTTGAAGACCTCGAAGCTGTAGTCGCCTCGATAGCCCATTTCGTCCAGGGTGCGGACCATCTCCGCAACCCGCGCGCTGTGCACGCCTTCGCCGGGAAAAACCCGGTAGTGCCGCGCGGTTTCGATGCGATCGTCCGGGGAGCGGATTTCCTCCCACATGAAGTCGGAAAGCTGCACCAGGAACACCTTGGCGGGATCGATCTCCTGCAGAGCGTCGAGGCGCGTCTTGTTGGCGAAGATGTGAAACGAATCGAGCGCGAGGCCCAGGTTGGCGCGGTCGGCCCTTTGCACGAGGTCGGCCGCGTGCGGAAATTCGTTCACGTGCCGGCCCCACGACAGGGCTTCATAGGCGATGCGGATGTTCAGGGGCAGGGCGAGCATCGCGAGCTTTTGCAGGTCTTTTGTCAGCGATTCCGGGTCGCCGACCGCATGCGCCGAAGTCGACGAGCACGCGAGCAGCACCTCCGAGCCGAGCGCGCGGCACATCCCCAGCATCGCCTTCGCCACGTCGACCTTGTAGGCGTGCAGGTGGCCCGACAGGCCCTCGAAATCGCGCAGGACCTGGAACCCGGTGACGCGCAAGCCGCTTGCGCGCACCGCCGCGACCGCGGCGTCCTCGCCTCCGGGATGTCCGACGAGATCGGCCGCGGAAAGCATGACCTGGGTGAAGCCCGCGCCCTGGATTGCGCGCAGCTTCGCTTCCAGCGGCCCGGCGAGCGTGATCGTGTCCATGCCGAAGTTGTCGAGGTTCATGGCTTCAGGTGGCTCACCACCAGCTCGAAATTGACTCCGCCGAGATAAGCCTGCGTCAGCGCGCCCTTCTGGCTGGGCTGCACCGGACCGCGTTCCACGAAAGCGATTCCGCGTTCCTGCAGGGCGCGCGTGGCCGCCGGAACATCGCGCGCGCCGAGGCCGAGGCGCACCAGCGCCTCGTCCCAGCGGATCTCCTCCGATCCGGGCGGCGGCTCGATCAGCTGCAGGTAGAACTTGCGGCAGGGGCTCTCGAGCAGCGTGCCTCTCGGCAGAATGCCGAAGTATTGGCCCTGCGGCAGCACCGAAAAGCCGAACAGGCTTCGATAGAAATCCAGCCAGTCGGCGGTGCGGTCGACGAGGATGGCTTGCACCACGCCGAAGTAGTGCAGGCCGGCGAGCGCGGGCGGCCGGGGATCGGCGCCCGCGAGCGGCACGAAATCGACGTCGTAAATGGAGAAATCGCCGTGACGGTCGACGAAGTAGACAAGGCTGTCGCCCACGCCGTGGATTCCCGGGATGTTCAGCTCCATGGCGGACGCCCTCGTCGGAATGTCCCAGGCGCCGAGCTCGAGCGCGCGCCGATGCGCGTAGGCGGCATCGCGCACCCGCAGCGCGATCGCTGCAAGTGCCGGCGTGCTCCCCGGGGAGGACAGCCCCGGCAGCGCATCCGGATGTGCATTGACGATCAGGTTCATCGAACCCTGGCGGTACAGCAGCACGTCGCGCGAACGATGCCGCGCGACGGCAGAGAACCCCATTTTCTGCAGCAAGGCGCCGAACTCCTGCGGCTGGGAGGTCGCGTACTCGATGAACTCGATTCCGTCGAGCCCGAGCGTGTTGCTCGGCGCGGGGAAGGGCTCGTGGGCGCTCACGGGGTTTCTCCTCGGACGCAATATTAGGCCCTAGCGGCAGCCGGCGCTCGATCGCGGGCCGCCGCGGCGCTTGCTTGCCTCCGGCTTAGCGAGTAGCATCGCGGTTCTCCGGTCGCAAGAAGCGCCGCCGGCATTCGAAGTGCCGGAATTTCAAAAAAGGTTCGCGTGGGTACAGGTTGGCAATTGCTCGAAGGCGTCGCAGCGCTGCTGCTCTCGATCGCCGTCACGTACTGGCTCTTCGTTTCCCCCTCCCGCACCAGGCGCGAGCGGCAGCGCCTCGCTCGCGAGCTGCAGGATCCCCGCCGCCCGTAGTTCTCTGTCTTCCCGAAGTCCGGGAGGCGCGTTAACTCTGTACTCCGAAGACGCGGCGCGCGAGCGCGTACCCCATGCGTATTCCTGTTATGTATCAACTGAGTATCGTGCCGTATTAAAGTAATTTATAGCACACCTGTAGACTGAGCTCGGAGCGCCCGGGGCGCGAGCGTTGCAATGGTTCCTCGAAAAAGATTCTGAGGCTTCGAGGGAAAAGGCCCTAGTAATTGAAAACTAAGTCTTTTCACCGCCGTCACGAGGCGGTAGACTTACGCGCAGTCAAGGCGCTGCGAAGTGAGGAACGGCAGCCTTGGCGCTGGAGGGAACCTGTTTTGAAGCCGACTGATATCGGTGCACCGGATTATTTCCACAAAGTCGTAGATTGCCAGTGGGCCTGTCCGGCCCATACCCCAGTCCCCGAATACATCCGCTTGATCGCCGCGGGGCGTTACGACGACGCCTACATGGTGAACTGGTACTCCAACGTTTTCCCCGGGATACTCGGGCGCACCTGCGACCGTCCCTGCGAGCCCGCGTGCAGGCGAGGGCGCGTCGAGGAAAACAACGGCGAAAAACCCGAGCCCGTGGCGATCTGCCGCCTGAAACGCGTCGCCGCCGACAACAAGGGCGACGTCAGGGCGAAGATGCCGAAGGCCGCAGCGAAGAGGAACGGCAAGCGCGTTGCCTGCATCGGCGCCGGCCCCGCGTCGCTCACCGTCGCGCGCGATCTCGCGCCGCTCGGCTACTCGGTCACCGTATTCGATCAGGACCCGCGCGCGGGCGGCATGATCTGGTCGCAGATCCCGCGCTTCCGCCTGCCGATGGAAGTGATCGACGAGGAGGTGGGCTATATCCTCGATCTCGGAGTCGAATTCAAGGGCGGCACCAAGATCGCGAGCATGAAGAAGCTGCTCTCGGAGGATTACGACGCGATCTTCGTCGGCTCCGGCGCGCCGCGCGGGCGCGACCTCGACATTCCCGGGCGCAGGGAAGCGGCGAAGAACATCCACATCGGCATCGACTGGCTGTCGTCGGTCTCGTTCGGCCACACCGACAAGATCGGCAGGCGCGTGATCGTGCTGGGCGGCGGCAATACCGCGATGGACTGCTGCCGGTCCTCGAAACGCCTCGGCGGCGAGGACGTGAAGGTCATCGTGCGCTCGGGCTTCGAGGAGATGAAGGCCTCGCCTTGGGAGAAAGAGGACGCGCAGCACGAAGGCATTCCCATCCTCAACTATCTCGTCCCCAGGAGCTTCGAGCACGACAACGGCAGGCTCACCGGAATGATATTCGAGAAAGTGAAAGCGGTGCGCGACGAGAAAGGGAGACGCAGCCTCGTTCCCACCGGAGAGCCGGATCAGCGCTTCGAGTGCGACGACGTCCTGGTCGCGGTCGGGCAGGAAAACGCCTTTCCCTGGGTCGAACGGGACAGCGGCATCGAGTTCGACAAGAACGGCATGCCGGTCGTTGACAAGGTCACCATGCAGTCCACTCAAGCCAAGGTTTTCTTCGGCGGCGACTCGGCGTTCGGGCCGAAGAACATTATCTGGGCCGTGGCCCATGGGCACGACGCCGCGATCTCGATCGACAAGCTCCTGAACGGCGAGGACATCCGCGAGCGCCCGTCGCCCATCGTGAACCTCTCCAGCCAGAAGATGGGCATCCACGAGTGGAGCTACGACAACGCGATCTCGCCCGACGAACGCTACAAGGTTCCGTGGAAGGACA
>WNGC01001562.1_pt1 | contig 13888 bp, 11 predicted proteins | sample 5400051 | NCBI WGS metagenome assembly WNGC01 (sample SAMN13153368, study PRJNA577476) | soil metagenome | isolation source: 20 cm soil or saprolite under grassland replicate 2 | place: USA:California | collected 2016-06-15 | reverse complement strand
CGGATGGAAGGGTGGCGACAGGAGCGGCTTGGCTCAAGGGCAGGAACTCACAGGGAGGAAGAGAAGAACAAAAACATCCTCAAAGAAAGAAAAAAAGAAGAAAAACATGCTTGACACTCACCGGCCTTCTCATGGAAGGGCATTGCCATCTTCCAGTTTCGAGAAGGCCATATCCTTTCGGGTTTCGCGCTTGGCGACACAGAAAGCCTGAAGCGCCAGATTGCTCAAACATGAAAACAAAGCCGCGCGGGGGATTGGCATCCCCGCGCGGCTTTCGAGACAACCGTCAGTCTCTACTCTATTGCTTGTTGGGTTTGTTAGGTTCGGACTTTGGCTCGGATTTTGGTTCCGGCTTGCTCGCCGCAGGCTGCTTGGACGCGCCCTGTTCGCCGGCCTGAGCCTGCGAAACCAGGAGCATCCGCGTGCCGCTTTCCAGATGCACGTTCTTCCCTGCGGAAGTGATCACCGAACCCTCTGTGGCATTCGAGCCAGCCGCGCTCAGGTTCAGACCGTTCAGGCCAAAGACGCCTTGGCTGTTTGAAGTGAGTTGGCCCGCGGTGTTCAAGCCGCCGACTGCCCCCTTCGAGGTACCGGCGATGCTCCCGCCTGCGTTTGCCGCGGAGTTTACGGTTCCGCCCGCAACTCCTCCCACGTTGGCCGCCGTGTTTGTCACCGTGCCTGCGGCACCACCCGCGGTGGAAGTCACGCCGCCAAGTGCGCCGCGTCCGCCGGCCATCCCTGATCCGGCTGCCGAAGCGCCCATGCCACCCATCGTGTCCATGTCCGATCCAGCGGCCGACGCGCTACTCTGCGCCGAGGCAATCGCCTGGATTCCCGCGTTCAACGGAATCTCCTGGCCGTTTTTCAGGATCGCCTTGTCGAACACGATCCCCAGCGACGATTCCGATTCGCCCTTGCCGCGCGCCGAAGCCTGCGTCACGTGCCCGACAAGTTTCGAACCCTTGGGTATCACCGTTTTCCCTTCGGACTTAACGGCTTCCGTGTTGTGCGCGTTTACAGGATCGCCCGGCTTGCACTTTTTCGAATCGATTGGCGAACTCAGCGCGGCGTTGAACGCCGTGCCAGTTGCCAGTGAACCGTTCGCCTGTCCGTTCTGCGCCGACGCCGAAGTTGACGCCGATGCATGGCCTGATGTTTGCGCTTGCGTCTGGCCAGCCTGCACTGATGCTTGGCTGCTGCTCTGCGTTCCCGTTTGCGATTGAGCTGCAACGCTTACCGAGAAAAGAGCCCCCGCCGCGATTGCCAACCCTGTGCGATTCATGATCGTAAAACCTCCTCAAGATTGCTTTTGAAATGTGAGCTGGGTTTTGCCTGCATACATACGAGTATCGTCCGAACAATTTGATAGTGGCAAGGCTTATGCCGCCGTGTAAAGGGATTGTTTTCTATTAGTTAACCGGCCGAGCGGGCGCCCACAGCCCGGAGAAATGACGGGTACCACGCAAGATTTACAGGGTGGCACCGCTCCCTCTTGGGCCCCAGGAACCAGCCTAGACGATGCCCAGCGGCTTGGCCACTTCGGCCAGAATGTCTGCCGCGCGCAGAAGTTGCTCCCGCTTATGGGCCGCGCTCACGATGGCGCGCAGCCGCGCTTTGCCTTCCGCCACGATCGGGTAACCGACAGCCGGCGCGAAGACGCCGGCCTCGAAGAGTTTCTTGGAGAATTCGAACGCCTTCGCCGCGTCGCCCACGTGAATCGGAATAATCGGCGTCTCGCTCACCTTGAACTGAAAACCGCGCCTCTTCAATTCGCGCTTGAAAAACTTCGTATTGGCCCAGAGTTTCTTCACTAGCTTTTCGCCTTCCGGAGAATCGAGCAGCGCGAAAGCCGCCTGGCAAGCCGCCGCCGTGGCCGGAGGGTGCGAAGTCGAAAAAAGAAAAGGCCGCGCGCGGAGATACAGAAAATCGATCAGGTCGCGCGAGCCGCAAACGTACCCCCCCATGGTGCCAATCGCTTTACTCAGCGTTCCCACCTGGATATGCACGCGGCCGTGGCACTGGTGATGGTCCACGGTCCCGCGCCCGCCGCGTCCCAGCACGCCCGAAGCGTGCGCGTCGTCCACCATCATGATGCAGTTGTATTTCTCGGCGAGTTCGCACAGTTCCGGCAGCGGCGCGATATCGCCGTCCATCGAAAAAACGCCGTCCGTGATGATCAGCTTCTTTCCCGGAAAATTTGCGTTCTCTTGCAGGATGCGCTCGCAGTCCTTCACATCCTTATGCTTGAAAACTTTGATGGTTGCTTTCGAAAGCCGCGCACCATCGATGATCGACGCGTGATTCAGCTCGTCGGAAATGATCAAGTCTTCCTTGCCAAGCACCGCAGACACGGTTCCCGCGTTGGCCGTAAAACCCGATTGAAACACCACGCAGGCTTCCACGTTCTTGAAGGCCGCGATCTGCTCCTCCAGCTCCATGTGCAGTCTCATTGTGCCGGCAATCGTGCGAACCGCCCCGGCGCCCACGCCGTACCTCTTCACCGCGTCCAGCGCCGCCTTGCGCAGCGTCTTGTGCGTGGTCAGCCCCAGGTAGTTATTCGAAGCGAGGTTGATCACTTCCCTCCCGTCGAATAGGCACACCGGCTTCTGCTCGCCTTCGAGCACGCGCAGCTTGGGCGCCACGCCCTTTTCGCGCATCTCCTTCAGCTGCTCGGTAACGTACTGCAAAGGGTTCTGTTTCGATGTCATGGTTGCGGTTTCGGACATAATGGTGCTCCTGACGTGGATTCGGCTGGTGGAAGAACCATTTTGCGTCAGCTCGCGGCTGTGTGCAAACATTTTGAACGCAAAGCAGAAAGGTCAATTCGCTCAGCGCGGCATGCCGTTCGGATACAGCAAGATCTTTCCAGCAAGTCCGCCCTGCAGCAGTGTGAAGGCGCTTTCGAATTTGTCCAGTGATGTCCGCTCGCCGAACAGCGGCTCGAGATTCAGCCGCCCCGCCTTCAGCAGCGCCGTCATCTGCACCCATGTTTCGTACATTCGCCGCCCGTAGATGCCCTGCACCGTGGCACCCTTGAAAATCACGTCGTTCACCAGATTCAGCGGCACATTTTCCGTGGGAATCCCCAGCAGCGAGGCGCGCCCGCCGGCTCGCAGCACCTTGAAACCCTGCTGAATCGCGGTGGGATTCCCGGACATTTCGAGCAGCGCATCAACGCCCGTGCCATTCGTTTCCGCCAGAATTTTTGCAACCGCATCTTCCGCCGCGGGATTCAGCACCACGTCCGCGCCCATTTTCTTCGCCATCGCGCCCCGTTTGTCATTTGTTTCCGTCGCAAAAACGGTTGAGCTCCCGCAAGCCTTCGCCACCGCGATGGCCATCAACCCAATCGGCCCGCAGCCGGTAACCAAGACCGTCTGCCCCGCCACCGGCCCGGCCAGCACCGTATGCACCGCATTGCCCAGCGGATCGAGAATCGCCCCATAATGTTCGGGAATCGCCGCATCCAGTTTCCAGATATTCGGCGCCGGAATCTTGACAAATTCAGCGAACGCCCCGTCCTGATCAATCCCGATAATCCGCAGGTTCTGGCAAATGTGCGCTTGCCCCAGCCGGCACTGACGACAATGTCCGCAATTCACGTGCATTTCCGCGCTGACAAAATCCCCCACCTTGACCGCGCGCACCTCGTCGCCCAAGCGCTCGACCGTGCCGCAGAATTCATGCCCCAGCGTCACCGGCGGCTTGATGCGCCCCTGCGACCAGCGGTCCCACCCGTAAATGTGCAGGTCCGTCCCGCAGATCGAAGCTGTCTTCACGCGCACCAGCACGTCGGTCGGCCCGATCAAAGGCATCGCGACCGTATCCATCTGCAAACCGCGGGCCGCCTGCATCTTCCGCAACGCCTTCATCGTCGCCGTCATCTAGCTCGTCCCTCACTCAACACACAAATCTCGATGCTAGCACACCGCATCCCATCGGCAACCGTAGGGGCGCGATACATCGTGTCTCTCTTCTCTCCTTCGACTACTTCACCTGTTCGATGACCCCCATCTTCTCCAGCGCCCTCAAATACTCCACCACCAACTCCAAGGGCACCGGCCCATACTCCGCGGACACCGCATCGCGTATCTCCTGCGTATTTCGCTTGCCATCCGCAAAATTCAATACCTCATACGCGTATTCTTCTCCCGCTCCCCACAATCCCTCAAAACTCAACAGCTTCGGGGTCGCCAGCCCCGCGGCCTTCGCTTTATCGGCGAAATAGTCGTACCCGAATACCGCCAGCGGCCCTGTCAATTTCCCATTCCGACGGTACCGTTTTCCCAGTTCGCCTATGAGAATCATCGTCTTTAGGCACATCCCATTAGAATTCCGTTGGACGTTATCCCTCATTCTCGAGAGCATCGGCCATCTTATCTTTTGCTGATCCTTCGCAAATCTCAGGATTGATTCCGCGAGCGGCTGCAATTGTTCCAATTGACTTCGCTCCAGTTCACCCCCATCACATTCAGAGAGCTGAACGCGTCTTTCAGCAATTTGCTCTGCTATCCGGAGCGATTCCGCCTGAACCAAGTTTGATACTCGAAGCACATCCTTTTCGCCCATCCCCGCCAAGAAATACCCGCTCGCCGCCCCGATAAACGCCGCCCTCTTCAGCTTCGTCGCATCGATATTCGCCGCCATATCAAAATTCGTGTGAATGTAGCGGTCCGGCCAGTCATTCAAATAAATCGCCGGTATCCCGAACGACGAATCCTGATACACATCGTGATCGCTTCCCATCGTGTACGGCGAATACTCCGCTCGCAGCGGCTCTTTCCCTCCCTCGGGCGCAACAAACGGATAATAAGCCTTCCCCGTCGCCGCGAACCTGTACGACTCCTCATTCACAAACTCCGCAAACGCCCACGCCACGTCGTGCACAAAACTCGGCAAGCTCATCGGCCCGCGTGTCACGTGGAACACCGCCTTCGTCTCCGGCCCTCCGCCCACCATGTCCATATGCACCACTGCCTTGATTCGCTTTGCAAACTCCGGCTTTGCATTCAGCAACGTGACCGTCCCTTCAATTTCCGGTGGCCAGATAAACCGAATCGTCCGCGCCGGCCGCGACAGCTTCGCCTCGTTGATCAACTTCTGCAGTGTCCGCGCTACCTCCAGAATCGTTACGCATCCGCTCGCGTTGTCATTTGCTCCCGGCCGCTGATGATCCAGGTGGCACGAAAACGCAATCTCCTCGTCCCTCAACTTCGCATCCGACCCCGGAATTGTCGCCGTCACCACTTCATAATTCCCCGCATGCTGCCCCGCCTTCACCACCGCCCGCAGCCGAATCTCTTCGCCGTGCGCCAAGCGTTCTCGCAATCCGCGCGCCGTCTTGAGCGACACCATGAACGCAAATGTCTGGTTCGCCGAAAACGTCTCCAGGTGCCCCCACCGGATCAAATTCTCATCCTCGCTCCACCAAGCTGTCTTCTGGTTCTGCGCGTAACTCACCATCCCCACCGCGCCAAACTTCCCCACCGCCAAATCCTGCACCGCGCCCGGCTGCGCACCGACCAGCACAATCTTTCCCTTCATGTCCTTGCCCGCGTAGTCGCTCTCCTTCGTCCCCTCGCCTACATCCACCAACTCCGCCGTCACGTCCGCGCTTTCGCTATCCTCCGCCAGTACGATCGGCTGTGCCTCGTAACTCGCGATCTTCTGCGCCGGTTGCCCGTCCCCGCTCTCGTTCTTGTCCTTAGCCTCCTTAACCTCCTTTGCTTCCTTTACCTCCCATAGCTCTCCTACTTGCGCATCCCACGCCGGCCGGGATCTCTGGGTTCCATAAAAAATCTTCCCATCCGCCGGAAATTGTAGTATCGCCACATCGCTCAATGCATACGCCCGCGCCCGCTCCGCCACCAATTCCGCCGCCGAGTGAAACCCCTGCGACCCGCGCTGCCGGTGAAACCGCATAATCCCCTCCAAATTCCTCTTCGCCGTCTCCCCGCTCAATTCATTCGCCAGCGCCGCCACGTCTCTCTCCGGCAGCAGCGACGGCTTCTGCGCCACCGCCGCTGCTGCCAGCGCCAAGGCTGCTCCAATCGAGGCCAGCCCAATCCGAAGGAATGCCCTCATCCACCCACCTCCACAAAAATCTCGCCCACAGTAGCATATGTGAAACCTGCCACGACTCGGTCGGGAGACTGTGCACCGCCAAGCACACCTCACCCGATCCGTTTGCCCAGCCAGGCCAATTGTCATTTAAGCGGGTCAGGAATAAGTCGCCATGGCGGCGGACCCTGTAGCGTGTACTGGGCGCCGTGCCGCCGTGGCTTCCGTGTCGGAGTCAGCAGGAGGGGATCCGCGTAACCCGGCTTCGCCAAAGGAAAATCTCTTGGTATCACCAGATTTCAGATGCACAGCATCACTCGCGCAGCGCCTGCACCGGATCGGTCCGCGTGGCGCGCCACGCAGGCAAGAAACACGCTGCCAATGCAGCGATCGTCATCACCAGGAAAGCCGACCCGAACGCCAGCGGATCCCGCGGGCTCACGTTATACAAAAGATTTCCAAGCAGCCGCGTCAATCCAAGCGCCACCGCCGCACCCAGGGCCACGCCACCGGCCGTTAGCGCCAAGCCCCGCTTCATCACCAGCCGCAACAAATTGGACGCGCCGGCGCCGAGCGCCATGCGCAGCCCCAGTTCCCGAGTGCTTTGCGACACCGCATAGGACATCACGCCATACAATCCGATCGCTGCAAGTAACAGCGCCAATCCGCCCAAGACCCCAACCAAGGTTACCGCCACCTGCTGCGGCGATGTCGAGCGATCCACCTGCTCCTGCAGCGTGATCACTTCATAGAGCGCCAGGTCCGGGTCTAGCGCGTGCACTTCGCGCCCTAGCACTGTCGCCATCGTCTCCGGGCTCATCGGGGTTCGGATATGCAGGTCCCCCCCGCGTGAGAAATTCTGCCGTCGGGACACGTAGAAAAAAGGATTCGGCGCCTCCCGCACGCTCTGGTACTTGGAATCTTTGGCCACGCCGACCACCTGCATCCATCGGCCTTTGACCTGCACGCGCTCGCCAATCGGATTCCTGTCGCGCCAATAGTGCGCCGCCATCGTTTCATTCACAACGGCGACCAGAGCGGCCTTCCCATCGTCTGCGCGCGTGAATTCGCGCCCGGACACCAAAGGGATGCCCATCGTCCGGAAATAGTCCGGCCCCACTTCGTTGTACTGCACGGTGGGCTGCTCCTCAGGCGCGGGTTGATACCCATCTACGGCAATCGGCGTCGCGGAAAAGCTCCCGTAGCTCAGCGGCGTCATTCGCGCGAACGCTGCCGACTCCACGCCCGGCAACGCCTTCACGCGATCCAGCAGTTCGTCCTGGAAATTCTGGGCTCGCTGCACATCGTAGCCCGCCGACACCAAATCGACGGCTGTGACCATCACTCCGCGTGTCGAGAAACCCGGGCTGGTATTTCGAATTCTCTGCAAGCTCTGCAGCAGCAGCCCGGCTCCGACCAGCAATACGAAACTCAGCGACACTTGGACCACCACCAGCCCCGAGCGCACCCACGCTTTTCCACCGCCACCCACAACTCCCGCAGAATCGGATTTCAGCGCCCCGGCAAGATCGATCTTCCCGGTCTGCATTGCGGGAACCAGCCCGAGCAGCAGCGTCGCGATCACGCAAACACCGGCGCTCAGCGCTAGCACGCGCCAATCGATCTCCCCCGGCAGATGCATGGCCACGCCTCCCCTGGCGGGGAACAGCAGCACCAGCGCGTGACGGCACCAGTGCGCCACCAGCAGTCCACCGCCCGCGCCAATCGCCGACAGGATCACTCCTTCCGTGAAAAGTTGCTTCAACAACCGGCCGCGACCCGCCCCCATCGCCAGCCGCACCGTCATCTCATGCCGCCGCGTAATCGACCGGACCAGCAGCAGATTCCCGACGTTGGCGCACGCGATGAGCAGCACAAAAACCACCACCGCGATCATGATTTCCAGCGTGGGCAGCAGCGTGCCCGCATTGTTGAACGGCGTTTGCCACAAAGGCCACAGCTGAATGCCGCACCCGCGGTTCGTGTCTGGATATTCAGCTTCCAATCTCTTCGCCGCCGCCGAGATCTCCTCCTGCGCCTGCGCTTGAGTCGCGCCGGGCTTCAGCCGCACGTAGGCTTCAATCCACCGCGCGCCACGGTCCTCCAATTTGTACCCGCCCGCTTCAAAGATTTCCTCCATCGACGCCGGCACCCAGAACTGCATCGCCCAGCCCACGAACGTCCCGTAAAATCCCTCTGGCTCAACCCCCACGATGGTGTGGATCACGCCGTTGAGCCGCTCGGTCTTCCCGATGATCTGCGGATCTCCCTTGTATTTTCCCTTCCATAGCTGGTAGCTGATCACTGTCACCGGATGCGCGTTCCGTCCCAGGTCTTCGCCCGGCTCGAATCCCCGCCCGAGAAAAGGATGCACCCCGATGGCATCAAAATAATTTGCGGATACGATGCTCCCGGTCATGCGCTCGGCCCGGTCACCGACGCTGAGCGTAGTCCCCATGATTTTGTTCACGATAAATGAGTCAATCAGCGTGCTACTCCTCTGCAAATCGAGCAGATCTGGCCAGGAAATTCCCGTAGGGCCGGACTCCCCGCGCGCCGTTCCCGTCAAGGCCAGCAGTTGCTCCTGGTGGGATACCAGCGGGTACGGGCGAAACAAGATCCCCTCGACCCAGCTGAACACCGCAGCATTCGCGCCGATGCCAAGAGTCAGGCAAAGAATCGCCAGGAGTGAAAATCCCGGACTGCCCCGGAGCATTCGAAGCCCGAAACGCAGGTCTTGCAGGGTCGTCTCGATCATGGGCAGCCCCCTCTGGTCGCGGTAATTTTCTTTGGTTTGCTCGACCCCGCCAAAGCTTCTCAGCGCCCCGCGACGCGCGTCCTCGGCGCTAATCCCTTTGCGCAGGTTCAATTCAATCGCCATCTCCAGGTGCGAGCGCAGTTCCTCGTCCAGGTCGTCTTCCAGACGGCGTCGCCGGAAGAGCGCCGCCATCCGTTGCATGAGCGTGCGGAAAAATTCGCGCATACGCTAACTCGCCCTCAGCACACGGTTAATCATCGCGGACATCCGCCCCCAGCTTTCCGCTTCCTCTTCGAGCTGCTTCCGTCCAGCCCGCGTCAACGAGTAATACTTCGCTCTGCGGTTATTCTCCGAAACGCCCCATTTGGACGCGATCCACGCGCGCTGCTCCAGCCTCAGCAACGCCGGATAAAGCGTCCCCTGGTTCAATTGCAGTAGGTCTTCAGAGACTTGCTGGATGCGCATGGCCATCCCGAAGCCGTGCATCGGCCCCATGGAATCCAGCGTCTTCAGCACCAGCAAATCCAGCGTTCCCTGCAAGACTTCGGATTTGGAATTTGGCATACGCTCCTTTAGACGGCCAACAGGAGAAAACGCGAGCCTATCATATTCCTTTTGATCGTCAACAGGAGTTTTCAAGGAGTCCGCCCGGATTGCTCACAGGAAGTGGCGGGTTTTGATTCTTCCTTCTTCTACTTTCCCGCTCTGCACGGAAATGCACCTGCCAAGGCAATGGAGGCTATGTAACGCGTTGGGCGATGCTCCTTCGTAGGATTGTTAGCGAGGTATTTCTTAATTACGCGAACGGTTTGGAGTGTGGTCACTCCATGGGGCACACAGGCCATCCTGTCCCTTTTCGGGACACTCAGCAGCTCCTCATGCACCAGGAAGCCATCGGCGAAGCCTTCCACCCAGCCCAGACACGTAGCGTCACGTTCGATGCGGGCAGCGTCTCTGTTCCCTTCACTGTCTATGCTGGAACAAACTTCTAAGAAGTCGCGGCCAGATCTGCTGATATCCGGCTGCTCCGGTGTGCTCTTTGGGGCAGTGCTGACAGGCAAGCAAACAAGGAAGATAGCAAGCAGTATAGGAACAAGAAGTAGGCGCATGGCAACTCCCATCAGTCGCGCGATTCTACGTCTGATTCAGGATGTTATCAGCAGAGCGAAACTCCCGCCGACCCCCGCGCCCCGTCTGTCATCCCGACCGTAGCGGAGGGAGCTCTCTTCTCCCTTTGTAGCGGATGTGCTGGCCTTCCGCGCTGGCTAGCCTTTCGCAGGTCCCTGTCCTGACGTTTCCGCGCTGGCTCGTTTAAGGGCACGCGTATGCCACCACCCCGCGATTACCGCGACGAGCATCGCAACCAATCCGCCGATTGCTCCCCAGGCGCGCGGGTCGCCCATGCGCAGGATGGCGCCCGGCACAATGAACAGCAACACCGTTACCACGAAAGCGATCGCCATCCGCCCAAGCGTTTGCAATTTCTTGGGACTCTTGACGACCAGGTAAGCCGCGGCCACCAACAGAAGAATTCCCAGCGGGCTGGGTACTGGCTGCGCTGCCTGCATAATGCACCTCGATCCTCGCGTGGACCAGCTTTCTCAATGGCACACCGGTCTTAGCCACTCTTATCCCCTCATCGCCCGCGGCCGTCAAGAAACATCTCGAAACCCGGCGCAGCATTTGCAAGTGCCCGGAAAAATAATTCTCCGTTTTCTTCTTGAACTCTGATGTGCGAAAGCGACCAAGGGCGTGCCACCGGTCAGTTGTCAGGTATATACATGATTGGCGTGTGGGGGGTTTTGACTCTTCCTCGTTCCCTTTTCCCCGGATTATCCGCTATGCCGCTCCACGTCAGCCCAACCCCAGCCCGTCCGTCGACCGACTTCCTTGACTCCAGCCGGGCCACAGCTCCCTGTCACTCTTCTTTCGCAGTCCCCAATCCCATTTTGAAACGCGTCTAGCTATCCGAAAGAATCCACGCATTGCCCATTTTGCAACCCCTTGTTTTAATGGTCTTCCATTTAATGGGAGGGGCGTACTCTGGGGCGTACTCCCCTGGCGCTCCTATTTTCCGGCCGCCACCCGCGCTTCGTTACTTCCTTACATCTTTGCTTCATTACTTCCATCTCTCCAGTACAATCGCTGCACTTCTAACGGGGTGAGAAATGAGTTTCAACCAGCGTCTTCATGAGGTACGAACCGGCTTCGAGCGTCCCTTCTGGGTCGCCAACATTACGGAACTCTTTGAACGTCTTTCCTACTATGCCGCTTTCGCCTCGCTCGCTCGCTACCTTCATGAGACGCTCGCGTTTCCTACGGAGCGTGCTGCGGATCTCGCCGGCCTCTTCGGCGGCCTGGTCTGGTTTCTCGCCATCTTCGGCGGCGCCGTCGCCGATCGCCTGGGTTTTCGTCGCGCTCTTTCCCTCGCTTATCTCGTTCTGGCAGGATCCTATTTCCTCCTCGGCTCTCTCGGTGCCCCGTGGCTCGCCCCGGTCCGCAATGCAGTTCCTCTGGTCGTGCTTGTTACTGTGGTCTTGATGCTTCCCGCAGTCGGCATCGCCCTCGTCAAACCCTGCGTCGTCGGTACCACCGCTCGCGCCTCCAAGGAGCATGTTCGCTCCATCGGTTACTCCATCTATTACACGCTGGTGAACATCGGTGGTGCGCTCGGGCCCTTCGTCGCTTCCTGGGTCCACAAAAATCTCAGCGTTGAAAACGTGTTCCGTGTTTCCGCCGCCAGCGTTTTCCTCATGTTTTTTGCCGTCCTCTTCTTCTTCAAGGAGCCAACCCGGTCCAACGAAAAACAGACCGCGCATCTAGGCGAGACACTCCGCAATTTTGCAAAAGTTGTCGGCAATCCCAGATTCATGCTTTTTCTTCTGATTTTTTCGGGATTTTGGATTGTTTACTGGCAGGAATTCATCACTCTTCCCATCTACGTTCACGATTACATCGACGCCGCGGCAGACACCGAAAAAATGCTCGTCACCGGCCCCCTCGTCGTCATCGCCCTCACTGTCGCAGTCAGCGTCCTGACGCAGAAAATCGCTGCATTCCGCGCCGTCATCCTGGGCACGCTCATTGCTATGATCGCTTTTGCCATTCTTGCCATCCATCCCACTGTTTTCGCTGCCTACGCCACTCTCGTCGTCGTCGCCCTTGGCGAACTGACGCAGCAACCGCGGTACTACGACTACATTTCGCGCCTCGCCCCTGCCGGGCAGCAGGGCACCTACATGGGGTTCGCTTTCTTGCCGCTCGGCATCGGCGCTTTTCTCGCCGGACGCATCGGCGGCAAGCTTCTCCACCACTTCGGCGAAGTGCAGCACCAACCCCAGCGCTTCTGGTGGGCGCTAACCGCCATCGGCCTCGCCACCACTGTCCTGTTGTGGATTTACGATCGCGTCGTCAAACCGTCCGCGCAGAAGCCGCCGTCATGACTTTGCGCGGTGCCGTCATATTTTGGAGAGATTTGTCTGGCTTTGAACTTTCCACTTTCAACTTTGCACCGTCGACTGTGAACTTCGCACCAGTCACGAGTTACCAATCACCAGTCACTTCTTCCATCCACCATACTGTCTCAGAGAATCATGGCAGACCAAGGAGTTTTTTTTCTGAACTGAAAACGGATTACTGAGACTGATTACTTTTTTCAATTCACCATGCGGCGGAGCGAATCGAGAGCCTGGCGCGCCAGGGAATAGCGCGGCTCGATTTCCAGCGCTTCCTGGAAGCAGCGCGTGGCGTGGCTGTACATCTCTTTTCCCAGATACGCGCGACCCAGGTTGTAATGCGGAAAGTGGCGCGGCTCGTAGCGGAGCGCTTCCGTGGCGCGCTCGAGCCATGGAATGGCTTCATCGAAGCGGCCCAACTCGATCAGATACGCGCCGATATCGTTATAGGGATTGCCGAATTCCGGATCGAGCTCGATGGCGCGCTTGCATTCCGCAATGGCTTCTTCCACGCGCCCTTGGAAATGATACGTCCAGCCCAAAAAGGTATGGGCCTCGGCCGTGGGATGCAGCTCCAGAGACGATTGATAAAGCTCCACGGCGCGGTCGTAGTCGCCTTCCATCTGCGCCTGATACGCGTCTTGGAGGACTTCCCACGCCCGCGTAAGGGTCTCCATGCTCATGGACACATAATTAGCACACGGTTTTGTGAGGGTCAAAAGTACGAAAGTCCCGGCGTGCAGGAGCGCCACCTGTACCTTGTGACGGGTAGGGAGTGGAAATTAGGACCGCAAACGGAGAGAATAGTTGGGTTCCAGCGTAAGCGATAACGACCAATTAGACGAGGGGGCATCGTGAAGCGGGATTATCTGGTTCTTGGGATCGGAACACTGGCTGTCGCCGGAGCACTCCTGGCGCAGGAGCAGCCAAAAAAAGCAGCGCTGAAAAACGCGGCGAGTCACGATGCCGCTGGCTCCGCGGCGCGGGGCAAGGAAGTGTTCGATAAGAAATGTGCGATCTGCCATTTCGCGGACAGCGACGTGAAGAAGATCGGACCGGGACTCAAAGGAATCTCCAAGCGCAAGACTTTCACCGTGAACGGCAACAAAGTCACTACGGAATCCCTGACAACGTGGATCGAGAACGGGGACACCTTGATGCCCCCCATGAAGGAGGCGCTCGAGCCCGCCCAAATCAAAGACGTCGTCGCCTACGTTAAAACACTCTGACCTTTATTTCGCTGGCTCTTCGGCCGGCGTTTTTAGTCCTCAGTTTTCAGTATTCGGTTCTCAGTTGTTAGTTGTTAGTTTTCTGAGAACATTTCTTGGCGCAGAGTTTTCGGTAAGCCGGCTTAGTTGGCAATCTTGTTTTTGTTTTACTGAACACCGATCGCCGAAAACGGAACACTGGAAAGAGAAAAGCCCCCGAAAGCCTGATCGCTCAAGCTGCCGGGGGCCTAAACTCCAACGAAACCGTGACTACTTCAGGACGGCGTCTTTAAACGCCTTCGACGGACGCAGGCGAACAACGGTCTTCGCCTTGATCTTGATCGCCTCGCCGGTCTGTGGGTTGCGGCCCATGCGCGCCTTGCGGTGCGCCTTCACGACGCGGCCGA
>WNGC01004839.1_pt1 | contig 13894 bp, 9 predicted proteins | sample 5400051 | NCBI WGS metagenome assembly WNGC01 (sample SAMN13153368, study PRJNA577476) | soil metagenome | isolation source: 20 cm soil or saprolite under grassland replicate 2 | place: USA:California | collected 2016-06-15 | reverse complement strand
TGGTGCTCCTTCAGAAACTCTTCAGCAACATCGCGTTCACTGCTTCGTAGCGCACGCTATAAACTTTTCCCTGCTCGTCGCGAGCCACCAAATCGGGATCCACCTTTTCCACTTGCTCGGCCACCAAGCCGAACTGCGGGATGCGTTCGGGATCAAGCTCTTTCTTGTAGCGGGAGGTCACTGGTTTGAGCGCGAGGATGTTTCGCTCGCTTTATCCATGGGCTTGATTGATTCGTGGAACCCCTCGGAAGACGCGCCACGCCAAGTTGACCGGCAGTGCTAACAACAACTGTTGAGCCACTGACAGATACTCCGCGAATGCCGGCGATAAAGCTAGCCTTTTGCGCAACACTGATCCGGATACGGTTGCCGCGCCCCATACCAGGCCAAGTATTAAAGTCCACTTCCCTCGTCCAGGAGACGAGACAACAAATCTCGTTGTCATAGTGCTTCTCATGGGGTTGGCGTCGGTGTCTCGCTTGGCGTAGGTGTAGGCGTCGGAGTATCAGAGGGTGTCGGCGTCGGAGAGGGAGTTGGTGTTGGTGTCGGAGTTGGCGTTGGAGTCGGTGTTGGCGTTGGAGTTGCAGTTGGCGTCGGCGTTGGAGTTGGCGTCGGTGTTGGAGTTGGAGTTGGCGTCGGGGTTGGAGTTGGCGTTGGAGTCGGAGTCGGAGTTGGAGTTGGAGTTGGAGTCGGGGTTGGAGTTGGCGTTGGTGTCGGGGTCGGTGTGGGCGTCGGTGTTGGAGTCGGGGCGGCGCTGACCGTGACAACAATTGTGTCGCTGCCAGAAAGTGCGCTATCGCTCGCTGTTAGAGTGAGAACGTAGTTACCTGGAGCACTGAAACCGGCTGTGGTGCTTGCTGCAGTTGGGTTACCAAATACAACATCACCTGGTCCGCTCGTTTTACTCCATGAATAGCTCAGGGTTCCCGGCGGATTGGGTAATCCGTCGTCGGTCGCGGAACCACTTAAACTGGCATTGTTTGGCAAAGTGATTGTCTGGTCACGACCAGCATTGACCACCGGTGGTTTGTTGACTGTGATACTAACTGTATCGCTGGCAGAAAGCGCCCCGTCATTCGCAGTTAGCCTAAGTGAATAGACGCCACCAACCGAAAACGTCACCGTCGTGCTGGCTGCATTAGCATTGGCAAACGTCACCGTGCCTGGACCGTTCACCTTAGTCCAGGTATAGGTCAAGATACCAGGTGGATTAGGTAGTCCGTCATCTGTCGCGGACCCACTCAAGACCGCGCTGAAGACAGGAACTGTTTGATTAGGACCTGCGTTGACCACGGGTGGCAGGTTAACGGTAATCACAACCGCGTCACTACCCGAGAGGCTACCGTCGCTCGCAGTAAGTCTCAATGTATAGGTTCCACCAATTGAAAACGTCACCGTTGTGCTGGCTGCACTAGCATTGGCAAACGTCACGGCTCCTGGGCCGCTCACCTTACTCCACGTATAGGTCAAGGCACCGGGTGGATTAGGCAGTCCGTCATCTGTCGCGGATCCACTCAAGGTTGCACTTCGCGTCGGTACAATTTGGTCAGGCCCAGCATTTACCGTTGGCGGCTTATTCGGGGTTGGGGTTGGCGTGGGAGTTGGCGTTGCTGTCGGGGTTGGAGTTGGAGTCGGAGTTGGAGTTGGAGTTGGAGTCGGGGTCGGTGCTGGTGCTGTCGTTGCATTCGCGATGTTCGAATAGCCTGAATTACCACCGGAGTTGTAAGCGCGAACTCGGTAGTAGTATTTGGTAGAAGGGTTAAGTCCGGTGCTGGAGTAATTCTTGATATTTGCGGCGACAGTCCCAACCTGTGTGAAGGTCGTGCCGTTTGTCGATTGCTCGATTTTGAATCCGCTTTCGTTACTCGAGTTGTCTACCCACGCTAGATTTATCTGCCTGGAAGACGCTGCTGTCGCCGTAAGGCTGGTCGGAGCAGCGGGCGTTGGAGTAGGAGTCGGTGGGGGTGTAGGAGCACCACCCGAGATTTGAATAATCTTTGCTACCGACGGCACACCATTCCCATTCAGAATGAAAAGCATGTAATATCCTGGCGGCATGCTGTTGGGACTCGATGGTGCCGTCACGTTGAGTCCGCCCGATGCCAGCGAGAACGATGGCCGAAGAATGCGCTGGCCCATGTTGAAGCTGTGGGTTACCGAGGAGAGCGCAATCATTGTCACCTTTGTGATGTTCGCTGCGTCCGGGGTGCCGACGAAAAATGATTGCCCGTAGCTAACTCCTGGCGGTGCCGATGAGATAGTTGGACGCGCGCCTTTGAACAGATACGGCGGCGAATATATTTCTGCTGACGTTGCCGGCCCATTATTGCCGCCGGCGGATAAAACGCGGCCATCCGGCAACAGGAGCGCGATGGAGTGATAGCCTCGATATATGGTGAAGCTAGCCATGGTCTGCCACGGCGGATAAAACGCGGCCATCCGGCAACAGGAGCGCGATGGAGTGATAGCCTCGATATATGGTGAAGCTAGCCATGGTCTGCCAAGTGCCAGTTGCCGGATCCCACATTTCGGCGTCGTATGCTGGATCGCTCGAGAATTGGTTCACGTTGTCGACACTCCTAGATCCACCGGTAACCAACACTTTCCCGTCTGGCAGCAACGTCGCGTTGTGGAGCTTGCGACCTCCATTCATTGACCTCGTATAGATCCAGCTAGGAGTCGGACTCTTGAGGTCAATTATCTCTGCCGTGGCCGTGGGAAGGGTGCAGTTTGCGGCGTATGCACCACAGGTGGTTCCTCCCATTAATAATACTTTCCCGTCATCATACATTACGGATGATCCCCAATTGCGAGTGCCGAAGTTACTATTGGCCACCACACTCCAAGCTCCCGCACCCGTGACATCCAAGTAGCGGGTTACGGCCGATGGGCCCGCGCAGAAGACTTTGCCGTTTGGCGCCAGGTGCATGAACGGATAGAAGGGCAGAGCGAGATGTGCCGCGGTTAGATTGCGCCAGGAGCCGGTCGCCGTTTGCCAAACCTGAGGCTCAACGTTGACACCCTGAGTCGTATCGATCCACCCACTACTCACAAGCACGTCACCATTGGGCAGGGTGGTATTAGTCGGATACCAGCGACCATTGTTCATATCAGGCAGGCGGGTCCAGGCATTGCTGAATGGGTCATAGATGTTGGCATTCGGTATGCCTACGTAATCATCTATGTGCCCACCTCCCACCAGTAGACGGCCATCGGGAAGGAAAGCATGGCCTGAACAGAAGATGTTTGCGCCAGCCTTTGGAGCTGCTGTGATTACATTCGTGGCCGGATTCCAGAGTTGGGGGTTATCTCCCAACGAGAAGGAAGGCCACCACAGCACCTTGCCAGTCGGCAGCACATGAGCATGCACAGCCATGTATGGCCATGTCATCACTGATGACCATTGACCGACGGTGGCGGGGTCTTGTGCTAAAGCGCTTGAGGCGAGAATTAGCCGAACGAGAAAAAAAAGCCCAAAGCCTCTAAGCCAAACTTGGAGGCGATTAATCGTGTTACTGAGCGATAGTTGGGAACACCGACATCGGCCGGCAGACCCGAACTTAGATCGTGTCGTGGGCCACATCGGATCGCGAAGGATAATTGCGGAAAATTGGGAAAATGCCTCGAACATTGCCTAAGCCAGCTTGAATCACCTCAACCTTATTTTGTCAAAAACATATTAAATTAATTGCGTTTTTAATCCGTAGATACAATAGATATTGTGTTTATTGGACGCACGTGGTCCAAGCGAGCGAGATGAGAAGAAAACCGGGCCGCGAGAGCGACCGGCTGATCGAATTTCTTATAGGTAGACTTGTCGTTTTTGTTCGTTTCATTGTTTGTTTAGGTTGGATTGTTGAACTGCGTTAACTGCAATCCAGTTCCGCGCAGAAGCCAGAACCCATCCTCACGAGCTGCCTTGGAACAGCAGCCTCATTTCCGCTGACTCGGGCTCCTGTTGGATCTGGCGATCGCGTTAAGCGGTGTCCCAGCGCAGCTCCAGCTCCATGGGCTCTTCAGCTCGGGCCGAAGATCCGTTGAAACGTCGGGTGACGTAATCGAAGGCACTTTTACACGCATTCCCAACAGCCGTATATAGGACTTTAGTCCGATGCGTTAGGAACCGGCGTCCACAATCCAACGCCAGCCATCTCGGGTAACGGCGCTGCAATAGCCCTATGACCGGCCAGCAGCGCTGAGCTTGTCACCGATGACTTCCCAGTATTTCATTGGCGGCATCATGCCAGAACTAGCTAATCCCGTGCAACAGCCTCAAACGATCATCGAGATTCGGCCATTTAAGGGCGGATGGCAGGGTTACGAAGGGCCAGGCGTCGGGCCGTACTGGATTGGCGAGAGTGCGAAGGACGACGCCATCGGTTACGCGAAAGCGCGAGCGAAATTTGGACGCGGAGAGATTCGTGTACTTAATCACTATGGCGAGGTGGAACGCGTGATCTCGCTCGACCAGACCAAAAAAACGTGAGCGATCCGATTCGCTATTATCTCTCGGCAGACGGAAAACGACTCGGCCCGTACTCGGCAGAACAAATCCGAAAAAGGTTAAACCAGGGAAAGTCGGTAGAGACAGACTACATCTGGCGCAATGGCTTTGAGGATTGGAAGTATATTGCTGATGTCCTAAGCGAGCTTCCGGTTGAGGAGCCACCGCCAGCACCGGAGGCAGAAATTCCAAGCTCGCTTACCATCAATCACCCTGGCTTTTCGGATATCCCGACGACGGAGTTGGAGATCCCTCCGAAAGGCGTTTTCGAACCGAAAGCAACCCTAAGCCAAAAGAACAAGTTGATGAAACTTGGCTGCACCACGCCGGAACTTATGCGCAATCTCGGCAGAGATCAGGCATCATTCATGATTGATGCTTTCCTGGCCGACGCCCAAGAAGTGTTTCAACACGAACGGGACAAGCGCGATGCCGCACAGCGGAGAACAATCGGAATTGCGCTGTGCGTTCTTCTAGCGATTGCGGCAATCTGCATGGTCGTCTGGATGGCGGTCACATTGATAGGAACATCGTCGTCGATGCAGAAGCCCGTCGCTCAGGAAAATCAAGGGGCGCAGAGATGGCCTAACGGACCGAGTGCATCGTCGGTTCGGACCGCTTCGCCCAACGCGGTTGGTCAGGTTGGCGTAGGCTCATCGACTTCTCCGCCCGCTGCGAACTCGCCATCCTATTTGCAGAACCTTTTTGACCTAAAAGTCGGCGCAACTGTGAGCCTAAATCGCGACGTTCCTGTCCAAGCTGGTTCTCGTGTTATTACTTTGGCGGGAGGTCACCGTATGACTTTCCTCGGTCGTGAAGGAAGAGATGCTGCTCGCGTTCGTTACGTGGGGGCCGACTACATTGTGCCACTTTCCGCCATTCGGCCCGCACCATAACGCTCAGCAGTTCGTCACAATATGATTCCCCGAGCAGCCAATGGGCTACCGGATGTCTTCCTCACTTTTATCTCATTTTATTCTTTAACGTCGCCCGAAAGCGTCCGCTGGCGCCTGCCACCGGCGCCGCCAATTTCGCTTGCTGTTGAGCTGATTTTTGCTCACGCTGCCCAACTGTGACGGCGCCGTGTTGTGCTGTGCAACGCATTGCGACTTCCTTAGCCCTCGTACTGGCGACGACGGGCTTAGCTATCTTTGCACAGACCTTGGCTATCTTCGCACAGATGGCCGCTGCTCCACAGATTACCAGCGGGAATAGCGTGACCTTCACCGCCGGCGTACCCGGAACGTTTACCATTACCTCCCCTGGTTCGCCCGCGATCATAGAGACCGGTGCGTTGCCGGGAGGAGTTTTCTTCGTCGACAATGGTGATGGGACTGCGACTCTCGCCGGAACGCCCGCCTTGGGCTTCGCCCGCAGCTATCCACTTACTATTGCCGCATTTAACGGCATTCAACCCGATGCGCAGCAGAACTTTCTTCTCACTATTAGCGCGACCGCGATGAATGGGCAGTTTATTTATGCCCCCCACAGCGACGGCACTATTACCGTCCACGACATCAACAACTCGCACGGCCTGGTAAAAACGCTCAACGTGGTTTCGCTGGCTGGCGCCAATTTGCGCGGAGCGGCCGCAGCTATGCCAACCGCGCGATTATATCTCTTCCACAATCTGAACGAGGAAGGTCATATCGCTTGCGTCGACCTCACAAACGACTCCCTTATCTGGGATCGCGTCGTTCACACGCCCGGAGTCGATAGGGGCGACGTGACGCCGGATGGACAAAAGCTCTATGTTCCTACATGGGAGAGCGACCCGAATTCTCCATACGAGCTCGTTCTGGACGCAGTGACAGGCAACCTTCTGTCAACAATCGCGATGCCATCGAGGACGCATGATACCCTTTGCAGCCTCGACGGCACGAAGGTTTTTATGGAGAACAAGGACGGGCTCGATCAACGCGTCCGGGTCGTCTCCACTACCGATGATCAGGTTGTTCTCGCCACCGACCAATTCACCGGAATTGTTCAGCCATTTGTCGTCACCGCCGACAACCGTTTCCTAATCGCTAACGTCATCGGGACGTATGGTTTTCAATATGCTGATCTCGCCACAGGCCGAATTGTCCGCAGCGCCCTTTTTGTCGGGACGACGTACAACGGGAGCTGGCCGCACGGCATCGGCATGACCCCTGACCAGCATGAAGCGTGGGTATGTGACAGGGGACCCGGGAACCATTTCGTCCACGTCTTCAACATTACCTCGCTTCCTCCGCGGCAGACTCACTTGGTCACGCTGCCCAACGACAATCCGAGCTGGCTTACCTTCACGATCGATGGCCGTTACTGTTACGTTACCAGCTCGAAAGCCGCAGACCAATTCACTACCATCGTCAGCACATCGACCTACCAAATGGTCGGTGCAATTCCAGCTTCCCCGGAACTATTAGAAGTTGATTTTACCAACGGAGGCGTAACCGCGGTTGGAAGCCAGTACGGAGTAGGCCGGGATCCGACTGCTACTCCACCTCCGTTTCCGAGTCCCACCCCCACACCAGCAGATCTCAAAGTCACCGTGACGGATTTTAAGACCACGATTGCTGCTGGTCAGAAGGATACTTACACGATCAAGGTGACCAATGCCGGTCCGAGCAGTGCTACTGGCGCGACAGTGGTGGATAATTTCCCGGCTATCTTCACGCCTGTGACCTTTACCGCTACCGGAACTGCTGGCGCTTCGGGATTCACCGCCAGCGGCACCGGCAATATCAACGACGCGCTCACCTTACCCGCTACCAGTTCTGTTAGCTACAAGGCGACCGGAAAAGTCAGTCCCTCTGCCAATGGCGTCCTGTCCAACACTGCTACTGTCACTCTTCCTAAGGGCGCCAATGATCCAAACCCCGCTAACAACACTGCAACTGATACTAGCACCATCACACACAAGGCCGATCTCAAGGTCACAGTAAATGATAACAAGACCACGGCGGTAGCTGGTCAAAAGAACACCTACACTATTGTCGTGACCAACATCGGCCCGAGCAATGTCTCTGGCGCCGTGATTAACGATACTTTCCCAAGCACGTTTACTGGAGTCACGTACACCGCTACCCAGACTGGTGGTGCCTCCGGCTTTACTGCCAGCGGCAGCGGCAACATTAACAACACCGTGACGATGCCATCGAGTAGCAAGATTACTTACAAAGCGACCGGCACGATCAGCGCATCTGCCACCGATTCGATTTCCGACAGCGTAACTGTGGCGGGACCTAGTGGAGTGACCGATCCCATTCCAAGTAACAACAGCGCTACCGACACGGACACGCTCTGATTGGGTTCGCTTGTTGCTGTCAGAATGTCGCTTTTTAAGCCCGATTCTTGGCCCCAATGATTCGTTCGCCCAGACCTGAACGATCCAGCGCCAACCATCTCGGCTAACGGCGCTGCGTTCGTGCTGGCATGTTGCCGCCACAGCAGTTTTCCGTCTTCTAGGGTAGCCATCAAGCGGTGTTCCAGCCCGAGAACATGCAAATCATAGTTTAACTCGACATCAGTCACAGATTTGGCACTCTCGACGCACAACTGATGCGATCCATTGGCAGGTCACGTGTTGAACAGTCACCGGTGAGGCTCGCCAAACAATTAGATAAGTCTGTCCGATTGCGCGGCAAAGGCCCACGAATGGCTTTCCAGTACAAATTCACTGCGGTAATTCTAGCGCTCGGCTGTGTCAGCGCATCAGTCAAAGGACAGAGCTGGCCGGCCATCTCCTTCGGCAAGCCAACTGCTGGGTTCAAACACCCTACGGATCTGGCGTCAGCGCACGACGGGAGCAATCGATTGTTTGTGGTCGAGCAAGCAGGCCGGATAAGGATCGTGAAGAACGGCGCGATTTTGAACACCCCGTTTCTTGATATCTCAGCCCAAGTTGGAAGCACGAGCGGAACAAAAGGACTGTTAAGCATCGCATTTCCTTCCGATTTTGCGAACAAACGACACTTTTATGTGAACTACACCACCTCTGACGGGTACCTGATTATTGCCCGCTATTCTGTTAGCTCGACAAGCGCCGATGTGGCCGATGCGAACAGTGAGCAAGTTATACTGAAAGATGGCCCGTTCCCAGATCATTACGGAGGTGAGCTAAGTTTTGGACCAGTGGACGGCTATCTTTACTTTGGCATTGGTACTGGTTCGGGATCATCCCCAGATAGTCTCGGGCAGGATCTGAGTGTCTTGCGCGGCAAGCTCCTGAGAATTGACGTTGAGACCGGCGCGCCGGCTACGTACACCATTCCCCCGACCAATCCTTATGTAAGCACCGCCAACGCGCGGCCGGAAATATGGGCGACTGGTTTACGAAACCCATGGCGTTCTTCCTTCGATCGCGCGACAGGAGATTATTACATAGCCGATGTTGGTCAGGCTGCGCGCGAAGAAGTCGATTTTCAGCCCGCTGATAGCGGAGGTGGGGCTAATTACGGGTGGGATATTATGGAAGGCAGTCTTTGTTTCGAGGCGACAACGTGCGATACGACGGGCCTAACGCTGCCCGCGACGGAGTACGATCATACGCAGGGCTGCGCAATTTCGGGCGGCACAATTTACCGCGGCACACGCTATCCCGGCTTGCAAGGAATTTATTTTTTCGGCGATTGGTGCAGCGGTGAAATCTGGGGACTGCAACCGTTGAACGGCGTTTGGCAGAACTCTATTTTACATCAAACGACCATGTCGATTATCAGCTTCACCGAAGACGAAGTCGGCAAACTGTGGGTGGCGGATTACACAGGCGGCGGCGTTTACCCGATCCAGGAAGGCGCCTCAGTGCCAGTCGACCTCTCGGTGACTCAAAGTGACGTCCCGGATCCGTGTCCGGCAGGTAATCTCCTGACCTACACAATCGACGTCAGGAACAATGGCTCTAGCTTGGCTACCGGATTAGTCGTCACAGACACAATGCCGAGCGGTGTTTCGTTTATCTCCGCTACTTCAACTGTAGGAGCGTGCACCCGGTCTGGGAGCACTGTCACCTGCCGGATTCCCAGTTTAGCAGCCTCCAGTGTTGCAACAATTACTCTTGTAGTTAAACCGCTATCGGCTGGAACAATTTCCAATGCAGCAAGTGTAATAGCTAACGAGCCAGATACGGATTTAACAAATAACTCTTCTACTGAGACGAGTACCATCACGCGCGCAGCTGACCTAAAAGTGACGGTCACAGACAACAAAACATCAATTGCCGCAGGAGCACAGAACACCTACACCATTGTGGTCAGTAACGCTGGGCCTTCAGCTGTCACAGGTGCGACTGTTACCGACACATTCCCGAGCAACTTCATCAATGTGACTTATACTGCAACGCAGGTGGGCGGGGCTACAGGGTTCACCGCAAGCGGCAGCAGCAACATCACCGATACTGTTAACATGTCCTCTGGTAGCAAGATCACGTACACGGCCAAAGGCAAAGTCAGCACGTCGGCGAGCGGCCCTCTCTCAAATACTGCGACGGTGACTAAGCCAGCCGATCTTCCCGATCCAAACGCAGCAAACAACAGCGCCACGGATTCTGACACGATAACATTAAAGGCTGACTTGAAAGCTACCGTGACAGATGGCAAAACCGCTGCCGTTGCCGGGACCAAGAACACCTACACAATTGTGGTGACGAACGCCGGCCCGAGTAATGTGGCGGGCGCAGTCATTCAGGACAATTTTCCGGCAACATTTACGGGGGTAACCTTCACTGCCACCCAGACTGGCGGCGCCTCAGGCTTTATGGCAGCCGCCGGCGGCAGCATTCATGATACCGTCACCATGCCAGCTGGTAGCAAGATTACTTACAAGGCGACTGGCACAATCAGTGCATCGGCCACGGGTTCAATCTCAAATACCGCGAGTGTAACTTCCCCTGGCCGCGTTCCGGATGGGGCTACCGGTCACATGGCGTCCTAGGCACAGTTCTCGTCATCATATTGATCCTGTATCTTCTCGGCCACTTGTAGAGCGCCTCTCCAAAGTTAAAAAATAAGTCGGAGTCCCGTTCTTGGGTGGGCGCAACCGTTTCAATATTGGCCGACTTCAGATTCTGTAAGCGACAAAGCTTTTTAAGGGTTGGCGACTAACTGTGGTGCAGGTTTGCCGAGGGCGACCTGATCGCTCACCTTCTGAACAGTCGCAGTGAGGGCTTCGATTTGCTTCTGCTGCTGCGCCGCAAGTGCCTGCTGCTTTGCAGCCAATTCCCGCAACTCTTGGACCGTCCGATGCTCTTTCAAGAACTCATTCAGTAGCATCGCGTTTACTGCTTCGTAGCGGACCGTCATGATTTTTCCGTCCTCGCCCCGAACTACTAGATCAGGATTAATCTTCTCTACTTCCTCAGCTATTAGCCCAAACTGTGGGATACCATTGGGATCAAGTTCTTGTTTGTAACGGAAGGTCACCGGCTTGAGCGCGAGGATCGCTTCACTCGCTTTGTCCATCGGCTTGATCGCTTCCTTGAAACGCTCCGAGGACGGCGCTGTCCCAAGTTGACCGCTGCTATTCACAACTACTGCTGAACCTGTAACAGCTACTCCATGAATGCCGGCGATAAATGTGGCTGTTTGAAATCCAAAATTAGGGGTATGGCCTCCGATGCGGATGGTGTTCGAGTCGCCAGCAACGCCTTGGTTGCCGATATCGATATTGTTGCTGCCTGTGGTGAGGTTCACGCCGGCGCTGCTCCCCATCGCGATATTGGATGAGCCAGTATTGTTTTTGAGCGCCTGAAACCCTTCGGCTGTATTATCGCGCCCCCTCTGATTAGTATAAAGCGCATTCACTCCGCTGGCGACGTTGTTGCTGCCACTGGTGTTGTGATTAAGCGCCAGCACCCCGGTGGCCGTGTTGTAGTTGCCGATTTTGTTGCTTTCGAGTGCATCAACTCCGGTAGCCGTGTTTTGGGTGCCGGTTGTGTTGGATGAGAGCGCGTTACCACCGGTGCCAGTGTTGTTATCAGCATTGTTGTCAAAGAGCGCATTAACACCGTTGGCCGTGTTGTTGCTGCCGGTTGTGTTGAATGAGAGCGCTTGAAAACCGCTAGCTGTGTTGTTGCTTGCGGTGGTGTTGGATGAAAGTGCACCTTCACCGATGGCCGTGTTGAAGATGCCGGTTGTGTTGCGAATAAGCGCAAAAGTCCCGGTGGCCGTGTTTTCGCTACCAGTTGTGTTTGATGAGAGCGCCTCAAAACCGGTGGCCGTGTTTTGGTCGCCGGTTGTGTTGGAATTGAGCGCGTCAAAACCGCTGGCCGTGTTGTTGATGCCGTTGGTGTTGCTCTGGAGCGCTTGAAAACCGGTGGCCGTATTGGCCAAGCCGGTGGTGTTGCTAAAGAGCGCATCAAAACCGATGGCTGTGTTGTCAGTGCCGGTCGTGAGGTGCAAGAGCGCATCGGCACCCTCAGCGGTGTTGTTACCGGGATAACCTCCGTCCGGTGGCGGGTCAACCGCTCGCGCGGTTGGCGAAAGTGCCAACAAGCCGAGCACGAGGAGGACGACAGGAAAGCAGCGCCGCAAGGGCGACCGGCTGATTAAATTTGGCGTGGGTAGAGTTGCTGTATTGAGAGGCGTCGGACGATGCATAGGGAGTTTCTTTCTGTTCTCCCGGTCCGTTACTCGCTTTGGAACTGCAAAACTGGAATGAGGAGAGGAACTACCGGGAGGAACAGGTCCCTCGCTCGATTCCAGATTATTTTCCGAAGGATGCGCTCCAACGTTCGCCGGTGTCCAGCTTGTTTGCTGAAAATGCGGGATTATCTTTGTCCTGATTCCCTAGCAACGCCCGATCACAGTAGCGTCTGTTCCAACTCCAGAAATGCGCTCGGCAGTTGGTCAGAATGGACAAGATCGCGACCAAAAAAGTTTAGGTCTAAACAGTTTAGGCCTAAACACGCGGGAAGTCCTGCCCAAGAAAATTAGCCTAGGAAAAAGTCGTACCGCGGCGATAGCAGCGCACCGAGCCGCCTTTAAGGGGGCGGGTGGAGTCATTGCGTATCCGCCGTGCGGAGCACCGATTAGCTATGACGCAGCCATCAAAGGTGTAAGTGTCATAAAGTGTCAAATTACTGCGGTAGTTTGTGCTAATTAGCGGAAGCACACGTTGATCGTATGCTGTTCGGATTTACCTGGGTAAAACAGGGAGTGCCGGCGGAGGGGATCGAACCCACACGATCTTGCGATCACTGGATTTTGAGTCCAGCGCGTCTGCCAGTTCCGCCACGCCGGCGGCGAAGGGATCAAGCTACAAAATAGAAACGGGAGCTCAAGCGCGAGTAGATGACCTCGTCGCTTGATCAAAGCGCCCTCACCTCATTCCGTACGTGTTTAGCGCCAACGGCGCGGTGTCAAAACAGCCTGGGGCATCGCCGCAGGACATTGATTGCATTCTAGACAAGCGCTGAAAACGAATTCCTAGGGCGCTGCCCAAGGCTAGAATGAACGCCGCGCGCCTTTGGCGCTAGGCACGTGCTTCCCTTTTTTTCATGCAACCAACTACCGGAGCGGGGAATTTCGATTTAAGCCGTCAGAGCGTTTCGAAAACGAAATTCGACGATTGAACACCGCGTGGCGGTCCAAAAATTTCCCGCAAAATAATCGCTGTGCGCGCCGCGTCCGGGGAACGCAAAGCTTGTTTCCAAATTGTGTCGGCCGATGCGCGGACGCTCGGCTGATCATCTGTTTGCGCGATGGACATCTTCGTCCCCGCAGGAGTTTGCGCTTGTTCAATCCACGTACCCGGCTCGTTAGCCTCGGCCGGAACAGGTGGCGGAACGACGATGCGCCTGCTTTCAGGCGGCGCGGCTTTTGCGGGTTGCTGCAACACCACGATCTCCTTGGCCTGTTCCTTCCAGGTACGGAATACCGGTTTGGCGAAGGGCCGCATTGATGCCGGCGGCTGGACCGGCGCAAGTGGCCGCGGTGGAATTTGTGCGCGCGGCAGTGCTTTCGGCGGTGGCGCTGCTCCCGCCGGCTGGCCCAGCGCTTCCAGGAATTCCCGGACGCGCTCTTCGTCGGTTTTCGGTCGCGTTCGCTGAATGGGCTGTGGAATTCCCGGCTGCGGTGGCGGACCCTGCGGAGGTTGACCTCGTCGTTGCGATTGTTTCTTCGATTCCTCGGAGATGCGCGAAACCAACCGCGAGATACCGATGATCGCGGCGATGATGATGAAAATGATGTTTTGATCCCAGTGCATGTCGCGTTAAATCGTTAAATCATGGAATGGAAATCCGTTTTAACTTTGTAACATTTTTAACGAATCACGATGCCGCAGGCGGCTTATCAGTCCCGGCAATCGATTCGCGCATCGAAGTATCGGCCTGCACGTTTTTCATCCGCACGTAATCCATTATGCCAAGATTGCCGGAGCGAAACGCATCCGCCATCGCCTGGGGAACGA
>WNGC01002905.1_pt1 | contig 13899 bp, 17 predicted proteins | sample 5400051 | NCBI WGS metagenome assembly WNGC01 (sample SAMN13153368, study PRJNA577476) | soil metagenome | isolation source: 20 cm soil or saprolite under grassland replicate 2 | place: USA:California | collected 2016-06-15 | reverse complement strand
GCGGCAACGTCGTTGAAGCGTTGGTTAATTGCGTCTCCCATCGTTTTCGCAAATTCTTCCTTCGGAATGTAAGTCGGCGGCGGTGGCGGAGTGAAAAGGGGGATCCAGATTTGTTGAATCACTCTCGCCAGTTCGCTGTCCGGTCGCGCGCATTCCTCGATCATTCGTGCTCGACGTTCGCGATCCACAGTTCCGAAGTACGGCGGAAGTCGCGGCGATACGAGCGCATAGGGACGATTCGGAATGGGCAGGCGTTTTAGCAGGTCGTCGAGAGTCAATTCTTCCTGTTTTAGGAACGCGACATGTTCTTCCAACGGCATGGCGAGATATTCGCTGGCACGTTGCGCGAGTGTTTGAGTATGAGACCGCCGAACGGTTTTTTCAGCGCGATCCATCGGCGGGCTGCCCGGCGGCGCGACAAACAGACGGGGAACAACACTGCAAATGACTGTGCCGTGAAAATTTTTGTCATTGGCCAGATCGACCAGTACCGGATAAGCGCAACTGCCGCCCATCGCCAGTTGAACAGGACGTTTGCCCAATCCTTTTTGAAGTTCGTCGAGATCGAGATCGTACCAGCCGCGCGAATCGCCGATGATGACGATGGACTCGGGTTTCACCCGCCGGCGAGCCGATGTCCAAAGATCCTCGTTATCGTTGAGCGTAGGACCATAACCGATAGAGCGACAATAGACTTCCCATGCAGACGCTGCAGCAATGACGATCAGCACGACTGCTACGGTGATGCCGCGCCAGGGCAATTGTGGGATCGGCCGCACATATTCGAGAGGAGGGCCGCCATGAATGGTTTCGATTTCTGTCGGCTTCCTAAAGAACAACCGCGGTAGGCGAAGCCTGCGTTTAAAATTGGAAATAGATGAAGGCATTACTGTTTCCTTGAGTCAGGATGATGGCGCAGGCCATGAAGGCCCATGACGCTGTGGTAATCCAATGCGGCAAACGCATCACGGCCGTTTCGATGTTGCTATCGCGCAGGGACCAATGCACGAGAATCATCCCGGCGGTGACAAGCGCGATCTGCAACATTTCACGCGTAGAAAGAATGGCATCGCCGTGGGGATGCCCACCAAACATACCGCCCAACATTCGCGCGGCGACGGTGAAATCGGATGCTCGAAAAAATACCCATGCGACGCAAACGGCAGCGTAAGTGGCGATCCCGCCGAGGAGTCGAGTCGTGAGAGTGCCAGCCCATGCTTTGTGTTCGAATAAGCCGCGCAGAACACGTTCCACAACGAGATAGGAACCATGAAGCAAACCCCAGACGACAAAAGTCCACGCCGCGCCGTGCCAGAGGCCGCCCAGAAACATCACGATGACCAGATTTGTGCCGGCGCGCACGGGACGGACCTGATTGCCGCCGAGTGGAATATAAAGGTAATCCCGCAAGAAAGTGGAAAGTGAGATATGCCAGCGCCGCCAGAAATCGGAAAATCCAACGGCCGCGTACGGAAAACGGAAATTATCTTTTAGATGAAAGCCAAGGCACAACGCAGCCCCGATAGCGCATGTGGAATAGCCGGCAAAATCAAAAAATATCTGGCCGGCGAATGCCATGACACCCAGCCAGGAATCCAGTGCGATGAGAGGTCCAGCATAAGTAAAAATCCGATCGGCCGAACCAGAGAGCATCGTGTCGGCGAGTACAATTTTTTCGAATAAGCCGAGGGTCATAAGCAATAAGCCCCACAGAAACTGCCCTTCGCGCAAAGGCTGTGGCCTGACAAGTTGCGGAAGAAAATCGCCGGCCCGCACAATCGGCCCGGCGACCAGTTGAGGAAAAAACGAAACGGCCAGAACGAAATCGCGCAGCGATTTGGTAGGCTTTAGAACTCCGCGATAAATGTCCAGCGTGTAGGAGAGAGAATGAAACGTGTAGAAGGAGATTCCGACCGGTAGAAGAATGTCGAGGTGAGGTGGCTGATAAATGGCGCCAACGCGAGCAAGCAGCCACTGAAAATTTTGCAGTAGGAAGTTCCCGTATTTGAAGAATCCCAGCATGCTCAGGTTCATGCAGACGCTGGCAACCAACCACGCGCGACGCGAATGTCGTCCTTTTGCCCTGCTCATTTGTCTGCCGAGCCAAAAATCCATCGCGGTCGTGGAAAAGAGCAGCGCCGCGAAGGGCGGATTCCACGCGCCGTAAAAGATGTAGCTGGCGACTACGAGGAGATTCTTCCGTGCATTCCAGGAATGTATGCTCCAAAAGGTGGCGACGACGATTACAAAAAAGACGACGAACGTGAGCGAATTGAAAAGCATTACGGGTGCGCCATCTGCTTATTCAAGAGCCACGTTAATTGCGAGTACATTTTAGCAGACTTCACGTGACGTTGTGTTCCCAAATTTTTGTTCAAACATTTTGTTGATATGGAAACTAAATATACTATACTAGTTTCCTGGGTGGAAATATATGAGGACGACCAATCTCGCCAAGTCTTCCCGAGGCCGCACCGTCGCCTACTGGGTCACAACTCTGCTCCTTGCCCTGGAATGTGTGGCGGGAGGCATAATAGGCGCCCTGCAGCGACCACCTTTTATCGGAATCATGAAGCACCTGGGCTACCCAGACTACGTGATGACGATCATCGGTGTGTGGTATTTGCTTGGTGGAGTGGCTTTGCTTATGCCGCGTTTTCCTCGGCTCAAAGAGTGGGCCTACGCTGGCTTGTTTTTCATCTACACGGGAGCGATTGCCTCGCGCCTGGCCGTCGGCGATTCCGTGGTCACATTCATGGGCCCAATCATTCTTACCGGGCTTGTGATTGCCTCCTGGGCTTTGCGTCCCTCAACTCGCAGCCTCAACCACAATATATGAGTAAGGCTCTGTCGAATAACAAGACAAGGATTCTCAACGCATCGTCGAAGCGGCGTGGCCGCAATCGGCGCGCGTTTATTGCAACAGAAAGGAATCGATCGTGAAATCTCGAACGGAACTTCATCAGGAATTACGGCACAGGATTCTCAGCTTGTCCGATGTGACGGAGCGGCAAAATGCGGGGATTCACGAAGACGCTTTTTTTGTTGGAGGGAAAATGTTCATCCACATCCACGGCCACGGTCACTGCGACATTCAATTGGCGAAAGACGACCAGGAGCGGGTTCTCGCGGAAGGCAAAGCACGCCAGCACCGCTGGGCGCCAGAAGCGGGATATATCACGGTGATTGTGCACAGAGAAGAGGATTTGGAGCCGGCGATGGATCTGATTCGGATGTCACACCGTTATTTTGCCGACAAACAGAATCTTTCGCGCATGCAACACCAATAGAACCAACAAGCTCTCAAATAAATAAGGAAACGATTATGAAATTATTTGTGATAGGAGCGACCGGCCGAACCGGGCAAGAGATCATCCAGCAAGGCCTAGTCAGGGGTCACCATGTAACCGCATTCGTGCGTTCACCTGAAAGCATCGGATTAAAAAATGAGCGACTGAGTGCCTTCAAGGGGAATGTCACGGATGAAAGCCAACTTGCTGAGGCCATGCAAAATCATGACGCAGTCATTTCGACTCTGGGACCGCGAGAGGTTTTCAAACCAAGCTCTCTTCTCAACGACAGTGCGATTGCGACAAGCCGTGCCATGCAGCGTAGGGGAGTGAAACGGCTCGTCGTTCTCTCGGCGGCCGCTCATTTTCCCGGGATTTTAAATCGGATCGCCAGTTTCATTCTTAGAAATCACATGCGCGATTCCCTTGCCATGGAGAAAATTGTCCAGGCCAACGGTCTCGACTGGACGATTGCGCGGCCTCCGCGTCTCACTCAGGAAGATTCCTTACACTATCGAAGCCGTGAGGGTGCTGCACCCAGGATGGGTTTTACATTGTCCCGCAAAGCGGTGGCTGCATTCATGCTCGATGCGATCGAGCAAAAGAAGCACATTCGCAAAATCGTCGGCATTGCGAAGTAACCATCGGAATTAGCCGTTATACCTCGCCGCTACTCTCCTGGCCGCGCCTCAGCAGTTGTCGTCAGCGTCGACGCCGCTTCGACGCAGGATCGTCCGGGTCGTGTTCATACAGGCGGGACGGATCGCCGAACACCGCACCGAGCACGCGCTCGGGCCAAATTTCAAAATAGCTGAGCAGCAGCGCCATCAGCGGCACCAGAATGAAGGCCAGGCCGTGCGCAGCCATGATGAACATCGCCAGCGCGCGTAGTATCAGGAGATAGACATCCCAACGAACGCGCTGCTTTAGCTCCTTGTCGGGCATCGCGTCATAGCCGGATTGGAACGCCTTCCAGAAATGTCCGGCCGCGAGCGAACCAAAGGTAAGCCAGAGCGCGGGAGAATGCGCTAGCTGGTGGCGCAACTCGTCGCCGAGCAGCAGATCATGGAGCGGAATCAGCACGATCCAGTACGGCAGGCCGACGATGCCGACGAGAAAAATCCATGTGACCACACCGCGGACACTGTTCGCCGCCATGGACATCACACCCGTCGATTTCGGTTGTGTCTCGCGCAGCGCACGCGGAATCAATGCGGCAACAATCGCCGCCACCGCGGTCAGCCCATCGAACCAGTAGTTGAACACAGCGAGCGCAGCGGACCAGCCGAAGCCGTAGATGCCGACGACGGGAATCAGATTGCGAGCGAGCACGGCCCACGCGCCGGGGCGCGAAGCCAGTTCGCGCAGATGTTGTGAGAGCGGTGGCGGCGCGATCGGTCGCACCGTGATCGAGTCAGTTTTTTCCTGAGGCTTCGCCATTGCGACAGATTAACAGACGGATCCGTACGGAATCCATACCTTCAGTGTCTTCGTGACCGTGATGGAGTGCATGCCGCTCTTCTCTTGCACTGGAACGCGTCGATTTGTGAGAATCAAGTTCCCCATGAGAAGAAATCTGGCTTCGATAACGAAGTTCGGATACTGAGAGACGATGACGCTGCCACGACTCGTGCCCGCACCGAAGATCGACAATCGATCTGACGAAGAACTGCTAATGCGCGCGCGGGAATTTTACGAAATAATGCAACGCCGCCGGACGTTCCGGAATTTTTCCGATCGCCCGGTACCGCGCGAAGTGATCGAGTATTGCATCCGCGCAGCAGGAACGGCTCCGAGCGGCGCGAATCTGCAGCCGTGGCACTTCGTGGCAATTAGCAATCCGGTCGTGAAGCATCAGATTCGGATCGCAGCGGAGAAGGAAGAGAAAGAATTTTACGCGCAACGCGCACCGAAAGCGTGGTTGGAAGCGCTGGCGCCGCTGGGCACCGATTCGAACAAGCCATTCTTGGAAATTGCGCCATGGCTGATTGCCGTCTTCGCGCAGCCGTTTCGAATTCTGGCAGACGGAACACGTTCGCCCACCTATTACGCGATCGAATCGGTTGGTATCGCGACCGGGCTACTAGTCACGGCGGTGCATTCATGTGGGCTAGTGTGTTTGACTCACACGCCGAGTCCGATGGGATTTCTCAATCCTATTCTCCGGCGGCCGCCGCATGAGAAACCTTTTGTGCTTCTTGTAATTGGTCATCCCGCGGAAAACGCGCTGGTTCCTGACATCGGACGCAAGTTACTCGACGAGATTAGTTCATTTGTAACTGACGAAACTAGATCCCCCGAAATGCTTGAATCGGTTAAATCGGAAGGATGATGAGTGGGTAAACGCGTTAAACGAATGACGTGCTGGTTTGTTCTGTGCGCGTCGGCGCTCTCGCTTTCGACGGTACATTCTACGCCAGAAGTTACGTTGGATGACCTAAAAAAGCTGGAGACCATTTGCTTTGTTCCTTCCTATCTACCGAAGGATTTTCGATTGCAGCGAGTGGACATCACGTACGACGAACCCGGTCCGGATGAGACGAAACGTTCGTTTCCACTTTACTCGATCGTGTACAGCAACGATCCGCGGAGCGGAGCGACGTTCTCGATCGAATCGGCACGCGAAGGAATTGGTGACCGAAATATCATGGTAGAAGACGATACGGAAGAGACGGAAATCCAATCGCCTCTCGGGCCGGTAGATCTCATCTGTCGGCCGAAAGGAAAGAACGGCCGTAAGGATGAGATCAGGGCGAACTGGGTAGAGGACAGCAACATGAAAGCGGAAAACACGAAGGATCCGAAAGGACATCCGAATCTCGGACGCTTTCATGGTTTCTCAGCGACAGGTATTACGCTCGCGGAGTTCTCGAAAATCGTCCAATCGCTTCATCCCATCCGAGACGAGAAGGCCGCCGCTTCCGCGGCACTTCAAACTTCAGCGCTTAAGATTCATCCAAAAGTTTTCAGCATGATCAATTGCTGGATCTCGGATTCGGAAAGTCCAGTGGTAACAGAAGTCAATCTCGACGCCGTGGAAAAAAATGGAAATGAGTTTAATCAGGACGGACTGAAGCAAGACGGCGAGTGGCTAGGATGTCCCGGGCCCGATACCAACGGATTCATGCGTTATCGCGTGGTCGAGTCAAAAGGCAGTCATTACAAGATCGAGTTCCAGGAAAACGGCGGTGGCTCGCTTACGACAGCTTCCATCATCGAGTGTGAGATTGAAAAACGAAGCATTCAGCGTGACGGCAAGCCCGTAACGATTCGAGTGCTTCGCGTGTTGTCTTACAGTCAGAAATAAACAGCGGCCTTCGCAAATGGCGACGAAGGAATCGAAGCGAAGGAAACTGATTTGGCTGGGTGTGTTCTTAGTGGCGGTGTTTTGTATCGCGCGCGCGCAAGCTCAGACGCCAGCGAAGAAAAAGGAAATCCAAATCACCTGGCTGGGACATGCGGCCTTTGAGTTAGTCTCATCCGGCGGCACCGACCTCCTCATCGACCCGTTCTTGACGAAGAATCCGGCGACGCCAGCCGAACTTAAGAATCTTTCTCGTTATCATCCTAATTTTATCCTGGTGACCCATTCGCATGGAGATCATTTGGGCGACGCGGTCGAGCTAGCGAAGATGAGTAAGGCTAAAATCGTCAGCGTTTACATGCCGGAGGCATTCAAAAAAGGGGACCTGCCACGCGAATTGATTGAGCCGGTGAATGTGGGAGACCATCTCACCCTGGGTGATGTTAAGGTCCATGTTGTTCCAGCGATGCATAGTAGCGAGCCAAGCGGCCGGCCGGTTGGCTTTGTGGGGGAATTCGCCGACGGCCGATCGGTTTACCATCAAGGCGATACCTGGATCTTTGGCGACATGGCTTTGATCCAGGAATTTTATCATCCCAACATTATCCTGATGCCCGTCGGGGCGGCTGCGGACGGCCAAAGCCCTCGGATGGCGTGGATCGCGGTCACTCGCTACTTTAAGCCGCAAGTTGTCATCCCCATGCACTATGGCGCTTTGCCGGGTTCGTCGACCGAAGCAGATTTGCGCGCGGTTTTCGGAAAAGATCCGCGTGTCGTATTTATGAAGCCAGGCGAGACGAAGAAATTCTGAGCGCCCGAATATGACCCTTGATGGCTTCGACAACGCGCGTCGTCTGGACGATGGCTGCCGACTCGATTTTCATCAGCGTGAGACAAAGAAACACGCGAGCGCAATCGCAACTACATCTTCGCAGATCGCTACGAAAAGGTCTTTGACGTGCAGATTGTTCACGAGACGCCGCCGGATTTCGTAACCGACGAACGCCCCCGTCACGCCGCCGATTCCACCCAGGAGCGCGCCGACAAATAATGACTTTCCCGCTGCCGCGAAAAGACTCGCGCCGCTAAGGCCGCCCAGGACAATGCGCGCTAATAACGGTGCGAAAGAGGTCCGTTTCGGAGTTTTTGGCAGCTTGTCCGCGACTAGCTCGCCTATGGCGAAGACGGAAAATATCGCGACGGCTGCTGTTGATCCCATGAATGCAAGGCGCGAACTGTGCAGATTCAAAGTGCCAAGGTGTGCGGCCCAGGCAACGACTGCGGGCGCAAGCAACGAACGTAATCCAGCGACAATTCCGATTCCGATAGCGAAAACGAGGATGTAGTTCATGAGCGATTCTTTTTCAGAACAACGACGATTGCTAGTCCTATTCCGAGCGATGGATTCGCAGCGTTACTTGATTTTCGCCGGGTTGTAGCGATGCCAGCTGTCGTCAATCGGCTTCCACCGTTCGATTTTCCCCGACAGCCGATACACCCGGTAGCGATCGACTACCAGACTCACCTCGGGGGCCCCGCCGCATTTGGCGTTGTGGATTTCGCGGAGAACAAACTGAAAATAAGCGTCCGTTGTCTCCTCGGTGCCGTAGCTAACGCAGTCCAAAGAGATTCGGTGCGTATAAACGCCGTCGCGTTTAAGGGTGCGGTCGAGTAGAGCCAAGGCGGCGTCTTCATCCAGCCGGTGGGAATGCCGACCAGCCTGGGCGACGACTGGTAAAAGCAGAATGATCGCCACACCCGCCGCCGCAACAATTCGGAAGATGTAATTCATCGGTCTAACGAAACGTAACAAGCAGGCATTTCCTGTCTTTCTCATGATTCTGGTACCGAGCATCGAAATACCCAGACGGCGTTTGGTGAAGCAAGAAAACTACGTCTGTGGCCAATCAGGCGTTAAAAAGGGTCGAGAACCGGTTGATCCCGTCAGAACTACTTGGCAGGCAGTTTATCGTTTGTGGCCTGGAGTTTCGATTGCATTGCTCTGACACACCCGGGCTGAATCGGCTCTCTTTCAATTTCATCTCGGGCCGCACCGAACTCCTTGACCGCCCGACCCATTCCTCGAGCGAGCTCAGGTAGTTTTTTTGCGCCAAACAAGAGCAACACGATGAGCAGGATTACCATCATGTCCGGCCCCATAAGATTCATGATACTGGCGATCGTAATAGGCATAAAAATTTGAATATGTTTCTTTCGTGAAAGGTGTTTCCGCGTTCAATCCATTTATACCAAATTGGCAGACTTATATTCCGAGAAAGTGATCTGCCGCTTGGTGTGCCTGGCGGATTTTGGGGATAAAAGTTCGGTCAGCCAGTCCTTTCTCGTCAGAGGGAGTGGAATAAAAACAGGCTCGGGCCGGTTGTATTAGACAAATGGAAAGATGCACAAGCGAAATGGAACTGGTGGACGCCACAGCCATCGCAGGACTGCTCAAAAGTAGATTCGAGGAAGCGGAGCGGTGTTATAATTCTCGAACTTATCGATGCGGGCTACATGTGCGCGCGATCTTGCGGCGTCCGGCAACGGTTCGGTTTCATTGGCAAGGAATTCTCCGTGAGTTGAGCGGCGTGGAAGTTCGCCGGTTTTCCACTGTCTGTTCGACGCAATCCGCTGATTTAATGACGCGGGAGACCGAGCATTTCGAGTTTGGCAAGGAACCTAACGATTTCACTCATCTCAATAACGATAACTAATATCTAGAACGCATGAATCCTATGACCTACAAAAAATTTATTGCAGTGACATTTGCTCTTACAGTTTGTGCTCTCACAGACTCAAACGTGATGGCGCACGGTGGTGCGGGGAGTGGTCACGGGGGCGGGTTTGGTGGCGGCAGCTTCGGTAGAGGCGGCGGGTTTGCTGGCGGCAGTTTTCACGGCAGCGGCGCCTTCGGTAGAGGCGGCTTTAACGGTCGCGGCTTTAGCGCTGGCTTTAGCAATAGCCGATTTCGTAGTGGCTTTCGCGGCGATCGGTTCCACCATCGACGCTTCCACGATCGGTTCCTCTTCCTTGGTGATTTTAGGGACCCGTTTTTTTACTATCCGTATGACTATTATCCTTATCACTACGGATATGACTCGTCCAATCAACCTGTTTACCAAGGCAATGCGGGATATACCGACTCTTTAGTTGGGCAAGTTCAGCTCCGTCTGGCTCGTGCAGGATATTATCATGGGTCGATCGATGGCGTAAGCAGAAGCGGAACACGGAGAGCGATCCGCGAATATGACCGCGCTCACGGCTTGCCAGAGGATGGCAAGATCGACCATCAACTGCTAACGACGATGGGCTTGAGCTAATCGCCGGACGATTTGGATTCGGAGGCAGGCGCCGTCAATGCCACCACCAAGTCAGCGGTTTGGCAGAGTCATATCCCCAGAAGGTGGCCTTTTGTGTCTGGGCGAGGAGAAGTCGATTCAATCCTTTTTTCCAGGACTGGGGAATAAAAGTTGGACTGCGGCGGTTGTATTGAATGAATGGAAATGGTCATGACCAAAAGCAGGAGCCTTTCTAGCCGAGCTGACTGATCAAGAAACAATATGGCCGCACCACTGAAGGTCGACTATGCTTTTGACGCTGAAGATCTCAAGTCGAGTGCCAAGATTGTGAAGTTTGCCATACTTAGGAAGCACGAAGACCAAGACGCCACTCAGGGACAGGAGTTGGCGTCTTTTGAAGAAACGATGTTACCTCACATGGATGCGGCCCACAACCTATCGTCCAAGAGGCTTACCTACGTGCATTTAAGTCTTTCGGTGGATTTCATGGCTCCAACGGCCGGGCCTGGCTCCTGACGATTGTCCGAAACACCTCCTACACATTGCTCAAAAAGAATCGGGCGGTTGATGTAACAACAACTTTTGATGAAGAAATACACGCGGCCAGCCACGAGCCTGTGAGTCCTGCGACGATTCTTGAGCATGCTGAGGACGCAGAACTAATTAGCCAAGCAATGGATGAATTGCCGGCGGAATTCCGTGAGATCTTGGTGATGCGACACCAGGAAGGTCTCTCCTACAAGGAAATAGCCGACATCGCGCAAATTCCGCCGGGTACGGTCATGTCCCGCCTCGCCCGCGCCCGTGCCAAACTTAAGGAATATTTGGCGACTCGGATCGGTAAGGAGAAATAGATGAACTGCGAAGAAATTACTAGTTTGATGGACGTTTATGTGGATGGCGAACTAGATCCAATAACCAGCCAGAAAATCGAACAGCACTTACGGGACTGTGGTAAATGTGAGCAAGCGTACGAGGCACACACCGCGCTGACTCACGCGATTAGCCGGAGTGTTCCGTATTATAAGGCTCCGATTGAACTGCGTCAGCGGGTTCACGCTTCTTTACGGGACGAGGTCGACGACAAGCCCACGCGCACTGTTCCGCGAGGCAGTCAACTACTGGTCACAAGAAAGCAGCCGGAGCCACGAGCCGTTCTTTTCGGGATGCCCTGGAACTGGTTAGGCCTTGCCGCAGCTGTGATCCTGGCCGCGATCATCTTTTCCAGTTCCCTGCCTCGATTACGACAGCCTACTTCCGACCAGTTCCTTGCAACGCAACTTATAGCTAGTCACGTCCGCTCGCTTATGGCAGATCACCTCACGGACGTCGCTTCTTCTGATCAGCATACTGTAAAACCTTGGCTGGATGCGAAGCTCGATTTTGCGGCTCCAGTGGTAGACCTTTCCGGAGAAGGTTTTCCTTTGATTGGCGGGCGCCTTGATTATCTCGACAACCATCCGGTAGCGGCTCTGATTTACCAAAGGCGCAAGCATTTCATTAATTTGTTTGCTTGGCCAGCATCCCCCGGGGCGAGCAAAGCGCAAAAGACCATGTCGCGCCAAGGTTACCACTTGCTCCATTGGGTTGACTCCGACTTCAATTATTGGGCCGTTTCTGACGTCAGCGACGGCGAGTTGCAGACTTTCAAGCGGAGTTTTCAACAACAAATTGCGCCTCATTGAGCGAAAACACTTGATTGACGCAGGCGATGCAATGCTTGGCAAGCTGGGGCCGGTTTGCGTTGAATATTAGCTCGCCAGGCGTCGTCGCGACGACTCCTTTGGACTCTCTGACAGGCGATTAGCCCCCTGTTCCGGTAGGCTTTGTCCGGGAAAGGCTAGATTCCATCTTGTTACTTAAAGAGGTTTTTGGATAGGTTCTAATATCAATCTTTGGAAGCGCGGATCGTCTCGGAGCGGATCGAACATTGGATCAAGCCGGAGCAGCGCAGGAGTGAGCGGTACGTTTGAAGCCAGTGGGCCCGCGTACGGTATCGAGAGTAGTTTCTGTAACGCGGCGATGGCGCGGTCGGGCTCTCCTAGCTGCGCCGCCACTCGGGCGAGGATCTCGATCGGAACGGGACCTAGCAACGCGTCTTTCTGGATCGAAATCACGGCTGCGGCTCGTTCGGCCAGAGCCAACGCGGCGGCTTTGTCACCAAGGCCCATATTGGTCAGCGCGAGATCTCCAATGAGGATATGATTTTGCGGCTGTTCTTTGAGGAACGGTTCCAGTTCACTGCGCGCCTGTCGCCAGCTCTCACGGGCAGCGGGTTGGTCGCCGGCAACCTCCTGTGCCCAGCCTAACCAAAAGCGTAGTTCGCCATTGAAATAACCCGACGCTGGGTCAGGCTTGGCAAGTATTTCCTTTAGTCGAGGGATGATTTGTGCAGGGCGGCGCTCCAGGATCGCCTGGTAAACTTGTGTTCCCAAGGCGATGGTGTCCTCGGCGTTTGGGTGGAGCGGAGCGAGAAGCGCTGAAGCACGCGGCAGGTCGCCCTCGGCTTGTGCAATAGCCGCCTTTTGCGCAAGGGTATCCACGTCGTCCGGTATGATATTGAGAACCTGATCCAGCTTTCGCAGCGCTTCCGGGAAACGACGAAGGACAATGGAGGATGCTGCGTGCGACGTGAGTAGGTTAACATTGCGCGGGTCGAGTCGCTCAGCTTCGTTGAAGTAAGATTCGCTTCGGTCCCACTGACCTCGCCGTCGCGCGACGTAGGCCAGCGATTCAGGAATCTGGCTGCTATTCGGTAGGAACTGACGCGCTTGCTCAAAGTAACGCACCGCGGCGTCGTAATCTTTTAAGCAGGCGTAGTGGTAATATCCCTTGGCCACTACGGCCTCACCAAGGTTGGGCTGAAGACTGAAAGCCATTTCGGCTGCTTGTTGTGTCTCTTCACGCAGGGCGACCGTTGGTTGAAGAGTCAGTGTGAGGTAGCCGAGCGCATCGACGTATGACAGCAGTGCCCAACTGAGGGTGAACTTCGGGTCCAACCGCACCGCTTCTCTGAGATATTTCTGTGCGCCAAGGGCGTTGGCGGGTGTGTCGCCAGTCTTCAGGGTATAAGCCAGACCACGCAGGTACGCATCGTAAGCTTCCGGATTGTCTGTCGGTCTGGCGGCGATGGCTTGCTCTTCACGACCGGTCAGGTGCGCTCGCAACTGATCGGCAATGGCTTTAGCCACCTCGCTCTCGACCGAAAAGATGTCAGTCAGTCTGCGATCAAAGGTCTCTGCCCACAGATGTGAATCATTCGCTGCCCTAATCAATTGCACATTCACGCGCACCTGATCATTTGTTTTCTGGACACTGCCTTCCAGGAGATTGGCGACACCGAGTTGCTTCGCAATTTCAGAAAGTCTTTGAGATGTGTTCTTATAACGCTGCGTGGACGTGCGTGAGATTACTTTGAGGTCCGCGATCTTTGAGAGCCGGGTCAGAATTTCGTCCTGAATCCCATCGGTGAAGTAGGCGTTGGATTTTTCCTCACTCAGGTTTTCAAATGGCAGAACGGCGATGGATTTTTCGTTTGGCAATGGCGCCGGGGCGACAAAGAAAAAAGAGTAGGCAACTGCCGCGGCCGCCAGGAGTGCCACCGCCAGAGCGAGTAACACGCCCCTCTTATGACGTTTGATTTTGCTGACGATAAGTTCGGCACGCGCTTTGGTCTGCTGCAAGGAGCTGTCCGCTTCCAACTCCCGCTTGAGAGTGTGGAGATCGGCGAGCATCTCCTTGATCGTCTGGTAACGTTCGTGACTGTTTTTGCGCAAAGCCTTTTGCAGAATGGATTCGAGTTTGAGCGGAACATTCGGCAATACGCCGGATAAAGGTGGCGGCTCCGTTGTTAGGATGGAGGCAATACAATCGTTCGGCGTTTCGCCCCGGAACGGCGGGTTCCCTCCCACAATTTCGTAAAGCACTACGCCCAAGCTCCAAATGTCCGAGCGCGCGTCCACCTTCTGGCCGCGCGCCTGCTCCGGAGACATGTAATGCGCCGTGC
>WNGC01002521.1_pt1 | contig 13900 bp, 11 predicted proteins | sample 5400051 | NCBI WGS metagenome assembly WNGC01 (sample SAMN13153368, study PRJNA577476) | soil metagenome | isolation source: 20 cm soil or saprolite under grassland replicate 2 | place: USA:California | collected 2016-06-15 | reverse complement strand
CAAAACATCAGCGTATCCGCCAAATAATTCAGGCCCTTGTCGAGGCTGGCGCGTTCCACTACTCCGATCGGCACGTAGACCACCAACACCACGAAGAGCACGGTCAAGCCCAGCCACGTCGCTGCCGCGCGGGTTTTCTCATCCTTCTTGCAGTGGCTGAATGACTCTCAAAAGCTCGGCTGGCACCGCATCCGCAACATAGTGGAATACCAGGACTGGGCGACTGTGCAAATGATGTTTTGTGCTAGATAGATTGCCTACCAGGCGAACAACTTGACACACTACCTCACAATACTTATACTTTGTGCACGTTAGTTTGCTTGCCGGGCCAACAAATGCGCACAAACTATAACCCGAATCTGAAGACGAGCCGCAGCCGCATGGCAAACCTTCTGATGGCACTCTACGACTCGGGACGTACGACATTCACGACCGCAGAAGCCGCCGAAATTACCCGCCTCACCGTTCCGCTCGCCAGCAGTCTGCTCCACAAAGCCCGAAAACGCGGACTCGTATCGCAGCTCAAACGCGGCCTCTTTGTGATCGTTCCACCGGAACTTGGAAGCTCGCCCGAATACGCTGGAAATCCCTATCTGGTTGCGCGCTACTTGGCCGGTGACGCCCCTTATTTTCTTTCTCACGCGTCGGCCATGGAACTCCACCGCATGGTGACCCAGCCGCAGTTCGTCACATTCATCTCGAGCACCAAACGCATTCCCAAGCAAACCCTGCACGGAACGCAATTCCGTTTCGTACTCCTAAAGCCCAAGGATTTTTTTGGTACCACCAAGCACTGGGTCACAAAACAAGAATCGGTTGACATCAGCGACCTCGAACGTACCGTCCTCGACGGCCTGCGCCATCCCGAGTATTGCGGCGGCATAACCGACGTGGCCAAAGGTCTCTGGATGCGCCATGCCGACGTGAGTGTTCCCAAACTTCTAGAATACGTTCGTCGGCTTCGCGTTGGTTCCGTGTCTCGCCGCTTGGGCTATTTGCTCGAGCTTTTCGGAATCGCTAACGAGGCTGAATTGCAGTCGCTTCGGACCTCGTTGACCGCTACCTACATCCCGCTCGATCCCTCGGTGCCGCGCGAGGGCTCCCATCTCGCCAAATGGCGCCTCCAACTCAACATTCCAGCCGAAGAGCTGCTGGCCGTCCGGAGCGCTTGATTGATTCCGCAACGAAACATCTCGCTGCTCTCCAACCGCCTCGCAGCCGGCGGAGCAGCTCGCATTCGCGAAGACGTCCTCGAACGGGACTACTGTCTCGCTTGGCTCCTCTGCGCGTTCGCGCAATCCGATTTGCAGCCCGTTCTTGCGTTCAAGGGAGGCACGGCGCTGAAGCGATGCTACTTTGCCGACTATCGTTTCTCGGAAGACCTGGACTTCACTCTCCGCGAAGCGCTCCCCTTCGAAGCGATTCGCGCACGCCTTGAACCGGTCTACGCGATCGTCCAGCAACAATCGGGCATCGTCTTCACGTTCGACCGCCAGGACCCGCGCGTCCGCGCCAACACCCACACGTTCTACCTTCGCTACACCGGGCCGCTCCCTGCGAGCAACGACCTGAAGGTCGATATCACCATCAATGAGGTGTTGTCTTTCCCGCTCGAAAACCGGCCGGTGCTTCGCGGATACCCGGAGTTCTCCGACCTTCCAGAAGACCGGCCCATTCTCGTCTACTCGCTCAACGAAATTGCCGCCGAGAAAACGGTGGCGCTCACCGATCCAGCTCGAAACGAGCCGAGAGACCTCTACGATCTGTGGTATTTCACGGAAAACAACGAGGTACAACTCGATCAGATCGTTCCCGCGATTTGTCAAAAATTACAATTTCGCGAAAAAACCTGTGAAGGACTGCAACCCGCGCTTGCACGCAAGGAAGCTCGCCTGCGCGCGCTCTGGAACACACGGCTCGCCTATCAAATGGCGGCCCTTCCGCCGTTCGATCAAGTCTTTCGCGAGATGCGTCGCAGTTTCCGTCAAGCCAACTTGCCTTGAATTCCCCTACCAGTAACCGCCCAAGGACGAGCCCAAGAAAGGGAGCCACAGGGGAGAGGGACCGCAAGGCAGGCAACTCTGCTCCTCGTGCTTGTTGTTCCAGTCGCCGTCGTCGTCCATTCTATTGCTGTGCATGATGATGATGGGGGGTGGGAGTGGTGCGGTGGTGGGCGCGGCGGGGGTGGTGGGAGTCGTGGAGATAGTGATAGCAGTGGTCGTGGTCGTCGTCGTTGCCGCTGCCGATGATGGCGACTACGGCGGCGGTTTTCCAAACCGCCGCCCTTTCGAGCCTAACGGTTTTCGACACGGTTCAAGGCGGGTGGTTGCGCCTCGGCTCCAGCCTAAACTAATGATAACACTAGACGGCGCTCGGCTCGCTCTGGACGGTTTGGGCACACCTGGCAGCGTATTGGGATAAAATGGGATAAAAGCTATTGTACACAGAAGCGATAACTGCGCGCCAGCTCCTTCAGAGTTCGTACTCCGTGCTCTCCGTGATAGACCGGCTTGAGATGCTTGAGGCGCAACAGTTCGGCCAGTTTGCGGGCGTCGATCTTGTCACTCTTGCTACCTTGTTTCAGCAGAGCATTCTTACGCGGATCACACACCAGCACTTCCGTGACATGCGGCTTCAGCAGGTCATACAGCCAGGCCGCCCAGGTTCCTTCCTCGAAGGTGACTCGCAAGTCGCCGCGCAGGCCGTGGATGAATTGCAGAATCGTGCTCGCTTTTGTCTCAATGACACATTCCATAACAAACTTCCCGGCAGCGTTCATCACCGCAATCGAAATCGTTTCCTTGTGCACATCCATCCCGATATATTTGCGGCTAGTCATGAACGGCGTTCCTTTCTGTAGGGGTCGAGCTCAGCACTCAAAACCTACTCCAAAAGGGGCGCCCTTTTATAATGCGTGCCCAGAAAAATGAGCGGCAGAAAAAGGGACAGCCGATTGAACTCGATTAAATCGTGCATAGACAAGCGTGCGGAAGTCAGAGAGAAGTGAAGAGCGGTTCGAAATAGCCGTGCGGTATGTCTTGACGTCGGCACGGGTGAGCGTTGCAGTCTGCCGGGGGCTTACCACGAGACCCCTCGGCCAACGACGGCATCTAACTCGGAGAGCGTCTCGATTCCAACTAATCCAGGCGGGGCGACCCGTGCGCTAGGGCACGAACCTTGGTTGACTCCAGCGTGTTTCCTGAGATGACCGATTTGTGTCATCGGCGCAAGAAGATATTCTTCTTGGTGTGGCTTGTTTGCGCGCATAGCCGACGCCTATAATTGGCTATCGAAAATGCCAGACCACGAGCATCTCGCTTCGCTCGCGGACGATGAACTACTACGAAAGATCGGGCAAGGGTGCGCCGATTGTTTCGGCATTCTGTTTCATCGCTACTGTCGACAAGTGTTTTCTGTCTCATATCGAATTCTTCGGGACAAATCGGAAACCGAGGACATCCTTCAAGAAGTATTCTTGTCGATTTATCTACAACTGGAAAAGTATGATCCCGCGCGCGGCAGCGTGAGGACGTGGATTCTTCAATTCGCTTATTTCAAAGCCCTGCTGCGGCGCAGGTATCTGCGAATCCGCAACTTCTACAAGCAAGAAGAGGCTTCGGAATCAAGCGAAACGCGCCGTATGCCTTCGGCTGAATTGCATGGCATGAGTTCCACGGAATGGGCGCATTACGTGGAATCGGGCATAGCGGCGCTCAATCCAAAGCAACGTAGAGTCATCGAGCTGGTTCATTTTGAAGGCTACACGTTGCAAGAAGTTTCTGAAATTGTGAGAGAAAGTTTTGCCAATACGAGAAATTACTATTATAGAGGCCTGAAAGCTCTGCGCAGTTCCTTGAGAGTTGAGGCCAACCTCAGAACGGTGCAGGAGAACGAAAGGACCGTGTTGGATAACGATGCGTATCGCTTCGAATCCTAAACACCCCAATAACGACTGGTACGAGGAGCTCTGTGCTCTCGCAGCCATAGGAGAGATGTCGGGCGCCGAGTTTGACGAGCTGCAGCTGCATCTCGCGGAATGCGGCGATTGCCGTGAATTATACGCAGACTTCCGCCGCATGACCGCCGATGATCTCGGAGCCGTGGCCGTCCGCGACAGTATCGACAAACTGTCCGAAGACGATGGATCTGTGCTCGACGAAAGCGATTTACTCAAACGATTTCTAGAGCGGGCAAAACGGGAGCACGCCACTATTCCTGTTGCTCGACCCGGCGAAGCCGTAAAGCAGCCGATGCGGGACAGTGTCAACCGCCTCGTGCACTGGTTACGAAGGCCGGCTTTGTCTTATGCCACGGTGGGATTGTTGCTTTGCGCTGTCGCTGCGATGGCTGCGTACCGACTAAAAGAGGCGCAGATCTCGCCGACGTTAGCGGATCTTCAGTCTAAGGTGATGGATTGGAGGGGTCGGGCCCAGACTGCTACCACAAAAGAGGAATCAGCTGCACAGCAATTGAAACAAAGCGAGGCTGACCGCGCCACTCTGCAGAAGTCGCTCCTCGAAGCGCAGGCGCGTTATTCGCAGCTGCAGGCCCAACAAAACATTTTGCAGTCAGAACTCGCAACCGCCCGCACTCAGGTGGAACAGCAGGGGCAAGAGCTCCAGGCTGCAAACGCCGGTACCGCGGAAACGAACCGACAGCTTCGTGAGCTGCAAGCACGCATGCAAAATGCGGTCCAGCGAACCGAGGAGCAGCGACGAATCGCGGAAAATCTCCAGGCAAAGCTCGAATGGACTCAACAGATGGCCAAGACAACTACGCCTGAAGCTCAGGGCTTTAGCGATGTAGAGGCCAAGGATTTATTTGGCGCGCGCGATCTGCATATCGTTGATGTATACGATGTGACTGACAACGGCAAGACACGCCGCTCCTACGGTCGTGTTTATTACGCAGAGAAAAAGCTCCTCATTTTCTATGCGTTTGACCTGCAGGATAAGAAACACAAGCACGGCGCTGCGGCGTTCCAGGCTTGGGGATATCGTCAACCCAACGAAGAGCAGCCTGAAAACCTGGGCTTGTTCAGCATAGATGACGCTTCCGTGAACCGCTGGGTTCTGAAGATCAATAATCCCCGCGTTCTCGAGCACATCGACGCCGTGTTCGTCACCGCGGAAGGTCCTAAGGGAAGTCCGTCTCCCCGCGGCCAAAGGCTGATGTACGCCAACCTAGCATCGCCCCCGAATCATCCTTAGACGAATCATCCCTGGAAGGTCCCAACGGTTTAGGAACCAAATAGTCAGATGTCAGGCCCCCTGGACAACAACTTCATATCCGCCTTTTCGCCAGTCTTCAAGCATCCCGACCCAATTATTTTTCGATTCGCTGAGAACATCCTCCTCATTTCTGCAAATAGGTTGGTAAAGGGTTCCAGGGGAGGAATCATGAAATTGTTTTTGGTGGTCTGTGTTGTCGCGTTGGTGTTTGCAGGTTCGGCGGCCTTCACGTCTCCATCTTGCGCACAGACGACGAATGCAACGGTTTCGGGGCAGGTCACGGATTCCTCCGGCGGCGTTGTGCCTAGCGTGACGGTGATCCTCACGAATCTGAACACCAATATTCCTTACACAACCAAGACGAACAACGATGGCATTTATCGTTTCGCCGCGGTGCAGCCGGGCGTTTACCGCGCAAATGTAATGAAAGACGGCTTCGCCAGCATCGTCAAAGGTGACATCGACCTTCACGTTCAGGACGAAGTGTCGATGAACTTTGTGCTCCGGGTTGGCTCCGTCTCCGAAGTCATGACCGTGGAAGCGGGCGCGCCGGTGATCAACACGACGGATGCGGCGGTGGGCACGGTCGTGGATCAGAGCTACATCAAGAACATGCCGTTGAATGGCCGCAGCCTCCAGGATTTGATTTTGCTGACGCCGGGTGTTGTGACGCAGACGCCGCAGAATAACCCAAATGTTGGCGGCAACTCGGGCATTGGGCAAACGGGCGAATTCAGCGTGAACGGCCAGCGCGCCGAAGCAAACAATTTCACTGTGGATGGCGTAAGCGCAAATCTAGGAGCTGTGGCCGGGAACTCGATCGTTACCACCGGCGGCGCGAGCGGCTCAGTAGCAGGCTCGACGGCTTTGGGAACCACCCAAGCCTTGGTTTCGGTGGACGATCTGCAGGAGTTCCGAGTGAGCAGCTCCACGTACTCCGCGGAATATGGGAGAAATCCTGGCGGGCAGTTCGCGTTCGAAACGAAATCAGGAACGAACCAATGGCACGGTACGGCGTACGACTACTTGCGAAATGATGTCTTCGACGCCAGCGATTGGTTCAATAACTATCTTCGCTCGGTACAGCCCACTTTGACGAAACCGGCGCTACGGCAAAACGACTTTGGCGGAACGCTGGGAGGACCAGTCCGGATCCCCCGCATGTATAACGGGAAGGACAAGACCTTCTTCTTTGTTTCCTATGAAGGCTTACGGCTGATGCAGCCGCAGGCAGCCTCGATCAACCCGGTGCCAGACCTCTGTTTCCGAGGCCAGGCGAGTGCTTGCGCAGCCACAGGAGAGAATCCGGCCGACCCTGCGCTGCAGCCGGTACTTAACGCGTTTCCCGTGCCCAATGCGCAAGACCTAGGAGACGGTTGGGCCCAATTCATTGGAAGCTGGTCCAATCCGAGCTCGATTGATTCGACGAGCGTGCGGCTCGACCATTTTGTGAGCGAGAAATTGAGACTGTTCTTCCGGTTTAGTGACACCGGCTCCGCCGTGTCGGCGAAGGGATCGTCGTTGCAGGGCTTTGGCTCGACTCCTTCGAACAACACGAAGGCGGCGTACACCATGCGGACCTATACGGGCGGAGCCAGCAGTTTATTCAACAGCCGTCTCAGTAATGAGTTCCGGCTTAATTACAGTTCAAATGAGACTACCTTCCGCAGTTTCTTCGATTCCTTTGGCGGTAGCACAGCCATTGATTTGTTGAGTATGACTGGACTAAATCCCGCGGCATCGGTCGAGATCGGGCTGTGTTATGACTTCTGCATCCAGCCGAGTCAAGGTCAGAGCTCAGGCGCTCAGCGCCAGTGGAACCTTGTGGATACGTTGAGTTATTCGCGAGGCCGCCACCAGTTCAAGTTCGGGGCCGACTACCGGCGGCTCGCACCCTTCGGCATACAGGCAAGCCCATTCGTGGACTACTTTTACTTCGATCCGACCTGGGTTACGAACAATCCGAGCACGGCAAGTTCAATTGGTACAGTGAACGGGCCCGCCTATCCCTTGTACAAGAACTTCTCGGCGTTTGCCCAGGACGAATGGAAAGTATCCTCGCGCTTGAATCTCTCCTTGGGGTTGCGGTGGGACGTGAATCCGCCGCCCGGCGTAACTCAAGGAGTGAGGCCTTATACGATCGCCTTTAATTCATCGGATCCCAATACGTGGAGTTTGGCCCCACAGGGCACGGCGCTGTGGAAGACCGCTTGGTACAACATCGCGCCTCGTCTCGGCGCGGCTTACGTACTCAACAACGCAGCGGGCCGGGAAACCGTAATCCGCGCCGGGGGCGGCGTCTTTTTCGATACCGGGCAACAATTGGGTTCTTATGGCTTTACTGGCCCTGGCTTTGTCGAAAATGGTGCTCTCAGTGATCCTAACCAGGGGACCGGCCTTGCGTTTCCACAGTTGCCGCAAATTCTTCCGATTGTGAACCCGGTTGCGCCCCCATATACAAGTAAGCCGTATGGATATCCGACGCATTTGCAAATGCCCTACACGCTGCAGTGGAATGGCAGTATCGAGCAAGCTTTGGGCGGGTCGCAAGTCCTGACTATTTCCTACGTTGGTTCTCATGCAGCCAGGCTGCTGCGGCAGAACAAAGTTCCAGCGCCTAATAATCCCAATTTTGATCCCCAAAATTTCAATCCCCAATTCGGCATCTTCGACAATGGACTTACGACCGATTACCACTCGGGGCAAATACAGTTTCGGCGCCGGCTGAACAGAGGACTGACGGCGCTGGGATCCTACACTTTCTCGCATTGCATTGACTACGGCTCGCAAAACTACCTGTTCGGATACCGGCGCGGGAGTTGCGACTTTGACGTTCGGCACAATTTCTCCGCGGCATTTTCGTATGATGTGCCGAATATAGGAAGCCACGGCTTTGCGGGTGTTTTGCTCCAGCATTGGGGTTTGGATGATTGGTTCACGGCGAGGAGCGGGTTCCCAGTGTCGCTCCTCGGCGGAGGCAACTACCTTGATCCGGCGACCGGAAAATTGTTGCCCTCCGAACTCGATATAGTTCCAAATCAGCCGCTTTATCTCTCCGGAGCAAGCTGCGACCAGGCTTTTCAGGGGGCGTTTCTGCCGGGGGGCTGCCCAGGAGGGCGCGCAATCAACCCGGCTGCTTTTACGCCAGGAACTGGGGCGGGAACTGCGCCGCGGAATATTGCCCGAGGTTTCGGGGCTTGGCAGATGAACATTGGGGTTCGGCGCGAGTTCCCCATTTACGAGCAATTGAAGTTGCAATTTCGGGCAGAGGCCTTCAATGTTTTTAATCACCCAAACTTTGGAAGCATATCCTCCTTTTACTGCTCTCCTGATCCGAACAATGTCAACTTCTACTTCCCTGGATGCAACTTTGGCCAGGCCGCACAAACACTTTCCAGCTCACTGGGCGGCGAGAGTGCGCTGTACTCCACGGGCGGCGCACGCTCGATGCAGTTTGCAGTCAAGCTAGTTTTTTAGCCATTGACCGCCAGTCGCGTTACATCTTTTAGGTTTGCAGAGCGCGATTGTTTTGGCACTTCGACTTGTGGCGCTGATCCAACGATTGTAATCGTCTCACGTCAGGCAAGATGAGTCTTACTAGGAGAATAAAACGCTGTGCTCTCAAATAAATGGCAAGCCATTTCAATATTTGCTGCGACGCTTACATGGTTTACTGTCACTGTCTCCGCGCAAGAAACAAAGCGGCCCTTTACGATCGCAGATGACATTGGTTTAACGCTTTTTCAGCTTCCGGGCGGAAGCGACCCAGAGGTACATTTCTCGCCGGATGGTAAATACCTAGCCGTCTGGACCGAGACCGCGCACCTGGATATGAACTGTGTCGAGGATTCTTTGCGGTTTTATCGCAGCTCAGAAATCGAAGCCTTCTTGGAAAATAGTGGATCGCAACCGCTGAAGCCGACCTGGACACTCAATCTTTCCGGTAGGCAGTGGCCCATCATTCATAAATGGCGCTGGCTGGCGGATTCTAGCGGCGTGGCATTTCTGCGATATACGTACGGAGCGGACCGTTTCACGGAACAAATCGCTCTCGCCGACCTGCAAAAAAAGACAATCGAGCCTCTTACGGCGCTGACGGAGGAGGTACGGGGTTTCGATATTCGGGACCGCCAGCATTTCGTCTACTACACTGCCAACCACGACGATTGGCGCAAGAAGAGGCAGGCCGATTTGCAATCTGAAGCCTCTGTCGGAACGGGAGTTGACTGGCATGTGCTTTTTTTCCCGGACGATCCCGTCATTCAAGGGTATGCAGCGCCCTCGACGAGAGAGCTCTGGGCAGTCATCGATGGCAAGCGATTTCAAGTAAAGCATGGGGGCCTAACACCAGATTTTCAGCAGGAGTTCATGGCGCTATCGCCTGATGGCAGGTCGCTCGCGACTGTAGCTCGAGTCGATGAGGTTCCCAAGTCCTGGGAGACACTATATCCCCCACCTCAACTCCTAACTTACGGGGACTGGCATCCGCAACATCCCATCCAAGCCGGTCATGGAACCGCGAATCAGTATGTACGACTCGACTTGGAATCAGGTTCGGCGGAGTCGCTGACAGATTCGCCATTTGTCGATGCCGTGGGAATGATGGCAACGCCCGGCTATATCCCCGTGTGGTCGAGCGACGGCCAAACCATTCTGCTGCCTGGAACGTTTCTAAAACCGAAAGCGGGTGAGCAGGGCCGTCCCTGCGTCGCTCTCGTTAATCTCGTTCCAAGAACCACCGACTGTGTTGCAAGGTTGCGAGTAGGCTACGGCGAAGATACGGAACCTACTGACAACTACCACCTTCCTTCCGACGTCGTTGCTGCTACTAAATTTTCCTCTGATGATAAATCGAATATCCTGGTTACGTTTGCATCCGCGGATGAGTCCCCTGGAAGAACCATGCACTACCGACGCCGCGCTGACGGCACTTGGCAGACCATCGGCGAGACCATTGGCCAAGGCGAAACTAGCTCAAGTGGCCTCGAGGTCAAAGTTAAGGAAAGTTTCAGCGAGCCTCCTCTACTTATCGTCAGCAAGGAGAAAATGTCGCGAGTTCTTTGGGACCCGAATCCCCAGCTTAAGAACATCGAACTGTCTCAGGTGAGTATCTACAAGTGGAAAGACTTGGAAGGCCGAGATTGGGAAGGGGGGCTCTATAAGCCGACTCACTTTCAACCGGGAAAACGCTATCCTTTGGTCATTCAGACGCACGGTTTCGTGAAGTCAGTATTCTCCCCGGCAGGTTTCTTCTCGACGGCGCTTGCCGCCCAGGAATTGGCTGCCCAAGGAATCATGGTTCTACAAGCCGCGTATTCGGACCGAGAGTGTGAGATGGACACTCCCAACGAGGCGCCTTGTAGTGTGGGGTTGATTGAATCTGCGGCAAAGCAGTTGATTTCCGACGGACTAGTAGATGCGGAAAAAATCGGCGTCGTTGGTTTTAGCCGTACCTGCTATTACGTAATGGAGATGCTCACGACAAACTCACTCCATCTTAAAGCCGCATCGATCACCGATGGCGTCATGGCAGACTATGTCTCTTGGGCGCTATTTTCCAATGATGAGTTTGAGAAGATGATTGGTGCGAAGCCAGTAGGCGAAGGTTTACAACAATGGCTGAAACGTTCGCCGAGCTTCAATCTTGACAAAGTGAACACGCCCCTGCTGGTAAACGCACTGTCTGGCCGAGCCGGTGCGCTCACCATGTGGTCGCCGTATGCTGAGCTGCATTACTTGAAGAAGCCGGTCGATTTGATGGTGTTTAAGGCTCAGGAGCATATTCTGACTAATCCAGCAGCTCGCCTCGCCTCGCAAGGAGGGTCCGTGGACTGGTTCCGCTTCTGGCTGCAAGACTACGAAGATCCCGACCCTGCCAAAGCCGAGCAGTACAAGCGCTGGCGCGGGCTGCGCGAACTACAAGTCGAAAACGAGAAGAACTCGACTGCAGCTCAGGTGTCCTCACATTGAACTCGGTCGATCACCATCTCTGCCAATGACGGGCAACTCGGGCATAATGCAAGAGCGCAGCCAGCAGCATGGCAAAGGCCACCCGCTGGGATAGTACCCGCCTAATACCTCGCGCTGGCTCCTCCCTCCACTTCGGCCTAAGCGCGCCGCCTCCGGCGCCGCAGGCCTCCGTTCCGGGGGTAGCCAGCGAAACCCAGACATGCTTTAATGGCGTAAACGTCGGCGAGCGAACCGTACTCTCGGCTATTCCACTTAACATATATTACTTTGAGCGCTGCGGGCTCTCCGTGGAAACCCGCGTGTCCGCGTACCGCCGGAGCAGTTTCTCCAACAGGGGGTGAAAACAATGCATTCCTCAAAAATGCTCTCGATCATTTTGATGGCGACGACGTTGTCTGCGCCACCGCTGGCCGCGCAGACCAGCAGTGGCTCGATTGCGGGCGGCCTGCGTGACCCTCAGGACGGCGCGGTCCCGAACGCAACGGTTATCCTCACTGAGCAGGAAAGGAAAACGCAGTTCACGGCAAAGACGGGCCCCGAAGGGCGATTCGTGTTCCCGCAGTTGCTTCCGGGCCGATACGATCTCATCATTACGGCCCCAGGATTCAGAAAGGTCGAGCGTAAGGACATATCGCTGCTGGCAAACGACAAGATTACCGTCGGAATCATTAGCAGCGGCTGGCGGCGGGGTTGAGCGAACGAGAAGTAGAAATATTCCTGGATGCGGTGGTGGCGATGGCGGAGCCGGTGAAACACACTTTCTGTGGAGGCCGCAACTGCGAGATCCTGGCGATGAGATGGTGCTGGAAACGGCGGTCAATGGGCGCGCCGACGCATTGGTCACATTCAACGTGCGGGACTTTGGGACCGTGCCTGCGCGATTCGGGATCGAAGTGATGATCCCTCGTGACGCGAGGGATGAGACGATGACGGAGACGATGACATACCCTCTGCGGTTGCCACGTTCGCTAAAGAGAGCGGTGGAGCGACAGAGCAAGGAAGATAGCACGAGCATAAACCAATTCGTCGCCACAGCAGTGGCTGAAAAGCTTTCAGCTTTGCAAACGGCGGAGTTCTTTGCTGACCGTAAAGCGCGCGCAGATTTCAAGGTCTTTGACAAGCTCATGAAACGGCGCGGCGGAAAGCCGCCGCGTATAGGTGATGAAATGCCGGGCAGCAAAGCAAAAGCATCTCGTCACGTTCGTGACAATCCATAGCGGCTCTGCGTTTGGCTATCGAGTGAGACGCCGAATCAGCGGTTGCTGGAATCGCAGCACGGCAAGTTTGTGGGACGATCTCTCGTGAATCCTTACTGGATAAAAACTGAGGGAGTTCGCCTTGCGATAATACCGCGTCCAAGTGGGCAAGATTGGCTTCCAGATGACATTAGTTTGTTGCAGCGTGCAGGAATTGACGTAGTCGTTTCTGCCTTGACGGCCGCCGAAAATGAGGAGTTGGGACTCGTCGAGGAAAGTCGTTGCGCCAAAGCAGAGGCATCGAGTTTCTTTCCTTCCCCATCGAAGACAGATCCGTTCCGAATTCGTCCGCTGAATTTACTGAACTAGTCAATTCTGTTACTGATTTCCTGCGTAAAGGAAAAGCGGTTGCAGTTCATTGCCGGGCCGGAATCGGGCGTTCGTCAATGATTGTTGCTTCCGCGCTGATTCATATCGGGCTTTCAACAGAATCCGCATTCCGTTCGATTGAAGAATCCAGAGGCTGCCCCGTACCCGACACTCACGAGCAGAGACGATGGGTAGGACGGCATTCTTCTGGATTCGATTCGTCTGGAAAGTGAGTCCTCCGTCCGCGTCGGGCGGCGACACTAAGGATCAGTCTTCCGTCGGGCAACACTTAGGGTCGGAGTTTCTCCGCGGGTGCCACAGTTGAAGGCGCCCTCCGAAACTCTAGGTCACTTGGAGCACGGGGCTTTCGGGCTTTCTTGAGCTTGAACAAGAAGAGCAAGGGTACAGATGACCGCGATGGCGAGTATCGTAATTTTCATCCCGCTTGGATTATGTGTTTCCAATCTAATCTAGGCTAAGGCAAGCGGCTTTGCAGCTTGAGGGATCGTGCTTTGCTACGTCCTGCAGACTGATCGATTCAGGGTGTCTTTACTATAACAGCTCTACCAATCAGAGTAAACATTACAAAAAGTAGTAGCAAGCCACAAATAACCGCATGCTCTACCAATCAGAGTAAACATTACAAAAAGTAGTAGCAAGCCACAAATAACCGCATGTTTACTGCATTTTTGAGCAGTGGCGGAGGAGGAGGGATTCGAACCCCCGAGACCCTTTCGAGCCTAACGGTTTTCAAGACGGGTGATTGCGCTCTGGCTCGCTGGTAAATTGCTGAAAACTAAAGACGGCGTTCGGCTCCCTTTGGACGGTTTGGGCACGGTTGGCAGCGTATTGGGATAAATTGGGATAAAGACTCTTACCTTGTGGAGTGGTTGCGGGGGTCTGCAACCATCCGAATTTGTTATTACTGCCCATCAGTTTTGAATTCGTCCGCCCCGCAGCCTGGCCAGGATGGAAGGTCAGAACTTCACGATCACTTCCGGACGACCATCCAGATACGATCAAGAGATGATGCTTTCTCGACCGACTTTGGCCATGTTTGGCTGTTGACGCCCCGCACTCTCCGATCCTACTGTCTCCGCATGACCAAGAGCGAATACCTCACCGAATATGATG
>WNGC01001560.1_pt1 | contig 13905 bp, 12 predicted proteins | sample 5400051 | NCBI WGS metagenome assembly WNGC01 (sample SAMN13153368, study PRJNA577476) | soil metagenome | isolation source: 20 cm soil or saprolite under grassland replicate 2 | place: USA:California | collected 2016-06-15 | reverse complement strand
GCGCGACGAGGAAGGTCCAAATGCGCGCGGTAATTATTCCATTACTGTTTCTTGCTGTAATGACGGCCGGGGCGGGTGCGCGCGGCGAGACCGGGGGTAGTGTGTTCATCGAGGAACTGACCTGGACGGAGCTGCGGGACCAGATCGCGGCCGGCAAGACGATCGCCATCGTGCCGATCGGCGGCACCGAGCAGAACGGGCCGCATATGGCTATCGGCAAGCACAACCTTCGGGTGAAGCTTCTTGCCGGAAAGATCGCGGCGGCACTGGGAACGGCGCTTGTCGCGCCCGTGTTGGCCTATGTGCCTGAAGGCGAGGTGGACCGGCCATCGGGGCATCTCCGCTTTCCAGGCACGATCACAGTTCCCGAAGACACGTTCGAAAAAACCATCGAGTCGGCCGCTCGGAGTCTGCAGTTGCACGGGTTCCGCGACATCGTTTTTCTCGGCGATCACGGCTCGACCCAGACCGGGGAAGAGGCGGTGGCGCGACGGCTCAATCGCCTATGGGCCGGGAAGCCGGCGCGCGCTCATGCCGTTGTCGAATATTACCGGGCGAGCGAAGCCGGGTTTGCGCGTCTGCTCGAAAGCCGCGGCTATCCGGCGAGCGAAATCGGCACCCATGCCGGGCTCGCCGACACCGCGCTGATGATGGCGCTCGACCCCGCGCTGGTGCGCGCGGACCGGCTGCGCCCGGGCGACGGTGTGAATGGCGACCCGCATCGGGCCACCGCCGAATTGGGCGCGCTGGGTGTTGACCTGGTTGTCGACGAGACCGTGGCCGCCATCAAACAAGCGGTCACGCGGCATTGAGCATGGCCCTCATTGAGGATGAAATAAGAAACAAATGACCCCACGCGCTAAGCTTCTTTCCACAGTGGCGCTGAGCCTCGCGCTCGGGCTCGGCATTTGGGCGGCGCATGCCGACCCGCCCGGCGGGACGCTCGACACCTTTCCCGGCATGCCGCCCGTCACCGATCCGGTGAACCTCTATCGGGGCGCTGCCGCCGGCGAGCTGAGCCCGGCCGCGGCCGAGGCCCTGCCGCGCGTCTATGTGCCGAACCTGCGATCGAACGACGTCTATGTCATCGATCCCGTGGCGCTCCGGGTCGTCGACCGGTTCCGTGTCGGGGGTCAGCCGCAGCACATCGTCCCGTCCTGGGATCTGAAGACCCTGTGGGTCAACAATAACGGGCTGCGCGGTCCGCAAGGCAGTCTGACGCCGATCGATCCGCGAACCGGCAAGCCGGGTCAGCCGATCGCGGTGGAGGATCCCTACAACCTCTATTTCACGCCGGATGGCCGCTCCGCGATCGTCGTCGCGGAACGGCTCGAGCGGCTCGATTTCCGCGATCCGCACACGATGGCGTTGCAGGGATCGCTGCCGACCCCGGGCTGCGCCGGCGTCAACCACGCCGATTTTGCGCTCGACGGCAAATACGCGGTCTTCACCTGCGAGTTCGGCGGCGGCGGGCTGATCAAGGTCGATCTCATCGAGCGCAAGGTGGTCGGACATCTCAACCTGACCCGCACGAACCTGATCACCCAGGCGGCGCTGGCAGCGCCCGATGACGAGCCGGTCGATGCCAGCTTGCCCGGCGCGACCCTGAGCGATGCGACCGTAACCGACGCGATCTTGCCTGGCGCGGCGTTCTGCGGGAGCGGGGTCAACGCGTTTGGCAGCATGCCGCAGGACATCCGCGTTTCGCCCGACGGCAAGCTCTTTTATGTCGCCGACATGATGGCCGACGGCGTCTATGTGGTGGATGGCGAGGAATTCAAGCAGGTCGGCTACATCCCGACCGGGGTCGGCACCCACGGCCTTTACCCGAGCCGCGACGGTACCAAGCTCTACGTCGTCAACCGCGGCTCGCATGATGTGCGCGGCCGGCGCCGGGGTCCGGGCAGCATCTCGGTCCTCGATTTCGCGACCCAGGAAGTCGTCGCCAACTGGCCGATCCCACGCGGCGGCAGCCCCGATATGGGGAATGTCAGCGCCGACGGCCGCTTCCTGTGGCTGTCGGGGCGCTACGACAATGTCGTCTATGTTATCGACACCACGATGGGCGGCGTCGCGACAATCCCGGTTGGCACCGAGCCGCACGGGCTGACCGTGTGGCCGCAGCCCGGCCGCTACTCGCTCGGCCATACCGGGAATATGCGCTAGGCGTTTGGCGTCAGCCGGCGCCCGAAACCAAATCTTAACGACGGCGGCCCGAAGATCGCGGCAAATCCGCGAGAAGGGTTTGCCATGCGTCTCACCTTAGCGCTGTTCGTGCTGATTATTGCCGCCGATCCCGGCTTTGCGCAGAGCGTGCCGAATTACGACACGACCGCCTATTGCAAGTCCGCCTCGGGCGACAGCACTCAGCTCCGGAAGAACTGCCAGGACATGGAGGACCGCGCCAAGACGGCGGTAAAGCATACCGAGGTCCCGTCCGACATCATGCAGCGCTGCAGCAAGATCAACGGCAAGAACGGAAATTATGCGTGGCTGCAGGCCTGCATCACCGCTGAAGAAACGGTCAAAGATGCGGGCGCGGCGACGCCGACGCGGACCGACCTGTCCTACGATCCGTGGAACGAGACGCGCAAAGCGAAGATGCGCGCGGCAAGCGGCAACCGCGATGCTGCCGCCATCGACGTTTGCCCGCCGCCGCATAAGATGACGCGCGACGGCTGCCAGTAAGCTCGCCGCCACAAGCCGCCGCCCCGTTAAACCGAGCCGGATCGTCGGAACGGAACCGAAGGCCGCGGCAGCGCCCAGCCTGTTCGCGTTCCGGCTGCGACAAAACGACTGACATTTCCGTTTAGCCTCCCTACACTCGGGGATAAGGCCCAGCCGAAATCGGGCCAGACCGAACAGAGAGGTGGGCGATGGCGGCGATTGATGCTGGGCGCGTGGCGTGGTGGCGCGAGCCTACCAAGGACCAATGGTATGCGTGGTGGGCGGCCTGGCTGGGCTGGACGCTCGACGCGTTCGACTTCACCGTCTTTCTGCTGATCATCAAGCCGATCGCCGACGAATTCCAGGTTCCGACGACCGAAGTCACGATCGTCTTCACGCTGACCTTGTGGATGCGGCTGGTCGGCGCCGTCGCATCGGGCTGGCTCGCCGACCGTATCGGCCGCAAGACGCCGCTGATGATCTCGATCTTCTGGTACTCGATTTGCAATTTCATCGCGGGCTTCTCGCCGACTTTCCTCTTCCTGCTGATCTTCCGTACCCTCCTCGGCATCGGCATGGGCGCGGAATGGCCGGCAGGCGCGGCGCTCGCGATGGAGCAGTGGCCGATCCGCACGCGCGGCTTTATGAGCGGCGTGTTGCAGGGCTCGTGGAGCATCGGCTTTCTGCTGTCGAGCGTCATCTACGGGCTGTTCTACGACTACATCGGCTGGCGCGGCATGCTGTGGATCGGCGTGTTGCCCGCGCTGTCGATTGTCTGGATCCGCTATTACGTCAAAGAGCCCCCGGTCTGGGTCGAGAACCGGCGCCAGCAGCGCGCCGAAAAGCGCGAGGTTCGCGCCCCGCTGATCAAGATTTTCCAGCGGGGGATGATCGCCAACACGCTCCTGGCATGCTGGTGGATGGCGAGCAACTTCGTCCTCTACTATTCGATCTGGGCGTTGTTCGCGACGCATCTGCAGGCCGACCTCAAACTGACGACGATGGGCACGGCCGTGCCGTTCATGGTCGCCAACATCCTCAGCTTCCTCGGCATGTCGTTCTGGGGGTGGACGGCGGACTTCATCGGCCGCCGCTGGGCGATGATGATCCCGGCGGCGATCGCGATCCCGATCGCGCCGATGTATTTGTTCACCAGCGATCCATTCTGGATCACCGTGGGTTTCGGGCTGCAGGGCGCGTTTGGCGGCGCGCTCTATAGTCAGCTGCCGGCCTATCTGTCGGAGCGCTTCCCCACCGAGGTGCGCGCCACATCGAGCGCCTTCTGCTACCACCAGGGGGCGATCCTCGGCGGGTTGGTGGCGCCGGTGCTGGCCTATTTCGCGACAACCTACAATGTCGGCTATGCCGTCCCGATGCTGGTCGGGACGGTTGTTGCCGCGTTCAGCGTCGTCGTCGCGCTGCTGCTCAGCCCGGAGACGAAGGGCAAGGAGCTGGTGGCCGATCTCGTCGTGGCGTAGCGGCATCGCGAGGCCCGGCGCAATCGCGCCGGGCCCGCTTCTCGGGCGCCAGATAGGCACCTGCTCGACTGCCGCTCGCGATGGCGCTGCCCAGCGCAGCGCGCCCGCCGACCCGCGACTGCGCTGCTTCGTTTACAACTCTTCACCGTTACGATACCCGCGGTACATCAGCGGGTTACATCGGGGCCTTTATCTTAAGTTAATCGCGAAACCCAACACGGGCGCGAAAACGAGGGATGAGGGCAACGCAATGACCGACTACGCTCGGCTGCTCGAAGCGGAAATTCCGCGGCTGCGCCGCTATGCGCGGGCGCTGACCCGGGACGTGACACGCGCGGACGATCTCGTCCAGAGCTGCCTGGCCCGCGCGGTCGCCAAGCAGCATCTCTGGCAGCCCGGCACGGATTTGCGCGCTTGGCTGTTCACGATCCTGCACAATCAGTACGTCAACGATGTCCGGCGCTCGGTGCGCGAAGCCGACACCATCGAACTCAGCGAAGCGCCGCAATTAACGGTTCAGTCGAATGCGATCGCGTCCCTGGAGTTGCGTGACCTCGAAACTGCGCTTGGCAAGTTGCAGCCGGAGCAGCGCGAAGTGATCCTTCTCGTCGGGCTCGAAGGCATGGCTTACGAGGAAGTGGCCGCAGTCCTCGAAATACCGGTCGGCACGGTGCGCTCGCGTCTGTCTCGTGGCCGTGACCAGCTGCGCCTGCTGATGGGCATGGAGGCAAAGAACGAGCGGTTGCGCGCCGCTTGAAGTCGCGCCAGCGGGTCGAGTGCCGCGTTGCAAGCATGATGCGCGGCGGTGAATACGAGGGGGAGTTCGGCAAAGCTCGCAAATGGGGCGGGCTCGCAAATAGGGCGGGGAGGAAGGCGGTTTATTCCAATGGACGCTCACAATCTCCGAGCGCGTGCGCAACGATGTTGGGAATTGCTTCGGCTTGCGGTCAAACCGGAGGTCAAGGAACAGCTTCGCGAGTGGGCCGAAGACTTTGAAGCCGAGGCCGCGGCCAAGGAGAGGAAGGAAAGGTAAGCTCCGGCAGCGCCCTGTCCCCCCGGTGTTCCTCGCGGAAATGAGGACGAAGTTACGGTTTCGGGCCGCTTGTCGCTGATAATCCCGCTGGCTATAGTCCGGAATGTAACAAGATTCCGGCACGCGATCCCTGTCGCGATCGTCTGGAACCGATAGCGGGAGGAGCGTCATGGCGGTAGCCGCGGATACGGCAAATACGGTCGCTTGGTGGAAGGAGCCGACCAAGGACCAATGGCTCGCCTGGGTGGCGGCCTGGCTCGGCTGGACCCTCGACGCGTTCGATTTCACGATCTTTCTGTTGATCATGGTGCCGATCGCGAAGGAGTTCCAAGTCCCGCTCGTCGATGTCACCTTTGTGTTCACCGTGACGCTGTGGCTGCGTTTGGTGGGCGCCACGGCATCGGGGTGGCTGGCCGATCGGGCCGGGCGGAAATTGCCGCTGATGATCTCGATCCTCTGGTATTCGATCTGCAACTTCATCGCCGGTTTTTCACCGAGCTTCTGGTTTCTGTTCCTGTTCCGCGCGCTGCTCGGCATCGGGATGGGCGCGGAATGGCCGGCCGGCGCTGCGCTCGCGATGGAATCCTGGCCAACCCGCTCGCGCGGTTTTATGAGCGGGGTGCTGCAGGGCTCGTGGGGCCTCGGCTTTGCGCTATCGAGCGCCGCTTACGGTTTGCTCTACGAGGCGATCGGCTGGCGCGGCCTTTTATGGCTCGGCGTGCTGCCCGCCCTGGTCGTCCTGTGGGTCCGCAAATACGTCAAGGAGCCCGAGATCTGGAAGCAAAACCGGGAACAGCAGCGTCAGCAGAAGCGGGAAGTTCACCTGCCGCTGATTGAGATTTTCCGCTGGCGCGTGCTGCCGAACACGCTGACGGCCTGTCTGTGGATGGGCAGCGGCTTTGTCTCCTATTACACAATTTTCGGTCTGTTCCCGACGCATCTGCAGAAGGATCTCGGGTTTGGTCCGGGAGACGTGGCGCTTCCGATCCTGCTGTCGAACCTGATGCTGTTTGTCTCGAACTGCATCTGGGGCGCGGTCGCCGACAAGATCGGCCGGCGCTGGGCGATGATCATCCCGGCGGCGATCGGCATCGTCGTGACGCCGTTCTATCTCGGCTTCTTCACCACCAGCTATGTCGTGCTGGTTGGGGCCTTTATCGTGCAGGGCTTTTTCGCCGGCGCGGTGTACGGCCAGAACCCGAGCTATCTGAACGAGCGCTTCCCGACCGAGGTGCGCGCGACGGCGGCCGGCTTCTGCTATCACCAGGGCGCGATCTGGGGTGGCCTCGTCGGGCCGTTGCTGGCGGCCTGGGCCGCGACAATGCCGGACGGCTTCACGATGCCGATGCTGATCATCACGGTCGCGAGCGAGATCGTGTTCATCATCGCATTGCTGCTCGGGCCGGAGACAAAGGGCAAGGAGCTGGGCTCCGAGCTCCAGCTGGCGCACGCACCGGCCGCGAGCGACTGAGGACACGCGCCTCCGCGCGCATCTCGCGACAGCCTCTCCCGATTTCGGGAGAGGCTGTTTTTTTCAGCGAGGCAATGCCGCGAAGTGCGGCGTCATGACGAGGGTAACGGCGCTGCGGTACTCGGTGATCGGATAGCCAAACCACGGATAGTTCGGCCGGACCGCAGGCGGCACGACTGCCTCGGCATCGGCGAAGCCGGGGCGGCGGCATTGCGCCAGTACAGGGGCCGTGTCGATCGGCACGATGGCGATAGCCGGGGTTGGCTCTGCCGTCGCAATCGGTTGGCCGCCCCGGCTCAACACGCATGAGGCGCCCGGCGGGGCGGTGTCAACGAGGATTTCGGTGCCCTTCGGGGGCATGCCGCAGCCCGCGACGGTGGTGAGGCCGAGAACGGTAACGATCAGTTTGCGCCACATGCCGAACCCGAGCTCCGCGAGCTGCTGTGGCCAGCAATGTACACCGAATTTCCGCTACTAAAATCCCTTTGCCCGCGATCGGCCCGGGCACCCGCGGCTTTGAGAGCGGCGATCGGTAAGATGCGGGTGGCCGGGACAAGCCCCGCCACGGGAGTTTGTCCCGGATGTTGGCGCGGGCTAGCCCGGCGCGCCTTCGGACCGCCAGACCTTGCTGGCGATCGGCCCGGTATCGCCGACTGTCTCGACAAAATGCACGCGGTCACCGACCTGCAGCTCGTCGAAATCGCGCTGCATCAGACTGTTGCGGTGGAAATAGAGCTGCGTCCCTTCATGCGTCAGGATAAAGCCGTGATCTTCGTTCGGGTAAAGCTGTGAGACTTGCCCCGCGAAGGGCGCGTCGTGCAGCTTCACCTCGCCGCGCTGCTTGCGTTTGAAGTCGAGGAGCCGCCGCTCCGCCGCCTTGAAGGCGTTGCGCAACGCGATACCGGCATCGGGGTCGGTGAATTTCTCGGCATGGTGCGGTTCGTGGCTGACCGCGATCTCGTTTCCCGGCACACGCATGTCGATGTGCACATCATAGAGGTTGCCGGTCTGATGCCGCCGGTGCAGCTGCTCGACCGAGACGCGGCAGCCGATCAGATGTTCGTAAAGGCGGTCCAGCTTGCCGACGCGCTTTCGAATGTCGCCCTCCAGCGTGGGCGAGGACGGCATGTTGTGAAATACGATCTCGAGCGGTGTATCCATCGCGCTTCTTCTCCAATCAGTAGCGCAGGATCGCGGCGGCCGGGCCGGTCGGCGGGAGCTGGGTGCGATCGACGAGCGTGACGTTGCCCCCCTGGCGCAATGTCATCAGCGCGGCGTAATCGAGGAGATCATCGTCGCCCTCCCTCGGGTCGCGATGTGCAATGACGCGGTCATGCGCTTCGTCGAACGATCCCCATAAGGGCTGGCCCTCGCACAGGAACAGACGATCGATGCGGCCGTAGCGCGCCGCCTTGACGATCTCCTCGGGCGTCGCCGTCGCCTTGCCGTTGTTGCCGAGCAGCGTCTGCAGACGTCCGAGCCATTCAGCGCGCGCTTCGTCCTCGCGCGGCGCGAAAACAGCGCAGGCCTTTTTGTGCAGCTCGTCGCTCGGCATCGCGTCGGGAAATTCGAGGACGCCCTCCGGCAGCAATTCCTTCCATTTCGCGATCTCGCGGAAATGGCCCTGGATCTTCGGCTCGGCGGCGAGGATGACGGGCGCCGGCTGACGCTTGATGACCGGCTCGACCGCGGCGGCAATCCGGCGCAGCAATTCGATTAGCTGCGTCTTGTGCAGCTCACCGGGCGTCTCGCCGAAGGCCTGCGTGTTGGCAACCCCGCCGGAAGCACGCAGGTTGCGCCCGGTCGGGCTCGCCTTGTGGGCTTCCTCGTATTCCGTCTCGTTCCAGATCTCGGAAATGCCTTGCGGCAGGTCGAGCCCGGTGACCCCGGCAAAGGTCCACCGCGAACCCTGATAGAGACGGGTGCGGGCGGCGCTCACCGTCAACACCCAGAACGAGCCGGTCGAGTCGAGCAGCCGCAGCAGCGGCTTGATGCAGAAATGGCTGGCGATTGTCAGCTCCTCGGGGACGGCGACCGGCACTTTGTGGATCCGCTCGAACCCCGTCCCGAGAAAGATCGCCAGCCCTTGCTCTTGATGGCGCCAGAATTCTTCGTCATCGACGAGCCGGCGAGCCGGCCGCAGCAGCGTATCGATCTCCGGTCCACGCATATCGCAGGAAGCGAGCCGCTTCGCCGCTTCAGACAACAAATTGCGCAGCCGAATCGCGTCCTGGCGGACTTCGCGCCCGACCGGATGGGTCGGCAGATAGATCGAAATGGCGGGGCTTTTGTCGAAGGCGAGCAATTCGTCCATGTCGTGTCGGAGGAACATGGCGGGACCTCGGATGAAACAGCCTCTGCTGTCCCAACCCGCAGGGCGCGCGGTTTGTTCCGGTATCGTCCTGGGCGAAAGCGTCGGCGTGTGCGGTCGCGGCGGGCGTTATTTCCGCCCGCCGCTCGCGATCATTGGTGCTTCTCCTCCTTGCCCGGCGGGCCACCCTTTGCCGGCGGAGCGCCCTTCGGAGGCGGCGGCGGCGCGGCCGGGCGCGCGACAGCGGCGGGGGCCGGAGCTGGCGCATGCGCTACCTGCGGCGGCGGCGCAGGGGGCGGATGCGGTGCCGCGGGGGGCGCCGCCGGGGGACCGCGAAACACCTGCGGGGCGGCTGCGGGCGGCGGCGCCGGATGGGGCGGCGGCGGTGGCGCGGCATGCACGATCTGCGGTGGCGGAGCCGGCGCCGGATGCGGCATCGGTGGCGGTGCCGCATGCACTGCTTGCGGGGGCGCCATATGCGGCGGCTCGCGCATCGGCGGCGGGGCGGCGCGCATCACCTGCGGCGGAGGGGCGGCATGCGGCGGCTCATGCATCGCCGGCGGCGGACCCTTCGGCGCGGGAGGCGGCGTGTGTGCGGCCTGCGGCTGCGGCCCCATGCGCATCGGACCATGCACCGCGTTTGGCGGGGGTTCGCGGGAGGCTTCAAAGCGCCCCGGCGCGCCCGGCTGGTGCGCCGGTGCAGCCGCGGGTGCGGCGGGTGGGACATGCGCGACGCCCGGACCCGTGTGCTCGGGACCCGCCTTGTGCTCGGGACCCGCTGCCGGCGGCGGAAGATGCGCAACACCTGGTCCTGCGGCGGTTGGAGCGGGTTCATGACCCTTGCCGGGGCCGGTCGGCGCGGTCGCGACACCCGGGCCGGACGGCGCTTGCGCCGTGCCGGGCGCGGCACCCGGCGGCATATGACCCTTGCCCAAGATCGTCGGCGCGGGGGCGATTGGGGTTCCCGCCGTGGCCGGGCCGCGCGGCGCGCCGCCTGTGCCTGGCGCCTTCGCAAAAGCCGGGGTCAGCTGCGGCGGGCGCACGCTGACCGGCGCCTGCCTCGCGGCTTGCTGGACGATTTGCTGCGGGATCTGCCGTGCCGCCGGAGCGACCGGCGCGGCATTCGTAAAGACGCGCGCCGGTACGATTGTCGCCGCGCCGCGGTTTGCGAAATTCTGGCTCGCGACCTGCGGCGGCGGATCGGCGGCGCCGCGGCTGCCGGCCGCGCTGGTCATCTGATTGATGGTCGTGACGTTGACATTGGTGATGTTGACGTTGCGGATATAATTCACGTTTCGCGTATAGCTCGGCCAGTAGACTTCGCCGGGCGCCAGGGGGAACCAGCCGACCGCCGGTCCGACACTGGGCGCGTCCCAGTAGCCCACACCGGGCTCGCCGACAAAGGCGACGAGCGCCGGCGCATAGACCGGCATCGGCACAAACTCGCCGGGGACCCAGGCCCATTGGTCTTCGACCATCGCCCAGCGCCCGTAATGGAACGGCGCAAAGCCCCAGGGCTCGTCATCGACCCAGCTCCAGCCCCACGGCTCGACCCAGACCCAATGCCCTTCGCGATACGGAGCCCAGCCCGACGCGACGCGGCGCGGGAACCAGACCTCGCCATATTGCGGGACGGCGCGCCAGGAGCCGTACTCGTCGAGCTCCTCATAGCCGGTCATCTGCGGCGACACGTGATACGGGGCCGCGAGGCGGCGCTCGTCATAATCGCGCGAGCGGCACCATTTTGTGAACGCGTCGCTCGTCGCGCGCTCGGTCGCCGCGGTCAGCGTCTGCGTCCCGCTGATGATTGCCGCGTCGCCGGCATTGACCGCGACATCGAGCGTGCCGCCGACAAAGCGGGCGCTGCCTTCGAACACGGCGATGCGCTCAGGCTGGTCCGGCCCGCCGGAGTCGATGTCGTAAATGCCGGGCTGCAGGATCCACACCGCACCGCGCGGCAGATCGATCTCGATGCTCTCGCCTTCGAGAAGCGTGCGGACCCGCAGATTGATGCGGCCCTGCGGCACGGCCAATTGCATGACCTGCTGATCGAGCTTTGTGACATCGAGCACGGTGTCGCCGGCAAAGGAGATCGTGCGGCTGCCGATGCGCAATTCGGCGCGCGATTTCGGATCGGTCCAGAACGAGCCGCCGGTCGCCACGGGATAATTGACCTTGGCCGCCGACCAGGCGGTTTCGCCCGCCAAGTGAAAACCGAGCTGGCCCGAGACAAAGCTGACCCGTCCGACCCGGGCGGGCGGCGCTTCCTGGGCAAAGGCCGGCAGGACGCCGATCAGGACGATCGCGAGAAGGCTGAAAGCGAGGCGGCGCATCGCAAACCTCGAAAAAGGGTTCCGGGCGACAACGGTTCGATTGCGGCGCCTTTGTGACGCCCTTTCCCCCATTAACGCATGGGTTGCGCGACTCTGTTCCGGGACGGTAAGCGCGGGGTTAAAGCCCGGGTTTGCGTCAATGCTTGCCTTTACCGCCGCCACCGCCACCCCCACCATGCGGAGCGCCGCCACCGCCGCCACCTTTCGGGCCGCCGCCCCCACCGCCATGTGGCGCACCGCCACCGCCGAGATGAAAGGCGGGGCCGCCGCCTTTCGGGCCGCCGCCGCCGACATGTGCGGCCGCGCCTCGCGGCGCGGAGAAGCGGGGGGCGGCCGTGCGCGCGGCATGCGGCACTCCCCGAGCGACCCGCGGACCGGCAACATGGGCGGGACCGGCGTGCGCGATCCGCGGTGCGGCCATATGGGGTGCTCCGGCACGCAGGGCCGCTGCTCCGCCACTTGCTCGGGGCGCACCATGTCCGGCGCCGACATGCGCCGGTGCTCCGCCGCCCCGCAGACCCGCGGCTGCGGCCTTGGCTCCGATAGCGGCGCCGGCAGCGGCGCCGGCTACGGCGCCCGCATGCCCGCCGCCACCGGCGGTCGTCGCGCCGGCATGGCCGGCGCCCTTCGAGCCTGCCGCTCCGGCCGGCGCCGCCGGCGCCTGCGCTGTCACCCGCGCGTGCTGCGCTTTCGGGTCGGCGGTCGGCAATGCCGAGCGGCCGATCGGCTGGGCCGCGGCGAAGGTCTGCTGCGGCACGACCGTGGCAAACCGGCGGTTGGCAAAATTGAGATTGGCGCTCGCCGGATCGCCGCCCGGGCGCGCGCCGAGATTGCGCGGATCGGCAACGATGCCGGTATTGACCGCGGTGATGTAACGGGAATCGTTTGTGTACCACGGCCAATAGGGCTCGCCGGGGCCGAGCGGGAACCAGCCGGTCAGCGCGCCGACGGCGGCGGCAGTGACGATCGTCGCCGGGTCGCTGACCCATCCGACGAGCCCGGGCGCATAGACAGGGTAGGTGGCATAGTCGCCCGGGGTCCAGCCCCACAGTCCGTCGACATAGGCCCAGCGGCCGTAATGGAACGGCGCAAACCCCCAGGGCTGGACATCGATCCAGTTCCAGCCCCATGGCTCGACCCAGCTCCAATAGCCGTCGCGATACGGGATCCAGCCGACCGGCACCGAGCGCGGGAACCACACCGAGCCGTAATGTCCGACCGTGCGCCAGCTGCCGTATTCGTCGAGCGCCTCGTACCCGGTCATCTGCGGCGAGACGTGATAGGGCGATGCGAGGCGGCGCTGGTCGTAATCGTTGGAGCGGCACCATGCCGTGAAATCATCCTGGCTCGCCTTCTCGACCGTGGCGGTCAGCGTCTGCGCGCCGCTGATGACTGCTCTATCGCCGGCCTTCACCGCGACATCGAGGCTGCCGCCGACAAACCGCGCGCTGCCCTCGAACACGGCGACCCGCTCGGGCTGGTCGCCGCCGCCGGCATCGATGTCATAAATTCCGGGCTCCAGGATCCAGACCGCGCCCTTTGGCAGGTCAACTTCGATGCTCTCGCTTTCGAGCAAGGTGCGCACACGCACATTGATGCGGCCCTGCTTCAGCGCGAGCTGCATGATTTGCTGGTCGAGCTTGGCGATCGCGAGCTCGGTGTTGCCGTTCATCGCGATCGACCGGCTGCCGATCCGAAGCTCGGCGCGGGATTTCGGATCGGTCCAGAAGGATTCGCCAGTTGCGGCCGGGTAGTTGAGCGAGGCCTTCGACCAAGCCGTCTCGCCCGGCCCGTGAAAGCCGAGCTCGCCCGCGACAACCGCCACCCGCCCGACCCGCGCCGGCGGCTCCTGCTGCGCGAGGGCCGGCGCCGCGGCGAGCAGGCCGAGGACCAGCAGTGATTTGGCCAGGAAACGCATCGCGGAGCCTCGCGGAGAAGCGCGCGGATTATGAACGCGGCGCGCGCAGAGATGCCGTGACAAAAACAGGAAAAGGCGAAGCGGGTTCCGCTCTGCGCGGAATTGCCTCCTCGCCCCGATCATCCGGTTTTGCCCGGTGGGCCTGTTCCGGGCGGTCCACGTCCTCGAGGCGTGGTTTTAGAGGCCCAAGGAATTGCCACTCAGCACGAAAATTCGGCGCGGCTCTCTCAACCCGTTGTAATTACGGGCACTTTAGGCTGCAAATAGCGCAAATAACAGCGGCGGAACAGCCGATAACAGCGGCGGAACAGCAAGATATCACCGACAATAATGCAACATATTGCTGCAGTGAGGGCACCTGCGCCACGCGATGGAGAGGGTGTGCAGTCGGACAACAGGCCGCGCGCTTTTCGTTCCCGGACCGAGAAGCGAGGCCGGCAACCCGAATTGTGCAGCGTGCGCGTTTACTATCACATAAATCCGGATTTGTCAAGCAAAATGTGATTGCGGCAAGGTGGCCGGACGATTTCGGCCGGGCAGCCAGGTACCGCAACGCCCGGTTTGTCAGCGGCGCGCGATAAGGCTGCGGCCGATCAATTGGCGGTGGATCTGGTTGGTGCCTTCCCAGATCTGCGTGATCTTGGCATCGCGCAACAGCCGCTCGACCCGGTATTCCTTGATGTAGCCGTAGCCG
>WNGC01001558.1_pt1 | contig 13908 bp, 11 predicted proteins | sample 5400051 | NCBI WGS metagenome assembly WNGC01 (sample SAMN13153368, study PRJNA577476) | soil metagenome | isolation source: 20 cm soil or saprolite under grassland replicate 2 | place: USA:California | collected 2016-06-15 | reverse complement strand
GGGCCCTGCTTCTTCTTATTGCCGCTCCCGGCGCGCGCTTGTAGAATGCGCGCCCTCCTGGTGCGGGGTGGAGCAGTCTGGCAGCTCGTCGGGCTCATAACCCGAAGGTCGCAGGTTCAAATCCTGCCCCCGCTACCATCTTTATATCTATCTGTTTTTCCTTGAGAAATTCCTCGTGACTGAGGGTCAAAGTGCCCTCGAGACGCGCGTTCGCAACGTCCGGTCGCAACACCAATCGTCCATCAACCAAGACGTTGCGCAGCGCCTCGCGCGACAGCGCTACGTTCTCTCGGTTTGTGAATACTTTGAGCCGACGCGCGACTGCTGATTTGTATTCCTGAAGAAACTCAGAACGCGAGATTCGCGTGGGCTTCAAAGTCGTGGGGCGATTCAACACCTCACGTTCCTTCGCAAGCTCGGCAAGCCAGGTCTTGAAAACGACTGCGGGTAACCGGCCCGTCTTGAACTGCTCTTTAACGTCCGCTTCACGCGCATTGATCTCCGCGAGTGCGGCGGACCATGCCGGCATCGTTCGCGTCGCGGCGTTTTGTTGCTTGTCGAAAAACTCCATTGCCAGGTCAGCGGCCCGATGTAGCGCCGCGGGGCTCAGGAAATCGAGCTCCAGTGCTTCGAGTACCGCGCGTTCGATGTCCCCAATGCGGAAACGCGTGCCGTTTGAACAGCTGCTCCCGTTGTAGAAGCCGCTACAGACATAGTCCGTCCGGCCATACTGCACGTAGTTGCTGCCGCATTCCGAGCACACGAGAAGACTGCTGAGCCAAAGTGCCGGGCCGCGCCCCAGGCGCCGCTTCGCGGCTCGAATCGCCTCTCCGCGCGGCGTGCGGGCACTCTGGACCACGTGGACCCTATCCCACAGATCATCGGAAACGATGCGCAGCCGCTCGATGTGGTGTGTCACGAGCTCTTCAGGGTCCTCGACCACCTCGCACCTGCGAATCGCACTGTCGCGCGGGCTGCGTATCCAGCGGCTGCGACCCCAGACCACGTCACCCTTGTACACCGGGTTATTCAGAATTCCGATTCCCCGTCGCACGTCCCCGACGATCGCAGTACGCACCCAGTCACCATCTGTTCGCTTTTGACTTCGAACCGATGGGTTGCGTCTCCACACCGCTCCTGGTGCTGGAATCTGTTGCGCATTCAACTCCTGCGCAATTCGCTTACCGCTCCAACCGGCCGCGCGCCACTCAAAAATCTGGCGAACCACACTCGCCTGCGGCCCATTGACTTCGATCTGGCCTGTCCCGCTCTGGCTGGCAGGCGTGTAGCCGTACGCGCGACCACCCGCCGGGCGGCCGTTCTTTGCCAACAACTCCAATTTGTTCCGCACCCGGCGCCCGATCTCCTTGCGATTGTTCTCGTTCATGCTGCCTTTGAGGTTCAGCATAATGAGGTCGTTTTCCCTGCGTGTATCTTCCGCCTGGGTCACGATTGAGACCCGCAATTCAAGCAGCTCGTTGATATCTCGCGTCTGCATCTCCATGTTGCGCCATAGACGCGAAATGTCTTCGGCCACCAAGACGTCAAACTCTCCTCGCGCGGCTGCGGCCAGCATGGCGGCGTAGCCTACCCTCCGCGGCGTGCCGCCACTGGTCTCCGGGTCGGAAAATCGGTGGCGCGAGAGATGGCTGAAGCCCTCGCGCTTTGCAATGGCGCCACAGACCATGAATTGGCGGTCGATGCTGTCCGCCTCCTGGCCGTCCGTGCTGTAACGCGCGTAATACGCCGCCCGTAGCTGCTTCGGGCTCATCGTTTGGCTCCCTTCCTTAGATTGAGCAGCCTGCGATCCAGAAACGCATCCGAACTGCGCCCACGTTTGACACCGTACCGTACCAGCGCGTCGTCTACGGTTTTCCGCAGGAACACCTGCATGGGAATGTGCGTCTCCTCACTCAACCGCTTCAAACCGCGATGCTGCTCGGGCGTGAGGAAGCAGGCAACCTGTTTGTAGGCTTTTGAAGCCACGAAGACACCGTTGCAATCGGTAATATGCTGGAATATTACCGCTCCCGCGGTCCAATGCCGATGCCGATCGCACTCAGTCGAAGAGCGTTGCCTGGGGCAAGGGCGGAGCGCTCCGTTGCCTACCCGAAGAGCCCGAAATCTCAGCATCGGAATCAGCGACGACGGGATGCCGCACCGCACTACATTCAGGGATGGGACTGGATGAATTGCCCCAGGTAGCGTTGCAATTGTCGTGGTCCGGAGCTGCGGCAGCCCGATGTTCACGCCGGCGGGACAGCGATTGCATCGCGTCACGCGCGAGGATATCGACGAACAGTGAGAATCCAGAAGCGCCGGCAACATCCGTCCTACTTAGTGCCCCTGTGCTTGGCAGCATGCGGCCACGTTCTCTCATTTGCCCAAGCATCTTCGATTGCACGGAAATTGACGATTCGCGATTCCTCCGAGTTGGCGCTGAATCGAGTGTGGCAAGCAGCACGCCGCTGCGGTGTCAGCGCAGCACATTGCAACGATCTGCACCGTTTCGGACTGGAAGCGGTTGGTCCGGAGCAAGGAACTCGGCTCCGTGCTCGGTATCTTGAGCCCAGCATGCTACCGGGAAGGAGCGTCGGATGGCGTTCGTTCGGATATGGCCTGGAGTCCGGGACGTTGCCCGGCAAGATCCCGGGCACGTGCGACGCGCGCTTGCAGCTCGCGACCGATCCACTCCCGCTCCGACTGCGGCGGCGGCATCCGCTCCACGAATCTCTTCACGACCGTGGCGAGGTCCCGGTGTCCTTGTTCATCCAGAAGCTGCGCCATCGCATTCCACCCCCGAATGACGTCCTGTCGGGTGGCGAGGAGCCGTTCCCTCCCAGGCTCCGGTCTAAGTCCACCGCTCGCCAGGGCGCGCGCAACGGAATGCGCGCGTTCACGCCAGAGGGTCGAGGCACCCCGCAGGATCGCGCGATGAATACCCGTCGCCTTCTGCGGCCTGACCTCCCCTCGAACCGCCCGCTCGGTTGCATTCGCTTCGACGCCAAGGTCACGCAGGTACTGAGCGAAGTCCTGCCGCCATTCCCGAAGGGTGGCCTTCCGGATATTCAGCCGCTCGCCCTGCTCGCTGACCGCTTTAACCACGACATGGACGTGGGGGTGCCCCTGGTCGGTGTGGAGTGCCGTCGCATAGCGGTGTTGCAGAGCAAATTTCTCTGTGGCGAACTTTTTGACAGCCGCGTGCACCTTGTCGGGCGGAGTGCCCTTGGGCATCGAGAACACCAAGTTGTGCACCAGCTTCGGGGGCTTGCGCCCCGCTGCGACGGCCCGCTGCGTATGGCGGCGGTGCTCGTCGAGGTCGAGGTCCCAGTCTTTCACAAGCGCCTTCTCGAACCCCTTCTCCTGGAGCAGGGCACCGTCATCGGTTTCAATGACGCCCTCTCCCTCTCTACCGATGTAATCGAGATGGGCCTGCACGCCTCGCAGACTCCGCGCGCCACCGGAGACCTTAATCATCACCTCTGGGACGCGCCGGACGGTTCTGGAGACATGTTCGACCTCCGCGCTGGTCAGTGGCCGGTGCCCCGGTCCCCGCCGGCCATAGGAGGCGATATCTAAAATGGCGCGTTGTTCGCGAAGGTCAACGACACGTTTGGGCATACCCGCTCTCCCAGGAAGCGCCATTCGCCTGGATCAATCCCTTTACGTGATCGCGCAGTGCCTCACAGGCGCGCAACAAGGCCCGAAGATCCTGGCCGGTCGGACCATTCACCCGGCCGGTCTGATTGGCGACTCTAGCGATCTGGTTCAGGTTGCGTCCGATCGCCCCGAGCTCGGCCACCGACCGCTTGAGCTCGGCCAGCTCCCGGTCGGGCATCGGCGCGACCGCACGCAGGTGCGCGCGCAACAGGAACGACGCGTACGTGGCCGCGGTCATTCCGCGACCACACGCCCTCTCCCGCAAAAGCACGTGGTCTTCCGGCCGCAGCCGAACGTAGACCCGTGCTCCGCGTCCCGCCGGCTCGGGCGGATCGAATGTTGTCGCACGGATCGCGCCGGAAGTCTGAAGCAGGGTCTCCACCAAGCGCATGAGCAGCGCCGACTCGGTGAGTTGCTGCTGCTGGGCCAAGCTCCGGACGATCTGCTTCGTCTCCGGCGGCACACGTACCTTCAATACTTCCGTGGCAACCATGAGACACACTGTGTCCCAACAGCCGCCGCCAGGCTATCCCGCATACATGGTCAATTGGCCCATTTCCATACGTTGCAGGTTCTTTTGTGGATGTGCCGCAACGAGCTAACTGAGTGCCGCAACCCTGAACTAGGTTCCTTAACCGTGAACTGGCATCGGCTTATTGGCGCCCACTCATCGTCTGGGTGCTGGCGGTTTTCCCCTGCAAATACCGAGTGTGGGACGGTGCTCGGAACAGGCGGAGCGATGAACTCGGGACCACGGCGGCTCCCGTTTTCGCATTCCGCCAGTTCACGGTTGCGGCACATTCCGAACGCAGTTCACGGTTAGGGAACCAAAGCCCGTCGCGGAAGTGGTTGTTTTTATTCGAGCGCGCGCCTCGGCCAGTTCGCTCATTGCGGCAGACCGACAGCCCGCGGCGGTGACGGCTTATGTGTTGCACAGCAGCCGGTGACACGGATTTGGTTCTTACTTTCCTAGTATTTTCGTGTCCATCTCGACCAGCGACTTCCGGGGTGTTGGCGGGAAAAGCGCATGGGCGAGCTTGAATCGCAGTTGGCGCGGTTCGGTGAGCTGCCCGGGCCGGAGCCCTTTGCCTGATGCCGCATGAAATTGCCACACGGCGCCACCTGTAACCATCCCGTTGTCGGCATTTTGTGCTTCGATCTGGCCGCTGTTCGACGACAGCCCCAAGATGCGTAATGTGAGCAGTCCTGGAATCGGCTCCTTCGATCTGTTGTAGATTGCCGCGCCGATAGTGATCACGTTTGTCGCGACATCGAGATGGGCCAGGCTGTAGTGAACCTCGGCTTTCGGGGATAGATCGCCCAGAGACTCCAGACCCTCGCCTCCGTTGGGCGCTGCCGCGCCGTTCACCGTGATACGAGTCGTAGATAATTGCTGGATCCCGGAACGCGTGTCGACCCAGAGCGGATGAAAGACTCCATCCCGATCACAGGCCAGCCCCGAGGTATCCCCGCCATTGTCATGCTCGCTCCAGCTGAACCTTGCATGTGCACGGCCATCGTCGGCCCTCGCAAATGCAAGCAAAGGCCCTCTTAACAAAGCTTCCTTCGTCTGCAACGGGGAACCGCCACCGGTTGCGACGAATACGCTGGCCAGGAAGGATTCCCCGCCATCGAGCGATGCGCTGAAGCGGACGTCGTAGCCGAGCCTGTCGGCGTGATCGCGACGGTCGTACCACATCACGCCGAGCACGCCGTTACGGTTCACGGCGAGCATCGGCATAAAAGCATCCGGAGTCTCGCCCAGTTCATCCCGTGGCCAGTTGTCGCTGATGACGAATGAGGGTAACCAGGTCTTCCCCTTGTCATGCGAGCGCGCGAACCGGATCTCGCCTCGGCCGGAGCGCGCGTCAGTCCATGTCGCGTAAAGGCGGTCGCGAAAGGGTCCCTCAGTCCGATCGACCGCGAGCGATGGCATCCCGTGGATCGTAATCTTGTTTTCGGGCGAGGGCCAGTATGTATCACTGATGACGATAGCTTTACCGAAAGTCTCTCCCCCATCATTCGAGGAGACGAACTTAAGTTTGGCATTCGGACTTCCCGCCTGCGGCGCGCGCGGCGTGAAGATCACGGCTCGATCGGATGCTTCGGTAAATATCGTCGCGAATGTGCCGTCGGACATTATTATACCGTTTGCAATATCCGTCGCAATTTGCGTTCCCTCATCTGCAAGCTTCACGGACTCATATGTTTGACCTCGGTCCGTCGAACGGAGTATGGCAAGACCGGGAAACCGTGAGCCATCAATGCCCGCTGATCCGTCGGCGAGGCCGTGAACATACACACGCCCGCGGTATTTTCCGGCTGTATCGTCGATGGTAATGTAGTCACGGTCTACCATTTTCTGCACGCTCACTTCGGTCCACGTTTTGGCACCGTCCGTCGATCGGTACATGGGCATCCGGTAAAACGGGCGCATGACTTCCTTGGAGAATTTCTCGGCTCCTTTGGACTCAATCTCACGAAGACTCCACGACATCAAGCCATAGACGTCGCCGCCAAAAGACATGAAGTATGCCGTCCCGTCAGGCCCGAACGCACAGCTTGGATCTACATTTTGTTGATGCTTGTCTACGGTGTGCGTCGGTTCCCAACTCAACCCACCATCCACCGATGTATAAACGACAACGTTATTCGGCTGTGGACGCAGGTAAGTCTGGCCGTCATTAAAATCGTCGGCACCCAGCTGCATGGAGCACGCGATGAGACGTTTCGTGTTGGTAGGGTCGGCGGCAATCTGTACCTCGAAGTGCGGCCTGGAGGAGTTCGCTCGGCTCACATCAACGGGTGGGGCAACAAGGATGCGCGATGATTGTCTGCGTATCGCTGTTTCGCTGGAACCTTCTGACGCGGTCGCGACGCGACCTTTTTGGGCCGCCACGGCAAACGCAAGAGCAACAAGCATAGCGCTAACCAAAACCGTCGCGAAGCGCGGTCTCGACGTCATCATTTCGGATCCCATCTTCGGGTCGCGTTCAGAAGGATTTTTTCAAACTAACGTAGTAGCTCGCCAGACGCGGATCGCCCAAGATGCTGTAGTAGCCCCACAAAATACTGGCGGCATCAAATGGAGGTTTTGTGTTGAAGATATTCCTGACGCCGAGCTGAACTTCGGTGTTGGACAAAAGACGGGAGGCTGTAGACGCTCGACCCAAGGATACGAACCGATAAGTCATGAAGAGATCGTGGTACACCTGACTCGGCACGCGCCCGCCGTTGCCCTGGTTCTTAATCGTGACGGCGTTGAGGGCCTGCGTCGGATCGGCTACCAGATAAGAATCGAAGTAGCGAGCATTCCAGCCGACCGTCCAGTCACGGTAGTCCCACGTCAAGCCCGCATTGGCCTTGAGCTTCACGGGTATGGAACTAAAATCGGAACTCTCTATTCCGACGTTCTCCACCACCAGCAGGCTCGGCAGGAGCTGCGTCTTATAATGCGTTTGCCAAGTCGCCAGGGCGAAAAAGTCGAGCGAACCGAAGCGGGCGGTCTCGTGGCGGAAGTCGAGCTGTACGTCGTAGGCTTCCACCTCCGCTCGGGCAATATTGACGTTGCTCTGATCGATCAGCGTGATGGGACCGGCCCAGCCCGGCTGATCGGTCGGCAGATTGGGGCCGCGCACGATGCGACCGGGAAGAACGCTCTCGTTGGCGAGGAGCTGCGCTACCGAGGGACTAATGATGTTATTGGTCTTACTGATTTTGGTGTAATCGATTGACAGGCGGGCATTGGGAATGACATGCGGCGTGAACACCACGCCCGCACTCCAGCTTTCCGACTGCTCCGGCTGCAGATTGGCATTGCCGCCGTTAATAAACTGAGCGGCGCCTACCGGAGTATTACCCCGGCGCGGGTCGAGATCTGTAAAAGCCCCGGGTCTCGAAGGACTGGGTAAAATCTGATTGACCGTTGGCGGGAGAAATCCCGTGCCATAGCTGGCCCGTAGCATGAGGTCCTGGATAGGCTTGTAGCTCAAGGCTATGGTGGGATCGGTCGAGCTGACCTTAGTCGTGGAACGTACAATCGGGGTCGTCGGTGTCGGATTGGCTAATGAGCCGGTAACGCCGTTCACTGTGTACTCGTCCCGCCGACCTGCCAGCTGCAGTTCAAGCTCGGGAATGCCCGGCACTTTGTTCTGCATCGATACCAGGGGTACACGCGCTTCCAGATAGAGACTATTCACCGACTGCGACCGGCTCGGAAAAACCAGGTCGAGTGTCGAGTTGACTGGGAAGGTCCCCGCGCCGTAAAGCTCGTCTTTCCGCTCGATGAGTGTCGAGAGCGTCAGCGCGCCGGCCGGCAATGAGGTTACCGGACCGGACACGCGCAGCGATGCATCCTTGAGCGTCGAGTCAAACGGCCCGTAGAAACGCGACGACGCCAAGTAGGGTGAAAAATCCACCGGGTAAGTGTGGGTATCGCGTAGCACGTTGAGCGTGCCGTTGCTCACCGCTGTGGTCCCGCCCAACGCGGGATCCAGTATGGCAGCGGGCAAATATTGTTGTCGATAGCGGCTCCAGGTGTAGTCCACTTCCATCATCCAATGGCGAGGCAATTGAACAATCAGCCCCCCCAGGAGCCCCCGGTCCCCATTCCGGGCGACAGTATGCGCATCGGACGAACCTACTCCCGGAACAGTCACTAGAATGTTTTGCATAAAGGGATTGGTGGCCGCCGTTGCAGGAAGCGTAAAGGACGAGGATGCATACCTTACTGCGAAGCGGCCCGTGATGTCAGCAGCATTCCCTTCCAGGAAAGCTTGGACTTGCGGTGAAAACTGCCGGCGCAATGTGACGGTCAGCGATTTGCTGGTCGGTCCATTTAAGAGACCAAACTTTCCCCCACCCAAAAAACTCGCGCTATCCCCCAAGGCGAGATTGTATTTCCCGGCGTTACCAACCAAAGCGCTCCCGGCGTCCGCTGCCGGACCGGCATAACCCACTGGGACATACGTGATGAGGGCATTGAGCGCCGTACCGTTCTTGAGCACCAGGTTGGAGCCATTGGCGCTCAGGATGTTGGAGGTTGCTCCAAGAGGAGGAGAACCAAGTAAATTGAGCGCCCTATAATCGTTGGAATTATTAGCCAGGATATTGGCCCGACCGCGCGTCAGGAAATCCCGGTCCTGCTGCAGCAGAAGGTTGGCATCCGAATAGCTAGCCGCCAGCAACAGATTGGTCTTGCCACCCTCGAGATTAAATCCGGCGCTCAGATCCACACGGCGATTGGCCGAATCTGCAGCGAAACTGTTGTCGTACGCCAGCTTTAGCTCACTTCCTGAATAATCACGCTTGAGAATAATATTGATGACTCCGCCGGTCGCACCGCCGCCGTAAATACCCGAGGCAGTCGTGGGCAACACCTCGATTCGCTCGACTGCGGCCAAGGGAATACCGTTCACATCTGATTGTCCAAGGCTGAAGGCCGCATAGAAAGTCGCCGGCCGATGTCCGTCGATCAGGATCAAGGTCTGGTTCGTGCCCAGGCCTCTGAGATTGATTGAGCTCATGTTTCCCACGACGGCATCGATTTGGCCGCTTGTCTGCCCAACGGTATTCATCGTCAAGCGCTGCTTGAAGAAATCCCCCAGATTGACCGCGGCGCTGCGCTCGATCGTTTCTCTATCGAATATCACATACGGCTGCGGATCGTCGCGTGTTCTGGGGATATCCGTATTCAAAATCCTGGACCCCTCCACCACAATCTCCGGAATTGCTTGATACTTCTTATCTGCCTTCTTTTTAGAAGCCTGTTCGTCTTGTTTTTCTACGGAAGCTTCGCCCGTAGCTTTTCCTTGATCCACCTGAGCCAGGCGAAATTGGTCGGAAGAGCTTTTCTTCCCCTCCTTGTCGGCGGAGTTCGCGCCGCCGGAGCCCTCGACCTGCGCTTTAGTCGAAGCGCCGTTTTGCTCCTGCGCATTCACCGGAAGGATCGTGACCGTCTTGTCGTCCAGGTAGCGGTACGTGAGACCGGTCCCCGTGAGAAGCTGCTTGAGAGCTTCGTCCAGTGTGAGGTCCCCCGCGGCGCCGGACGTGCGCGCCTCGCCGACCAGATCGGTGCGAAAGACGACCTGGAAGTCGCGCTCCTTCGAGAGCATCTGCAGGGCTGACCTCAATCCTTGGGCCGGGATGTTAGTGAGTCTGCGTATCGCGGCCTCGCCGTCGGCGGCCGCTGCTAGACCCACAACAAGAAGGCAAATCGTCGTCGCAATGGTTGCTATGCGCACGAGCACTCCCCTGCCTCGCAAGAGGCTTGTCATTGTCACCGTCACTGGACGTGACGGGCTCATGCACATAAAGACTGAAATCCGAGTGAAATCGGATACCGCACCGCTCCTATCGGTGCACGGAGATCTGAGTCTCATCGTCCCTTTCAACGACGCTGATGCCGGGCTGCGCTTGCAGAAAGCGCACGAGGGATGCGGGGTCAGTCGAGGAAAACGAGGCGCTGATGGGGAAGCTCTGGAGCGTCGCGTCGCGGATCACGAGGCGGTGGACGTTGTAGCGGTTGAACTCCTCGACAACGTCGGAGAGGGTCGATGCGTCGAATACGAGCCGCCGCTGCGTCCAGGCGGTCGCCGTCGCAAGGTTCGCTCGCGTCAGGCGTGGGGTGGCGGCAGCGGTGATGGTGACCTGCTCACCGGAGGACACCAGGATTTCGCTCGGTGTCGAGGGCTGCGCGGCGGGTAACGAAGCGCCCTCCTCCGCCGCACGCACCACCGTCACTCGGCCCTCGAGCACGGTCACGGTCGTGCCGGTCTTCTTTCGGTTGACGTCAAACTCAGTCCCGACGGCGCGGACTCGTGTTCCGTCACTCGCGACAATGAACGGGCGGGCGAGATCCTTTGCTGCACGGAAGAGCGCCTGGCCCTCAAGCAACTCAACGGCGCGTTCATGGGACGTGAATCGCACGCGGACGCTGGAGCGTGCATTGAGCTCGATCAATGACCCATCCGGGAGCGCGATGGAGCGCTGCTCGCCCACCTGCGTTGTGTACGGCGGATTGCGAGCGAGCATGAGCCAAGCGAGGATCCCGCCCGCGAGACAGGCGAGAACGGCGGACGCCGCAATGGCGCCTCGACGCCGGGGAAGCCCCGCTGCGCTCGATGCCGCGGGTTGAGCGACGTCACCTGTCTTCGGGGTCAAGGGGATGATGTTGTCCACACTGCGCGCTAACGCGATGAGAGCATCGGGTCCTGCGTCCGGATGCGGTGGTGGTAGGGCGCCCTCTTCCCAAATCGGAACGAGCTCGAGATATGTACGGACGTGTTCGGGCGAGGTGCGAAGCCAAGTGTCAAACCTCTGCCGAGCCCCCGCATCGACGTCGCCGGCACTGAACTCAACCAGCCAGTCTGCCGCCTCTTCGAGAATCTGCGCATTGAGCTGAGGTTTGGAGTCTTGCGGTTCCATGAGTAATGTCTCACTTCACTCCATCGAACCGACGTCGACAATGTATGACTGCCTTGGCCAAGTACTTCTTGACCATGGGGCGCGAGACGCCGAGCTGGCCGGCAATCTCCTCGAGCGAGTAGCCATAGCGCCGGTGCAGAACGAAGGTCGCATACGCTCGGGGAGAGATCTCCCGGAGGGCGTTGTCCAGCTGCTCAAGACGCTGACGCGTCTCCAGGTGTGTTGCGGGATCTTCGTCGACGTAGGACTCGATTTCCGCAAGCACGTCGGTCATCTGTACCGCTTCAGGCGCTGCGGACTGGTGCAGCCGATGCTCGTACAGGACGTGGTGGGCCACAGTGAAGAGATAGGCCTGGGGGCTTCGAATCGTCTCATGCTGCGGCATCCGCAAGAGGCGCAGGTAGACTTCCTGCACGAGGTCGGGAACATCAGTGGTTGCGTTGCGAAGCCGCGCCGCAAGGAACCGACGCAACCGCTGGCCGTGGTCGCGCACCAAGGCAGCTACGAAGGCTTGCTTGTTGTCCGCGGGCAAAGTGGCGCAGTCCGGAAACCGAGGATCCCATAGCTATTAGACTGATTTTGGGGGCCAAACGGATACCGAGCTGGACCCCTGAGGTGCGATCAGAGGGCGATCCGGGCGAGATTGCCCAGTACAAACAATGGATTACCGCCCTGCAGATGGGTTTCCGCTGATTCAGGGACGGGCAATCGAAACACGCGTCGGCGAACTGTCCCGGAACAGTTGTTGATGCGCGACGCTTGAGCGCCGCCTCACGCTTGGCGCCATGAAGGGCGCGGATGCGCTCGATCTCCTGCGCCACCTGGTGGCCGACAACGACCTGATTGCCTGAGATGACCTAAGAAAACGGGGCGCAGGAACCTCGCGCTGGCGCAGTCACCGTGTTCACTTGAATCATCTTGGATACAGTAGTATCTTATGTTTCGTACAGATACGTGGAAGCCGTTATGTCGTCGCAGCCGCGTGATTCCAATGCTTCTCGCCTCGGCCGCCCGCCGCGGGGCTGGGTGCGGAAGAACCTGCATATCGACCAACGCAAGCTTGACGTCGCGCGCAAGGCGCTGGGCGTGAAGACGGAAACCGAAACGGTGGACGCTGCTCTGGACGCGATAGCGTTCCGGAAGGAGATCTCCGAAGGAGTACGGCGCCTGCGCGCAGCCGGCGGCCTAAAAGACATCTATCGGGAGTAGTAGTTGGCGATAGCTTGACCAGGGCCCGTCAATGGCGCGCAAGTACGTTCTGGATACCAACCTATATATCGACGCAATCCGGGACCCCGTGAAAGAGCAGGCTCTGGAGCAGTTCTTGGAGCGCAATGCGCCGATGACCTACATGAGTGCTGTTGTGATCCAGGAACTGCGCGCCGGCGCGGTAACCGACGCGCAAGCCCGAGCCCTTCAAGACGGAATCTTTGATACGTTTGAGCGGCGCAACCGTATTGCGGGTCCCTCGGTCGCGGCATTCAAGGACTGCGGACGTATCCTGGCTGCCCTGTTTCGCCAAGATGGTGTGCCATATAGAGAGCGGCCGCGCTCTTTGGTCAATGACATCCTGCTTGCGATCACTTGCCGGGAAAACGGCTTTACCCTGTTGACCGCCGACATCGATTTCAGAACGATTCGCCCTCACGTGCGAGGGTTTGCATACGCTCCTCCCTGGCCGACCGAGGTCGGTCGCCGCAGGACAGGCGGAGCAGGTAAGCTCAAACCAACGTAGCCGTTTGGTCGCGCGAGCAAGCACATCTCCATCTATTACTGAAATCGCACATTGATTGTCGGCGGCGGTCATGCCGCCACTCTCGCCGGTCGCCCAGACCTGCCCGTTGTAAACAGCAGCAATCGGCCGCTGGAAGATTACGCTGTCTCGTCCCGGTCCGCCGGTTCCACGATCGCTCCGTTGGCGGCGGACGCGGAGGACGTGTATGTCCCTGCCCTCCTGGCGCGCAAGAATGCAAGCCCTTGCAAAGCGTCTCATCCCGCCGCGATGACGCTGGCCGGAACCGCCGGCACGCGGATGGGATAGGCGCTATAAAGCTCGTAGCCTCCCCCCGCTACCAAATTCGACAGGTCCTGGGTTACGTGACGGACTGATTGCTGCGGAACCGATTCTCCGAGCCACCCGCGGAGCCAATTAGAAACGACCGTCGAGACGCAACCCGCACGGTACGTGCGCGACGGGCAGCCGACCGCAAGGGGTCCGCGCTCACGCGCAAACCCCTTTCTGCGATCTCGGAAACCGACGTTTCCGCTCAGCGGCTCGTGGCAGGCAGGCTCCCAGCAAGCGCTGTCGCGGCGGAACTGCATTTCGGGTGCCCCCAGCCACTCGCGCTGACTCCCTCCTGTTGGCCAGCCTGAGGGGTGATGTCGTACACGATGTTATCCGGGCGTGCTGGATCTCCACTCACTCCCGCGGGTACGTGATCCAAACCCAAGTCATTCCGGGTTCGCCACGCGATGTTGTGATCCGCGCAGGAACTGTCGCCACTCACGCCGAGGGCGCCGACCAGGACGTGGGCGCTGTTGTATAAAGCGAGTCCGCCTCCGAAGACATTCACACCACCGATACGATGAGCCACCATGGGGTCACTGCCGGTGCCAAAGTTCGTTGCCGGACCAAGGTAAGCCACCGCGGCGTTCACAGGATTGCTGTGCTGCAAGCCGTACAGGCTGCCGCCCGGCTGGACTGCCGAGTACAAGTTGGCCGTGGATAGTGCGAGGCCCGGCAGGCTGAATGCATTAGCGGTATTCGCCTTCTGAGCCGAGATGACGCGGCTCCCGGGCCATTGCTGCCCGCGATCTGAACCT
>WNGC01004662.1_pt1 | contig 13927 bp, 13 predicted proteins | sample 5400051 | NCBI WGS metagenome assembly WNGC01 (sample SAMN13153368, study PRJNA577476) | soil metagenome | isolation source: 20 cm soil or saprolite under grassland replicate 2 | place: USA:California | collected 2016-06-15 | reverse complement strand
CGTCTGAAGCGAATGTCGCCCGCCGCACTTGCCGCCTTCGATGCACTGAAGTCGAAAGCCGGGAACCCGCCGATCTACGTTTTTGGCGCAAGTATTGGGAGCGCAGTAGCAATGAACGTTGCGGCCAACCGCGGAGTCCGCGGTCTTATTCTTCACAATCCGCCACCATTGCGCCAAATAATCTTGCGCAACTACGGCTGGTGGAACCTTTGGCTCCTGGCCGGACCGGTCGCGCTGCAGATTCCACGCGAACTCGATAGCGTCGCGAATGCAAAGCGAATTCATGCGCCTGCAATTTTCCTTCTCGCCGAAAAGGACGAGATCGTTCCGCCAAAATTTCAACGCCTGGTGGTCGATTCTTTCGCCGGAGAGAAACAGGTGGTCACCTTGCCCGGTGCATATCACAATTCGCCGCTTGAAGGCCCGGTCGTCGAAGAAATTCGTCGGGCTTACGATTGGCTGTTTGGTACCACCGGCCGCTAACGAAAAGCAGAGATGGCCCCTTTGCGGGAAGCGTTTTCTTTCCTGTCATCCTGAGCGAAGTCGAAGGATCTCTAGCTATTGTTTCTCTGCTAAAGTCAGAGATTCCTCGACTGCGCTCGGAATGACAAAAAGGTGAATCACCGCGGGATTCGCGCCTCCCGTCACCGTGTATAGTCTGCGCTTCAGTTTGAAGACGCAAAAATTTCTGATCGCCCTCGCGCTTACCGCGCTGGTCTGGATTGTCTTCGCGCAAACCGCACACTTCGATTGGGTCCGTTACGATGATCGCGATTACGTTTATGGCTCCGCTCGCGTAACCAGCGGGCTGAGCTTCTCCAACATCGCATGGGCCTTCACTCATTTTCACGCCGCCAACTGGCATCCCATCACCACCCTGTCGCACATGTTGGATTGCCAATTGTTCGGCGTAAATCCGGGATTGCATCATTTCAGCAGCGTTGTCATTCACACCCTTGCCGTCATCGCGTTATTTTTTGCCCTCGACTCGCTGACTGGAAAAATCTGGCGAAGCGGAGTTGTCGCCGGCGTCTTCGCCATTCATCCGCTGCGAGCGGAATCGGTGGCATGGATCGCCGAGCGCAAGGACGTTCTCAGCGGCTTATTCTTCGCGCTCACCTTGCTGACGTGGTCCAGTTACGCTCGAAGGAAATCTCTCGCGCGCTATCTGGTCGCGCTGCTTGCCGCCGCGCTCGGGCTGCTTTCCAAACCGATGCTGGTCACGATCCCGTTCGTGCTCTTACTAATCGATTACTGGCCGCTGAATCGTTTTCGAACGGAGAAAATCATTTGGTTGCTCATGGAAAAAATTCCGTTCGCCCTGTTCGCCGCAGTCTCGGCGGTTACCACGGTGCTGGCCCAACACGGCCACATCGACACCTTCGGCTTCTCTCTGCCGTTACGATTCGAAAATACAATCGTTAGCTACGCGATCTATTTGCGTCAGCTGATCTGGCCCGTCGATCTCGCCGTTCTTTATCCGTATCCGGAGAAATTCTTCCCGTTCCTGACCATCGCCGGTTCTGCTGCGCTCCTGATCGCGCTGTCGACGATCGCGATCATCTACCGAAAACGACTCCCATTTTTGTTCACTGGCTGGTTTTGGTTTGTTGGCATGTTGGTCCCGGTAATGGGAATCGTGCAGGTGGGCCGGCAAGCTCATGCCGATCGCTATACCTATCTGCCTCTCATCGGCATCACCATAGCGATCGTCTGGCTGGTTGCCGAACTGACCGCGCACTGGCGTTTTCAAAAACAAATCGGCGCGCTTGCATCCGCCGTTGTCATCGTCGCGTTCAGCGTTTGCGCTTATCATCAAACGCTGTTCTGGCGCAACGCCGACTCCCTGTGGCCGCATACACTCGCGGTCACGACAAACAACGATGGCGCGCATCTTGCCTTCGCGACCTCGCTTTTCGCCGAGGGTAGAACCGAAGAAGCAATCGCGCACGCGCGCACAGCAGCAGAAATTCGTCCGGCCAATGCGGGTGTTTATGGCGAGGTGCCGGTCGGCTTGGAAGGGAAAGCACTCGATGAAGCGATTCTTTTTTGGAGCGCGCGAGTGGAAAACGAGCCGAACAACATCGGCGCCCGTAACACATTTGGTGTTTTGCTGGTGCAGAAACATCAGACACGCGCCGCGGTTGAGCAGTGGGAAGCCGCGCTTGTATTAAACCCGAATGACGGAAATGCGCAGAGCAACCTGGCATGGGTGTTCGCCACTGCGCCCGACGCATCCCTTCGCAACGGAACCCGCGCGGTCGAGTTGGCGGAACGCGCGCTGAAACTCGCCGGCGGCATCAACCCGATTCTGTATCGCACATTAGCTGCGGCCTATGCCGAATCCGGTCGATTCGACGATGCCATTGCAACAGCGGAGCGCGGCCGGGAATTTGCCGAGCGCGAAGGTAACCGCGAGTTGGCCGACGAATTTGTTGCCGTCCTCGACCGCTACCGACAGCACCAACCGATGCGCGACGCGCGCCTCGAACTGCACGAAGATTTATAGCACTGCCATCCAGGCTGTGGAGGCCAACCCCGAAAGCGTTCGGGGTTTATCGCAGCCACTGGGCAAGATGGTCCGTCGTTCGCCCCACCGAATTACCTTGCAACTTTCCCGGGCGGCCTGATGTTCATATACATATTATGAGCTTGCTCGCGAGCTTCATGAATCTGGCAGGGCCAGATCTGATCGTTATTCTGTTGATCATCCTTGTCCTTTTCGGGGCAAAGAAATTGCCTGAGCTGGCTAAAGGAATGGGACAAGCCGTCCGCGAATTTCAAAAAGCAAAAGACGAATTCAGCGACGAACTGAACAAAGCTGGCAAGACCGACGAAAAAACAGTTCGCCCGGCCCAGGCAAACGTCCCACGAATCGAACCGGGAGCTCCCGGCGCGGCTGCCCAGCCCGACCCGAACCAAACGGTGGCTCCCGGCAACCGCGCTGATCAAGTTTAGGCGCGTGCCGCGCGTTATTTTGTCATCCTGAACGAAGTCGAAGGATTTCTAACTGATTTGGCGCTTTTCCACGCCTAGCGCCTTTCGGTTAACTTGCGATTGGCGTCGCAATCTTGCTTTTCCTGCTTCTATCGGCGTTCCTCCAAGTATTCGGAGAAGCATCACACCTCTTAGACCCTGATTAGTCATTCTCTACCCCATGAGCGAACAACAAGATTATCCTTACACCACTTACCTCGACATAAAGTTTCCTCCTCTCCACTTGGTTAACGTTCCAGCCCTGGTGAAAGCCTGCACCGAGAAGTGGTACAACCAAACGCTCTGCCAGGTGAACGACTCCGTTGTTCGCCTGGGAGTCATGCAAGGCGAATACCACTGGCACAAACATGACAACGACGACGAGTTCTTCTTCGTCTTGGAGGGGCACTTCATCATCGATCTTGAAGATCGCTCGGTTGATCTGCAGCCACAGCAGGGATTCGTCGTTCCCAAAGGCGTCAAGCATCGCACCCGGGCGCCCGATCGAGCAGTCATTCTGATGGTGGAAACTGCCGCCATTGTTCCTACCGGCGATGCGTAGCGCCGCGGACGAACCATCTGTTATCGGTTATTGTAACAGCGTTGTAAGACCGCATCGGCAATGATAAAACGAAACATCAAAGCGATCGCCTTTGCGTCCCTGATGGCGGCAATTTTGCTGACGGCATTTAGCGCGAGTCTGGCGCAATCCGGTGGTGCCAGCCTGCACGGGTGGGTCGCTTTCGAGGATGTCGCTCACGTAGACAAGCAACCCAGAGCCAAAGTAGTGCTGCAACATGACCCACCTGATTCTGGCCCGGCATATTCGACGGAAACCGACGAGCACGGATTCTTTGAGTTTCCGCACGCCAGCCTTGGCAGATTCAAGTTAGAGATCACGGCCAAAGGGTTTCAACCTTATTCCGCCGATATTTATATGCCCTCGGATTTCGCCGGCAACTGGGCCGTGCAGCTCAAGGCGGAAGCACCGAAGCGACCGTGATCAAGCAACTGCTGAGTGTTCGTGAGTTTATCGATCACCACGGATCAAAGCCGATGCTGTGACATTTTATTCTGTCATTCCGAGCGAAGCGAAGCGCAGTCGAGGAATCTCTAGCAGTTCTTTCTTCTACGAAGAAATTAGAGGTGTCTCGACTGCTCGACATGACAGAAGAGCGCTGACGGTGTCGCATAGCTAAACCTGTTCATTTAACGTAGCCGCAAGATGGAACGGCGACATATCAAATGGCTTCCGCTGTTGTTGGCAGGATTGTTTTTCGCCTATCAATATTTTTCCTCGGAGAAGTTCAACGGCGCACAAACAGTGGCGACGTTGGCGAAGAAGAGTTCCGCTACCTGGCAGTAATGTTGATTGTTCCGTCGGAAAAGTGGTAGCGGGAAAGGTCGCCAGCAACGGCTCGATTCTGGAGATTGGCACAATTTCAAAGACCACGCTCACTGCTTCAATCAACCAGGCCGTGAAAAAGAGCGGTCGTACCACCGGACTATCGCGCAGCTCCATCGTCGGTTGAATGCAACAATCAGTGTTACTTACGATAACGAATGCGCCGGCGGCACTGCCTTCACTAAAACTTTCACCCGCCAGATCGTAATTGGAAACAAAGCCAGCAGGTTCTTAAACAGCGGCGATTCCGGTTCATTGATGGTGGAAGACGTAGCAACCAATCCGCGCGCGATTGGATTGCTTTTCGCCGGCAGCAGCACTGATGCGATCGCAAATCCAATCAATCAAGTGCTGAGCTTCCTCAGCGCGACTATGGTCGGCCAGTAGGAGTTCGCCGTTTTACAATTCAGGTGCCCGTTCGTCGCCAAGCGAACGGGCACTTTTTGCCTTTTCCCTTTCCTGTTTCCAAACTCCAGTTTGGGAACCGACCACGCATAATCGCTTCCGGCTGCGGCTGCGGTTGCGGTTGCATTTGGGGCACAGACTACCGGTCTTATGTTTAGGAGGAACACGGGCCTCTGGCCTGCACGCCCAACGGGTTTGTAACCAGCTGCGCCAACTAATTGACAGGCTCACCTTGGCCGAGGACAGCGGGAGTGCAACGCCCCTGGGCGCACAGGCAGAAATGCCTATGTTCCTAAACGAACGCACTTCTCTTGAAACTCCGTCTGCTGTTTTAACGCCCGTGATGCGCAAGCCCAATCTTATCGTGTTTCTGACGGACCAACAGCGCGCCGATACTATTGTCGGCGCGGCGAGTAGAACAGTTCATGCACCAAACCTGCGTAAGCTGGCTGCGGAATCGGTCATTTTCGAGCGCGCCTATGTTACCCACCCTTTGTGCGTGCCTTCGCGAGCGTCATTACTAACCGGGATGTGGCCACATCAAACAGGCTGCACCAAGAACGGCGTTTCACTTGATCCCCGATTTCGAACCTTTGCCGAGCTGATTGGCGACGACAGCTACCATCCGGCCTATATGGGAAAGTGGCAGCTGGGGGATGAAGCGACGCAACAACGTGGATTTCGAGATTGGATTTCGACCGAAGGCGTCAGTGACTACAGCCGGTTCCTAGGTTCGAATGGCTACACTCCGGACAAGCCAAACGGATCTTTTTCCGAACGTCTGAGCCAACTTCCACTCGACATTTCGAAGCCCAGATTTCTAGAAGGGCATGCCTGCGAGTTCATCGAGAAGCATCGTTTCGATCCATTTGTTCTGTTCGTTTCGTTTGTTGAACCTCACTCACCCTACAACGGTCCTCTCAACCTAGAGCATGCGCTCGAAGATGTAGAACTTGATGCCACAGCAGTCGCGCCAGCGAACGATAATCTCCCGCTGCGCTACAAACTAATGCGGGAATGGCAACAGGCCGAGGCGCTCCTGGATCGGAACCGATTGCCCAATCTCTTCTTTTTCGGAGTTACTCAGGACGAGTATCGCGCAATGAAACAACGCTATCTTGGTTTGATAACGATGGTTGACCGAAGCATCGGAAGAATTTTGTCGTGTCTCGAACGCGCTGAATTATTGGATAAAACCACTATTATCCACACCAGCGATCACGGAGATATGCTTGGCGCGCATCATCTGTTTGGAAAGGAAGTCATGTTCTCAGAAGCGGTGCGCGTTCCCTACCTTGTCCGATTACCCGGTCAACGCCAGAACCTGAGAGTTGTTCAACCGGTCAGCCATATTGACTTCCTTCCTACTTTGCTCGATCTCCTGGGCGAGCCTAAACCGAATCAATGCGCCGGGCATAGCCTTGCTCCATTACTGCACGGCGAAAGCATGGCCCCGGGAAACGTCTTTATCGAGTGGTCCCCCAATCGTTTCAAGGTGATGAAAGGAACAAAGCTCGCGTCACGCCGGAAAATTAAACGCGCAATGAATGAATCTACCCGTGCGGTAATCTCCCCGGAAGGATGGAAACTTTGCCTGAGAGATCAGGATTTGAATGAACTCTACAACCTGGAGGCTGATCCCAATGAAACGCATAACCTTTACTACCAGCCTGATTATCGAGCGATCATCGAGCAAGGAAGACGCGACATTCTTTCCTGGCAGCGGACCACCGGCGATACCTTGAAGCTTTCGCGCTGAAAAGCTACAATACCGCATCTTTATGGACAAGCTGCCGAGAGTGATTGCTACCTCGGTAGTTCGTTCCGCGCATCAGGGGCGAAAGTCACGGCGGTGTTTACCTGATCGATCTAAATTCCGGCCAGTACGATCAAGTAATCGATTGGAATGACGAAAGTATTAACTGGGAAGGCCGCGGCGGTGACCGTGGTCTGCGCGGGATTGCATTCCATAACAACGACACTGGTTCCAATAGGCTGGTTATTGCAGATAGAAAGAATCGAATTAATCTTTCGATGTTCCTAAATACGAACCGTCGACGCTATCGAACGCGCATTTGCCAAACGATCACGCTCGGCAGGGGTTCGCCCGGGGCTCTGTTTATATGGCGACGATGTGGTTATCGACGGTTCATTCCTATCCACCGTTTCCGCCTACAGCCTGGCCACAGGAAGGCGGATTTCAAAAGATATCCGCACCTGCATTCATGGCCTCGAAGTGTGGCCAGGATAAGTCGCACGTTATCATGAGAACGTTTTCGGTTGATTTGCGTGTCGCGGATTTCAGCTAAAATGCTGGAAGTATGCCGAACTATCTTGTTCTCAGTACGAGTGGCAATCCCGATAGCAACAGCCGACGGATGGCACAAATCGCCTTCGACTGGCTAAAGAAAGCAAAGCTGAACTGCCAATGGCTCGATATTAGCAAGCTCGACCTTCCCTTATGCGACGCCGACGCCTGCTACAATCATCCCGCTGCCCAAAATTTAACTGCCGCAGTCGAAAAAGCTGATGGAATCATTGTTGCGACGCCGGTTTACAACTACGATGTTGCGGCTGCGGCCAAGAACATGGTCGAGCTAACCGGAAGTGCCTGGGAAGACAAAGTAGTCGCTTTTCTTTGCGCGGCCGGCGGGATGGGCAGCTATATGTCGGTCATGAGCTTTGCCAATAGCCTCATGCTCGATTTCCGCTGTCTCATCATTCCGCGATTCGTTTATGCTACCGGTGATTCTTTCGACGGCGACACACTCACCGATACCAAGCTTGCGAAGCGGATCGAACAAGTCGTCGCCGAGCTTGTCCGGGTGACGAAGGGAGTGCGGAGCTCGTGAATAAGTGGATTGGCACTTCTGGATTCCAGTATGCGGAATGGAAGGGAAGCTTTTACCCAGAGGATTTGCCGACGGCGAAGATGCTTCCTTTTTACGTCGAACGATTCAATACCACGGAAGTTAATTACACCTTCCACCGGATTCCGGCTCCGAAAACGATCGCGAATTGGTGCCAGCTTACCCCGGAAACATTTCGATTTACCTTAAAGGCGCCGCAAAAAATCACGCATTTCGCGAGGCTGCGCAATTGCGGCGACACGGTCGATTACTTTTACGACGTTGTGAACGGATTGGGGTCACGGCTTGGCCCGGTCTTATTTCAACTTCCGCCAAATTTGAAGAAGGACGCCCCTCTGCTCGAGCGTTTTACGGAATCGTTGCCGGCGAGTATGCGGGCAGCCTTCGAGTTTCGCCATGAATCATGGCTGGATGAGGAAATATTCGTGCTGCTGCGAAAGCGAAATGTTTGCTTGTGCATCGCCGACACCGAAAAGCTGGAGACGCCACAGGTCGTGACCGCCGATTGGGGTTACCTGCGTTTACGACGTGAAGATTATCAAACGGACGATGTGAAGCGATGGGCTAACGTAATCAAAGCACATGTCGGAGAATGGTCCGATGTTTTTGTTTACTTCAAGCATGAGGAAGCCGGCATCGGGCCGAAGTTAGCCACGCAAATGCGCGAACTTCTCGAACAGCTGTAGAGGCTTGTGCCAAGCGCCTGTAGCAAAGGCCCGGCGTTTGACACAAACACCGTTGCCGAAACACGATCAGGCGGCTGCGCGGCGCTTCTGCTTGACCAGTGCAGGGGATGTTTGGCGGCCGTTGCGATTGGAACCGCGTTTTACCTTGACCGATTGATTGCGGTTCAGGCTTTCCTGCAAAACCTTAACCAGGTCGACTACATTGGTAGCCCGAGCCTTTACCTCGACCTTGGGCGCGATCTCCTTCTTGTTAGCTTTTTGCTCGATCATCTCCATCACGGCATCCCGATATTCGTCCCGATATTTCTGTGGCTCCCACACACTCGACATGCTTTCAATAAGGGCGTGCGCCATTTTCACTTCCTTTTCGTTCAACTCGGTCTTGGGCCGGTTCAATTCCTCCGGCGTGAGCACTTCGCTGGCGAAATGCATGAGCTCAAGAATGAGAAATAGTCCATCGGGTTTGACCGCGGCAAGGTATTCACGATTGCTAATCACGACCTTGGCTACGCCAATCTTGCCGGTACCACTCAGGGCCTTGTGCAACAAAGCATAAGCTTTCTCGCCACCCTTCTGCGGTTCTAAAAAGTAAGGCTTATAAAAGAATTTTGGATCCACCTGCTCCAGTTCCACAAAGTCGGTAATATCGATGGAATGGGTGGATTCAATCCGCACCTTTTCAAAATCTTCGTCTTTCAAAACGATATAGCGGCCACGCTCGTATTCGAAGCCTTTGACGATTTGATCGGCCGAAACTTCTTTCATATCGGCCTCAGCCACTTTTTTGTATCGGATGGGGCTAAGGTCAGTCGCACGCAGCTGGCGGAAGCTTAATTTCTCCTCGCGAGTGGCGGGATAAACCGCGATCGGGATATAGACTAACCCGAAGCTGATGCTGCCTTTCCAAATAGGACGCATAATTTTCGAGGTCGCGCAGCTTAGAGAGGTTGTTCCCTCTTGTCAATTGCGCGCTTTCCTTTTATTGCGAGCAACAATCAAGCCATGCGAATGCACGCAAGAGTAGAATGGGGCTGACGTTGTTTGACAATTGCAGGGCATCTGTGTCGGATTCCGAAAATCGAAGGATACCTGCGCAGTGGAAAGACCTACTTCGTTGTCGCCGGTGGGGCTCATTGGGCGGCGCCAACGGCGTGCTCGCCCTTCTGCGCCAATCGCCGGTATCGCATCGAACAACTTTAATTCTCCCCCGCCGCATTTAAGCTCGCGATATTACCGATTCGGACCATCTGCGTGCTTTTCCTCGCATGACATCTACCATCAGTCCAAACACCGCAACATCATTGAGCTGATCAAAAACAACCGCCTGTCATCGCGAATCGCGCAGACGATGAGGGACCTCACAAAGGGTAATTGATCGCACAAGAGCCGTGCGTGACGTTGTCGATTGCCGCGCGCAAACACGGCGTTAGTTTGCCTGCGATGAAATCGAGATTGTTCGTTTTTGTTTCCCTAATCATTGCCTCCTTTCTTCTTACGCCATTCCTGCCCGCACAGGATACGGACAAGGACGTGGACGATGCCATTCAGGAGGCGACCGAATCTGCCAAAAAAATGGGCGTAAAAATGCCTGACGTGAAAAAGCAGATCGAGGAAGTAAATAAGGAAGAAGCGAAGGAGAAGGCTGCCTTACAAAAGCAGCTCGAAGCGTCCGGGCCGGTGGCGCTTCCAGATTGGACTCCAAAAGTACCGCAGTTCAAACCAGCTGGCCCAGTTTCAAAGAAGATTGTAGGTGACGAGGTAGACATAATCCAAACCGGGACTTCACCGCTCACGCCCGCCGAACTGGGAGATAACTGGGAAGCCGCGAAAGGTGATAAGTTAAATAGCAGTCGGACCAACGGGAGCTACAACGACACCAAGGTAGTCACGATTTATCTGTCCACCCGTCAGGAGCCACTTCAATCAGTGGTATTGGAGGCACGGCGTGCTCCGGAAGACAAAATTACGCATGTCGCTATTTCCTCTCCCCTGCCCAAGCCCGTGGTTGAGGAAGAGTAGCCGGTAGTTTGCATATTAGCCATATTTTGTCGGCTGTGTCTAACGTCGCTTGCGACGAGTGTCTCCTCCCCTTCACTCTCTCCCTTGGGGAGAGCCGGACGCGAAGCGCCACTGAGGGCACGAGAGGTGTGATGAGAAGAGGAAGGTGAGAAATTGAAAGATCGTCCGACCGGACCAACCTACGGAGAAGAAAAATCCCTCACCTTCATCCTCTCCCTTTTGGAAAGGGAGAGGAAAGAAGAACCGCCACGGGGACGTGTCGGTATGCGCGCAGAATGCGAGCGCTACCCATCAGCCAGGGGCAGAAATCTTTCGTGCGCAATCTTATCGTCTTTGACGGTATAGATGCCTACCTCGGACATCTGCATTCGTTCCTTTGAATTCCTGTCAGTAGCGTCAATGTCAAATCGAACTACAAATGTATCACCTGCTACAAACGGACCGCTCACCTTCGAGTCATGCACCTCCATATTCTTTTCCCACCAATCGGTTTTACCTCGTACTTGATCGATCCCTCGCATTTCCGCCGGCATGTTTTCCATCGCGCGTGGTTCAATGCTGACGATATCTCTCGCGTAAAGATCGTCGATCGCCTTCTTCCAGTCTTTCCCCTTGCAAAGCTCTACCAATTTCATCGCAACGTCTTCCGTACTCATATTTCCTCCATTGTTTTGGTTTATTTCCGCGGTCAGCGACCGCGGCTACAGAAAAGCTCCCTTCGTTTATTCGATTGTGCAACTCTGTTAACGCACAAGATAATCCTCCGCCGCTCCGACTACTTTGCTGTCGAATGTGGCTCAATGACTCCAAAGACGTTGCCCGCCGGATCTTCGGCGTAGGCCAACCAGCCAATATTGGGGATCTCCATCTTTGGTACACAAACCCTCCCGCCGCGCTGTTCAATTTTCTTGATCGATTGATCGAGTGATGGGACTGCTATCGTGTTTATCGTACCGGGACTCTGTCCTTCACGAGGACGGGCCAGACCGCCATTGATTCCCGGGTCCTTATCGTCGCCTGTTGTGACAAGCCAGTAATCAATCGGGCCACCTTCAAATTTTTTGAACTTCCACCCGAAAACATCCTGGTAAAACGGGCAGACCCCTTCCGGATCGCGAGTGTAAATCTCGAAATGAATTACGCGCTGCATATTTCAACCCCCTTTCCTAAAATTTCGTTTCGCACAATCTCCCATTGCTGTCCAGGCGACGTCGCGGCACGATCAATCCATGTTGCCACGGACGCGGGACAAAGATTTCCCCACCAAATATATGTTTCGCTGGTTGCCGCTCGGCTGGCCGTTTTTTCGTACGTACTTAGGTCCAACGGCGCGGTCTCAACCGAGCCTGGAGCAACGCTCCAGGGGAGAATTCGATGGAATATCACACTGCGCAGTCGTCATCCCGAGCGCAAGCGAGGGACCCCACCTACGGTCGTGGATCACACAAGATATTTGCACAATCATCGCTCACTCGCGAGATCCCTCACCCCGAAAGCATTCGGGGGTTCGGGATGACAGCGCGTTGGCTTGCGGTATTTGATGCGATGATGTCAGCGGAAGATTCTCCAGTCTTTTTCGCAAAACCGGTCACCTTTCGGGCATGGCTGGAGAAGCATCATCAGACAAAGCGCGAGCAATGGGTTGGCTTTCACCGGAAAGCTTCCGGACGCGTCAGTATCACCTGGCCGGAAGCGGTGGATGAGGCGCTTTGCTTCGGTTGGATCGACGGTTTGCGCAAGGGCATCGATGCCGAGAGCTACAAAATTCGCTTTACCCCGCGTCGGCCGACCAGCAACTGGAGCGCGATCAACATTCGCCGGATGAAAGAGCTTATGCGCGAGCGTCGCATTCGACCTGCTGGGATGAAGGCTTTTCAGAAACGAGTGGCGGAGAGATCGGGCATTTACAGTTATGAAAATCGAAAATCAGCGACGTTACGTGCGGCAGCGAGGAAACAGTTCCGCGCCGATGTCGTAGCCTGGAAATTTTTCCAGCAACAACCAGCGTCCTATCAGCAAACCACAATCTGGTGGGTGACTAACGCGAAGCGCCCACAAACACAACAAGATCGCCTACGCAAGTTAATCGCTTTCTCAAAAACTGGCCGCAGATTATAAACCCTTCGCGACATGTCTCTGCAACTAAGTCTTTAGGCTGATTACCGACTTTCTTGCAATCAACCATCAACCATTAACCTTTCCTCCATGACTCTTTCATCCCGTGCTCTCACCATCCTCCACGAATGGGTGCAATCGGAAAGTCTGCGAAAACATTGTTACGCGGTCGCTGATTCAATGAAGCATTTCGCAGAGGTGCGTGGTGAAGATGCGGATCTCTGGGAGGCGGTCGGGTTATTGCACGATATGGATTACGAGCGTCACCCGAATCTGGAACGGAGTTCGACCGAAGGACACCCCTTCGTCGGCGTCACGTGGTTACGCGATCAAGGCTGGAGTGAAGAAATCTGCCGGGCAATTCTTTCGCACGCGGATTATTCGGGGGTCTCCCGTGAGACGCCGCTCGAGAAAACCCTCTATGCGGTTGATGAATTGAGCGGATTCGTCATCGCGGTGGCGCGGGTGAGGCCTTCGAAAAGCATTCAGGAAGTGGACGTCGCGGCGGTAAAGAAGAAGATGAAAGACAAGGCATTTGCCCGCGCTGTGAATCGCGATGACATCGTGCGCGGCGCTGAAGAGCTCGGCATGCATCTCGACAACGTAATCGCAGAAGTTATCACAGCCTTGAAGTCGGATGCGGAGCGGCTTGGGCTTCAGGGCTCCTCTACTCTGTCATCCTGAGCGAAGTCGAAGGATCTCTAACTATTCCTGAGCGATTCCCGCTTGTCCCTGAAACCAGCAGAGCAATTCATCGCGAATGGGGTGAGTAAGTGGTGCGAGTCTGCTCCGAATATTTAGAGATTCCTCAACTTTCGCTCGGAATGACAAGTGGTTGTAGCGTCCCGTTGTCTACCAGGCTTCGGTTAACAATTGGCGCGTTTCTTCCACTGCCACTCGCCAAATCTTCATCATCTCTTCGTCATCGCGCTGGTAGTAGCCGCCGTAATTGCCATCCTTCAAGTAGTCGCGCAGTGAACGCGGATCTAGCTGGCGCAAATAATCGAAGTCACTCATCGGCTTTTGCTGATCGGGCATGGTTACGTTCGCCAGTCGCGTCCACGGAAAATTTTCCATCCACGAGGCGTGTGACGCGACAGGGTCGATCGCCAGGACTTGGGCCCAGGTTTTCGGCGCATTCCACCAATTGTGAAATTTGATCCGAACGCCAGGATGATCGGCCATCCATTCACCGATAAGGGATTGCGCCGGGGTATTTCCGCCATGTCCGTTGACAGTCAGGATGCGCTTGAGCCCCTGCTCCACCATGGCATCGAGAATATCGCGAACTACTTGCAAGTAGGTATCAACGCGTAACGTAATCGAGCCGGGAAACGCGCGAAAATACGGCGTGATTCCGTAAGCCACCACCGGAAAGACGGGAACGCCCAAAGGTTCCGCGGCTTCGACCGCGATTCGCTCAGCTAGAATGCTATCGACGCTCAGACTCA
>WNGC01001763.1_pt1 | contig 13933 bp, 8 predicted proteins | sample 5400051 | NCBI WGS metagenome assembly WNGC01 (sample SAMN13153368, study PRJNA577476) | soil metagenome | isolation source: 20 cm soil or saprolite under grassland replicate 2 | place: USA:California | collected 2016-06-15 | reverse complement strand
CTTCTTCTTAGCCAGCGGTACCGCATACGCAGCCGGAGGATTATGAGCGATTGCTGTCGAAGCTTTGCGGTAGAACTCCATAGCTTTGTCCTTGTCGCCTAGCTTCTCGTAGGTCTGGGCAATCATGGATTGGATGAAGGGGTCGTTCTGGTTTGCCTTTTGCAGTTCCTCAAGGGCCGTCTTGTAATCTCCCGCATAGAATGCGACATAGCCTTGCAGGTAAGGAAGGAATTGGGCCTGCTCGGGATTGGTCCCCCTGTCGAGAATGTTCTTCGCGGCAGCGACATGCTTCTGCGCTTCAGCTTGATTCCCACTTCGGGCACCGATACGAGCCTGAGCGTGCTCCCAACGGAACTCCCAAAGGTCTTGGCGAGCCGGTTTGATGTCGGGTTCCTTCAGTCCATTGTCGTGGCCTACCTGATACCAGTGATAGGCGGTGTCCAAGTCGCCTGATTCAATGCAGACACGAGCGGCTTCGTCGGCAATCTCGCCCTGCTGAAAAAAGTTCTTCACGCTCCCGTAGTAGTCGAAGACCTGCTGCTCGTACTCGACGGTCTTCTTGCAATTTCCCTCGAAGGCATAGGACATTGCCATCGCCCTTTGCGATGTGGACCTCACAGGTCCGAAGTCGGAATTTGCCACTTGCTGAGCGGCCCCAGCATCCTCAATGGCCTTCGCAAAATACTTGCGAGCCTCCTCGCCTTGACCCCTTGCGAGCCTCCTCGCCTTGACCCTTGAGGTCGAGGACATTCCCCGCCGCGATGTTGGCTGGAACAGAATTCGGCGAGGTCTGGAGAGTCTTGCGATACAGCGCCAGCGCGTCATCCAACTTCCCTTCGCGCATCAATTGCTGACCCTCCCGGATGAACTCGGGCTGTTGCTGCTGAGTGCTGGGCGTCTGCGCCAGTAGAGGCGCTAGAGAAGCCGAAAGGACGAGAAAGGCTCGGGGAATCACGGCGATGGTCGCCTTCATGGGCGGATTATCTCACAAAGCCGCTGGCCTGACGTTCCCAGCCCCGTGTCGCTTAGCAGGGGAACTGAATGATTTCAAGGTCGCAAGAACGCTCATTGAGTAGTGGGCCTGCCAGGTTCGAACTGGCGAGCTAGAGGTTAGGAACCCGCCTGCGCCTGTCTGTTAGACAACTACGTTAGACAAACTCAATCGGGCTCAAAAACCATCAAAAACATTGAGAAATGACGGGACGGGCCTGTAAGCCGGAATCTTCGGGCAGATTCGCATTTTCAATAAGTTGGGTAGAATCAACAAGAATGAATCGTCAAAGAAGTCATTTTGGGCAGCCAAGACAGGTTCTGCGTCACAGTTATGACACAGTTTTCTTTCGTCGTTGCACTCGTGCACGACTATACGGAAGCGCGTTTTTCGTCCAAGTGGATAGCCTAAATTAGTACTAACACCTACTTTTTCTGGTTAGCCCGTTTGGGGGGAAGCTTAGAACGGTTGCCCTGGGAACATGTATAGAGAATGTTAGGACCGAGGCCGAACAGTACAGCAGACTCGCAAGTTGTTCGTAGATGGCAAATAGTCAGCAGTGACTTCGGGATAGGTCCTTCCTTGTCCAACGAAATCTTTCTACACAATCCAAGCCGAATGGTTTTACTGCTTCCTGGTAAGCAGACTTACGGGAGAAGTTCCTCCCCCGGTACCCACCTGGACGGGGTCTGCCCATTAGCCAGGACTTTGCGAGACAAAATATAAATGCAGAGCAGTGATAATCCGGCGAAGCAGAACATCAGCCCACATCGACTATGTAACATTCCTTACTACTACTGCACATTGAGCGTCAGATGCATGGTTTGAATGGCGGCGCCACTTGTTGCGGTCACAGTAATTGTGTAAGTGCCCGCTTGGGTGGCCGATGGTACGCCAGTGCCTATCAAATTCACCAGCTGCGGGCTGCCGGTCGCGTTGTCGCTAATGGTCAAGGTGGCTGAACGAGAGCCTGTGGCAGTCGGCTTGAACGTGACGCCAATCGAGCAGTTCCCTCCTGCCACAACGCTTGATCCGCAAGTGTTGGTCTGTTGGAAATCACTGGCGTTGGTGCCCCCGAGCGCGATCGCAGAGATGCTGAGCGCCGCGTTGCCGGAGTTGGTGAGCATTACGCTCTGCGCCTTGCTGGTTGTGCCTTGATTTTCTGAGCTGAACGTCAAGCTGCTCAGCGAGATCGTCGCTGAGGGCGCCGGAGGCGGTTGTGTGCTTGTGCCTCCACCGCCACCGCAACCGGCCCATAAGAAGACGAGCATCGTTGCCGCTGTCATAGCCTGCCACGCTGGCTGCCGGACCCCACGAGCAATAATCGCAAGCAGGGCAAGCATGAGAAACGTCGCCAGAAGTAGACTCACCCAACGCAAGTTGAAGTGCAGTCGGAGAGTGACGGGCGGCGTCGGCTCTCCCTGTGGGACAAGAGGTGCGAAAGCGACAGCGGTTGTAACAACATTGATCGTCGCCGTCACCGTCGACGTACCGGTCAACGGGAGGAGTGTCGGTGCCGTGCAGTTTGCCCCCGTCGGTGCACCTGAGCACGCTAGCGTGATCGTGCCGTTGAAGCCGCCTACGGGAGTGAAGGTAAGCGAATAACTCGCCATCTGACCCGCAGACACCGTCTGCGAGGCGGAGGAACCGGGAGCAACACCGATCAGGAAGCCTGCGCCGCTGCCTGTCCCGGAAAGGGCGAGCGCCTGCAGAACAACTGACGCGTTGTCAGTAAAGGAGAGCAATCCGCTGCGAGCCCCGTCAGCTGTGGGAGCAAAGGTGACGTTGACTGTGCAGGCCTTTTCGAGGCCGAGACTCGACCCACAATCGTTGGTCTCAGCAAAATCGCCACTCGTTGCGATACTCCCGATGGCAAGCGGCGCAGCGCCTCCATTGGTCAGGGTCACGCTTTGTTCGGGGCTAGTCGTGTCGATTCCCTGGTTCGCGAATTTCAGGGCACGAGGGGCGAAGGCCGCGACGGGTTGGTTGATGAAAACCGAGACTTCGCCGCCCCCACTATTCCCAAAATCGGCCAAAGCCATATCGACGGCGCCGTCGCCGTTAAAGTCCGCCGCCAGCATGAAGTTCGCATTGTTGCTCACACTAGGAACCGCATACTCGATGTGCCCTCGGAAGGTGCCGTCACCGTTGCCAAATAGGATGGTCACGACATCGCTGCTTTGGCTGGCGAATCCCAAGTCCAGTTTGCCGTTGCCATTAAAGTCGCCCACCACTGACGATTCCGTGTTGAGGATCGAGGGAATCTGAAATCCCGCTGCCTGCTGAAAGGTCCCGTCGCCGTTTCCTAGTGCGACACCAATGTTGTTGGGTTGGGTTGTTTGAACGATGTCCAGCTTCCCGTCCTGATTAAAATCAGCAAGAGCCAGCACCCCATACCCGGAGGTATTCGGCAGGAGGCTAAAGGGCTGGAACGTCCCGTCGCCGTTTCCCAGAAAAATCGCGATTCCATTGCCGGTAGCCACCGCGAGGTCTAGTTTGCCGTCACCATTCAAGTCACCGATTAGCACGGGAGAAAAGGCCGTTGAACCGGCGGAATACTGGACCGGAGCAGCAAAGCTTCCGTCGCCATGTCCAAGGAAGATCGACACGGCGTTGGTGGTGTTATTGGTTCCGTCGATGACGGCGGCAAGATCGAGTTTTCCATCGCCATTGAAGTCGCCGGCGGCAAAAGACCGCAAAATACCCGTTAGGGTCTGCGAGATTTTGTTCTGGAAAGTGCCGTCACCGTTGCCGATGAGAGTGGAAAGCACTGGACTGGTGGGAGTTATGTTCGTCGGAGTGAAGTTCGCTATGACTAAATCCAACTTTCCATCCCCATTGAAATCACCGGGCACTATAGCGGTCGGGGATTGACCAGTGGGAGAGTCCAGATGAGCCTGAAACGTACCGTCGCCTTTTCCCAGTAGCACCGAAACGCCGCCGGTCTGCGTGAAACTGGTGGTAGCGATGTCCACATGTCCGTCGCCATTAAAGTCGCCGACGACCGCAGAGTATGGAAACTGTAAAACAGGCCAGGCGGTCGGGCTCGGAAAAGTTCCATCACCTCGATTGATAAGTGTGGTGAGCGAGAAGTACGACAAAACACCATAGCCCCCAGCAATCGCGAGATCTGGCTTTCCGTCGCCGTTCACATCCAGACTAACAACAGCCGCAGGTAGCAGACCGGCGCTGTAGAGAAGCGGGGGGTTCTGGAATGTCCCGTCGCCATTTCCCAATACTATGGCGACATCATTGGAAGAGGTACCTACTGAGTCGGTCAGTGCCAGGTCAAGTTTGCCGTCACCATTGAAATCGGCTACTGCAATCGAAGCGGAGTAAATGCTGAGGAGATTGCTGGTGTACACGATGGGGGAACCAAAACTCCCGTCGCCATTTCCGAGCAGCACGGAAATCGTCGCGGAAGTTCCACCAGAGGGAACCACCAGGTCAACTTTGCCGTCGGCGTTCAGGTCCCCAGCCGCTAGCCCCTGAACGTTGCCAGCGACGCTGTAATTTACGGGGCTTTTGAATGTCCCGTCTCCTTTGTTGATCAGGATCGATACCACGCCCCCGTTGAGGCCTCCTGCAATGGCTACGTCTGGTTTGCCATCACCATTGAAGTCGCCTAGGACTAGATAGGGAGCTATCGGCACCGCGTAAGTGACGGGAGCCTGGAAAGTCCCGTCTCCGTTGCCCACAAGGATGGCCATCGTGGCTCCGCTTCCGAAATCGGGTGTCAGCAGTAGCAAATCCAGCTTGCCGTCCCCGTTGAAATCGCCTGAAACTGCTTCTGAATACATGTTCCCGAGACTCTGATTCAGCGGAACGGGAGGCTTGAGGGTTCCATCGCCGTTTCCAAAAAAAATGCTCGCACTCGCCGAGCAACCGGTCGAACAGACAACAATGACATCGACCTTGCCATCTCCATTAAAATCGCCAACCGTGAAACCGATCGGCTGAATTCCCTGAACTGAATAGTCGACTCTTGGACCGAAAGATCCGTCTGGTTTACCCAGAAAGATGGACAGTGACTGCCCGCTTGGGATGGTTCCAAGGATGGCCACATCGGGAATGCCGTCACCGTTGAAGTCCGCTGTAACGATCCCTCGGTTACCTGGCGGAGGAGAAATAGAGCTGAGACCCGGCGCGGAGTAGCTCGCATTTCCAAATACGTAACTTTGCGCCTGTAAATTCGGGCCCGCAAAGCTGATGAGTGCGACAAAGAATGCTATCTGAGCGAGCCGGCAGCAAATCGCATTCATGAAATCTCCTTCGAGGGTGAGAGGGATGGTCTGCATGGACGCAATAACACAAAAATGTCCGGCCTCCTCAAGGAGCACCTCTGACCTAGCTCAAATCGGTTCGAGTTTCGAGGATCCCAACGCCAGTTTAGCATGCGTTTCAATAGTCGGCACTGCATCTCACTCCATTGTATTTGCGGAGTAAATTTCGCGCAGCCTGAGGGCAACTGCAAAATGGAATGGCCCAATTTTTCGGGTTAGCGACACCAGTCGCATCTTTGCAGTTCGCCGCACTGCAAATCAGACATACCGTCGAATTAACGGAACGGACTTACCGGTAAACTCAGCGCCAGCACCCGGAGTTCGGCCGCCTACGTGGAACGCAAAGATTGAATTCAGTTCGACAAGTTGCACAGACTTGGGGAATATCGGCTATTGGGACATATGTCAGTACAACAGGATCAAAACGCTGGTGAATGGCCGACGTTTTCTTTCACCCTGACGAAGTAATTGTATACGCTTCCGCGAAAACTCCGAGGTCCATAGGGAATGCTTGACATTTGAGATTCGTAAGCCGTTGAAAAATAGCGGGCGAGCCATGTAAGCCGGATTCTGTGCCGCACGCAAACCGTAAACGGCCTGCGTACGCGGCGATCATTCCTCTAGGTCACGGTTCGCACCGTGACTCCAGCAGCCTACCCGAGGGTTTTCAATCTACGATGGCTTGCGCCACCGCAGAAGGAGCGCGTTCATTTTCATGAACGCTGACTCATCGAGCCGGGCCGGCTCTCCCCTCCTATTTGGCCTTGCACCACGCGGGGTTTTCCGTGCCCCCGGTGTCGCCACCGGAGCGGTGGGCTCTTACCCCACCTTTTCACCCTTGCCAAACGTTGCGAGCATTTCGAAGACGTCTCACAGGTTTCCCTGTGCGATGCCACCGCGCTCCACTCCGCCGGCGGTCTATTCTCTGTGGCACTTTCCGTAGCGCTCCGAGTGGCACAGGCTTTAGCCTGCGCTCCCCGTCGCGCCCCCTGGCGTTACCAGGCGCGTTGCCCTGTCAAGAGTTCCGCTCCCCAAAAAGTAAAGAGCGTGCCTCAGGACGGTGTCCGGACTTTCCTCCCGCCAAGCCATCTTGCGATGACCAAGCCAGCGATCACCCGGCCCGCCCGCCATTTTAAATTATACCCTGACTGGGAGCGGAAAATGTGTAGTTGTGGTGGTTATTCTGGCGATACAGTCCCGGCCATGAAAGTCCGAGGAGCAAAGGATTTTCTCGTTACGCAAACTGCAGAGCAGGCCGCGTTAGAAGGCGTGCCTCTCTCCGACCTCGAAAAGCGGATGATGTATTTCACCGAGAGCGGCTACATCCCCGAAGATCCAATCAAGTTGACCGAGGAGTTTGAGGCGGAATACGATTCAGACGAATATGAGGCCAAAATTTCGCGGCTCCTCCACCACGCCTATTATCGTCTGTGCAAAGAGAACGATGCAGCCCGCAAGAACTGGGATCTTGCCATCAGATGCCTGCGCCGCGGCGACCACTACCTGCTGGTGATGTGGGACTTAACTCCACCCGGGGAGAGGCCCCCTGGCGACTCGCTGAAACTCTTTGCTGCAAGTTTGGCGGTAGCTGCTCTTTTGATTCTGGGCGTGTTTATTGCGGTTAAATTTGAGCGGCAATGGAGATGCTTGCAAGAAAAGATACCAAGCCCAAATCCGCACGTCCTGTTCGGAATCTTTATTACGATTGTTCTTGCTGGATTCTTCTTTCCACGTCGCGCAGGAAACGCGGTAGGTTGGGTCATGGACCGGACGTTGTTCCGCTTTTTGGGACCGAAGGAGGACGAAAAGGATTCCGAGTAGATTCTCCGCTCACTTCAGCCCGAGCAGCTTCTCGAATTCGGCTTCGGTGAGGATGGCTACACCAAGTTCCTTCGCTTTGTCGTACTTCGACCCGGGATCGGTCCCGACGACGACATAGTTGGTCTTCTTGCTGACGGAGCCGGAAACTTTCCCTCCGTGTTGCTTGACGAGCTCGCCGGCCTCTTCACGGCTTCGATTCGCGAGGCTCCCCGTGAAGACAAAACTCTTCCCTGCAAGTTTCTGGCTCTTCACGACGCGCTCTTCCGCCGTCGGATGAACGCCCGCCTTGTGCAGCTTTTTTATGAGCTGGCGATTCGCAGGCTCCGAGAAAAATTCGACAATGCTCGCCGCGACCTTCGGTCCAACCTCCGGCACTTCCTCAAGCTGCTCTTCCTTCGCCGCCGCCAATTCTTCCAACGATGAGAAATGTTCCGCTAGCAACTGTCCCGTCCGCTCGCCCACAAACTGTATACCCAAAGCGTAAATCAGCCGCGCCAGCGAATTCTTCTTGCTCGCTTCAATCTCCTCCAGCAGATTCTGCGCCGACTTCTCCGCCATGCGCTCCAGCCCGGCCACCGCGTCTTCCTTCAGCGCAAAAAGATCCGCGACATCTTTCACCAGTCCCTTGTCCACAAGCTGATCCACAATTTTGTCGCCCAGCCCATCGATGTTCATTGCGTGCCGCCCCGCAAAATGAAGTATCGATTCTCTCCTCTTCGCTGGACAAGCCGCGTTCACGCAGCGGTACGCCACTTCCCCTTCAGCATGATGAATCGTGCTGCCGCACTCCGGGCAATGCTTCGGCATGCGAAACGGTTTGCGATTCTTCCCGGGCTTCACCACCTTCAAGACATGCGGAATCACCTCGCCGGCCCGCTCGACCAGCACCGCGTCGCCAATCTGCAAGCCCAGCCGCTCGATTTCATCCATATTGTGGAGCGTGGAACGGCTGACAGTGACGCCTCCCACTTGCACCGGTTCCAAGACCGCCACCGGCGTCAGCGTCCCCGTGCGCCCTACTTGCACGATGATGTCGTTGACCACTGTCGTCTCCTGCCGCGCCGGATATTTGTACGCAATCGCCCACCGAGGCGCCTTGGACGTGTAACCCAGTTCATTTTGAATGGGAATGGAGTTCACTTTCACCACCACGCCGTCAATCTCGTAAGCGAGCTTCTCGCGTTTCGCGTCCCAATCGTCGCAATAAGCAATCACCGCTTCGATCCCGGCGCAGAGTTTCCAGTCGTCAGAAGCGCGGAAGTGTAATTGCTTCAAAGCCTGCAGGGACTCGGAATGCTTTGCGAAAGGCACTTTTCCATCCACGAGCAGGTAGTACGCGAAAAAGTCCAGCCGCCGCGACGCCGTAATCGCCGGATCCAGCACGCGCACTGCCCCCGCCGCCGCGCTTCGCGGATTCATGAAAATCTTTCCGCCCGATCTTTCCTGTTGCTGGTTCAACATTTCAAACGATTTTCTGGTCATCACCACTTCGCCGCGCACTTCGAAGTTCGCCGGGAGCTTGGTTTTCTTCAACACCCCGGTGTCTACGCGCAGCGGGATCGACCGGATCGTCTTCACGTTCGGTGTGACATCTTCTCCCGTCGTGCCATCGCCGCGGGTCGCTCCCCGCACCAGCACACCACCCTCGTATTGCAGCGAAATGCTCAGCCCATCGAATTTGTGCTCTGCAATGTACTCGATCCTTTCCTGCCCGCTTCCTTCCCGCACCCGCCGGTCCCAATCGCGCAGCGCATCATAAGAAAACGCGTTGTCCAGGCTCAGCATCGGCCGCGCGTGGCGCACCGTGGAAAATCCCTCGCGCGGTGCCCCACCCACCCGCACCGTCGGCGAATCCGGGGTCAGCAGCTCTGGATACGCAGTCTCCAGCTCTTTCAGCCGGTTCATCAGCCGGTCATACGCGGCATCCGAAATCTCCGGATCATCGAGCACGTAATACCGGTATTCGTGGTAGCGCAGCTTCTCGCGAAGCTCTTCTATCTCTTTTTTCACACTTGCTGGCGCAGCCTTGGCCATGAAACCCTCGGCAGATCACTATGCGGAAATTCGACTGGTATTATATAGAATGAATGTCTTAGCACACGAACGGCATAACGCTGAACCAACGATGACCACTGATCTCAAAAACGCCCTGCTGATTCACAATCCCAACGCCGGCGGAGGAGGCAAAGGCCGCCGCCGCACGCTCGATGCCGCCCGCCACATTTTTGCCGCCCGCGGCATCGAATCCGAGCTGGCGGAAACCACCGGCCCGGGCCATGCCACCGAGATCGCCCTGCGCGCCGCCGTCGAAGGCCGCGGCCTGGTCATTGCCTGCGGCGGCGACGGCACACTCAACGAAGTCATCAACGGCCTCGCCGCCAACCAAAACGGCCACCGCGTCCCTCTCGCCCTGCTCCCCGGCGGCACCGCCAACATCCTCGCCAAAGAATTGGATTTGCCCTGGGACATTCCCAGCGCCGCCGAAAAACTCGTTCGCGGTACCGTAAAAGAAATCGCCCTCGGCCTGGCGACCCCGCTCGAGCAACCCGAAAAGAAAAAGTATTTCCTCAGCGCCGGCGGAGCCGGCCCCGACGGCATGATCGTCTATTCCCTCGACCTCGACCTGAAAGCCCGCATCGGCATGCTGGCCTACTGGTGGGAAGGAGCCCGCGAAGTCTTTCGTTACAATTTCCAGCATTTCCGCATTCGTATCGGCGATGAAAAACTCGACGCCTCTCTCGTCATTGTCGGCCGCACCAAAAACTACGGTGGCCCCTTCAAAATCACCACCAACGCCGATCTCTTCGAAGATCAGTTCGAAATCATGGCCCTCACGACCCAAAGCGGCTTCCGCTATCTGAGCTACCTGCCCACCCTCTGGATGGGCAACCTCCGCGGCACCGAGGGCGTGCATTTCTACAAGTCCGACACCGTCATCTGCGAGCCGCTCGACAAAAACCCTCTCTACGCCCAAGTCGACGGCGAACCCCTCGCCCGCCTCCCCGTCGAATTCAAAATCGTCCCCCGTGCCTTGAAACTCCTCGTCCCCGGCAATCCTGCCTAACCGCCGCCTTTGTAGGGGCGCAGCATGCTGCGCCCCAGCTCGGCAATCACCGCGAAATTCGTGAATCTCTTATCCAATAGTTCGCAAGACATCACGGTGTCCGAAAGAATCTGGACTGACAACTCACAACGAATCACTAAAAACTCGTTTCATGAGATAACTTTACCCATGGATCTTCTCACCCATGCCTTGGCCTCCTACACCCTGAAGCGTGCTGCTTTTCCCCTCCTCACTCCCGCCGTCGCCATTGCCATGCTCGTCGCGGGAACAGTCGCCGATATCGACTCGCTCAGCAAATTTGCTGGCCCCTCCGCTTTTCTCACGTTCTATCGCACCTATTGTCATTCGCTGCCTGCAGCTCTGTTGTTCAGTCTGCTCGTCACTTTCCCCTTTCTCCTGCGCAGAAGCGGGCCAATGGAGAAACAAATTTCGCCGCATCCCATTTTCATCGCCGCTCTCGCCGCCTCCGTTCTCCATTTGCTGATGGATCTCGGCCAAAGCACGGGCGTGGAGCTCTTGTGGCCCTTCTCCGCGCAACGCTTCGCTCTCGACTGGCTCCCCCATCTCGATCTCTGGATTTTGGGTATTCTTCTTGCCGGCATCCTTCTCCCCGCGCTCCGTGGGCTGGTCACCGAGGAAATCGGCGCCAAATCAAAAGGCTCGCGAGGCAAAGTGGGCGCCTCCCTCGCGCTCGCCACCATAATTCTTTACTTCGTTTTGCGCTTCGTTCTTCACGGCAACGCCCTGGCTGCCATGGAATCGCGCACCTATCACGGCGAATCACCCCACAAGGCTGCCGCTTTCCCCGAATCAGTCTCGCCCTTCCGCTGGCATGGCATCGTCGAAACGGAAAGCGCCCTGCACGACTTTGAAATGGAAGTCGGCCCCGCCGCATCTTTCGAACCAGACTCCGCCGTCACTTCTTACAAGCCCGAGCCCTCGCCCGCCCTCGACGCCGCCCGCGACACCGCCGTTGCGCGTCGCTTCCTCCAGGTCGCGCGCTTCCCCAAAGCAACCGTTGAGAAAACTCCCGAGGGTTTTCACATCACCCTGCGCGCCTTCCCCTATTCCCGCGACGCCAGCTCCGGCTCACGCGTTCAAGCCCTCATCGATGCCGATTCCTCCGGCAAAATTCTCTCCCAAGAGCTCGCTTGGGACCCCGTCTCGCGAGAATTCTGGTTGAAATAGCGCTCCGTCAGCAAATTTCCCTAGATGTTCGAAGCGCCGCCCGTCTCGACTGTCATCCTGAGCGAAGCGAAGGATCTCAACTTATCTTCGCTCGGCGCATGAATTTGGTCCGTCGACCCTTTATACAAGAAGTCGTCAATTCAGCTAAGCCCTTTAGAATCCGCACTTCCGCAAAACACGATTTTGCACAATTTTGGTACGATCTAAGCCCTTCAGATGCAACACTTACAAAAACAGGGAGGGAGAGGGATTCCATCAACTAGGGAACATTTTCCGGAGGCATCCGCCGCTTAAGCAACACTCGCGAAAGGATATAGCTCACAGTAACTAGCGAAATCACAAAAAAGGAGACCTGCAGCTTGTGGTGCATTAAATACGGCATCGCGTCCGCTCCATACCGGATCGCTAGATACCCGATCCCGAAGTACCGAAACAAACGCGCAATCGTGATCGCCACTGTGTAGCTGAACAGCGGCACTTCGAACACCCCTGCCGCAAACACGAAGAATTTGAACGGCGTCGGCGGCGGCAGAAGCGCCGCAATCAACATCCCCACGAAACCATTTCGTTCCACCCAGTGGCGAATGGCATGCCCGTGTTTACCTGCCTTCTTGTGAAAAATCGCTTCCCCGCTCTTTCGCGCGATAAAATACAGCACCACGCAACCCAGCACCGATCCTAACGAGGCCATGAACGCATACAGCGGCATCCGCGCCGGATGCTCCATCGACAAATGGATCAGCAGCAAATCGTTGATGATCGGAAACGTCAGTACCGAAGAATCCAGAAAGGAAATTAGAAAAAGCCCCGGGGCGCCCAGCCCGCTCGCAAACGCCACCACTTTCTGCTTCCATCCGCTTAGGCTCGACGGCACTCTCCACTCCTCCCGCTAACCCATCTTCTGATGTCTGTGCACGGCGCTTGCCATGCTCGCCCCGAGCTGGCCGATTCGAGCGGAGCCAAAAGTTGCCGCGACTCTTCTAAACACCGGGAATTGGCCGGACGGCAGCTATTGCGCAAACGCGGCGCGGTCGAAATGGTTCATGAAGACTTGCATGAGTGCGGTGCGGTGCAGATTCGGGAGCTTGGGAATTTCGCCGATCACCCGGACGTGGCCAAATCGTTCGATCGTTTCACGGTTCTCGCGGTTCTGATCGCCGATCAACACCACGCCATGCACTGGCAATTCCGCTGCGTGCAGCGCGGCAAGCGTCAGCAGCGTGTGATTGACCGTGCCCAGCGAACTGCGCGACGCCACAATCACCGGTAATTTGAATTTCACCATCAGGTCAAGCATGAACTGTTTCTGGTTGATTGGCACCAGCACGCCGCCCGCGCCTTCCACAATCAACCAGTCGTTGATCAAACTGCTGGGCATGTTGATCCGCCCGAGGTCGATTTCCACTCCCGCCCAGCGAGCCGCAAGGTCCGGTGAAACCGGCGGCACGAATTTGTACACCTCGTCGAGCGTTCGATCCGTGCCAATCCCGGCAAGTCGCATGACGGTCACCCGGTCCGAGCCTTCGAGGGTGCCCGTCTGGATCGGCTTCCAATAAACCGCGTCGAGCGCCGCGCAGAGCAACGCTGAGAGTACGGTCTTGCCGACTCCGCCGTCTGTGCCTGTAATGAAAAAATGATGTCTCATGCGCGGCCCGCCGTCGCCAGCGCAGCCGCGCGGTCAGATGCCTCGACTTTGGCTCGATTCCCCTCGTGACGCAGGTCGCTCTTTGCGGCGGCACTGGGCGCCGCTTCTAACACTGGCTTGGTACTCATGAACCCCCATCTGGAAAGGGCCAATCGTCTTCAAACGAATCTGGCATGTTACCATCGGTTGGCTAAAACGTGTCGCGCCGATATTCCAAGCGATACGGGGTTGCGCTTCCCTTTCTCATAAGCGGTGGTTTGAGGTGGTTTGACCGGCCATTGGTAAAATGTTATAAATCGACGTTTTGTGCAGCCCGTGTGCCTCGTCGTCAGGGCGCTTCGCCGGCCCTATTTAGAGCAGCCCCGGACCGGCGCGCGGCAGCTTCTTCCTGGTGGAATGAGAACAAATCGCTCTGCGGTCGCGCCAAAAAGCGCTCGGACGAAAAAGTGTGCCAGAAACGACTATCCTGGGAAGCCATTTCCCTGTGAACGAATGATCTAGGGAGGATTGTGAATGCTTACGTGGCTGGCAACTGCCTGGTCTTTACGCTGCAAATTCATCAAGTTTGGAGCGCCTGCTGCCCTGCTCACATTGCTGGGGGGCGCATCGGCTCTCGCTGGCGAAGCCGGCGGCGAGGCTAGTTTGAAGCTGCCCGACCTATCCCAGGTCACCTTTCTCGGCATCGACGGCCACAAGCTTTTGCTCTTCGGCATCGTCATCTGCATGTTTGGCTTGGGATTCGGATTGGCGATCTACTCGCGTCTGAAAAACTTGCCCGTTCACAAATCGATGCGCGAAATCTCCGAGCTGATTTACGAGACTTGTAAAACCTACCTCATTACGCAGGGGAAGTTCCTGATGATCTTGTGGGTGTTTATCGCCGTCGTGATCGTCATGTACTTCGGCTGGCTCGCTCCGGTGCATCCCACTGCGGTCACGCT